>VYLQ01000004.1_pt1 | contig 314703 bp, 271 predicted proteins | sample 5115351 | NCBI WGS metagenome assembly VYLQ01 (sample SAMN12291776, study PRJNA351875) | freshwater metagenome | isolation source: freshwater lake | place: USA: Michigan, Lansing Lake | collected 2013-08-14 | reverse complement strand
AGATTGAAAGTGCTAGGCTGCCCAAAACTTACTCTCTTATTTACAAGGTGCGGGCTATACATGTCATTTCCTACCGGAATCATGTCAAAATGATTGTTTACTCGGAATGACAGAGTGGAGAATGATTAAAGGTTTCAGGTTACAGGTTGCAAGTTGCAAGTTGCTGGAGTCCAGTTGTTCTCTATTCGAAACGCAAAGATTCGATCGGATCGAGGCGCGATGCTTTACTGGCAGGATACCAACCGGAAAGCAACCCAACGAAGATACAAATCAAGAATCCGATGAAGGTCCAGAACCAAGGCATCACAAAAGCCTCTACCTTAAAGACAACAATGGAGAGAAAATTACCCAGACTAATGCCGAACACGACTCCAGCCAATCCACCCAACACACACACTACAATTGCCTCGATCACAAACTGCTGACGAATACGCAGTGGCGTAGCTCCCAATGCTTTGCGAACACCCACCTCGCGGGTACGCTCCGTTACCGAAACAAGCATGATGTTCATAAGCGCAATAGAGGCACCCAGCAGCGTAATAAAACCAACACCAAAACCACCTATGCGAAGACCTGAGGTGATGGATTCCAATTCTTGTGCGAGCGACTCACTTTTCTCTAAATCAAATGAATTTTCGTTGCCTACCTCATCGCGTCGGATTTTACGCATTACACTGGTGGCTTCGCCCATGGCATAATCCATTTGCTCAGGGTTGTTGATGGCCACTGTCAGCCGGTAATTTAAACCCTGCCCCGATGCCATTTGGTTTCCTACTATGATGGGAATCAGCACCATGTTATCGAAGTTATTTTCGGAAAGCTCACCTTTCTCTTTCATTAGGCCGATCACCTTAAAGCGTGTGCCCTTGTAGGAAATTTCGGTGTTGATCGGGCTCTTTTTACCATAAAGTGTTTGAGCCAATTTGTGGCCAATGATGGCCACTTTGGAGCCATATTGAATTTCGAAACGAGAGAAATTGCGTCCTTCTGCAATGTTCAAGCCCTTAATGGCCATGTAGTCTTCATTTACCCCGGTCACATTTACATTGGGATTTGTCTTTTCAGAGCCAGCTTTGATCTCTGCCAAAATGGTGAGGCGGGCCGAAAGGCTAATACTGCCCGGGTAATTATATTGATCTATAAATGATTGTGCCTCGTTGAGCATCAGGGGCGAATACACCTTTTCTTTCACGCCATCCTGTGCAGCACCGCGATTGAATTTAGAGGTAATATCAAATGTATTGGCACCCAGCGATGACAAACTCTCCGAAACCGAGTATTCAATGCCGTCAATGGCAGTAAGAATGCCCACCAGCGAGGTAATACCGATGGCAACAATCAATGCTGTAAGCACGGAACGGAGCATATTTGCCTTTACCGAACGCAACCCTTCTTTTACATTTTCTAATAAATCCATAGTGCTGTGCTAAAACTGGATGAAAAATTTCCTTACAAGATTCAAATTTATATCTTTAAGAGTTGTAAGCGGTAGACTGCCTACTGTTTAATTTGTTACACCAAAAGACTGATTTAACGATGAGAGGCCGGATTTTGTTCTTGTTTGTACTGATCAGCCAAAGTGTCTTTGCGAATTATCTCTTCATTTCCATGGACGAGAAGCAAACCAACCATCTCAAAGCCTATGGAATTGCCTATTGGGTACTGAAGATGGATACGGAAGTGGATTGGCTATTGAATTACCGGGGAGGCAGTTTTATGGTAAAGTACCATCCAAAAATCCAAAATGAATTGGTGGTGCGCGGGGTGAGTTATGATATTATTTCCGATGCGCAAGCCAACAGCATCCTATCTGAAATTGCCAGCCCTGCCGCCAATTTCGATATTATGAAATTGGAAAAATACCCGCGGATTGCTGTGTACTCTCCGAAATCAAAGCAACCGTGGGACGATGCCGTTACCTTGGTGCTCACGTATGCAGAAATTCCTTACACCGTTATTTTTGACGATGAGGTATTGAATGGCGAACTCACCAAATACGACTGGCTTCACCTGCATCATGAAGATTTTACCGGACAATACGGAAAGTTCTACAGTAACTACGCCAACATGCCCTGGTACCTGGATCAGGTGCGTGAAGCAGAAACCACGGCCCGCAAGTTTGGCTTTCACAAAGTATCTCAACTGAAACTATCGGTATCTAAAAAAATCAAAGAGTTTGTGGGCGGTGGCGGATTTTTATTTGCCATGTGTTCTGCTACAGATTCGTTTGATATTGCATTGGCTGCAGAAGGCGTTGACATTTGCGAGCGCATGTATGATGGCGATGGAGCCGATCCGCAAGCACAGGAAAAACTCAACTTCAACAACACCTTTGCCTTTACCGATTTTCGTATCTCAAGAGACCCCTATCAATACGAATTTTCAGACATCGACAATAACGCACCTGAAAGAGGGCTGCGTCAGGAGAATGATTATTTCAACCTGTTCCAGTTCTCCGCCAAATGGGATCCAATCCCCAGCATGCTCACCCAAAACCACACCCGGGTAATCAAAGGCTTTTACGGACAAACCACCGGTTTCAAAAAGCAGTTAGTAAAACCCGATGTCACCATCATGGGTGAAAACAAAGAAATCAAAGAAACTAAATATCTTCACGGCGTATTAGGAAAAGGTTTTTGGACTTTCTTTGGAGGTCACGATCCCGAAGACTATCAACATACCGTTGGAGAAGAGCCTACCGATCTCAATCTTCATCCCAACTCCCCCGGTTATCGGTTAATTTTAAATAATATTTTGTTTCCGGCCGCCAAAAAGAAAAAACAGAAGACGTAATCATGTTGCGATTATCCCCTTTCATTTTACTACTCGCAGCCATAGTCAGCTGCGCACAGCGTAAACAGCCCGTGAACACCACGCAGACTCGCGATAATCCCTATGAACTATTGGGGAAAAATATTGACTCTATACCCAATTCATCTGGGCACTTGATTTTATATGTGCAAAAACAAGACCTTACTACACGTCAGCCGGTGCTGAATGCTGTAGTTTTACAACGTTCTTCGTCTAAGGTAGTAGCTACCTTTCGTTTTACGCCCGGCCACATCAAATGGGTGGCTGAAGATGAAGTAGAAGTGTATGACGCCCCCGGTACGATCCGAAAAGACGAGGATCTTTCAAAGTATATCAAAACAACCAAAATCAAAACCAATCAAATCATCCCATGAAGCCTTCAAAAGTCATCCTGATCACAGCCATTTATTGCGGTGCCATTCTTTGGTTTTCGCGACCCGCCGAATTACCACTCGAACCAACAAAAACAGGTTCGGAAGAAAATTTTGACGGCCCTGATGAGTTTTTCAAATTTCACCACGACATCCGCACTCCTGCAGACGCTGATGCTCCCGCCTACAAACCGGGGTATAAATTGCGCGAATTAAAAAAAGCGCAACTCGCCGCTGCCCGTAACAAGAGCAGCCAAGCACGTACCCAGTCAAATGGGGTATTGGAATGGAAAGAGCGCGGACCAGCCAACGTACCGGGCAGAACGCGTGGGTTAGTAGTTGATCCAGATGATGCCACTAGAAACACCTGGTTTGCTGCGTCAGTAGGTGGTGGTGTATGGAAAACCACCAACGCCGGCGTAAGCTGGGCATTGATCACTCCTGACATTTCTAACCTGGGAACCACCGTTTTAGAGATGGCGCCATCTAACCATGATGTGATGTACATCGGCACAGGCGAAGGTTTTGGAAACCTGGATGGTATCGGAGGTAGCGGTATGTTTAAAACTACCAACCGTGGTGTTACCTGGTCATATCTGTCTAACACCGCCGACTTTGGTGATATCAACCGGATGGTTATTAACCCTACGGACGACAAAATAGTAGTGGTGGCTACAAATAATGGAATTTATAAAACCACCACCGGCGGTACTAGTTGGACAAAAGTTTCTTCGTTATCGTTCGTGCAGGATCTGAAGGCTACGCCCGGCAATTTTGCTGTTCAATATGCTACTCAAAACGGAGTGGGAGTAATCAAATCCGTTAACAGTGGAGATACCTGGAGTTTATCCAATGTTGGTATGGGAAATTTAGATCGTGTGGAAATAGCCATTGCACCCTCACGGCCACAACGCATCTATGCATCATGCGAAAATGGCACCAGCTCTAAGATGATGATGAGCGATGATAGTGGTGTTACCTGGTCTGTCGTTCGTACCCAACTTACCACTACTGATTTAGATTTCTTAAATGGTCAAGGTTGGTACGATAATACCATTGCATGCGATCCCTTCAATGAAAACCGGATTTATTATGGAGGTGTTGATTTGTTCCAAACAGAATTATCCGGTGGTTCATCTGATACCGGCATTTATGGAATTGAAGATGATGGATACTCTAGTTTCATGGCACTTACTTCATTCACGAGTGCAACCAACGGTAGCTTTGATGTGGGCTCTTCGGCCAGCGGCATCTCTGTTGAGATCCGATTCGGACCGGGCAAATCTCAAAAAGCACATCGGTTTTTAGTACCCGTTGGAGCTACTACAGGAGTGTCTGCTGCAAACTATAGTTATGCCGATTATGTTACTGTTCCCTTTGAAGTTTGGGATATTAAAAACAACAAACAACTCATGGTTTCTTTCCGCGACCAGGGCAGAGACGGTGCTTTCAATTTGCTCGTCAGCAATACCGACAACGCAGATGCAACCCTGCAATCACGTGAATATTTATACATCAATAATGTAGCGTATGATGCCGCTGGTCCCAACAGCAGTATCGCTATCAACGGCGGGCATGAGTTCAATAAAATGTTTTTCATTTGGCCTACGTTGGTGAGTGGAGCCGCGTTTCCTCCTACTGCAGACAAGACACTGCGCTTCAAATATTCATCGCAGTTGAAGTTGAATGCTACCACCACATTCATTACAGATGGTCGAGGTCAGTATGGCAATGCCAGCAAAAACAGTATTGTGCATGTTGACCATCACAATATTGTAATGATCCCAATGACTGGCACCACCTATAAAATTCTCAATGCCAATGATGGGGGCGTGTTTTACTCAAATACTTCTTCCAATCCGGGTATTAACGCCGGTGACTGGACTTTCGCCGGAAACACTTACAACACCACTCAGTTTTATGGTGCTGACAAGCGCCCCGGTTACGATGAGTATGTAGGTGGAACACAAGATAACGGCACCTGGAAATCGCCAGCGAACACCGTGGCGTCTGCCTCTACCAACTATCAGTTTAAAATTGGTGGTGATGGTTTTGAAGCTATCTGGCACAACACTGACGATAAAAAATTGATCGGTGGCTCGCAAAACAACAACTTTGGCCGATCTATCGATGGTGGAAATACTTGGGTGCTGGCAACATCGGGACTTTCCGGCACGCATCCCTTCATTTCCAAGTTGGCCAATTCAAAAGATAATCCGGAAGTGATTTATACACTTTCATCTGCCGGCGTTTTCAAATCAACCAATTTTGGTGGAGCTTGGACATTGACGCCTATTACTACCAAATGGGGCGGTACTACTTCGCTAATGGATGTAGATGTTTCACGCGCCAATGCGAACATTGTGTGGGCGGGTAGTGGTATGGTCAACTCCGGCACATTGCGAAACTTGCATGTTTCTACCAACGCGGGGGCAACATTTACACCTACGAACAACTACACACTCGTTACCTTGGGAGGCATTTCCAAATTAGCTACGCACCCGAAAGAGCCCAACACAGCGTATGCGCTGTTCTCATTTTCCGGCAAGCCTAAAGTACTGCGCACCACTAACCTCGGTCAGGATTGGACAGACATCTCGGGATTCAATACTTCCAGCACCAGTAGCACCGGTTTCCCGGATGTGGCAGTATACTGTTTGTATGTGCGCCCCGATGATCCGAACATTATTTGGGTAGGAACTGAAATTGGAATTGTAGAGTCATTGGACAATGGAGCAACATGGGCCATACTAGAAGATTTTCCGAACGTATCGGTTTGGGACATGAAGGGTCAGGATGATCAGATCGTGATTGCCACACACGGACGTGGGATTATGACAGCAAAAGTAGCAGCCGTTCAAACTAGCGCTGTGAACCGACCCGTTATTCTTGCTGCCGGCACCAGCCCTCAATCAAAATGGGTGGTGAAGTTTCAAACGGAAGCCATGGATTCCATTCAGGTGATGATCAACTCGAATTCGATTGGTGTATATAAAAATCTCGCAGCCGGAGAGTATATCTTGAAAGTAACGAATGTTCCTGCCGGAAGCGTTGAAACAAAATTGATTGGTTACAAGAAATCTGCTCCATATCATTCGGTAGCGTTCACTGCTCAAAACCTCAACTTAAAGCTTACCGCAACAGAATACTTCAGTCGATTGAATGATGGTGCTGACTTTAGTTTGAACAAGTTTTTCCCGCTGGAGTTTGGTACCGGAAATACGAGTTTACAAACTTCACATCCCTACACCAGCAATTCAGAGTTGAGCGCTACACTGCTCTACCCATTGGTGGTAAGTAGTTCAAACTCTAAAGTTTACTTCGGAGAAGTAGTATTGGTACAGCCATCTGCCACCGGTGTTAAATTTGGCCAACCCGACTTCAAAGATTATGTCGTAGTAGAAGGAACCAAAGATGGTCTCACCTGGAAGCCATTAGAAGATGGCTACAGTTCATCACAGAATACTACGTGGTCAACTGCCTACGGCGCGAATCAAACCGGCTCTCAATCGTTGGAGGTAAACAGAGAAATGAATATTCGAAATGCCTTTGCTGCTTCCGATACGGTTCTTCTTCGCTTCCGCCTCAAGTCGAATGCCGATAATACCAATGGCTGGGGCTGGTCGATCGACAATATTTTCATTCAACTGCAACCCACCGGCTTAGAAAGCACCGCTTCCATCAGTGAAGCTTCTGTTTTCCCCAATCCGACTACCGGCAAAGCCACCGTTCACTATTCGCTTACTGAAAAAACTACCGTTGGCATCAATCTGTTAGATGCCTCCGGAAAAGTAATTCAGTCTGCAGGACAGCGTGAGCTTGAAAAAGGTGAATATGAAAACGAAGTTGACTTCTCCGGCCAAGGAAACGGTTTATATTTTGTACAATTGAAAACCAACCGCGGCGATAAGATGATTAAAGTATTAGTGAAGCGCTGATCATTAGTGATGCGCTAATCAATTGTATCGATCAGGATTAAATGCCGCTACAGAAAAAGGCATTTGATCCTGATCGATTATTTTTTGTACCAATTTTCCAGTGCCCGGTCCCAAACTCAATCCCATCATGGCGTGTCCGGTGGCAATGGTTAAGTTTTTAATTCGCGTGCTTTTTCCAATGTAAGGAAGCCCGTCCGGAGAACACGGACGAAGTCCATGCCATACATTACTGGCAGCAGGCATGTTTATTTTCATTTCCGGATAATATTTTGGAATAGCATCTACAATTCCTTTCACACGATTCATGTTGACGGTGTGATTGACACCTGCAATCTCCATAGTGCCACCAAACCGAATGGCATCGCCCATCGGTGTAACGGCAACACGTGCTTCCAGAAAAATAGAAGGCACCTGAATATTTTTTTGAATGGGTGTCAAAAAACTATATCCCTTCCCTGCCTGCATGGGCATGTTGAGATGTAGTTTTTTTCCGATGGTGCCAGACCATGACCCGGTAGCCAAAATCACCTCATCGTAGGAGTACGTACCGCGTGAAGTAATTACCTCGCGTATGACCTGCTGATCAACTACAAAATCGGTGATGGTGGTATTGGTTTTAAATTCCACACCTTTCTCTTTCAAATACTCAATGAGTTGCTGTATCAACAACTGGGGTGTCAAATGCGCATCGCCAGGAAAATAAACACCACCGCGTGCATTAACTTTCACCTGTGGCTCCAATTGTTGTACTTCCGAAGCAGAGAGCACATGCGCCTCAATGCCATGTTTATTCGCAAAGTGAGCTGTCTCGCGTTCTTCTGACTCTGTTTCTTTGGTTTGGTACAGCATGAGCAGACCCTTCTCCTGATATTCAAAATTAAACGGCAATTCGTTGGCCATTTGCTGATACATGGACTTGCTGAATAAACTGATCTCCTTCAACGCAACCGCTGCTTTGGCAACATGTTCTTCATTTGCATGTCGGTAGAAATGGTACCCCCACTTGATCAGATCTCCGCTCCAACGGGGCTTCACATAAAATGGACTTGTTGAATTGAACATCCAGCGAATACCTTTTGAAATCATACCCGGCGAAGCCAACGGAATCAAATGGCTCGGCACAATCATTCCGGCATTGCCCGTAGAACAACCAACTTGCAAATCATCCTGATCGATAATCGTAACTTGATGTCCAGCTTTCTGTAAGTAGTATGCTGAACTTAACCCGATGATTCCTCCGCCGATGATTCCGATTGAACTCATAATTGATTAGGGATACTGGATGCTAGATACTGGATACTCGATTTTGGATACTCGATACTCGATTTTGGATACTGGATACTGGATACTCGATTTTGGATACTGGATGATGGATACTCGATTCTGGATACTGGATGATGGATGATGGATACTGGATACTGATTTATTCTGAGTTGGGAGCACTGTCATCTGGGTAGTTTTTGTTGTGATTTTTTTCAACAGCCTTCAAAAACTTATTGATTTTTCTACCTAACGCGTCGAGGCGTTGCAGTAAATCTCTATACAAATCGGAGTCCTTTAATGACTTCGTTTCAAATAGTATCTCTAAATGATCGATGGTCTCATCATTCGAAGCTTGTGCATAGACAATAAATTTTATAAAGTCTTGCTTGTATCTTCTTCGGCCATACCCTTCTACAATATTTGAACGAACTGATTTTGAAGACCTCCGAATCTGCTGGGCTTCTTCGAACTGCTCAAACTTAGGTAAGAGCATTGTCATATCATGGATACGAATGGACAATTCTCTTGCGTCTTTCCAAATATCTAAACTTTTATAACTCATCTTCTATCAAATATCAAGTATCAAGCATCTAGTATCTAGTATCCAATTATATTACCTGAAACCCATACGCATACGGATCATCCACTGGGTCAATCGTGATTGTATTGTGTCCGTATATTCTAGCCCAGCCTTCTACGCTCGGAATAATAGCCGGCTTGCCATGCAAATCGGTTTCTTCTTCAATGCGCCCGATAAACTTCGACCCGATGATGCTCTCGTGAATGAACTCATCGCCACGTTTTAGTTTTCCTTTGGTGTACCATTGCGCCAGGCGAGCCGAGGTGCCCGTACCGCAGGGTGAACGATCAATGGCTTTGTCGCCATAAAAAACGGCGTTGCGTGCAGTAGACGTTGGATCAATCACCTGGCCTGTCCACAAGATGTGACTGCATCCGTTAATGGTTGGATCATCGGGATGGATGAAGGTGTGTTTTTTGTTAATGTCTTTTCGCAGTTCTCGGCTCCAACTCACTAATTGATCAGCCGTGTAGTTTTCAATGCCCTTGAAGTTTTTCTGCACATCCACGATGGCATAAAAATTTCCGCCGTAGGCTACATCTAAATTTAGTTCACCTAAATCAGGGCAAGTGGCTTGTATGTTGTCAGCGGCCAGATACGCTTTTACATTTCGAATCTTTACTGACTTTACTTTTCCGCCCTCATGCTTGTATTCGATGCGTACCAATCCGGCGGGTACTTCTAAATTCAAAACACCGGGTGTTTTTGGAATGACCAATCCTTCTTCAATGGCAATCGTTACCGTGCCAATGGTGCCATGGCCACACATAGGCAAACAGCCACTTGTTTCAATGAACAAAACACCTACATCATTTTTGGGGTCGGATGGTGGATATAAAATACTTCCGCTCATCATGTCATGTCCACGCGGCTCAAACATAAGGCCTTTGCGAATCCAGTCGTATTCCCGCAAAAAATGCTGGCGCTTCTCGCTCATATTATTGCCCTGCAAAACAGGGCCTCCTTCAGCTACCACGCGCACAGGATTGCCACAGGTGTGTGCATCGATGCATTTAAAAACATTCATAATTTTTTACAAAATTGCAGTGAACAAAACCATTTTTTGCGTGGCACGATTAAATGCTCACCATTTATCCATGGGTTGAAGCCCGTGGCTATTACTTCTTCCATTCATTATTGTACATTCTCCAGATGTTCATCGGATTTTCATCTTTTAATTCCACCGGCAAAAGAGTTTGCGGGAAATTTTGAAAAGATACCGGACGAACGAATCTTTTGATGGCATCGATTCCTACAGATGTAAATCGTGAATCAGTTGTAGATGGAAAAGGCCCACCATGCTGCATGGATGGACAAACTTCTACGCCCGTAGGGACGCCATTGATGATTAAGCGACCTGCCTTCTCTTGCAACGCTTGCAGTATCTCCTGATTTTGTTCCAATTCCTCCGGTTGCCCAATAACACTCGAAGTTAACTGACCTTTTAAATGCTTGATCACCTGAAGTAGTTCGCGGTGATCGTTGCATTTTACAATCATAGAGTAAGGGCCAAAAACTTCTTCGGTCAGCAACTCATTCGCAAGAAAGTCAGCAGCGGCCACTGATGCAACGGCGGGCATGCCGGCAACACTTTCAGAAGTCGATGCAGATTTCGCTTCGAGCTTTACGCCACGTTGCGCCAACGACTGTTTGAGTTTGGCAACATAATTTACCCCTATACCTTCATGCAACATCGTACCCACCGCACTCGCTTCAATTCGCTGTGCCAGTTCAGCAGCAAACTTGTCAAGTGCCGAATTATTGATGGCCAATATCAAACCCGGGTTGGTGCAGAACTGCCCCACTCCCAAAGTGATGGACGCGGCAAGCATCTCCGCAGTTTTTTCGGCTTGTTGTGAAAGCGAGTCGGGTAATAGAACGACCGGATTGATGCTGCTCATTTCGGAGAACACCGGAATGGGCTCGGGTCTGCGTTGTGCTAAATCGAATAATGCTTTTCCACCTGCGAGAGAACCAGTGAAGCCCACTCCTTTCGTCGACGGATGTTCAACCAATGCTTTTCCTACTTCAAAACTTTTTCCATGCACGTGCTGAAAAACAAATTCTTCTACTCCCGATTTTCTTGCCGCGCGGTCAATAGCCTGCGCCACCAGTGTAGATGTATCTGCATGTGCCGGGTGTGCCTTTACAATTACAGTACAACCGGCTGCCAGTGCAGAAATTGTATCGCCTCCTGCTGTGGAGTAGGCTAATGGAAAATTTGCCGCGCCAAAAACAACAATGGGTCCTACGGGCACCAACATTTTCCGAATGTCAGGCTTGGGTGCAGGAGCACGATCCGGTATGGCGGTATCGATGCGGGCTTCTACCCACGATCCTTCTTCTACTAAATCGGCAAACATGCGACAATGACCTGTAGTTCTTCCCCGCTCACCGATGATGCGCGCTTCGGGCAAATTCGTTTCGCGCATAGCGGTACTCACTAACCCAGCGCCCAATGCTTCAATTTCATCAGCGATGGCGCGAAGAAAGGCAGCTTTCTTTTTACCATCTGTCTTTTTGTATGACATGAAGGCCGCTTGCGCCTTTTGCACAGCTACATCAATTTCGTGCAAGGTACTGTCCGTGTATTCCATATTTTTTTTTGAGAAAGTTGACCTTATAAATTTGGTCTGTTTTTAATTCCATCGCGGATGATGTTCAACACACGCTCACGCTCTTCGCCAATCAAAGGCAAACGGGGAGCACGCACATTTTCAGAACCCAGTCCTACTTCCTGTTCTGCCAACTTGATGTACTGAACCAACTTTGGATGAATATCTAATTCGAGCAAGGGCAAAAACCAGCGATAGATTTTCAATGCTTCTTCGGTTCGGTTGGCTTTGGTTAAGCGATACACGGCTACTGTTTCTTTTGGGAACGCACACACGAGGCCGGCCACCCAGCCATGTGCACCAAGCACCAGTTCTTCCATGGCCAAAGTATCTACGCCGCACAAGATTTTAAACCGATCGCCAAAACGATTGATCATACGTGTTACGTTGGAAACATCGCGGGTAGATTCTTTTACGGCCTGAATATTTTTGCAAGCAGCTAATTCGCCAAACATATCCAATGTTACTTCTATTTTATAATCCACCGGATTGTTGTACACCATGATGGGTAAATCGGTAGAATCGGCTACGGCTTTGTAGTAGGCCACCGTTTCGCGGTGATCGGATTTGTAACGCATCGGAGGCAACATCATCAATCCTTTGGCTCCACATCGTTCTGCTTCATGGGCTAACTTTACAGCATCGCGTGTGCTGCCTTCGGCGATGTTCATCACCACGGGCACACGATCATTTACCTTTTCCACAGTGAAGCGTACCAATTCAAACTTTTCTTCATTGGACAATACGCTGGCTTCACCCAACGTGCCGCCTAAAATAACTCCATCGACTCCCGCCTGAAGCTGAGCCTGAAGGTTTTTATCGAAGAGAGGTAAGTCCAATCGATCGTCGAATGTAAACTTGGTGGTGAGTGCCGGAAAAACGCCTTGCCATTGAATGCTCATACTCGGGTGGTTTAATAATTGAATCTACAAAGATAGTCTGGTGGGCTTTGCAAGCCTTTGCAAAAGCTAGTTAGTATCTGTATTATTTTGACATATTTCGTAGCTTTCGTGTATGAAATTGAATCAATATATAATCAATTGAGGCACCCGCTCATGAAAGTAGTGCCGTTCAACGTTCCGAAAACAGCTCCGGAGGCATTCCGATTTCAGGAGGACATCCGGGCTCATTTTTATGATCAGTTGCACCAGCATCCGGAGTTGCAGGTGATGTTGATCTTAAAAGGTGAAGGCACACTGGTGGCCGGTGATTACCTGGGTCGCTTTGAGGCCAATGATTTGTTTATCATTGGCAGCGAACAGCCGCACGTTTTTCGAAATGACGAAGTCTATTATCGCAAGGGCCGATCGAAGAAAAAAGTTCACGCCATTTCTTTATACTTCCATGAGCAATATGTGGGTGAATGGTTTTGGAATTTGACGGAGATGAAAGCTATCCGCAGTTTTTTTAAAACATCGCTTCGCGGCTATCGGGTGACGGGCACTACAAAAGAAAAGCTAACGCAAATCATTTTGCGCATTAAAACTAAAACGGGCCTTGACCGCCTTTCTGTTTTTATTGAACTGTTTCAACTGCTAACGCAATCGCGCGACTTAAAATCGTTGAGTGTAACAGCGCCGTACGGAGTGCCGCAGCCGATTGAGGGCAAGCGCATGAATGATGTGCTTCAGTTTACTTTTAAGGAGAGTCACCGGAAAATTTATTTGGAAGAAGTGGCAGAGATTGCACACTTATCGACGGAAGCTTTTTGTCGTTATTTTAAAATGCGTACACAGAAAACGTATACTACTTTTTTGAATGAGGTGCGCGTGAGCAATGCGTGTCGGTTGTTGATGAATCCGGAGATGCCGATACAGGACGTGTGCTTTCAGTCGGGGTTTACCAATATTTCAAATTTCAATCGGATTTTTAAACGCGTTACGGGTAAGTCGCCATCGATCTATTGCAAGGATGTGGGCTAGAAAAAAATAGCAGCTAGTTGTAATAACAGGTGATCGGCTGGCTTGATGCTTGTGGTGCTGGCGTGGGCAAGTGATTGAAGCGGAAAGCCCACAGGGGCGCGCCTCGCGCCACGAGGACTTGCAGTGAAAAGCACGGTCCCGCTTCTAGCGGGATGCCCCCAAAAAATAGATGCGGAATTTTTTGGCTATTTTGCTTTGCAATAGATAGGACTATGGATGAATTGGATGAGAGTGCAGTTGATGCGCTGCGCAAAAAGATTGACCGACTGCAGCAAACGCAGGAGCAACTGAAATCGGAAATTCACTTGCTGAAAAAAGAAATGGATGCGTTGCATCCAGTGCGCAAAACAGAAATAGTAAAACCGGCTGCACCAATTGTGCCTCCTGCCTACGTAGAAGTGCCGGCTCCACGCACACAACCGATCAGCGAAGATGCGGAATTTGATCCTCGGCGAAGGTTGCACGAACTACAAGCCGCCGAGCCTGTAGAAAAAACACAATGGGAAGAATTTATTGGCACGAATCTGCTGAATAAACTAGGTATTGTGATTTTAGTAATCGGGGTAAGCTATGGTGTGAAGTATTCGATTGATCACAATTTACTGAGTCCAATTACGAGGGTGGTTTTAGGTTATATTGCCGGACTGGCGATGGCTGTTATTGCGCTGCGCATCAAAGTGAGCTACACCACTTTTAGTGCCGTGCTGCTGAGTGGTGCGATGGCTACATTTTATTTTATCACCTATGCTGCCTACGACTTTTATTCATTGATGCCACAGATGATGGCGTTTGCACTCATGGTGGTGTTTACAGGCTTTACAGTTTATGCGGCAGTGCATTACAACCAGAAGGTAATTGCTATCATTGGATTGGTGGGCGCGTATGCGGTGCCCTTTTTGTTGAGTGATGGCTCGGGACGTGTGGTGATTTTGTTTTCGTACATAGCCATTGTGAACGTAGGCATACTTGCGCTGGCCTTCAAAAAAGATTGGAAGTCGTTGTACTATCTCGCTTTTGGATTGACATGGTTGATCTATGCGGGCTGGTTTATGGATCAGTTTGATGCGAACCGTCACTTGTGGTTGAGTCTTTCATTTGCACTGGTCTTTTTTGTGATTTTCTACATTTTATTTTTGGCGTACAAACTGGTGAAGGCTGAAAATCTGGAGATAGGCGACATTGCCATACTGGTTTTAAATTCATTTTTGTTTTACATGTATGGATACAGAGCGATAAGTGATTATCCACACGGCGACAACTATCTGGGGATTTTTACGGTATTCAATGCGGTGTTGCATTTTATTGCTTGCCTGATCATTTACAAAAAGCAAGATGCCACGCGCAGCACATTCTATTTGGTGGCGGGCATGGTGTTGGTGTTTTTGACGCTCGCTGTGCCCGTTCAGTTGGATGGCAACTGGGTAACGCTGATGTGGGCGGCAGAAGCTTTTTTATTGTTTTGGATTGGCCGCACCAAACAATTGCGTGTCTACGAATGGATCTCGTATGCTGTGATTTTAATTACAGCCGCGAGTTTGGCTGAGGATTGGCAAGCCTATAGCTACTACTCACAAGATGGCACGCATATCGTTACGCCGTTTCTAAACATTTATCTGTTTACGTCTCTGTTTGTGCTGACGAGTTTTGGTTTGATTTTATGGTTAAGCAGGGATGCGCGGTATCCGGAACCAAAGGGATTGTTGCAACAGTACTTTACGATTGGGCTGAGTACGCTTTTGTTGTGCTTTATGTATATCAGCTTTTATCATGAAGTGAACAACTATTGGCAGATGCGGTACTACGAATCTAGTTTGATGCTGCACCAGAGCACAGACAACGCCTACCCAATGTTGGATATGGATTTACTTAAGTTCAAAACGCTATGGTTGCTGATTTACTCTTCTATTTTCGGAATGGCGCTTACTTTGATTAACAAAAAATGGCTGAAAAACGAAGCGTTAACGCTCGCAGTAACTGTTTATCAGGCGTTGGTATTGTCCATTTTTATGTTGAACGGCTTGTTCGCATTGTCGGATTTGCGGACGAGTTATATTTTGCAGACCGATGCAGCGTATTTCTTCCGCGATGGATGGCATATTGCTATTCGATACATTGCCTTGGCGGCTGTGATTCCATTGCTTTATCTGAATCGCAAGAACATACGTAGTGACGTTTTTCCGCCCACCATTCAGTCGATCGAATTTATCATGCTGCATTTGATTACGTTGGCTCTATTGAGCAGCGAGTTGATGAACTGGCTGGAACTTATCGGAACAAATAAAAGCCTAAAGTTGGGGCTGAGTATCTTGTGGGGCACTTATGCGCTTGCCATGATTGTATTTGGCTTGCGCCGAAATGATAAGCCGCTACGCACACTCGCCATTTTATTGTTTGGTGTCACGTTGCTGAAATTATTCTTCTATGATATGGCAGGCATGAGCACTATTGCCAAAACGATTGTGATGATCATTCTAGGTGTGTTGCTTTTAATCTCTTCTTTCCTTTATAACAAGGTGAAGAAAGCCTCTGATGAAAAAGCTGCCGGTGAACAACCAAAGACGGAATCAAACGAAGACCAAACTACTGAGTGATGAGAAAAGAAACCGCATGGCATTCGTTGATGATTGCTTTATCGTTTTTGTTTTTGGTGTTTTCCGTGCAGGCGCAAAAAAATTCTTTCGCCTACAGAAGAGCACTTACAGGTGTAGATAGTGCAGGATGGTATGCCATTGCTTTGCCAAATGAAGTAATTCAACATTGCAAAAACGATTTTTCGGATGTGCGCATTTTGCAAATTACCGGAGCGGATACCATTGAAGCACCTTATCTTGTGAAGGTGCAAGTGCCAGTGGTTACCGAAGCAACGGAACAACTGGAGGCTTTTAACATCTCCAAAAAAGAAAGGAAGCAATACTTTACTTTTGAATTGAAGGATGATCAGTTTGTGAATGAAATTGACCTATCATTTTTGGAAGAAAATTATGATGGCATGGTTACTGTAGCAGGCAGTGAAGATCAGAAAGAGTGGTTTGAGGTAGATCGCCAGCGCATTATTTCAATTCAAAATGAAAACATTCAGTTTACTTCCGCCCGGCTTACTTTTTCAAAAATTCACTACCGCTATCTTAGGTTGGAGCTGGCCTGCGATCGGCCGCTTACTTTTCAATCGGCGTCTTTTAAAAATCAAGTGACGGAGCCGGGTGTGTTCTCGGAGCCTGCACTGACGTGGAATACTACTCATTTGAAAGCGAAGGGGCAAACGGTGGTGACAGTTGATTTAAAGGAATATCAGTTGATCAATTTCCTTCGCCTGGCAATGAATGAAACCAACGATTTTTACCGGGCTTTCCGACTGGAGCGGTTGGTGGACAGTACAAAAACACAAAAGGGCTGGGAGTATTTTTATGATGAGTTGGCCAGAGGGTACATCACTTCGTTTACACCGAATGAGTTTCGCTTTGGCTACGCGCCTGCCCGAAAATTGCGATTGACGATTGACAATGGCGATAATGCGCCAATTGATGTACGTGCTATGACGGTGCATTCGCCACAAGTGAAATTAACGGTCCGCATGAAACATGAGGCAACTTCTTTTCTCTATTATGGAAATGAACGACTGGGTGCTCCGCAGTATGATGTGGTGTTGTTCAAAGATAAAATTCCGGCTCCGAAACGAAATCTGGAAACAGGCAGCGAAGAAAAATTGCAAGCTGAGCCTGAGAAGCCTTCGGCTCTGATCGAAAATCAAATGTGGTTGTGGATGAGTATGGTGGTTGTGATTGCCGTGCTGGGTTATTTTACTTTAAAGATGATGAGGACGAAATAAAAGCATCATATTTTTGTGTTGGTCTGAGAGGACTCAGACCAAGGAAAGGAAAACATTGGAACAGTCTTCAAAAAAAAATCTGTGTTGGTCTGAGAGGACTCAGACCAAGGGAGAGGAAAACGTTGGAGACTCAGACCAAGGAAAGGAAAACATTGGAACAGTCTTCAAAAAAAAATCTGTGTTGGTCTGAGAGGACTCAGACCAAGGGAGAGGAAAACGTTGGAACAGTCTTCAAAAAAAAATTCTGTGTTGGTCTGAGAGGACTCAGACCAAGGAAAGGAAACATTGGAACAGTCTTCAAAAAAAAATCTGTGTTGGTCTGAGAGGACTCAGACCAAGGAAAGGAAAACATTGGAACAGCCTTCAAAAAAAAATTCTGTGTTGGTCTGAGGGGACTCAGACCAAGGAAAGGAAAACGTTGGAACAGTCTTCAAAAAAAAATCTGTGTTGGTCTGAGGGGACTCAGACCAAGGAAAGGAAAACATTGGAACAGTCTTCAAAAAAAAAAAATTCTGTGTTGGTCTGAGAGGACTCAGACTAAGGCAAGGAAAACATTGGAACAGCCTTCAAAAAAAAATTCTGAGTTGGTCTGAGGGGACTCAGACCAAGGTGAGCATGATGAAGACTAAGTAAGATCGTTTACCCGCGCTTCAACTCAAACACAGTAATCTCCGGTGGCATGCCAACTCGACCCGGATAACCAAGGTAGCCAAAGCCACGGTTGACATAGAGGTATTGATTTTCTTCATGATACAATCCGCCCCATTGCTTGTACACATGCTGCACGGGTGTCCATGTAAAATCACCAATGTTCACACCAAATTGTGCGCCGTGCGTATGCCCGGAGAAAGTAACATCAATGTCTTTGTAAGTTGGACGAATCTGAGCATCCCAATGCGTGGGATCGTGCGACAACAAAAGTTTCACAGCTGCTTCTTCGCTTCCGCGATAAGCTTCATCCAATTTGCCATGCTTCGAAAAGCGCGTTCCCCAATTTTCAACACCTAGTATCGCGAGCTTCTCGCCTCCTTGCTCAATAAATCGGTTTTCGTTCATCAGCAAATCAAAACCCAGTTCTTTGTGCGCAGCTACCAAGTCAGCGAAGTTTCGCTGTTTCATTTCATTGGTTGTCCAAGCCTTGTAATCGCCGTAGTCGTGGTTTCCGGTAATGGAAAACACACCGAGTGGTGCTTTCAATTTATCAAATACTTCGATGTAGGGCTTTACTTCCGGCGTTTCGTTGTTGACTAAATCGCCGGTGAAGAAAATGACATCGGGCTTTTCGGCCAAGATCATTTCGACTCCACCTTTCACAGCGGTTTTATTCCAAAAGCTGCCTGAGTGTATGTCAGAAATTTGTGCTATACGAATTCCGTCAAAGGCTTTGGGTAAGTTGGGTAGGTTGATGGCCACTTTGCGCACCCGATAATCATGTGCCCCCGAAATAATTCCATACGCAAATGCACCGAATGGAACTGCAGTGGCAATCATGGCGGTGCGCGATAAAAACTCAGAGCGCGATAATACCTCGCCTGGAGCGGATGTGGGTGCGCTTTTCTGAAAAAGAGAAATGAACCAACGAACACCGCGTTGCAGATCGTCCATCAGCAAGAAAAGAATACCCACTATTTTCGAGAAGTAGGTAGCTACAATTCCGGTGATCACCCAATTGCGAAAATTGGCGCTGTATTTATACAGGTCATCGATGGCCCACCAAAGTAAAGCTGCAATACTTAGGACGGTGGGAATCCAAAAACCGTAGCGCAAGATGTTCCTCCACAATGGTGACCAGTTTTTACTGACTACTAGTATACCCTGAAAAAAGTAGTAGTCAATCAGCAGAAAGATAATGGTGAAGACAAAAATGGTCATAAGTCGTGCGGTCATAATGAAAAAGTCATCTTACAACCATAGTCGTAAGATGACTTCTTTTAGTTTATTTTTAGAGATATTCTCACTTAATGTTCATCGGTTTGAAGACGTGCCATAGGCTTCTTCAGCAATTTCATCTTTAAACGAGCTACCAATAAATACATGACCGGCACCAAGAATAAAGTGAGGAACGTTCCAAAGATCAAACCGTAGATCATCGTCCATGAAAGCGGTCCCCAGAATGCTACGTTATCGCCACCAAAGAAAATGTGTGGGTTGAAATCGGTGAACAGCGTTACAAAGTCGATATTCAAACCGATCGCCAAAGGCACCAGACCTAAGGTAGCTGCCATGGCCGTTAACAACACCGGTGTCATACGGGTTTTAGCTGCTTCGATGATGGCCGCTTTCAGCTCTACGCCTTGCGACAAGAGTAAGTCGGTGAATTCCACCAAAAGAATTCCGTTTCGCACCACAATTCCCGCCAGGGCCATAATTCCAATACCCGACATCACGATAGAAATTTCTTGTTTGAAGAGCGAGAAGCCAATCAACACCCCAATGATACTGAAGAGAATTTCCATCAAAATAATTACCGGCTTGCTAGTGGAGTTGAACTGAATCACGAGGATCATCAATATCAAGCCAAAGGCAGACATCGCTGCAACTCCCAAGAAATCGATTGTCTCTTGTTGTTGTTCTTGTTCACCTGTCATTTTGATTTCCACTCCATCAGGTTTCGGGAACGATTTCAAACTCTCTTGTATTTGCGCCACTACTTCATTCGGATTGAAGTCGGCCAACACATTGGATGATAAAGAGATCACTCGTTTTTGATCGATGCGTTTGATACCTGCGTAGCTATTGCTATACTCGATAGATGCTACTGCGGACATTGGCACCTGACGTACCGCACCACCCATGCTCATGTCGCGGAAGGTGATTGGCATATTCATCAGCGTGTTGATATCATTGCGTTGATCTTCCCGCACACGCATCTGAATTGGATAGTCATCGTTGTCATCGCGGAATTTGGAAACCTCTGCACCATTGATGGCGTTGCGCAGTGCCAACCCGATAGTTCCCGTAGCAATGCCTTCGCGGTTTGCTTTCTCACGATCAATCTTGATGGTGATTTCCGGCTTGTCATTTTGAAAATCAGATTTCAAATCTTCCACGCCCGGAATTTGCAAACCATCGAGATAACGTTTGGCCTTATCGGCCGCCGCTACCAACACATCAAAGTCATCGGCTGCAATTTCGATGTTGATTGGCTTACCGGTAGGCGGGCCACCTTGCTCCTGATTTACTGAGATAGTTGCGCCGGGAATATTTTTGATAGCCTCACGAATTTTTGTGAGGTATTTTTTCGTGGATTGTCCATCACGTTTAGCGAAATTGACAAATGCTACTGTCACTTTACCCAAATGAGGCTGCGCATTGTTTCCCGACGTTTGATCTTCGGCAGCGCCAACGGCCACGTTGGAAATAATCGATTCCACAATTGGATTCGTCGGATCAACAACATCAATTACTTTCTGCTCGACAATCTTTGTAACAGAATCCGTTACGCGCTGATCGGTGCCAATCGGCAACGTGATGTAGGTGTAAACAAAGTTCGGATCGCCCTGCGGGAAAAAAACCACCGGAGGTTTGCGGATTCCTGTAAAGATAATCGAGAAAATAAAGAGGAATAAAACACCACCAATTACTATCCAAGGACGCGAACCTTCCAAGCACCACTCAATCATGTTTTTGTACCCGTTCTGCACTTTGGGCCAGCCATCGGTTTGGAACTTGGAAATCAATTCTTCCAACACAAAACGATAGAGTGAGTAAATTCCAAAAAGGAAGATGGTAAAGTTTCCTAAACCTTTCGAGTCGGTTACATACCAAACGGCAGCTAATGCTGCGAAGATTACTGCAGTAATTTTATACCCTTTTGTAAACTTCTTACGATTATGATCATGATCATGCACGGTCATGAAGTCTGCCGCAAACACCGGGTTGATGATGTATGCCACCACCAAAGAAGCAAGCAAGGCAACGATCAGTGTAATGGGCAGGTACACCATGAACTCACCTATCGTGCCCGGCCAGAATGCCAAGGGAACAAATGGTGCCAACACCACCATCGTACCTGAAAACACCGGCATGAAAACTTCGCCAGCGGCAATCTTGGCTGCTTTGCGAATAGGTACTTTACCATTGTCGAACACACGGTGTGTGTTTTCGATTACCACAATCGCGTCATCTACCACAATTCCAAGTGCCAACAAGAACGAGAACAAAGTCATCAGATTCAAGGTGTAGTGCAGCATCGGGAAGAACAAGAATGCGATGAAGCTGGAGAGAGGCACCGATAGACCTACGAAGATAGCGTTGGTTGCACCCATAAAGAACATCAGGATGATCGTTACTAAAACGAAACCAATAATGATGGTGTTAATCAAATCGTGAAGGGTGGTTCTTGTATTATCCGACTGATCGCCAGTGATGGTGATTTTTGCACCCGGAGGCAGGATAGATGATTTGAACTCATCAATGATCAAGTTGATTTGATCAGAAGCTGCAATCAAATTTTCGCCACCGCGCTTAACGATGTTGAGCGTGATTACATTTTTCTTGTCCAAGCGGGCGAAGCTTTCTTGTTCTTTGTGTGAGTCAATAACCTCGGCCACATCTTTCAAGTAAACACTTCCGCCTTTAATCGAACCAACTACTGTATTCGCAATTTCTTCTGCATTGGCATATTCACCATTCACACTCAATGATCGCTTCATACCTGCCACCGAAAGCTGACCACCCGAAACAATTCGGTTTTCGAAGTTGATGGCGTTGCTAATATCATCTAAGCTTACACCGGCTAATGCGGCTTTGTATAAGTCTACGTTGATTTGAATCTCACGATCCAGCGCACCCACAATATCCACACGTCTGATTTCCTTCAATGCCTCGATGCGATCCTGCATTTGCTCGGCATACTTCTTCAGGGTTTGCAAATCATAATCACCGGATAAATTGATGAACATGATGGGCTGTGCCGACAAGTCAATGTCAGTTACCTGCGGATCGTCGAGCAAGCTGGATGGAACGGGAGGCAAATCAACTTTGGCTTTGTCTACAGCTTCCTGAACTTCGCGCTTCGCTTCTTTTACCTCCACATCAGTTTGAAACTCGATGTTAACACTAGAAAAACCTTGAACAGAATTGCTGGTCACTTTCTTTACACCGGCAATTGATTTTACCTGTTTTTCAATTTGTTTGGAAACCAAGTTTTCTACATCCTTGGGCGATGCTCCCGGGAAAACAGTCGTTACAAATATTTGCGGAAGTACAACTTCCGGAAAATTCTCTTTGGGCAATTTGTTGTAAGTGATAATACCTGCCAAGCAGATAAAAACGACCGCCACATAAATTGCCACTCGATTATCGATGGCCCAACTGGTGGGCTTAAATTCTTTGTCCAAATCTTTCATCGCTCCTAAATTTTAATCAATTCGCCATCATTCAAACCCTGGTATCCTACGGTGATAATTTTATCGCCGATGGCAAGACCGGAAGTTACTTGTGCATAGTTGTCGTACACGCCATCAATCTTTACCACCTTTTTGCGAGCTACAAATTGGTTGCCTTTTGCTTCGGCGACATAGACAATTTTTTCACCGTTGATGTCTTGCACGACATTGATCGGTACACAAAGTGCTGCGGGAATTGAGTTGAAAATTACTTTCACCACAGCGGTCATGTTTGGACGTAAGTCAGCATTAGAAGGAACTTTGATTTCCACAGAGAATGAACGGCTCAAGGGATCAATATTTCTTCCCACAAAATTGACAGGACCTTCCAACTTTTTGTCGTAGTCAGAGAAACTGATTTGAGCCTTGTTTCCTTTTTTGATCGAGCTTAGGTAGGCTTCTGATATTTTTGCAGTAATCTTCAAGTTATTGTTGTTGATCACACGGAAGGCGGGTTGTCCCGGTGCAGCATTTTGACCAACTTTTGCGGTCACTTCATCCACTACGCCGGTGATCAGCGATTTGATTTTCGACATATCCAGTTGCTCTTCCAGAGTAGCCAGTTTTTTCTCTAAACTCTCTTTATTATTTTTCGCTTGAAGGTATTGAACTTCAGTTCCGATTTTTTGCTCCCATAAGTTTTTCTGGCGAACATAAACCGTGTTGGCTAATTCAAGTCCTGCTTTCAATTCATCGATACCGCGCAACGTCAATGTGTTATCGATTTGTGCAAGGGTTTGGCCTTTTACAACTGCATCACCTTCGCGCACATACACATTCGTAATCACACCGGCTGTTTTAGCGCTTATAAGAATATTATCTGTAGCCTCTACTGCGCCTTGTGTTTGCACATATTTATCGAATTTACGTGGAGCCAATTCTACGGTCACCACTTCTTTTGTTCGTGCAGACTCTGTTTTGGTTCCTTCTAATTCTTTTTCCAAAGTGGCAATTTGCTTTACTAGATCAGCTTGTTTTGCCTTCAACTTCTTTAATTGATCTTCTTTGCTCGGACTGCAAGCTGCTACCAATGCAGCCGCAACTACAATGACTACAAACGTTAGGTAATTATATCTTTTCATAAGCGTGGGTTTTCTATTTTGAGTTATTGGTTGGGATTAATCTTCCGTATGCTTTATCGAGATCCACTTTTGCAATCATGGCATCGAAAAGTGCGGAGTAATAGTTAGTTTGAGCAGTGCGTAAGCTGTTTTCGGCGTCCACTACTTCCAGATTTGAGCCTACACCTTGCTCATATTTTATTTTGGTGATCCGCGCCACGTTGCTGGCTAACTCCATATTTTCTTTTTGTGATGCTAACGAGGTTAGTGCATTTTCAAAGTTTGTAGCGGCTTGCTTGGTTTCCAGATCAACCCCTTGCTTTAAGCTTTTAAAGCCATTTTCAACCTTGCGCAAGGTTAATTTTTCTTGTTGGGTTTTATAATGTCTTTGCAGACCTGAAAAGATGGGTATGCTCATGGAAACGCCAAACTGTGAATAACTGTACCACTTATCCGGACCTATGGTTCCCGCATCAGACACGTTGGTATTCGTGGTAAATAATCCAGAAATATCGTTGGACTGTGTGAAATAGCCCAGGTTGGCAGAAGCTGACAATGTAGGCAACGCACCTGCGTACTGATTTTTGATATTGAGTTGTTGTAGACGTTGGTTAGCCTCTAATACTTTGTAATCAGGTCTTAACTTGTAGTCCCATCCACTTTGATACTCTCTTACATCTGCTTCTACTTTTACATCTTCAATATTTCCGGCCACTTCAATGGGTTGATCGAGTGGATAGTTCATTTGAAATTTCAATAAGTCTATACTTAGATTATTTAATTTCAAAAACTTCTCGCGCTCGGCCTTCAGATTATTATAGGTTACACGAATGCGATCTACGTCAATGCTTTCGGCAAATCCATTTTTATTTAGAGCCACCGTGTTTTTTAGCAGTGAATCCACACGAGCCAAATTGTTGTCAAACAACTTTGCCCGCTCACGTGAAATCAAAACGGTGTAGTAGGCTTTGGTTACTTGTTGAATGATTTGCTCTTTCGTTTGATTGGCCGTTTTGTATGACAAATCTTTATAGGCATTGGACGCTTGCAATCCAACTAGGTAGCTACCACTAAAAATGAGTTGATTGATGTTGATTCCTGCATCACCACTTGACTTTAATTGAAATGGGCTCTGTTGAGCAAGAATATCGCCTGCATTTGCTCCCGGAGTATTTGGAAAAAAACTAAAACCACTATTAGGGTTATAAATTCCAAAAAAACGTCTCAATTGCTCGTTATGTTGTAGCCCCACATTACCGTTGATTTGTGGTAACCCTAAACCAACGGTCTCTTTCACTTTGGCAGCCGCAATTTGTTGATCCAGAATGGCGTTTTGTGCTGCTATGGCATTGGTTACCGCATAATCAATACACTGCTCAAGTGTAAACGCCTGTGGCGCAGATGTTGGTTGTTGTTGTGCATAGCCGGCCCTCACCAACAGCAAGGCAGCTAATAAAATACTTAGTTTATAAAATGGACTCATGCTTAGTTGTTTTAATGGATGGTTTAATAGATTGATCTGAATGCTGTTTGTATTTCTGGTATAACCGTCTGCCTTTATCAGTGCACAGGCCGTACACAAAATGATCGAAGAACTGCGATTGCACCTCTACCAAATTGAATTTGTCTTTTGGAAAAATGCGCTCATCAAAAGCCGACTCGATTAAAATCAAACGGCTGAGGGCAATTACTTCCGGATGGATGTCGTCGCGGTAAAAACCTTCGCTGATGCCTTGATTGAGATTACGCACTATGGAACTCATGATGTTCTCATTTTTGTGTTGCTGCCACAACGCCCAGGCTTTGGGATGAAACTTTTGCAGATCGTAGAGCAAGGAGGGATTCATTTGCTCCATGTCGCAGCGCAGCCGAACAGAAATCTTATTCAACTCATCGATGGAGTTTTCCGATTCGTGAGTGATTTGTTCGTATTCCTGAATGTCGCGCTTCATGTGCTCTTGCGACATCACGGTGACGAGCTCATCTTTATCGGCAAAGTGCTGGTACAATGTTTTTTTGGAAACCGAAAGGTGTCGGGCGATATCATCCATCGATACGCTGCGTATTCCGTATTTCATGAATAGCGCCTCCGAACCGGCCAAAATTTTATCTTTTACTTCGTTGTCTTCCATAATCTGGCGCGAAACTATGGAAACTATTTGTATTTCAAAAGTTTCCACGGTTTCTTCAAAACGCTTGTTTTCGATTAAGGTTGGCCTTTTTTAAAATTTAATTTTCAGGAAACATTAAAAAACGGTATCAACCGTTTGCATTGGTCTCAGTTGAGTTGGGGGCGCGGTAGCACCACTTATCCTTCATTTTCTGTTTGAATCGTTCCTTTTCTTCGGGCGACATGGTGTTCCACTTTTCTTTCCAGTAGCCACGCCATTTGTTGTTGTGGCGGTGGCCGCCTTTGCCAAAACCCGAGAAGAATATCTTACTGAGAATCAACAAACCTAATGTTTGCCAAAAATCCAGTTGTGGGCCGTGAAATAAATCGGGCACCAGCCAATTCCATAAATACATGGTTATAAACGTAAAGGCCGAAACCGCCAACACACCCAAACCCACCATCGCTCCTATCCACATTACCTTTTTCATACTTACTTTTTTTAAACTTTTTCGTACTCTTTTTTATTTACTGAGCGCTAACCAATGGTATCATCATAAAATTTTTGCAACCGCTTGCGCAGGGCCAGAATGGCATATCGTTTTCGCGATAGCAGCGTATTGATCGATACGCCGGTCTCTTCGGAAATCTCTCGAAATCCTTTTTCTTCGATTTCATTTTGGATAAATATCTCGCGCTGGTCTGCCGGCAATTCGGCCAGCGCATCGGTAATCTCATCCCAAATGGCCTCGCGCAATAATGTAGCCTCTGGTGTGTTATCGAGATCGGGCAAGATGTCTTGCAACGTGAGCGGTGCATCGTCATCTTTACCTGAAATCAATTCAAAGTCGGTTTGTTTCGGACGCACGGCATCACGGCGATAGCGATCAATGATTTTGTTACGCGCTACGCTGTACAGCCATGAGGTGACCCGATCCAATGATTCGATGGTATTAAAACCAGAAACAAATTGAAAGAACACATCCTGAAGGATGTCCTCCGCCTCTTCCACCGTTGACACTCTGCTACGGATAAATCCAAGCAGTTTGTCTTTCTCCTTCAGAAATGTGTTTTCTTTAATTTGCTGCATCGCCAAGTCCATTGCCCACGCTCAATTTTCATCATAGACGGTGGGCTTGTGTAAATTATTTTACAAAAGTGAGGAAAAGATTGGTGGATTACGAAAACACGGTTCCAAACGAATCAAACAAAGATATTCGGCGCGGTTAATCTATTGACAATTATAGTTATAGTGGTAGGCAATTTTATCGTAGTCATTGCTGGTCAATTCACCATTTGCAATACGCGCTTTCAAAGATTCACAATCAGAAAAGTATTCTACTAAATCCTTATCCACTTTATTCGATTTACCCAAGCGGATGGAATTCACTCCTTCAGATTTAAACTTAAAAAAAACTAGCTCATTCGTTTTCTTAAAGAAGTAAACCTCATATTGGGATTTCATGGGTGCCGCACCTGACAATCCCCCATAGTTAATCGATTCTGTTAACGCTTTATAGATACCAATTCTCTTACCCTCCTTTACGATCTCTAAAAATATTTTACTGTTCGATACAAAGTTAAAAACAGAATAACCATAGCCCCGTATTTGCGAAGGCTTGTACTTCTTTTTCGCACCTGCTTTATTCACAAAAATGACCTGATAGGCTATTTTATCTTCATTCTGTTCTTTCACTAAACCCTCTATTTTCTTACCGCCTCTGTCAATAATGTATCCATCGCGATAATTTAAATTCTTCTTGTACTTTAAATAATTTTCAGACTCTTGCGCAACACACAACAAACCTGAGAAAATGAGAAAGAGAAGGATTGTAAATCGCATATCAATTTATTTTTGCTTACTTGTTATCTTACAGGACGGCATTCATTCAACACGCAGGCAAATTAATAATAATTTTTGTGGGTCAAATTGCATACAAAAATTCGGCACTGTCCTTTGCCAAAAATGGTCATGGAAAAAAGCACCTTCTGCTCTTTCACGGCTTCGGACAAGATTACCAGGCGTTTGACAGCTGGGTGGTTGCGCTTGCAGATGATTATACATGTTACTCTTTTGATCTTTATTTTCATGGTGGAAGCATCTGGCAAAGCAGAGACGCACTCGAAAAAGAAGATTGGCAGAAAATCATGAGTCAGTTTTTTCTACAGGAAGATATTTCGCAGTTTGCGGTAGCCGGATTTAGCATGGGAGGCAAATTTGCATTGGCCACGTATGAGTTGTTTCATCCACAAATAACGCACCTCATTCTTCTGGCACCTGACGGCATCAAAACGAGTTTCTGGTACAGTCTGGCCACTTACCCCATTGCTATTCGCGCATTGTTTAAGAGTATGATTCTCCATCCGAATCGGTTGTATCGGATTACTAAAGTGTTGCGTAAACTCAGATTGATTGATGCGGGCTTGTTACGCTTTGCTGAATCGCAAATGAATACCGAAGAGAAAAGAAGGCGAGTCTACTATACATGGGTATATTTCCGGCACCTCACGTTTAATCAGAATCAGTTAACCGAATTAATCAATCAAAGTAGTGTCAACTTTTGGTTGATCACCGGCAAACACGATAAAGTAATTTCCACTAAAAACATGGCCTCGTTTTTACAAAAAATAAAACAAAAACAATCGCAAGAAATAAATTGTGGACATACTGATTTAATTCACCGAACTGATCCTCGTGCCTATCTATTGCCATTAACTGAAAATCGGTAACGCTTCTTCTACCTGAGAAACGTATTCTTCTTAGGCATTTTGGTTTTGTAACCACTGTAAAAAATCATATCGTTTTTATACTCACCATCCTCAAAGTGCTCTTCGTACTTTTTTCGAATTTCTTTTCTTTCATTTTTACGATTGGTGATGCTGCACACTTGCCACAGCAGGTAGTAGTGCTCCTGATTATTTGTGTCAAAGTTTTGAGGCGATTGAAGGAAATAATAGGCCAACTCACCCAGCTCTTCTGTTTTGATGTTGTGCAAAAATTCATTCACCATCTTCAGCTCTTCATTGTAGCCGATGGTAAAATCAGATAATGACAGCGCATTATCATAGGCAAATTCTCTTCGCTCGCACAATCCCGAAATTACTTTTGTTACCATCGTAGTTAAATACGGATCATGCGGCAAGCGGTAGCGAAGTTTGAGACTGAGATAAAGACAAAGGTCAAAGCGGTCTTTGATCATGGCACTTTCAATCCGTTGATAGGTAGCCAGCTTAATCATTCGCTTCACAAATCCTTCCTGCTGAAGGTTGGCCGCACTACCGGGAGATGGTACGCGGTCGGTCAATATCTTTTTACGAAGTTCCAAATCCGGATGCGAGATCATCGAGTCACGATCAAAGAAAAGATCTTCGCGCGGTTTGCTAAAAATGGTTGGCCGTTTTTTAAACCACTCATCTTTCAATGGGTACTCAGCCACATCCAGCTGTGTCATAAACTCCATATCGGGTTTTGTCAGCTTCGATTGATCTAACAAAGCAAGAGCCGGTGCGGCCTCTTCGTTGGCGAAGCCTGCTCTCTCCATCATCTCAAATGCCAATGAATCGGCTTGTCGCTCGCGGCTGCGGCTATTCGACCCCTGGTAATACCACAGCTTTTTCAGGTTCATCAAACTTTCGACCGAGGCATCTCCGACCGCCAGGTTCATCATGTTTTGCATTTCTTTTTTCAAAAATTCACCTTCGATCGATTCGGTGATTTTGAGCCGCACGTGTTGCAATTCGAAGTGTGCCATTTCATGGGCCAACACAAAAGCCAACTGACTTTCATTGCGCATGCGCGCGATCAAGCCAATGTAAACGATGAGTGTACCATCGGCCACGGAAAGCGCATTGACATCTGGACTATTTTGGATGAGCACCTGCCGGGGCGGATGAACAAAATGATTAGTGCGAAGGAGCCGCTTCACAATCTGATCGATGTAGAGTTGCAGCGAATCATTTTTAATAAACTCATTCTTCTCGACCATCAATCGCATCTGTTTGCCAATGGCGCGATAAACACTGTTGATTTCATACCTCTTGGATGAATGGGTTTGATCCATTTCCTCCTCGATCTGCGCTTTGAGTTTTTGAATCAACTCACGATCGGCTTTAGTATAAGTTTGCAGTGGTTTGAAGATCGGCTGGGCTCGCACACAGCAGCATATGCATGCCACTAAAAGAAAAGTTGAAAGAATGATTCGTGCGTTCAACAGAGGAAAAAATTCGGAATTAAAAACTAAAATGATACCCCACGCTGATTGTCACCGGCCATGGCTTTTCTAATCCACTGATAAACGGATTTGATTTTAATGCATTGAAGTCGTCTTCAAATTCTTGGGAGCGAAAAGGTAAAATCAGACCAAAGTGCCAGTAGTTACGAGGATTCGCATAGCTGCGGCTGATGAATCCGGCGCCGAGCGAAAGTCCGTTATAGATTTTGTTGATCTCCATGGTGCCGGTCACTTTCAAGGCCGCATTGTAGCCGTACATTACACTAAAAACAGGCACCACTTTATTTTCCGGTTTTACGTGCGCCATCACACCAAAATTAAATCCGGCACCTGCCAGAATATAGCCAACCGATCCGAATAGCCCAATGTGCCGATCGGGATAAAATGTCAATCGCCCACCGTAGCCTCCATAATCCTGACCAAAACCAATACCTACACTTCCGGTGTATTCGTCGCTATTCGATTCATCCTTTTTCTGCTTATCGGGTATCCGTTCTGTATCAACTACGGGTCGTGTTTTTATTTCGGTGGTAGCTGGCTTTACAGGTGTTGCTTCTGTAACACGTGGTGATTCCAGGCGTTTGCCAGCGGCATAAACCCGAATTCCATTGGCTAGCAATTGATCGACCAAGGATTGCTTGGCAGCAGCGTTTTCGGATGTTTGAAATCGAACGGAAAACAATTCTCTGATGCCAAACGTGCCCGCCTTTGTCAGCACATCATTTTGAGAGATAGACAGCAACTCAGTTTGGACCTTAACACTGTCATTCAAAACAATAATTGATTCTTGCGCCAGTGCGCATTGGCTCGTCGCCAGTAGTACAAAAAAACATATCCATCTCATAACAAAAGCGATATTAAAATATGGGACAAATTAAGGCCTGTAAAAAATTCATAAGCTAAGCCCTATTCGGCATCTCACCTCATTCCTCTCCACAACAGAGGAGGCAGAGCTTAACATAGCGGCTTTTGCTTCGCAATATTCAAAATAATAGCCTCACTTTTAATAATTCCTATTAATTTTGGGCTTACGTGAGATAAAATGATTGCTTTCTTTCGCTCCGAAGCCAACGTGCTCTTTGCCGTAGGCCACAAAAACCCCTTTTCTACTGCTGATTTTGAAAAACTGATCTGGCTCTTTGGTGGTGCCAAACCGCTTACCGAGAAAGCCTTAACGGGAAAATTCATCGGGCCTCGCAAAGAAATGATTACGCCGTGGAGCACCAACGCGGTAGAGATTACCCAAACAATGGGTTTGGAAGGTATTGAACGTATTGAAGAGTTTTTTGAATCCGCACAAGCAACTCCCACATTCGATCGCATGCTCCAACACTTGTATGAAGTGCTCGATCAAGACATCTTCACGATTCACCATACACCTGAACCGGTGTTGGAAATAACTGACATTAAAAAATACAGCGAAGAAGAAGGACTGGCGCTGAGCACCGAAGAAATTGACTATTTAAAAGATGTCAGCGTACAGTTAGGTCGTCCACTCACTGACAGCGAGTTGTTTGGTTTCTCACAGGTAAACTCCGAACACTGTCGTCATAAAATATTCAACGGCACTTTTATCATTGACGGCGAAGAAAAAAAATCAACACTCTTTCAGTTAATCAAAAAGACATCCAAGGAAAATCCCAACTACATAGTTTCGGCTTATAAAGATAACGTAGCGTTTATCAAAGGTCCACGCATCGAGCAATTTGCACCAACACGACAAGATGTGCCTGACTTCTTTGTTGTGACTGATTACGATTCGGTGATTTCACTAAAGGCAGAAACACACAACTTCCCAACTACCGTAGAGCCTTTCAACGGAGCGGCTACCGGATCGGGCGGCGAAATTCGCGACCGCCTGGCCGGAGGAAAAGGTTCGTTGCCCTTGGCGGGAACGGCCGTGTACATGACCTCGTACTCGCGTCTTGAAAACAATCGCGATTGGGAAAAAAATATTGAACCTCGCGCGTGGCTGTATCAAACGCCAGCCGAAATTTTAATCAAAGCATCGGATGGTGCCAGTGACTTTGGTAACAAGTTTGGTCAACCGCTCATCTGCGGAAGCTTGCTCACCTTCGAGCATGTGGAGAACAACAAAAAGTTTGGTTACGACAAAGTAATCATGCAAGCCGGAGGCATTGGCTTTGGCAAAGAAAAAGATTCGCAAAAAGAAGAACTGAAAGCAGGCGATCAGATTGTGATGATGGGTGGCGACAACTATCGCATTGGCATGGGCGGCGCAGCTGTCTCCTCCGTTACTACCGGACAATTTGCGAATGCATTAGAGCTGAATGCCATTCAACGCTCGAATCCGGAAATGCAAAAGCGTGTGATGAACGCCATTCGCGCGATGGTGGAGTCGGATCAAAACCCGATTGTATCCATTCACGATCACGGAGCCGGTGGTCACTTGAACTGTTTCTCCGAATTATTGGAAGCAACCGGAGGCACGATTGAGATCGACAAAATTCCTGTTGGCGATCCAACGCTATCTTCAAAAGAAATCATCAGCAACGAATCGCAGGAGCGCATGGGCGTGGCGATTCAGAAAAAAGATGTAGAAGCGCTGAAGCGTGTGTCGGAACGCGAGCGCGCACCCATGTATGTTGTGGGTGAAGCGACTGGCGATCACCAATTGAAATTTACACGGGCCAATCATTCTATCAACCCGGTGGATCTGAAGATGAATCATTTGTTTGGCTCATCGCCAAAAACAATTCTCACCGACACATCCAAACCTTCTTCATTTTCAGAAATTAACTATCAACCATCTCAGGTTCATCATTACATCGAGCAAGTGTTGCAACTTGAAGCAGTTGCCTGTAAAGATTGGCTGACAAATAAAGTAGACCGCTCCGTTTCAGGAAAGGTAGCTACGCAACAAACGTGCGGTGCGCTGCAACTACCGTTGAATAATGTGTCGGTGATGGCATTGGATTTTCTCAGCAACAAAGGCATTGCCACTTCGATTGGTCATGCTCCTGTTGCAGCGCTTGTCAATCCCGCCGACGGCAGTAAACTGGCCATTGCTGAAGCACTCACCAATTTAGTGTGGGCACCCCTCACCTACGGTCTAAAAGGTGTGTCACTAAGTGCGAACTGGATGTGGCCTGCGAAAAACGAAGGCGAAAATGCACGACTCTATCAGGCGGTGGAAGCTGTAAGTGATTTTGCTTGTGCCCTTGGTATCAATATTCCTACCGGAAAAGATTCTCTGTCGATGACACAGAAGTACCCGAAGGGTGAAGTGGTGTATGCACCCGGCACGGTGATTATTTCTGCCGTTGCTGAAGTGAACGACATACGCAAAACGATTTCCCCTGCGCTGGAGCCCATTCAAGAATCACAGTTAATCTACGTTGACTTTTCTAACTCGGCGTTGCAATTAGGTGGAAGCAGTTTAGCACAAGTGTTGAATCAATTGGGCAAAATAGCTCCTACAATCAATGATGCGAATTACTTTAGTCGCGCGTTCAATGCCATTCAACGCCTGATTCATCAGAATCTCATCGTTGCCGGGCACGACATCTCATCCGGTGGATTGATTACTACGTTGCTCGAAATTTGTTTCGCTACCCCGACCGTTGGCTTGCAAATCGATTTGAAAAATCGCGCTGAAGATGTTATTCATTTGTTGTTCAGTGAAAATCCGGGAGTGGTCATTCAGGTGAAACAAACCGAAGAAGTGATCAAACACTTGGAAGATGCTGAAGTATCGTATCAGGTAATCGGTCAGGTGACGAACACACGCACGATTCAAATAAAAAGTCAAGCATCGAATATTGATTTTGATATTGATGCTTTGCGCGAAAAGTGGTTTCACACTTCGTACTTGTTGGATAAAATTCAGCGCCCCAAAGGTCATGCTGAAAAGCGAAAAGAAAATTATGCGAAGCAACTGCTCTCGTACACGTTTCAACCACACTTCAACGGCACCTTTGCTTCGTATGGCATAAACCCAAAACGTAGAACAGCTTCCGGCGTAAAGGCAGCCATCATTCGTGAGAAGGGTGTGAATGGCGATCGTGAAATGGCGTATGCCTTGTATCTCGCCGGCTTTGATGTGAAGGATGTTCACATGACTGATTTAGTTTCCGGTCGTGAGGATTTGAGTGGCGTGAACATGATTGTGTTTGTGGGCGGCTTCTCTAACTCAGACGTGCTCGGCTCTGCGAAAGGTTGGGCCGGATCATTCTTATACAATACAAAAGCAAAAGCTGCATTGGATAATTTCTATGCAAGACCCGATACATTGAGTTTAGGTGTTTGCAATGGTTGTCAGTTGATGATGGAGTTGGGTTTGGTGTACCGTGAAATTGCGATGAGTGAGCATCCGAAAATGCACCACAATGGTTCGGGTAAATTTGAATCTACCTTCGTGAGTATCACTGTACCTAAAAATAATTCAGTGATGCTCTCATCGTATGCAGGAGCACAACTGGGTGTGTGGCTGGCACATGGCGAGGGAATGTTCAAACTAAAAAATACGTCACTCGAGTATAAAATTGCAGCCACCTTCACCTATCCCGAATATCCGGGCAACCCGAATGACAGTGATTTTGCAGTGGCTGCGCTACACTCTACTGATGGAAGACATCTGGCAATCATGCCACACATCGAGCGAAGCTTGTTTGCATGGAACTGGCCTTACTATCCAACCGATTGTAAACAGAAAGACGAAGTATCCCCTTGGTTTGAGGCGTTTGTGAATGCAAGAAAGTGGGTGGAGAGGGTAGCGGGTGTCTGATCGTTTTTGGCAAAAAAAGTATTTGCATATAGTTTTCAACTATTAATACAAGATTATTTAGTTAAATTTGTTTAGCCAAGCTAGTAGTTATGCAAACAGAAAATTTAAAGTATAATCTTATCGATAAGCTTATATCAGTCACGGATATAGCTATTCTTCAAAAAATTAGTGACCTAATCGGTAATATCGAAACCGAAACAACCCCCATTATTCTCTCTGAAAAACAGAATGAAATGCTGCGACAAAGCGAGGAGGACATTCTAAATGGTCGCACGATATCAGATGTTCAACTAAATGCAGAAGAAGACGAGTGGCTAAACGCGTAATATGGACTGAAACCGCAAAAAATGCCAGAAAGGACATTTTAAAGTTTTGGATTCTTCATAATAAATCTAATACCTATTCCAAAAAACTAGCGAGGCTTTTCAGAAGTAAAATTTCGTTGATAGCAAAATCTGAGTATCTAGGTAAACCAACAGATAATAAAAACGTGAGAGTAACTTTAGTAAGTCACTTCTCAATCTTTTACAAAGTACTAAGTGATGAAATTAATATTGTAGGTATTTGGGACAACCGAAGAAATCCTGATGACCTACATAAAAATCTAGAGCTATAAATTTCAGATATCTGTTGTCAAATATATTTACCTCCCACAAATTTCTTTATACGGACAATAGCCGCATTTTTTCTCGTCGGTGGTCTGATCGAAGGGTTGGCGAGGATCAAATAGCTCGTTGAGCAATTGCACCAAATGATTTTCAAATTCAGGCAAGAATGGTGTCACATCTTTCAGTGGATGTTTATCCATCACTAATCCGTATTCAAATTTGTCTTTAAAGATTTCCTTCCGGTTGATGAGTCCCGGTTGTATATGTAATCCGGGATCGTTCTTTCTGCGCGCATACACCCACGCGTAAAACAAAGCCTGAAAGGCAGCCTTGTTGCGCTTCTTATCTTCCCGATCAAACAACGACTCAATGGACGCAAATTTATTCTCGTCTTTACCTGTTTTGTAGTCGATGATCCGCACCACATTTTCTTTGCGATCGACACGGTCAATTTTTCCGCCAAGCAAAACAGCAAACTGAGCCGTCAATGTAAAAACGGAATTGAATCCCTCCTCTTCCAGCATGTCGATGGCGAATGGCACATACGCCAAATCGTTTTGCAGCACCTCATCGGCCATCTTCTTCACCATCTCATTTACAATCCACTGCTGCCCATCGTAGTTTACTTTCTTGCTTTCCGGCAAACGGAAATGCTTGCGGTAAGCTCGATCGACCAACAACTCCAGTTTCTTGTCAACATTCGCAAAGTGTTCCTCGCGTATTTCCCAATTTCCCTTGGCTGGCTTTAACTCCGCATAAAAAAATTGCATCACATCGTGAAACAAGTTTCCAAAAATGCGTGCATCGGCTGCCTCTTCTACTTCTTCAGCTTCGCGCAAGCCAATCAGATTTTTAAAATAAAAGCGCAAGCGACATTCGAGGTAGGTATTGAGTGTAGATGGTGTTAACTCCTTTTTATTGTATTGACGCAGTCGCTCCATCACCTTGGCATCTTTCGGAATGCTAATGGGTTTGGCTTGACGCAACGAAACGGAACTGTACAAAATCTTTTTCGTGTAAGGCCAGCGTGCCTCATACATAATCTGGTAGAGGTAGCGGCTCATCTCGCCGGTGCCCAGCACATCCGGCTCGGTGTTGTAATACAAATTGACATGTTCACTCCGCTGCAGCAATCGGTAAAAGAGATACGCATACATCGCATCCTGATGGACGTAGGTTGGCAATCCATACGCCTTTCGAATAGAGTGTGGCAAGTAAGAACCTTGTCGTGGAGAAGCTGGCCACAATCCTTCATTCAAAGACAACACATGCACGTGGTCAAAATCCAAATTGCGCGTTTCAAGGACACCCATCACCTGAATGCCTTTCAACGGTTCGCCACTGAACGGAATTTTCTCCGCTCGTGCAATCTGCCGGAATAACTTTTGTAACATCACCAACTCCATCGATTCATTGTTGAGCAAGGTTTGCAAGCGTGTGATGATGCGATGGAAATAAAAAGCAAATTCTTTGTCCATCAACCCTTGTGCAGAGGAAGTGGCCACGCGATTTATTACATCCAGCAAGTAGCCAATGAAATCGGCTTCGTTTACATTTCGGAACAACGATGCCATCACCTCACCTTTGCCTTGAAAAAATGGCTCATCCAAATACACCTGATTGTTGGTGACGATGTACGTTTTTAATTCGTGTACGACATCCGGTGCCAGCGCATGCAGATAAGGATGATTCAGCACCGGAAGAATACTGCGGTAGTAAAATTCTTCTTTTCGCTTGGTACGATGCAAGTCAAACAAAAAATCAATCAACGAAAAATAAGGTGTGCTCATGAGCGGATAGCCCATGGTGACATTGATGGATTGAATACCGGCAGGAAGTGAATACAGCAAGGGCATCAGCAAACTTTCGTCCGGCAATACGATGACGTGGCTCTCACCATCGGCCACTAATTTCTGATCGATTAATTGTTGTGCCAACAATTTGGGCTGCCCTGCTTTTTGCGGCACCCCATAAATGTGTAGTTGTTTTGGTTTGCTAAAGTGCGAAGTCGGCTCAGGTTGAAATGTTTTGCCTAACACCGGATGCTTTCGATATAAACGGAAGAAAGAGCCTGCTTCGCGATGATCGGCACCTACATAAAATTCGTCTTCATCCCAGAATACGCGTGCCTGTTGATTTTCGACAAACCAACTTATGATTTTCTCTTCTGCGGTTGTGAGTGCATTAAAGCCTGCGAAGATAACCGGAAGTTGTTCGGTTGGTTTTTCTTTTTGCAATTGCTCGGCTACATCCCGATGAATCATACCGGCATATGCGATGCCATCTTGTTTCAAATGCTTTTGAAAGTCCTGGTACACCGGATAGAGATTTTGCCACAGCGACAGAAACCGTGTGCGTGTTTCTTCGGTGCTAAACTCCACACTTTGCCAAAACTCTTTAAGAAACTCCTTTTGTTCTTCGGTTAAAAAATCAAAATACTGGTCTACCTCTTTTAGGTTGCTGATGTCGCGGAATAGCCACTCGGCATTAACCATGTATTTGTCGAGTTCATCAAAATCGCGGAGCAACATTTCGCCCCAATAATAAAACTGATCAATCTTTTCTGCGCTGCCCGTCACGCGTCTGAACGACTGATACAAGCGCAGAATCAATTCCAGTTTATCAGCTTCCTGGCTGGTGGAATAGGATTGAATTAGTTCTTCGATGGTGATAATGGTAGGAGCCCAGCGTGGAGAACTCAAGCCTTTGGCCAACTCTTGCTTAAAGTACAACGCTGCCCGGCGGTTGGGAAATATCACTTTCAACTGATCCCAATCCGGATAGTCTGCTTTTAATTGCTCGGCCAACTCTTGTAAAAAACTCTTCATGTTACAGCGTAACTTCTACACATTTTTTTTCTTGCACATAGACCAGATATCCACTCACATTTTTCGATCCCATCCCCATCAACAGCTGCATATATTCCTTCACTTGCATTATATCTTTGCTTGTGCGTTCTCCGGTTTTATAGTCCACCACATACGCACTTGTTCCATTCATGGCTACACGGTCGATGCGCTTTTCGAATCCGTTGGTGGTTAATAATGTAGCTTCCATTTTACATTGCGCCTGTACGTCAAAGCACGGCTTCAATTCCGGAAGGTTCACCACCCACTGCACCAACTCTTCTAATTCACTTCGCTCTGATTCATTGATCACACCTTGTTGAATGGCTCGCTGCATCGCAGGCGACACATCTTCCTTCGTTCGTACTTTGGAAAGAATGGCATGCAGGAAAATTCCATAATTAATTTTCTCTCGCTTTTCGTTGGGTGTAAAAAACTCCATGCCGCTGGTGCGCACCTGCAAGCGATCGCGCCAAGGTGTGACCACATAATTCTTCAGCGACAAAATTTGCTGCGCGGTATTGGTTGAATTTATTAATGGTTGAATCGCTCCGATCTCTAACTTTTTCTCTTGTGCTACCCAATGCGATGCCCACACTAAATTATGTTCAACAATTTCATACGACAACTGACCCACGTGGGTGAACTTACCTTCCTTCGAACTTTTTTTGTCGGGAGCAAACGCGATCAATCCGGCTTCTGCACGGGTAAAGGCTACATACAGTAAGTTGAGATTATCAAGATTCAGTCGTTGTGTTTCTTTCAGATAATCTTCTTTAAAAACAGTTTTAGCTAAATTGCTCACATAGCGTATGGGCATGTATCCCGCTTCTTGTAAAAGCGGGTGTTCGGATTGGCTCCACAGCAATACCTCCTTGCCGGCACCCAACTCCCAATCTAAAAACGGAATGATGACATATTTAAACTGAAGTCCTTTCGCTTTGTGTATGGTAATAATCTGTGCGGCATCCACACCTCCTGCTACCTGAATGGATTTCTTTTCGCGATTCAATTCCCACCAAGCTAAAAATGAAGTGAGGTCATTCTTCTCGCGTTGCGAAAACTCCTGAATGATATCCTGAAAAGATTGCAGGTAAATCACTTCTTCACCTACACTTCCCAAATTAAAAATCTGAATCAGGTTCTCTACCATTTCAAAAAGTGGTAGCGCTGCGAGCCGCTCACGTTGTTGGATAAATGCGGGTGGCATCCATTTGTTGAATGCCGTTGTCTTCGAGTCGGTGAAAATTTCATTCCAATCGATAAATGCCTGTGAGGGCCACAGCTTCTGATACTCAAACGCCAGATGTGCACGAGCGATTTGATGATTGGCATCTTCGAGGAGGCGCAGTGCGCTGAGCAATACCAATACACACGAAGCGCGGTCGACCATCAGCGATTCATTCGATACCACATCATATCGACAGTTTTCTATCGCATCTGCGGAAGTGCGGTATTCCATAAACCGGTTGGCAATCTGTTGCCCTTCTCTATTCGTGCGTACCAGAAAGGCAATATCTTTCAGCGGAACACCCTTCTCTTGTAATTCTTCTATCAACCGGGGCAGTCGCGCTAACGACCGGTCTTGAAACGAATCATCATCGTCTTCCTCTTCCAAAAACTGAATGCGCACAAATCCCTGATCGGGACGAACGGCTATTTTCTGTTCTGCTTCTCCGTAGGCTTCCTTTGCAAATGCAGATTCCGTCTGTTGGGCAATCAATTCGGCTGCCGATTGAAAAAAATAATTGTTGAATGCTACGATGCCGCCATCGCTGCGGTAATTGGTATCCAACTCGTGGGTAGCTGTGAGCGATGGATGAATATCGTTTTGCAACTGGCTTTGTAAAATCGAGAGGTCGCCTCCACGCCAGCGGTAGATAGATTGTTTCACATCACCAACAATCAAACTCGAATAATTTTGTGCGATGCCATTTTGAATGAGTGGCAGTAAATTTTTCCATTGCAAGCCGGAGGTATCCTGAAATTCATCCAACAAAAAGTGTCTGTAAAACGATCCCACCTTTTCGTAGATAAACGAAGTGTCCTGCTCGTTCATCAGCTTATTCAAAAACTGTGAGGCATCGGACAACAACATGAGGTTCTCATCGCTCAGGTATTTTCGTTGTGTGCGCAGGATGTCAGAGATCAATCCGAATGAATAGAGGTTGCGTATGATTTCTGAAATGGAATGGTACAGTTCCAAATTCTCTTCAATGAAAGCGACTAACCCAGTGAAATCGGGCTGCCATTTATTTTTTACACGCGCAAGCATCAATTGAAAGTTGCGGGAAGATTTATGCGGCCACTTTTCGGGATGCCTGATAACTTCTGAAACCGTATTGGACGGAAGTCCTATTTCGTGTGAAAGCTTTTTGATGTACGAATAAATTCCGTTGGATTTACCGGTAAAATCTTCGGACGTCAATTGCAGCGACACCATTTCGTTCATCAATTGTTCCGCTTGTCCGAATACGGTTTTTTCGATAGCATTTCGTTGTTCAGTGAGTCGCTTGCGAAAGGATCGGAAAAACGTTTTATCTTCTGTTACCCGCAACACGCTTTCTTCAATGGCTTTAAAATCTTCTTTCTCAATTTTTTGGGCAAACTCCAACAGTGCCTTTCGCACATCCCAATCTTTGCCATTGGTTAGTTTCTCCATGGAAAATTCCAACAACCAGCCCCGCAAATCGGCATTGGTTGAGAGTTGGCTTACCAGAATGTCGATCACCTCTTCCATCACAAAGGCATTGTCTACCTCCAGCCGGAAGTTGCCCAACAAACCCGTTTCGCGGGTGAAGGAGCGGATGATGCGCTGGAAGAATGCATCGATGGTGCTGATCGAAAATTCGGAATAGCGGTGCAAGAGCAACGTAATTGCCTGTTCACTTTTTGCCTGAAGGTCTGCCTGTGTGAGTACTCTACCTTCCTTTGCTTCCTCGCGGATAATCTCTTCGGCCAAATCCTGACTTTCGCCTTTCGTAAAATCGCTGAGGTAATGAAGTATCCGGTCCTTCATTTCCTGCGTGCTCTTGTTGGTGAAGGTCATCGCCAGGATGAAGCGGAAATATTCCGGACGCCGCAGCGCAAGACGAATGTATTCGCGCGCTAACATCCGGGTTTTGCCGGAGCCCGCAGACGATCGATAGATGTGAAATGGGACTGACAGAATGAAAACGATTAAGTGTACGATTTACGATTTTTTTTGGTGAGAAAATGAAGTCGGCTTTTAAAATTAGATACGGGATACTTGGATGCTGGATAATGGATACTGGATGCTGGGTGCTTGATACTGGATACTCGATGCTGGGTGCTTGATACTGGATACTGGATACTGGATACTCGATACTGATACTGGATACTCGATACATGATAGAGAGGTGCCATTAAAAAGATATTTCGAAGCTGCCCACCGCATTAATAAATTTGTTACATTCGAGAAAGTGTATATGCGTAAACTCTACCTCCTTTGGCCTAAGTTCTACTATTCGTTTCCGCTTCAGTTGTTATTCAATAACATCCGCAGAAACATTGTGCTGATGCTGTGCTGGATTTTGCTATTTGCCATGATGACGGGCAACTTTGGCAAATACCTGGGCATCCCCTACCTTTTTCTTGACCCGGAATACCTGAACCATGTAAGTTTCACCAGCTTCTTCTGGATGGGGTTGCTTTCTGCCGGGTTTGCCATGGCCTTCCACATTACGTGCTATATTTCTGACGGCCATCGCTTTTCATTTGTGGGCACATTGCCGCGGCCGTTTCGCAAATTCGTGATCAACAACAGCATCATCCCGATCCTGTTTTTAATTACGTATCTCTATCAGGCCATTCGTTTTCAAATTGACAACGAACATTGCACCACGCAAGAGCTGATCTGGCGGCTCACGGGTTTTTTTGTTGGCTACATTTTCATGACCATTTTGTTTTCGCTTTACTTCCGGTTCACCAACAAAGATATTTTTAAATACATGGTGTGCCGGATTGACGAAAAGATAAAACAAAACGTTTCCGTTACTCGCGCCAGCGCTATGAAGAAGCTGGACATCGCCCGCAAAAAGCAAGTGCGCGTGGATACCTACATCAGCAGCAACCTGCGGGTGAAGCCGGTGGAAGATCTGAACTTCTTCGATCGGGCTACCATTCTGCAAGTATTTGATCAGAACCATTTCAACTTGGTGATCATCGAGCTGTTCATTTTTATGATGGTGGTTTTACTGGGCATCTTTAAAGATTACCCTGCCTTTCAATTGCCGGCTGCTGCCAGCTTTATGATCTTCCTTACCATTTTTGTGATGCTGTTCGGTGCTTTCTCCTATTGGTTTGGAGGGTGGTCGGCTACAGTGGGCCTGGCTGTGTTCCTCACCATCAACTATCTGGTGGGCGAAGATTTCTTCACCAAAAAGTATGAGGCCTTTGGTCTCGACTATAGTGTGATGGAAGCACCTTACAATGCCGAATCGATTCAAGCACAAATAGACAGCACCGCCATGGCTGAAGACAAGCAGGCTACTCTGCAGCAACTGCAAAACTGGCGTAACAAGTTTCCGGCCGATCAAAAACCGAAAATGATTTTGTTGTGCGTGAGTGGCGGTGGCAAGCGGGCGGCCTTGTGGACATTGAACGCACTGCAACACACCGACAGTGTCACACAAGGAAAACTGATGCAAAGCAGTGTGCTTATTACCGGCGCGTCGGGTGGACTGATTGGTGCGAGTTACTTTCGGGAATTGAAATTGCGCGAAGCACTGGGTGAACCTATACGACCCTATGCAGCCATTCATCGTCAGAAAATATCTACCGATAATTTAAATCCACTCATCTTTAGTTTGCTGGCGAATGATCTGTTTGTTGGCTTCACGAAATTCAATTATGCCGATCAATGGTATCAGCGCGACCGGGCTTACACTTTTGAAGATCAGCTTAACCAAATTACCGAAGGGCTGATGGATCGACCGATTGTTTCTTACAATGAATATGAAACGAAAGGCATCATTCCGTTGGTGATCTTAACCCCAACGGTAATCAATGACGGGCGCAAGATGTATATCGCCTCACGCCCCATTTCATTTATGAATGCCGAGTTGCAGAACTTTACAAACTACAATTCTGAAAAAGTAAGCGGCGTTGATTTCCAACGTTTTTTCAAAGACCAGGGATCGCAGAATTTACGTTTCTTATCGGCCTTGCGGATGAGTGCTACCTTCCCGTATATCACACCCAACACCACCTTACCAACTGATCCACCGATTCAAATGATGGATGCAGGAATTTCCGACAACTTCGGATTATCCGATGCGGTGCGTTTTGTGTATGCGTTTAAAGAATGGATCGCTGAAAATACAGATGGCGTGGTATTTGTGTCTATCCGTGATTCACCCAAACTGCACACCATCTCGCCGACCAAAGGGCAAACGATTATTGATGCGATTACGCAACCCATCAGCTCGGTGTACAATAACTTCGAAAATTTTCAGGACATCACCAGCGACCTGTTGATTGGTCAGGCGCACTCGTGGTTGAAGGCACCCATCGAACGCATCGACATTCAATACCAGGCAGAAAGTTATGTGGACCTACTGCAAGGCATGGATAGCATTCGCCAAAACAACGCGCGTGCCTCGTTAAGTTGGCGGTTGACTACACGCGAAAAGGAAGGCATTGTGAGCACGATTCACTCCGAAAAAAATGAAGCCGAAATTGCGAAACTGAAATTGTTACTAAGCGGAACACTGAAGTAATGACCTTTTGATTCAAAATTGCTCTCCCATGAAAAGTCTGGTTTTCATTGTTGAAGATATTGAAAATCGGAGCCATAGAATTTATCAACAAAGACATGGCCTCACTCGTGCGCCTGCGCACCGCGCTGGATGCCATTCACGAAAAGAAATCAAAGAAAGGTTTTTTGGGGAAGTTGTTTGGGGGCAGCTGAGTTCCCACGAGTGAATATTGAAATTATTTCGCCATCAACTCCGTATTCGCAACCCACATGGCAAAATAGGGGTTTGCGCTATCAACCCTTCGTAGCACTAAGAAGAAGGGCCTATCGAATCGCATTTTTTTGGGCTTTGGCATTTCAACTTCACCAGCAACCGAATCGGCTTTTGCAAAGACTTCAGCTTCACTTTCGACTTCTGCACCTTTTTCATTTAAGATAAATGCGGTCCGCTGCAAGGCCGTTTCAATTTTATAACTACTACCCAATGCTGTAAAACTCTTTCCTTCCAATGTAGTATAATTCTTCTCTATGTTGAAACTGATTTTTGGGATTACCACTTCATCATCTTCTTCCAGATTATACCTCCAATTCAATCGATTCGTTCGTGATTCCGCATTGCCCATTTTAATTCGCTGTTCGATATCAACTACTAAATCAGCCATCGTGCTAAAAGGGTTTTGAGTCATGTGCAGAATGATTTCGTGCTCTTGATTTTTAGGGATCAGCTTTAAAGTAAAGTTGTTATCATCGCGGTAATACAAAATACGAATGATTTTGTATGCTTCTTTTCCGTAGCCAAATACTCCAAATGCCTTGACGCTTTCGCCATTAAAAACGAGTTCATTGTCAAAACTATTCAACGAAATGTCAAATGGCAACGATTTTTTAAATTCCGCCTCAGCAATAATTATATCACCCGCAATTCGAACGTCGGCAGAGTATTCATCATTTTTTAAAGTGTTCACTTGCGATGTAGACGCATCAACAAGCAATAAATCCGTATTCGAACTATCCGTTTGTAGGGGTGCATCAATTTCAGTTTTTAGTTCATCCCAGGCCAATAGAAATGAAGAACAATAAATGGAACTCGAGCTGGCAGAGACTTTATGCTCCAGTGTTGGAACAAAATCAGTACTATCAAATTCGGATGCCTTCCGGACTTTTGGAAATTTATTATCAACAGGTGTACACCCCATCAGGGTACAAAAAAAAGCAATTATTAATAGCTCCAAATTGATTTTCCTGCGATTAAAAAAACAAACTCTTCTCATATTCACTTAATTAATTAACCCGCTGGATATCGATTACAGCTTCAGCGTTTCCTCTCTTCGCATCGTTTCCTTATACAACGTCCATGCAATAAAGAGTACTATGCCAATGTCCAGTGAGAAAAAGCTTATTGACATTATCAACCAGTCGATTCGTTTAGGGGCTTTTACATCCACACACATTAAAATCACTACAATCAATTTCAATCCAAATTGAAGGATTGCAACATACGCCTGAAACTCCTGCACTGTTGTAGGAGCTAATTTGGGATTATCCGCAAAAGTAAAATATAGTCCCAGCCCATAAATTTCAATGAACTTTATAACGACAACATAGATCAATAAAAGAAACAAATACTTCGTTACTATTTTCTTTGTCATAAAACTAAAAGTAATTACCAGACTACTAACCAAATTTGAATTGTTCGATACTGATCATTTGTTGTCACCCCAGTAGAATAGCCATGCGTCCAAGTTTCCGGAAGATGTTGCCTCGTATGCTTTTCGTTGTCGTGTAAGTAGTCGCCCGATACCAAATTAATAATAAACACCTCGCTATTCTCCCTTTTTGTTTTCCCATTTATTTCTAATTCGTTTTCATAAATAGCGGTAGCAGGTATCGGATAAAAAACAGTACACATTGTCTGCCCGATTTCCTTATCGTTGTCGATGATGAAGAGACATGTATCTGTTGATGCGATCCGGTACTTAGACTGTTTTGCATATCTCGCCTTAACTTCAAAGTAATTTTGTTCTAAAAAATACTTCTCTGTCAGATTTAACTGGCCCGGCATATTCTCATATGGAGCAGCAAACCCAAATCCCAGCATCGTATTGGGTAATCGATCCGGGAATAACTTTAAAATTCGTTCATCAAACTTATCCCGGCATTCTATATAGCGGGCCTGACTCTCTGGATCATTCATATTGATACATGAAATAAGAAATTGACCGATGAGTATGATGTAAAGAAATCTGACCATTACAAATTTTGGGGATAAGTTAGCTTTGATATAATCGCATATACTAAGTGTCAAATTTGAATTACCACTCCTGAATAATCACTCCTACCTGCTTATCCTTCAATGCAAATTCTTTTGCAGTCCAAGGGCGAAGGGTAATTACGCTGAGATTAGGATGAAGAAATTCCGGGTGCGACTTGGAAACCTTGCCGTACACTTCTTCAATATTCTTTGCTACCAATCGAAATTCAGGGTAATGTTCATTGGCTAGTTCTGCGTTTTGAAAAAGGTTGATACGCAAGCCATCTTTCTCTAAAACACAAAAAGGATTTTTGGAATTAATCTCCTCGTAGCCAATTTCAAAATTCAAACAGTCCACGAAGAATTTTAGTCCATCATGGATGTCCACGTAGAAAATGTTTGGAACTAATTTTTCGAAGGTCATAAGACGATTTTTAATTAAAATCAAGAATAAACATCTAACAAAGCAAACTATAAAGAGATACAGGACCACATCGCAGTACTGTAATTTCTCATTTTGATTACGAATGTTCCTTTACATCCTCCTCAGTTTAGCATTACCTCTTTATTAACCCAATGTCACCGTTTTTTATTTTAACAACATCAAAAATTTTGATTGAACTGTACTCACCAGGATTAATTAACTTTACGACCGTTGCCACCACCCCTTCAGGAATGTCTTTGTCTACATGAAGATTAATACTTGGCCGAGGGCCGTGCAAACAACTTTTCAATTCACGCACATATTTAGAAATATCATTATACTGTATGAAGATATCATTCACTTGGATAAATATTGAATCAGGATATTGTTTTGCCAGTTTGTCATTCGAGTTATCTAGTCCCTGTGCTAATTTTCCTATAAACAGGTTACCAGTGGAGCAAGTTGGTATCGGGTCATCAAATCGCCATGCAGACTGTACCTCGGGTAAAGAAAGGTTAATCATGCAATTTGAGTACCTGTCTGAAAGAAGGCAAGTTTTCAAGTCGGATCTACTATATTGAGTTGTAGTATCTGCGTAGTATAGAACTAAAATGCCGTTACTAAGCTTAACTTCCACATCTTTATCATATTCACTTCTATTCTTATCCAAGTATAGTTCCCTGATATAGGAATCCATAATGTATCTGTCGGACATTAAAATTGAGTCCTTGATATCGATCGTTTCAAATAGGCATTGTCCTGGTTTCATACAATGCCAATGTCCTTCTATTCTTTCATCATTTATAATTGCCGAACAGTTGAATAGAATGAAGAGTCCAAAATAGCTTAAAGTATGTATAGCTTGGGATCTAAGAATAGTAAAATATAACAAAATTGTTCTCATTTTCACTTCAATGTAATGCCTGCCTGGTGAGAACATGTAACCCGTGTTAATATGTAAGTGCATCCAAAAATTCTTCGCTGCCTACAAATTTAGCTTGGCTAGTATTGATACTATCTCCGGTTCGTTAATGATGAGTCTCAAGTCAGCATCGCCACGTGCATACGGCAACCAGAAGTCATGTTTTTCATACGCACTTTTAAACCATTTAATAGCATTCACTTTGTCTTTACGGGCCGCATAGATGATTGATAGACCCAAATCATAATTCCGCTCGGTGGCTGATAAACGAATCATCTCCTGCATCATTGAGTCACTCTTTTCAATCATTCCTGCTTTATAATACGCGCTTGCCAAATACGTAGTCGGCCAAATAAAATCAACTTCTGATTTTTTAAAACTTTCAATGCTCTGCTTATAATTTCCTAATTCATATAAGTAGGCCGCTTCATAGGGTACCGTGCGAGCGGAGTCACTTTTCGAATGAAGGCGTTGGCGGATTTTCAATGTATCGTTAAGTGAGCGGTACGCAATCAAACGTTCAATGGAACCATATATATAATTTGGGTCGAGTTTTTCTATTTTCTCAATAATCCGAATAGCTTCCTGATAATTTCCCTTCGCAATCTCATAGCCTACATAGCCACAGTTGCATTGGTAAATTGACGTTTCACCGTAGTTGCTTAACTCCCATGAAGCCTCAAAATTTTTGCGAGCTTCATCCATGTTCCAAGTAAAGAAATTAATCAAACCGGCTACGGCATACGCATCGGAAGAAGCAGGATAAAGTTCGAGGGCCTTTGTGATTTCTATTCGTCCTTGCACCAGCTGAACCATAGGATCTAATTTGTCGATCCATGTTAATTCTGTACGAATGTATGCTTTCACAATGAGTGCGTCAGGGAAGTTCGGGTCGATGGCTAATGCTTCGTCTAAGTATTTGGTTGCCGTATATAAGGGTTTAGGATCACCATAAAATTTACGTACCTCTGCGCGCGCCTTGAGTAGCAAATCGTAGGCTTCCAGGTTTTGCGCACGGTAACGTGCCGAAAGTTTTCGCTCATCTTCGGGTGTGAGTTGAAAACTAAGTTGACGTGAGACATCAATAGCAATCCGCTTTTGGATATCAAATATTTTAGAGATGTCTTCATCCCAACTTTCTGTCCAAAGGATCTCGTTGGAAGTGGGATCAACCAATGAAACATTGATACGCACTTTGTTGGTGCTTCGTTGAACCTTACCAATCAGCAGATGTGTGGCGTTGGTTTCTTCCGCTATTTCTTTGAATGATTTGGATGAGTTGACGTAATTGAAGGAAGTATTCCATGCTATGGTGGTGAACGCGCGAATCTTTCCTATTTCCGTAACTAAATCGGTCGTGATGCCATCGGCAAAATAAACGCGTGAAGTATCGGTTGTGGTAAAAGGCATTACCAGAACTCTCGATTTACCTGACTTACTAATAAATGGTTTAGATGAACTGGAACTTATGCTATACCAAACCGCGACAATGGCTAACACTACATTCAACGAAATAAGAACCAATTCTTTTTTTGAAACCTCTTGATGGAGAGGCAAACCATGAAACCAGGAGATGATAACCACCAACGGGAGGCCACAAATCAAAACAACAAAAAGCACATCGAATAAAAGTGGCGAGCCATTATAACGATTCGAAAAGAAATCAACTGCTTGCAAAACACCCCACGAGCTCGCTATGTAGATGATCACGGCTCGAATAACATTTCTTTCTTTGAGCTTTTGATAGAATTGCATGTACAGTCTGGGGTTGTTTTGGGTAAGCGGTTAGCTACCAAAGCTACTGTTTTTTCTACAATTATAGAATCTGAAGAACACCACATCTAATTACATTAGATTCCGGGAAAATTATCTTACCTCCTTATAACTTTGTATAACAATTTTCAATAATTCTAGGTCCGCTTTTTTATACTCAAGATGCCCTGTACTTAGAATTTGGTAATTGTGCTTTTTGCCTTTAATCGAAATGCAAATAAAGTAATAGTCCTTATCCTTTATTTTGGTATGAAACTCTCCCCATTTGGCTTTGAATTTTCTTAATACAGTGTCTTGAGGTTCTTTCACCCAGGTCGCATTATAAAGTGATTTCATTTTTATAAAAAAAATACCATAACATAAGTCAATGGAAACCTGATTTTCAGGATATCCATTTTTCTTCAATATCTCACTACATGCATCAGCGAATGAAATTTGTACTCGTTCATCCATAATAAATGTTGCAAACTCGCTGTTTTGCGTATTGGTTGTTTTAAAACCCTCTGGAAGAACAACTCTAATTCCCTTAGTGGAGAATTTTGTCTGTGCATTAGTCATGAGACTAATAACGATAAGAGACAATACTGTTATGGCTTTCATCATTGCAAATATGCCTAATTTCTATTACTTAGTTGAACTATTGACCGATCTTTTGCGGTAGTAAAAACGTACTAAAGAAGTTGCAATTATTCTTTGCTGCAGAGTTCAGCACTAGGTGATTCGACATGCTCTAAAATACCTGCCGAACATGGGGAAACACTAATAACCACGCATCAATCTACATCTTACCTTTCCTCTCAGCTATTGCAATAAAAAACACAATCTCCGGTTTACCGGTGAGCCGTTTGCATTCTTGATATTCAGAAATTGCTTTTTTATATTTTCCAGTCTGTTCGTTAACAAAACCTCTTAGGAGCAGTCCTTTAGCGTTATTTGTATCAGATTTCAAAATTCTGTCTAAATCTCTTCTTGCAAGTTTAAACTGCATTATTTTGTAATAACTCATTGCTCTTTCAAATAAAGCCTCATCGCTGCTAGTCACAGCTATTTGCTTGCTCTTTTCATATATGTTTAGCTTTTCTTTATCGACATCTGTGGTCTCTAACATCTCTTTCCTAAGATTTTCTATAAAATAAAAGAAAGCATCGCATCGATGTATTATTAATGATTGAGTACTTAATCCGATAGTCGTTCCGAGCTCCTCTCCTCTTTGATAATTTGACTTGTCTTGTAGGGTATCCTTTAGCTTCTCCAATTCAAGCTCGAATTGCTTAATTACCTGAACAGCGCATCCATCAATAAACTGATTGAAGATTAAATTCTTAGCAAGTGATTGATCTATTTGGTTAAAGCAATCACACATCTTATCAGTTATTCTTTCTTCTAATGTCTGAGCATTCAATGATGCTGAAATCAAAATTATTGATATGGCCGGTATAAATCGTTTCATTTATTGAAATCAAATGCTAAGGCAACTTAGGTTAAAAAGTTTAACAGCAGTTTTAGGCGGGTTGCAAACCTTCTATTACCTAAGGTTCGATAGGCCTTATGAGACAAGTCGAACAGCGGGGAGCCGTTGCAATTACAGCTATGGCTAGATTTTGTGCCAGTCATATCCACATTGTCTGCACTGTTTTGCCCTGGGGGTTCTCGCTAATCTTCCACATTTTGGACAATTATTAATCACTTCATCTATCGATCTATTTAGAAGTCTCATGGCGATTTCAATTTCCATTCTCTTTCTGCCCATGGCAACAAGTTCGCTAGTCTTATCGTCAGTGAAGCCATACATTGCTTCCATTTTAAACTCCACCAACTCACCTATTCTTGTAACTTCTTCGCCATGTTCCGTGAAGCCTATTCTGTTTAACGCTTTAATCTCCTCTGGGGCCATCCAGTCCCTACACTGTTCTAATAAATATTTTTTTAATTCTTCATTCATGATTGTTTTGATAAAAATCTCAACATAGTCAGTTTTACTCTAATGGCTTCCAATTTGTGTCCCGCTGTTCCTCCTGCTTTGGCGGTCTTATGTATTTAATCTTATCTCTTTCACAAGCACCAAATTCACTGAAGTTCTTTTGTCCTTGCCTTAATGAAACTCTATTCGCTCCACCTTCAAGATTTGGGTCTTCAAGCTGAATTGGATCCTCTTCCCAAAAACAAACCTGACATACATCGTGTGACCCCAAAGGTTGCTTTATAGATGTTTTGCAGCCTCAACAAGGACAAGCAAATTTTACTTCATTCATTTTTCTTGAATTGCGCCCTTCTTTCATCCAACTGCTTAAGAAAAACTTCGTCCTCCATATAAAACAACTTCGGATTGTGTTCACCTGTCATTGCAACTACCATTATAAGCTGGCCCAACCGAAAGTCTGGATTCTCTTTCCATATCTCTTCTAATCGATCTATTATCGGCTTTATTCTTTCAGGATTTCGCATAGTTTTAAAGTGCATTAAGCAAAGAACTATAAATTTCAACGATGCACACTTTCGCCTATTCTAAAAAAAAACTTTTGTCTAGCAAAACTACCAACTATACGTCTCGATCTTATAAATTTTGCCCTCTTTACCGATGAAAAAATCTTTTGAATAAGTATTTGGTAATACGTCAGGTGTAAAATCGCTATGAATGTATATCAATATCTCAGTCCCAGACACATCATTAGTGTTTATTTTATCTGGTTGTCCTAACTTACTTATTAGTTCTGTTTTTGACTTGCCAATCCATTCTCTCTCTAATTCTTTCCTCCACTTTTTTGTCACACTACAGGACATGGCGAGAAATATCAGACAAATTAAGCCCAACTTCTGAAATTGAATTTTCATCATACCATAATCATTGAATGAATTTAAATGGTGTTGCTACCAACGAGCGAACTCCGTCATAGGGGGTTCCGTTTGCTGCTGTTCTTCATTTCAGCCGTACACGTAAGCGTTCATGCCTTACGAAATCGTCCAGTCTTCGATTTTGATTCCCTTGATTCTTTTAAAATGACTAGTGTTGTTTGTAACCATCGTAAGCTTGTGAGTCACTGACGTCACACCAATCAACAAATCAAAATCATCTATTGGTGTTCCCGCTTTCTGTAGTCTGGCCTTTTCTTTTGCAAAGATGTCTAAGGAATGAAAGATGGGAAGTATTTGAACACCGCTTAAAAAATTGTCCAAAGCTTTTGAATTTTTTTCTGGCTTTTCACTTTTCTCAACGCCAAATTTAAGTTCAGCCAATGTTATTTCTGAAATAAAACAGTCTTCAGTTGCCACCCTATCAAACTTAGTTTGAAGGTCAAATTTGCCCTTCATATAGAAGATGGCAATGTTTGTATCGATTAAATATTTTTTCAAAATGGCTCAATTTTTCTGGTCGAAACTCTGCTACTCCGAATTTCTTCTATTATTTGTTCAGCCGTCTTCTTAGAGTCAAATGCTCCGAAAGCTTTTTTAAATGTCGATTTTCTGGTTGTCAAGTCAGTCTTAACAGATGCAGTCAATTTCGAAATAAGATCGAGTTTATCTCCCGAACTCAAATTGTCCAAAAGTCCAATGTAGCCGTCGATAATTGTAGAGTTGATTTCTGCAGTTTTCATTGATGCAAATTAAGTAAAAATTTTGAACGAAATTAGTCCAACTTCCCGGAGCTAAAGTCATCTCACTCGTGACGAACAACGGTTTAGCTTATCGCTGGCAGGCTACTAAACCTTCGCCCTTTCAACGTGATCCACTTAAATAAAGAACTACAACCTACCATGAAGCAGAGTCCCGCCCCTCATTTCCAATAAAAATCTCGTTCGTCCGCAGAGATCATTTGTCGGATTGATCTATTCTTCACTATTCTCCAACTTGCGGTGTACGTTCCTGCTCCATCAGAGAAGTGTCCATACAAAATATATCCATCCTCGGTAGACGTTAACTTAAACTGCTCTTTTATCAGGACGCCATTGAAATTCGGGTTGAACATCCCAGATACATCAAGGTTAATATCGTTCTTGTTTACTCTTAGTGTTAACCGTGACAATTGGTTCTTTGGAATTTCCAGACCAGCGTCGTTACCATACCAAATTTGTCCATCCAGCAAGCAAATCATTTTCCAGCCCAGCCCGCTATCGCAGGTATCGTACTTATGTTCTGATCTCACAAATGGTTCCACCACACCCGTTAAGATAATGTCGTTATCAAATTTTATCAGCGAAGTTTTTGATTGGCTATGGACTAACTGAGAGCATCCGAGACCGATAACTAAAAGAAGAATTTTCATATATAAAGAATTGTATCGAAAGTAAGTATTTGCATTCGGGGAGCCTTTGAATGTGTGCGCCGTCCACGAAACCGAACCGAATAAAGATAAGAAAACTTTGAATTAACAGTAAGCCCAACCTTGATTCTCACCCCACCTTCTGAAACTCAATCGAAAAGATACTCCCCTCATTCAGCTTGCTCTTGATCTTTAAGTTGCCGCCGCCATTTGCAAATATTCCACAGCTCATCATTAAAATCTCTATTTTTAGGAACGCTTTACACCCAATCCATGTTGAAACGGCATGAATAGAAACCTATTCTTAAAATCACTGGCCTCGCTGCCATTATTATCTATGGACATGAATTTACAAGACCTTTCTAATTTATCCGATTCATTTGCTGCTACGCCAAAAATGCCCGTGCTCTTTCTCGGTCACGGCAGCCCCATGAACGCCATCGAAGAAAACGAATTCGTGGCAGGCTTTCGCAACGTAGCTAAAAATATTCCGCTGCCGCACGCCATCCTCTGCATCTCCGCGCATTGGTTTACGCGTGGCACCAAAGTCACCGCCATGGAAATGCCACCCACCATCCACGACTTCGGTGGCTTTCCCCCGGCCTTGTACCAGGTGCAATATCCCGCCAAGGGAAGCCCCGCACTCGCCGCCGAAACAAAAACGTTACTTCAACCCACGCATGTCGACCTCGATGAAAAGTGGGGACTTGATCACGGAGCGTGGTCGGTGATCAAACATTTGTACCCAAACGCCAACGTGCCTGTTATTCAAATGAGCATCGACTACACACAGCCCGCACGCTATCACTATGAGTTGGCAAAAAAATTAAGTACGCTGCGCCACAAAGGAATTCTGATCATCGGCAGCGGCAACATCGTTCATAATTTGCGTATGGCCGACTTCGCCAACATGCACAAAGACAACTACGGCTACGATTGGGCCATCGAGGCGCGCGCTGCCATCAACAGCCATCTGCAAGACGGCAACTATACACCGCTCATCGATTTTGAGAAGCAAGGCAAAGCCTATCAACTGGCCATACCCACGCCCGAACATTATCTCCCACTCATTTACACACTGGCGTTGCAAGACAAAACTGACCCGCTATCGTTGTTCAACGACAAACTACTGGCCGGTTCACTCAGCATGACATCCGTGCGCATCGGAGACTAAGCATAATTTCTTGGGCGTGTCCCTCGCTTGCCAACCTACGCCAATGCTCCGGTTGGCAAGCTCGGGTCAGGCTGTTCGCTTCAAGTCCTCCCCCGCCAGCTTGCTTGTGCGTATCGGGGTTGCGGGCTTTACGCTTCCATCCTTCACGCTAGGGTTTCAACACACGTGCCGCGCAAATCACAAACAGCTTCTTGACATTGCAATTGCGATTGTGTAAATTTCTCTACCAAACAAAACTGTATGAAAACTCCCCTTACTCTCATCGTCTTGTTGTTTTTCACAACCTCATGCAGTTTCGGACAAGAATGCGAAAAGCAAACAGACCCATTCTCGAATGAAAAAGTAAATTCCTTTGAATGGAAAGCAGGCGGTATACGCACACTCTTTATGGAATCGCGAAACGGCAAGAGCACGCTGGAGTTTCGAATAGGTGAAATTGGATCTGTTCAATATACCATTCCAAAAGAAAGCCTCGTGCAAATCAAACTGGAAACTGGTGATATCATTAAGATGTATACGCTGTTTGAAACACAATCCGTGGTCAGCAGTACCACGTTCACAGAGAGCAGCAACATCGTTTCATCCACTTATTTTATAAAGACAGAAATCACTATCGACCAACTCAAAAAGTTAGCCGCTTCCAAAGTTACATTTATGCAGTTTCCCGATCTGCATGGCGGCCTTCAGACCTACAGCTCCAAAGAGCTGCGAAACAAGTTCGAAAGATTCCTGATGGAAGGAGCCAAATGCCTGACAGAAAATAACTAAGGCCTCCGATAGGTTCATGTCCTCGTTACCACTGGTAGCGTCACTATTCAGGTGGCTCCTACGGAGCCGGATTACCTTGAATTATTAATCTATATACAGAAGGCTCCTACGGAGCCATTTGACGAGCTATCATTTATCTCCTAAAAAAAATCCATGCAGCTTGTGACACAGATTACTTGTCACGCCCCATCGGGGCAGCCTGTTTATAGAAAAAACCAAGCATAAATTTTTAGGCTCCGTAGGAGTCGCCTGACGTTACATCATTCTCTAAAGCAAAGGTTCGAATCTACATAAATCATCAAACTTGTTTTTTGTATAATCGAATTAGGTTAGTGAAATTTGGAACCCGCAATGAAAGCTACAGATCCTATCCAAGACCAAACCCAAAAGATGTACCATCCGGAAGTTGTCATCTTTCTGATCTGCATCCCATTCATCAGCGCCATCAATTATTACCTCACGTACTCCAACATCAAATTAGGTGGTTTTCTCATTCTCACCTTTTCCATCGATACAGCACAAGGCTACCTCGCCTGGTGGTTTGTTCGCAAATTCATTTTCTTCCTCGATGGCAAGTGGCCTTATACCACACACGGTTTCAGACGCATCATCGTTCAGATTGTGGGCACCATGGCCATCGGCCTCACCGTTATTGCGCTCACTACCGAGTTAGTAAGTTGGATCGCCAAAGGCAAACCTGCCCTACCTTCCTTCTATAGTATCGATCTGTTCATCATCGGCATCTGGTTTTTCGTCATCAACGGCATCTACGTCGGACTTTATTACTATAATCTGTGGCAGCAGACCATCTCAATCAAAGCACACGAGCAAAAAAATGCACCCGAAGGCCTGCTGGCAAAAAATGGAAAACAAGAGCTACTCATCTCCTACGAAGATATCTTAGGCATCATGGTCGATCAGGAATATGTGGTGACCTATCTGCAAAACAAGAAAAAATACTACCTCGACCAATCGCTCGATAAACTGGAGAAGACATTGCCTTCGCACAGTTTCTTCCGGCTCAATCGGCAAACCATCATTCACCGGCAAGTGGTGAGCGGATTTAAGCGCGAAGAGAACGGAAAAATTAATGTCATTCTCAAGTCCAATGATTTTTTGCCCACCGAAATCATGGTCAGCCGCATCAAAGCACCTGCATTTAAAGCGTGGTTTCGGCCTTAACCCCATCACTTCAGGGTAAATCTTCCTACACTTCGCGGCAAAACTTCCAAATCAGGCCTACTGACGAAGGCTCCTTGCGTACCATTGCAAAAAAGTTATGCCAATGAAATTGCTAATAATTGTAGTCGCCACACTGCTGATGTTTCCGCAGGCTGGCCGCACACAGGACACCAAACCCTACTCCGATTTTCCCATCACCATCAGTGTGAACTTTCATGCCTTCGCACTTCCGTTCCGCGATCTTAAAGCCAACTTCAGCAACATCGGTATTGGCCTCGGCACCGAAGTAGCCCTCAATTCATCTGCTACATGGGTGCAGCAAGTGGGCGTTGTGTGGTACCATAACAAAGCACTCGGCAACGGACTTTTGTTTTCGACACAAAATGTATGGCGTCCAGCCTTAGGCACCAACGGCTACGGCGAAGTGAAAGGGGGTGTTGGGTATCTGCAATCTTTTCTTCCATCCAAAGGATTTCAGCAAACCAACGGAATCTGGCACGAAACGAACCGCAAGGGCAAGGGAATGCTTTGCATACCACTGGGCATCGGTGCCGGCTATGATATTCGACAATCTCAATCGCTCATCTCTCCCTTTATCAACTACCAGTTTATCGCAGTCACCGGTTACAACGCAAGCATTCCAATCGTGCCAAATACATTATTACAAGTCGGCAGCCGCATCCATTGAAACATACAGACATAACACCATGAAAACTATCCTGCTACTTTTCTTATTTCCAATCAACTGGGGCATTTGTCAGTCGCTGCCCATCACCGATTGTCCAGAAGATAATTCCATCGCCATCAATACAACCTATTCAAAAGCAGCGGCTATTGATGCTACCTTGCTTAAACTTACCCAATTGGGTGTGCCGGGCGTATCGTTAGCTGTTTACTCCAAAGAAGGTTGGTGGACTACATCCCATGGCTACGCCAAGCTAGAAGGTCAGGTGCCTATGCAAGGGTGCCACCTTCAATACCTGCAAAGCATTTCCAAAACCTATATGGCCGTGGCCATTCTCAAATTAGTAGAGCAAGGCAAAATCGATTTAGATCAGTCGATGGCTACCTATCTGCCCAAACACATTTCACAACATATTGCTCAAGCCGAAAAGATTTCCGTTCGCATGCTGCTCAATCACACCTCGGGCATTCCCGAATACAATCTGCAGCCTGCGTATGTTAGCTATTTGCTTCAACACCCTCAACATCTCTTTCAACCAGAAGATTATCTTCACTACATTCACCAAAAGCCACTCGATTTTCCGCCGGGTAGCAAATACTCGTATCGTAACACGAACTATTTGTTGCTCGCCATGATGGCCGATTTTATCGTTGGTGATCACGCGAAGCTAATTCGCGAAACAATTTTTCAACCTTTGCAACTCACGCACACATTTTACCGGGGCGATGCAGATTACCTCAACTATCCCACTCTGGTAAATACCTATTGGGATCGGCACAGCAACGGAGCGATTGAAAACGTTTCCCTACTTCAACGAAATAACGTTGCCAGTTTAGTGGGAGACGATGGTATTGTAACCACCCCCATCGAAGCAGTAATGTTTTTAAAGGGTTTCGTGCAAGGAAAATTGCTTTCTGCACAATCACTCCAACAGATGCGAACATGGGTCACCCGAAACGAAAAGCCTGTCTATGGACTTGGCTTAGTTTATGGCACCTTCGCAGGGCACACCGGCTACGGCCACAGTGGTGGTGGCATCGGAGCAGGCTGTCAGCTTTATTACTTTCCTGAAAAAGAAGTGTATGCATTTGTGGCCATCAATTTGGGTACCGTCACCGACAGCCCCATTCACAAAAAAGCCGAAAGCGTTATTGAAGAATTTTACAAAGCATTGTTGAATTGAATTTTCAACTTCCACGCCGTGGTCTATGTTCTCAACGACTGAAACTACAACTTTATAAATTCCTGTTCACTGGGGCGTGTCCCTCGCTTGCCAACCTACGCCAATGCTTTGGTTGGCAAGCGTGGGTCAGGCTGTTCGCTTCAAGCTCCTCGGCTTGCGCCCGTCCCGAGCGCAGCCTCGGGAGGCTTTACGCTTCCATCCTTCACGCGGGGGTTTCAAAAAGAGCTTCGACCCAAGCTAACATAAACAGATTTTCATGCTAAATTGGAGCATCTTTTTCTAAGGCTTTATGTCGCGTCAACTCATTAACCAATACTATACCAAATTAGAACGCATCATTCAATACGGTGGCAGCCGCAATGAAACCGCCATCCGACAGGCGTTCTATGCACTGCTGAATGACTACGCTAACAAAAAGAATCTCGAACTCATTACCGAAATTCGCATCAAAGGCACCAAGGGCAATGAAGTGCAGCCGGATGGTGTTTTGAAAAACGCGCTTCGACTAGACTTTGGCTATTGGGAAAGCAAAGACGAGAGTGATGATATAGAAGAAGAGATCGATAAAAAGTTAAAGAAAGGCTACCCGCTCACCAACGCTTTGTTTGAAGATAGCGCCACCGCGGTGCTCTATCAAAATGGCGAATTGCTATTGCGCGCAGACATGAAGACGCCCGAAGAGTTAGAGCGCATCTTACAGGCATTTGTCAATTTTGAAAAGCCGGAGATTCGAGACTTTATTGAAGCTATTGAAAAATTCAAAGAAGACTTGCCCACCATTATTGAAACGCTGCGCAAGAAGATTAAGGAAGAAGGCGAACACAATAAAAAATTTGTAGATGCAAGACAAAAATTTTGGGAGCACTGCCAAGCCGAAATCAATCCTGAAATTACACTGGCTGATATTGGTGAGATGATCATTCAGCACATTGCCACCAGCGACATCTTTAATAATATTTTTAACGACCCCGACTTTCACCGACAAAACAATATTGCACAGCAGATTGAGCAATTGGTGAGTATCATTTTTACCCGCTCGGTTCGGCAAAACATGCTCGATAGTATGCGTAGCTATTATGGTGCCATCAAAGAAGCTAGTTCCAGCATTGCCGACCACCACGAAAAGCAAAAGTTTTTAAAAGTGCTTTACGAAAATTTCTACAAAGCGTATAACCCGAAAGGTGCCGATCGGCTAGGCGTAGTGTATACGCCCAACGAGATTGTGCATTTTATGATCGAAAGTACTGAATATTTACTCGAAAGACATTTTGGTAAAACGCTGTCCGATAAAAATGTAGAGATACTTGATCCCGCTACGGGCACCGGCACATTTATTTGCGATTTGATTGAATACCTGCCCAAGCAACACCTGGCACACAAGTTTAAGGAAGAGATACACGCCAACGAGGTAGCCATACTGCCCTACTACATTGCCAACCTCAACATCGAGTACACTTACAAACAGAAGATGGGTTACTACGAAGAGTATAAAAATATTTGCTTTGTAGATACGCTGGATAATATTGAGGGACTCAAGTTTGAAAGAGGTTATTCAGACCAAGGAATTCAAAAACAACTTTTTGGCATCAGTTCAGAAAACGCAGAAAGAATCAAAAAACAAAACCGTAAGAAAATAAGTGTTGTAATTGGCAATCCACCTTACAACGCAAAACAGGAGAATTACAATTCACAAAATGCAAATCGATTTTACAAGGCCATCGATAAACGCATAAAAGACACTTTTATCAAAAATGGCACTGCTCAAAATCAAATTGTGGTGTATGATATGTATACCCGATTTTACCGCTGGGCAATGGATCGAATCGATAGGAACGGCATCATTACAATGATTACGAACAGAAGCTTTATTGATGGGCGCGCGTTAGATGGTTTCCGAAAATCAATTCAAGATGAATTTAGCCATTGCTACATTATTGATACCAAAAGCGATGTACGTACCAACCCAAAGATTGCTGGAACAACCCACAATGTATTTGGCATCCAAACCGGAGTCGCCATTATGTTTTTGGTACGAAAGGAAAAACGCGAGAGTACGTGTAGAATAGAATACATGGCACTTGATGACTTTGCTTTAAAGGCTGAAAAATTGAGCTGGTTAAAAGAAAACAAACTTAAAGACATTGCTTTCGAAAAAATAACGCCAGACACAAAAAACAACTGGATCAATTTGACTGATAATGATTTTGAAGAATTGATTCCCGTGGTTAGCAAAGAGACAAAATCAGGTAAAAAAGATAATGCGATTTTTAAAACATTCTCAAGCGGAATAAAATCACAAAGAGATGAATGGGTTTATGATGTTTCTAAGAGGGAGCTTGAAAAGAAAGTCAAATTCTTTATTGAAGAGTATTCTAAAACCTTATCCGATAAAAAGTACAAAGGAAGGGAATCCATTAAATGGGATCGAGAACTTACCAAGTATTTAGAGAGAAAAGTAAAGATCAATTTCGAGAAAGCTAAATTGATTCAATGCTCCTATCGTCCATTTTCAAAGCAGTTCTTCTATTTTGATGAACATTTGAATGGAATGACGTATCAGTGGTTTGAAATCTATAACGCAAATAATTTAGATAATCGATTTATCGCATTCAACTCTCCAGGCAATCCAAAAGGTCATTTTACCATTGGCTCTTCTGATATCATCGACTTACATTTTACTGGCGATAGCCAATGTCTCCCACTCTACCGCTACGATGATAAAGGCAAACGCCACGATAACATTACCGATTGGGGTTTGGATCAATTTCAAACGCATTACAAAAACAAGAAAATCACCAAAGAAGATATTTTCTACTATACCTACGCCGTGCTGCACAACCCGGCCTATCGCACTAAGTATGAACTAAACTTAAAGCGCGAGTTTCCACGATTGCCCTACTATGAAAATTTCAAGCAGTGGAAGGATTGGGGCAAGAAACTAATGGATTTACACATTAATTATGAACAGGCAAAGCCATTTGCATTAAAGCTGATTACGAGTAATAGCGCAGAAGAACTTAAAAAGGTGAAGGAGCTTTTTAATAAAGCAGAAGAACCGGAAGCTCTTTATCACCACAGAGGGTATCCTAAAGTAAAACTGAAAGCGGATAAGGAAAAAGGTATTATTGAAATCGATGAGTATACCCTGCTGACAGGTATTCCGCCTTCAGCGTGGGAATACAAGCTCGGCAACCGCAGTGCGCTAGAATGGATACTCGATCAATACAAAGAGAAGAAATACAGTGATCCCACAATTGCTGAGAAATTTAACACCTATCGCTTTGCTGATTACAAAGAGCATGTAATTGAATTACTCAAAAAGGTTTGCACCGTCAGCGTAGAGACCATGAAAATCATTGAACAAATGATAGATTCTAAGCACTAACTCATTTTCAAAGCCAAATTTTCAACTTCCCTTCACCGGATGCGTAAAAAAAATGATCCCAAATAGTATGGCAAACAATAAGTAAACGCCTGCCATCATCCAAATGACGGGTTGCGTAGCTGCTTTGAGCAATGCCAGCGCACCCATCGTAAAATGGCTCAGATTGCCAATAGCCACCGGCCGAGCATAAATGCCTCCAATCAAGTTGTCCTTAGCAGTCCAGTTAATCATCGCAAAGGCAAAATAGAGGCTCCCCAACAATTGAAGCACCACCGGAGGAAGATTTCCCGGCTGGCCACCACTCAGGTAACCTAAAACCTCTACTGGCATAAACGTGAGCGCGATTCCCGTCGCGGCCATCACGGCTGCACTGAGCGTCATTACCACTTTTGTATTCATAAAAAAATATTTTCCCAAAGCTACTCGTTTTTAACCCGCTTGCTTTTGGAGAAACATCCGCTTTAACGACATTTGAGAACATAAAAAACATCCACTATGCCTTTCACTTCGCCACGCAGGTTGAGCTATTCGGCTCTTCTCGTCCTTCTTTTTTCCTCCCTCATCTTTAACTGTAAAACCAAAAGCGATCCTGCCACAGGCTATATCGATCCTGCCTTTGGTGAATATATCTCAACCTACACCGCCGGAGTCATCAGTTCCAACTCACCCATTCGCATTATTTTCTCAAAAGAAGCGGTTGACTCTGCTTCCATCGGGCAGGAGACCTCAGTGAAATTGTTTGAATTCAGTCCATCACTGAGTGGAAAAACCAAATGGCTCGACCGCCGCACACTGGAGTTTAAACCCGATGGCCGCATGCCCTCCGCACAAATCTATCAGGTAGAATTCAACCTGTCGAAATTGTTTGATGTACCCAAAGAGCTATCCTCGTTCAACTATTCCTTTCAAATCATTCCGCAAAGTTTTGAGCTTTCCATCAACAATGTAAAGCCCTATGTAAAAACCGAGCTCAAACGCCAGCGCATCGAGGGCACATTGCTGACCGCAGACTTTGCTGAAGCAGAGGCAGTAGAAAAAATGATGGAAGCCAATCAGGAAGGCAAAAGTCTAAAGATTAATTGGGCACATGCAGGTGAAGGCAAGCAACATACTTTTGTGGTGGAAGATGTGGCGCGTAAAGACGATGCCAGCGTAGTGGCGCTGACGATCAATGGAAAAGCAATTGGTGTAGATCGCGTGGCCGAAGAAAAAGTGGAGTTGCCATCGCTTAGCGACTTTAAGTTAATGAGCGCGAAGGTGGTACAAAACCCCAATCAATATGTAATCTTACAATTTTCCGATCCGCTCAAAGAAAAGCAATCCTTACTAGGGTTGATTTCATTGGAAGAAGATCGAACCATCAACTTCGATTTCGATATTCACGACAATGAGATATGGGTGTATCTGCCCACCCGTCAGGCCGGAACCAAAAGGATCAACATCGAAGCCGGCATCCAGAATATTCTGGAATACAAAATGAAATTGCCCGTAACAACCGAAGTAATTTTTGAACAACTGAAACCGGCCGTACGCTTTGTAGGCAAAGGAACTATCCTCCCAAGTACCAACGGTTTGGTATTGCCCTTCGAAGCCGTCAACTTAAAAGCAGTAGACGTGAGTGTGCAAAAGGTGTTTGAAAACAATATCCTTCAGTTTCTTCAAAACAATCAGATCGATGGCTCGTCCGAACTGTATCGTGTGGGTAAAAATGTTTTGAAGAAAACCATTCAACTGGATAATACCGGCATTACCGACATCGGAAAATGGAATCGATTTACCCTCGACCTTTCCAAGCTGATTCAAACTGAGCCTGGTGCCATTTATCAAATCACGGTAAAGTTCAAGAAACGCTACTCGGCATACATCTGCGATGGCGAATCTGAAAGCGAAGTAGAAATAGAGAGTAACGAGGAATTGGATTATTCGGGCTACCGCGATTACTACGACAATGACTATGAATATTATGAAGGCGATTATGATTGGGACGAACGCGACAACCCTTGCAAAGGTTCCTTCTATTCAGCTAACAATAACATCCGTCGGAACGTGTTGGCTTCAGATTTAGGTCTGATCGCCAAGCAAGCCAACGATGGCACCACTACCATCATTGCCACCGACTTAAAAACAACTGCACCCATTTCCGGCACCACGGTAGAGGTCTATGACTTCCAACAACAACTTTTAGCGACACTCACCACCGATAGCGATGGAAAAGCCATTTACAATTTGCACGATGAGCCTTTCGCATTGATTGCCAAGAATGGTGCACAGCGCGGCTACATGCGTTTGGTCGATGGTGAATCACTTTCGTTAAGCGGATTTGATGTTTCCGGAGATGCCCTGAGCAAAGGACTGAAAGGATTTTTGTATGGCGAACGAGGTGTGTGGCGTCCCGGTGATTCGCTCTACTTGAGTTTCATTCTCGAAGACAAAAACAAAATATTGCCACCCACACATCCTGTGGTGTTCGAATTGCAAAACCCGCAAGGCGTTGTTACCTCCCGCCTGGTCAAGTCCACTTCCGAAAATGGATTCTACCGGTTTGCCACCAACACATCACCCGACGCACCGACCGGCAACTGGATGGCACGCATAAAAGTAGGTGGAACGGACTTTAGTCAAAATATAAAAATCGAAACCGTCAAGCCCAACCGTCTCAAAATAGATTTCAATCTGGGTGCCGAACGATTGATCTCTAAACAAGTGCAGGGAAATTTGGATGTGAAGTGGCTGCATGGTGCCCCCGGCAGAAATTTGAAAGCCGAATTTGATGTGACCATCATGAAAAGCACCACGCAGTTTGTAAAGTACGATGACTTCATCTTCGAAGAACCGTCGCGCGAGTATGAATCCACCACACAAACTTTTTTTGAAGGATTCACCAATGCAGATGGAAAGGCCGCATTGAATGCTACCCTTCCGGGTGATAATTACCCCGGCTTTATGACCGCTGTGTTCCGTGGAAAAGTATTCGAAGAGAGTGGCAACTTCAGCATCGACCGATTTGCTTTACCATTCTTACCCTATGAATCGTATACCGGACTGCGTGTGCCGAAAGGAGAAGAATACAGCGGCATGTTGTACACCGACAAACCACAAAAGATTGATGTGGTTATTTTAGATCGCGATGGCAAACCGGTAGACCGCGAAAATGTAGAGGTTAATCTGTATCGCCTCGACCGCTACTGGTGGTGGGATAACACCTACAGCAACATAGCAAACTATGTGCAAGGTAACAATGTCACCTTGTTGAGTTCGGGGCACCTGAAAACCACCGGAGGCAAAGCCAGTTGGAATTTTACAGTTGCCAAAGAAGACTGGGGAACTTACTACCTGCGCGTGTGCGATCCTTCATCCGGTCATTGCACCGGTCGCATGATTTATCTGGACGAGCCCGGCTACTTTGGCCGCAACAGCCGCGATCAAAACAAGACAGCCGCCACCCGACTTACCTTCTCCTCCGACAAAGTAAAATACAATGTGGGCGAAAAAATCAATCTTTCTATCCCTGGCAGTGGAGATGGCAGAGCACTGGTGTCGATTGAAAACGGAACAAAAATTCTTTCTACACGATGGGTGGAAACTAAGAAAGGCGAAAACAAATTAACGATCGACGCAACTGCAGAAATGACACCCAATGTGTTTGTGAACGTTACGCTCTTACAACCACATGCGCAAACGCTCAACGATCTGCCGATTCGATTGTACGGCATCATTCCGATCGGGATCGAAAATCCAAAAACACATTTAGAACCGGTAATCGAGATGCCGTCCGAAATTGAGCCTAATGCCGATGTAAAAATTAAAGTATCCGAAAAATCAAAACGCAAAATGACCTTCACCTTGGCGATGGTGGATGAAGGGTTGCTGGACATCACGCGTTTCAAAACACCCGAGCCGTGGAATAAATTTTATGCACGCGAAGCATTGGGTGTAAAAACATGGGATTTATACGATGATGTGATGGGTGCTTTTGGCTCGCGCATCGAGCGGTTGCTCGCCATTGGTGGAGATGCGGCCATGAAGGCGAAGCAAGATGACCCGCGTGCGAATCGTTTTAAGCCGGTGGTCAAATTCTTCGGACCCTATACCATCGACGGTGGTAGCAAAGAAATTAAATTCACCATGCCACAATACATTGGTTCCGTAAAAGTAATGGTAGTAGCCGGTTATGATGGTGCCTATGGCAATACCGAAAAAGCGGTGCCGGTGCGCAAGCCTTTGATGGTATTAGCTACACTGCCACGTGTGTTGGGTCCGGAAGAAAAAGTCACGTTGCCGATCACCTTATTCACACAAGACAAAAAAATAAAAAATGCCAAAGTAGAAGTAAAAGTATCCGGCGGTCTGGTGGTCAATGGCGAAGCATCGCGCACCGTAGTGTTGCCGCCATCCGGCGATTTAACCGTTGATTTTGGGTTGAATGTAAAATCAGAAATCGGCATTGCGAAAGTAACGGTAATCGCTACCAGCGGCAATTACAAATCAACCGATGAAATTGAAATCGAAATTCGTAACCCGAATGTACCTATCACGCAAGTGAATGAATCGTATTTGGAAAATGGTAAGTCGTGGAATACATCTACCACAGCAGTAGGAATTGCAGGCACCAATTCAACTGTGTTAGAAGTTTCGTCGTTGCCACCCATCAATTTAGGATATCGCCTGCATTATCTGATGGACTATCCACATGGTTGTATTGAGCAAACAACGTCCGCTGTGTTTCCACAACTGTACTTAGACGTGGTAAAAGAGTTGAACGATAACGAAAAACGAAGAATCAAAAACAACGTAACTCGTGGCATTGAGCGATTGCGATTATTCGTTACGCGCGATGGTGGATTTGGCTACTGGCCCGGTTACCAAAATTCAGATGAATGGGGAACCAGCTATGCCGGACATTTCATGATCTCTGCACTTGACAAAGGATACTTTGTGTCGGATGAGATGATGAAACGCTGGAAAAAATATCAGAAAAATAAAGCAGCGGAATGGCGTAATCCTTTAAACAAAGAATATTATTACTCGGATCTGCTTCAAGCCTACAGGTTGTATACTTTGGCATTAGCAGGTGCACCCGAATTAGGTGCCATGAACCGCATGCGCGAATTGAAAGATATTTCAACACAAGCCAAATGGATGCTGGCAGCCGCCTATGCGAAAGTGGGGCAACCCGAGGCAGCCAAGTTGCTGATCGCTAACCTGACCACGCAAATAAAACCTTATCAGGAAATGTACTACACGTATGGCAACGACATTCGCGACAAAGCGATCATCTTAGAAACATTGATATTGCTCAATGATAAACCCCGTTCGTTTGAAATGGTGCGCGAGTTATCGAAAGCCTTGAGCAATCAAAATTATTGGATGAGCACACAAACCATCGCCTACTCATTAAAATCGATTGGTCAATTTGTAAATTCTGAAAAACGAACTGGCATTTCCTTCACCTATAACTACAACGGTCAATCAACCAGCGCTACATCGCAGGCACCACTCATGCAATTGAATTTGGACGTGAAGGGCACACAGAAAAAACCGATCAGCATTTCAAACACCAGCGGTGGTGGATTGTTTGTACGGGTCATCAATCGGGGTACACCTGCCCAGGGTACTGAAGAAGCCCTGCGTAATAACCTTTCGATGGAGGTAACATTTACAAATTCAAAAGGAGTAGGCATTGATGTAACAAAGCTGGAACAAGGCACTGAGTTCTATGCAAATGTAACGGTGAAAAACCCGGGCTTGCGCGGCAACTACGAAAACCTGGCACTCACGCAAGTGTTCCCATCGGGTTGGGAAATTAACAATGTGCGTTTAACGAACGACGAAGGAACCGAGAAGACTGACCGCGGCGATTACCAGGATATTCGCGATGACCGGGTGAATACCTATTTCCGTCTGTGGACTCTGAATCAAAGAACTTTTCGTGTATCTTTGACGGCGAGTTATAGTGGCACATTTTACCTTCCCGGCGCGTCTTGCGAAGCCATGTACGACAATACCATCAACGCCAAAGATAAAGGGCAGATGGTAGAGGTAGTGAAAAGAGTAGTGCAATAAAAACATCCCCAGAAAATTTTAAATGACAAACCGGCAATAGCCATCGTAAGCAATTTTATGATAAACAATTTGCATGCAGCCTCCCCTAATCCGTGGTCTGTGTCCGCACGCGAGGACGCAGACCTAGGGGCACGCGATCAACGCCAAAGATAAAAGGACAGATGGTAGAGGTACTAAGCGAGTAGTGCAATAAAAAAAATCCCCCGATTTAATTTTAAATGATAAACAGGCAATAGCCATTGATGAGAATTTTATGATAAAACAGTTTGTATGTAGCCTCCTCTTCATAGGATCGGCATGGGTAGCAGTAGGGCAAGATTACATTGTTAAAGACTCTGTCTATTCAAGTGGAACCGTCAGAACACTTTCGGATGGATCGATTCGTTATCGCAAATTAAAAATAGACCCCACCACCCGCTACACAGCCGACCAGATAAAAGAGTTTGGTGTGGGCGAAAGGGTCTTTGAATCTGTGCGTTATCACAATACCACGCAATTTGCAGAGCGACTCGCGAAAATTAATCGCTTCAAATTGCTTTCAATACGCGGCGACTACCTGATTAAGAAAAACGATACAGTACAAGAGGTTAAACGCGCCGACCTACGAGTAGCCCTGCAAAAACATCTGAATTGTTCAGATAACCGAATTCTAAAAAAAGCACTCTCTACAAAAAAATCCATTGCCTACAACGTGAAGTTGCTTATAAAGGAATGTGCGCCGAAATCACTTCGCTTCAACCGCACTTCAATATCCGTAGGTATCAGTCAATTTGATGTTATAGGCGATGGTGGTCTTTTAACCACTGAGCGTGTAGAAGGTCAATTTAGCAGTCCCTACATTTCCATTGGAAAAGAGATTCCATTCTACAAATCGAAAAATCTGTTTCTCACCACCGACCTGATCATTCACATGGTGTCAGGCAAACTGCTTTCCACCACTTATGCAAAAGGGGTATCGGCTCACTACATTTGGCTACCGGTTGGAATAAAATGGGAACTTCCTATCGGCACGATTCGCCCCTTTTGGAAAGGTGGATTTATTGCCAGCTATTCCAGCTATGATTTGCCTACCGGCTCCACGGCGGGCGTCAACTTCGGGCTTACCAGTTCACTTGGCTTACGCGTACCTGTACAAACCATTCACGCACTGCAACTGGAAATAAAGCGTACAGACGCGGCTCGAAATTCGTTTGGAAATTATGAACTGGGGATGTCAGCCACATCCGTTTCAGTATCCTATAATTTTTAAATAAAGAAAAAACAAAAACACTTTCGATCATCAATTAAACTTCATCAAATCAATTTTAAACTAATAAACTAATTTAGCATGAGCAGATTCACAAAAACGTTCGTATTTCTTTTTTCATTTTTAGCATGCTCCCCAGCTATCTTTAGTCAAGTAAAATATGAGAGTGGTTATTTTATCACCAACGACGATCAACGCACGGAGTGCCTAATTTTGGCGCTTGAGTGGAGTAACAATCCAACCGAATTCTCCTTTAAGCGAGATGAAACCGGAAAACCGGAAACAAAAAAAATAGGTCAGGTTAAAGAGTTTTCGCTCACAGGCTCAAGCCGATTTGTACGTGCGGTTGTAGATATCGATCAATCATCCGATAATTTGGATGAACTTACCAGCAACCGTAATCCAGTCTGGAAAAAAGACTCGGTCTTTCTCCGCGTGCTGGTCGGTGGAAAGGCTACGCTCTACTCTTACACCAAGGGCAACATGCTCCGATACTTTTACAATACCGAGCAAAAAGAAATCACTCAATTGATCTACAAGCGCTTTCTAACCGGCAATGGAATTGCTGCCGAGAACAATTCTTTCCAACAACAATTGTTCAACGATGTGAAGTGTCCGAATGCCACACTGAAGGACGTTACGAAACTAATGTACAAAGACAATTCACTGATAAAGCACTTCATCGAGTATCTGGCTTGCTATGGCGACACCGGCCAAGTAGACAAGGGGTATCATGCACATAAAAGAAAAGTTGTAACACTCGTTCTCGGGGTACAGCTTATCGCTGGAGTGAACAAAAGCAGTTTGCTGGTGCCCACCGCAGACGAGAACACGAATAAGCGCATCGGTGTTGAGTTAGAATACTTTATGGGCAACCGAAACAAATGGTCGTTCTTCATGGATCCTAATTTGAATTTTGTCCCCAATTTCTTTTTTATATCCATGCCCGTAGGCTTTCGTCATTACTTTCACCTAGGCGATCAAACCCGTCTTTTTCTAAATGTCTCGCTGTTCGGTCCATTCTACTCACCCGATGCGAAGATATTTGGTCTAGGTATTTACCCTCCATTTGTTGGCGGTGGTGTTTCTTATAATCGCTTCCGGCTCGAAGCCCGGATTCCCACCACTAGCCAAGCGAGTACATTGAGCACCCTAACGCTAGGTTATAATCTATCTTCCAACAAGAAAACAAAAGAGTGATCCATTTAAATGAAGTACATGCACCCTCAAAAAATTAACTATCCGCGTACGAAAAGATTTTTAAAAATTCTGCTTGCGGTAATCGTTATCGGCTTGATAGGATTTTTTGGGTTTGTTCCTGGCTACATTGATAAAACGAGCAATACTGTCACATGGAAAGGCATAACACCAAAATCAACTGGGTACGATTCCATTTCCTTTATCGCCGACTTGCACTGCGATGAGTTGCTGTGGGATAGAAACCTATTGAAGCGTGCAGACCGTGGACATGTAGATGTGCCCCGCATGCAGCAAGCGAACATGGCGTTGCAGGTGTTTACCATTGTCAGTAAAGTGCCGGCTGGCATTAACATCGAACAGAATGATGGCAACAGCGATCAAATTGCACTGCTCAGCTTAGCACAGCTACGACCAGTGTCGAACTGGTTTAGCATCAAAGCGCGCGCGCTGAATCAATGCCAGACTCTTCACGATTTTGCAAAAGAATCGAATGGACAATTGCGGGTAATCACTTCACGCAACGAGTTACAGCAGCTTATCGCCGATCGCGCAACGAATCCTTCTCTCACCTCAGGCATGTTGGGCTTAGAAGGGGCGCAACCATTGGAAGGTAATCTGAATAACCTGCAGGAATTTTACAACATCGGCGTTCGGTACATCGGCCTTGCACACTTTTATGATAATGAATTCGCAGGCTCTGCACACGGCATGAAAAAAGGAGGACTCACTCCACTAGGAAAGCAACTCATTAAAAAAATGGATAGTCTTCACATCCTGATCGATCTGGCGCATTCCTCTCAGCAAACCATCAATGATGTATTTGCATTACACAAAGGCCCAGTATTGGTATCTCATACGGGCATAAAAGGTGTTTGCGACAATCAACGAAATCTATCGGATCAACATCTGTTGGAGATCGGAAGACGCAACGGATTGGTGGGCATCGGGCTTTGGGAAACCGCCGTGTGTGGAAAAGATGCCGCCGCTACCGCCAAAAGCATTCGCTATGTTGCCGATAAAATTGGTGTCGATAAGGTGGCGCTAGGTTCGGATTGGGATGGCGCTATCGAAGCGCATTTTGATGTTACTGGTTTGCCTCAAATCGTAACTGCGCTGCAGCAAGAAAAATTTACGCGTAGCGAAATTGAAAAAATTCTAGGTGGCAACATACGAGATTTTCTACTGCGCAATTTACCTGACTAATCTATTCATTCCCATGATTCTTTTTAAAATACTACCCGCATCAAAAACGAATATGAGGCTTATTATTTTTACCACACTGGCTGTTCTGCTACAACTCCCTTCCGTAGCTCAAAGCGAATTTCAAAAAGGATATTACATCACCAACAACGATGAACGCATCGAGTGTCTGATTCAAAATTCAGACTGGAAAAAAAATCCATCTGAATTCAAGTATAAAATTTCAGAATCGCAAGCCATTCAAAAAACAACGCTGTTGGATGTAAAAGAATTTAGTGTACCCGGCTCATTCGTCTATGTGCGAAAAATAGTTGACATCGACCGATCCAGTGACAATGTCGATGAAATCGATTTCAACAAAAATCCAAAATGGGTAAAAGATACACTGTTCCTGAAAGTGGTACTGTCGGGGTCTGCAACGCTATACTCCTATGAGCAGGATAATTTCAGCCGATACTTTTATGCTACCGGCAGTTCCGAAATAAAACAATTGGTGTACAAGCGCTACATCGTTTCCAATAATCAATTTTCTACAAGTCGTATTTCAGAAAATGCAACGTTCCGTCAGCAACTATGGACGGACGTAAAATGTGGTACGGTAAACATCAATACCATATCCAAACTACGCTATAACTCACGCGATTTAGAAAAGTATTTTGCAAGCCACAATCAATGCAAAGGTGATGCCCCTGAATCATTCACCATTCGGGAGAAAAAAAGCGAAACTCGATTTTGGGTCAGCGGTGGACTCACCTACTCTTCTGCTTCCGCTACCAAGTCGGCTACTAAATTTGATGCGCAACCTGGCGTACGTATTGGAGTAGAAATCGAACAAGTTTTACCTGGAAACAATAACAAGTGGAGTATTTTCATCGAACCGTCTTATTATTCCTACCAATCTTCCGTGTTCGTCTATCCGTCCACCTTTTCCCTCAATATTAACTCAATCGAATTCCCTTTGGGTGTTCGCCGCTACTTCCCATTGAATAATGAAAAAAAATTATTTTTGAACGCATATTACACTCCCACTTTTGCCATCAACTTCAATTCCAATCTGACACTTTTAGAATTGAGAACACCTGTAATCCCCAACGGCAAAGTGGATATCATCATGGGAGATAATTTAGCCATCGGCGGAGGAATGATGTTTAAAAGAATAAAAACCGAAATCAGATATTGCTTGAACCGAAGCGTGATTGAAGGTGTGACCAGTTATGCTGAATACAAGCGACTCTCATTTACCGTTTCGTACTTGTTTGCAAATAAAAAGACCAAGTAATCATTCGTTGCTGTAACTTCGCCTAAATCTCCCATCGAAAATGGTACGACTCCTCTCGTTCATGCTACTCATCGTATTTGCCTGCTCCTGCTCTTCCGGCATTCACAAAATCAGTCGTGGCTTTTCAGATTCACCCACCCCTCCTCCACCGGATTATACACGCAGTGAGCACTGGGCCGCTTTGCCGCAAAAAGCAGATGCCGCCGACAGCACGCCTCGAAAAGCAAACCTACGCAATGAACAAGCCTCAGCGTCGGTAGATGTATTTTTTATTTACCCCACCATCTTCACCGAAAAACCAAAAAATCAATTTATCTGGAATGCCGATGTAAATGATGCTGCGTTGAACCACCAAATTCAGGTGAGCACCATTCTCAATCAGGCGAGTGTGTTCAACGGCAGCGCTAAAATTTATGCACCGTATTACCGGCAAGCGCATTTGTATGCCTTTTACACAAACAACCCTGCCGATGCTAAAAAGGCATTAGATCTTGCCTATGAAGATGTGAAAGCCGCCTTTGAATATTATCTCACACATTACAATCATGGTCGCCCCATCATCATCGCCTCGCACAGCCAGGGGAGCATGCACGGTGTGCGGCTCATTCAAGATTACTTTGACGGAAAAGAATTGCAAAAACAATTGGTAGCTGCTTACCTGATTGGCCGTGCCATAAAAGCAGATGTTTTTCAAACCATTCTGCCTGCAACAAAGGCCGAACAAATTGGCGGATGGGTGACGTGGAATACAGTGGGCCGCAACTACGTACCCTTCAACTACAACACCTACTACAAAGGATCGGTGTGCATAAACCCGTTGTTGTGGAACAGCACAGAAACCTACGCGTCGCACGAGCTCAACAAAGGAGGCGTTGCCTTTAAGTTTACATTTGCACCTCAGTTGGTCGATGCTCAAGTTCAACAAAACATGTTGTGGGTAAACCGACCCAACATTCGGGGCAGTTGGTTGGTGAAAAATAAAAGCTGGCATCGCGCCGACTACAACTTTTTCTATATGAACATCCGCGAAAATGTTGCCCTGCGTGTAGAACAATTTTTAAAACAGAAAGCCAACACTCCGTGAAAGCCCGTTGGAAAAAATATCGGGCATACTTTATCACCTCGCTGGCACTGGCACTCGTCTTTTTCTATTTCGCTCTTCCCGATCCACTCTTTTCCGATTCTTATTCCACCGTTCTGCAAGATCGGGAAGGTCATCTGCTCAGTGCAGCCATTTCAACCGATGGCCAGTGGCGCTTTCCGGAGCAAAAAAAAGTGTCCGACAAATTCGGTCAGGCACTCAAGCGTTTTGAAGACAAACGTTTTGATGATCACATCGGTGTTGATTTTCTTTCGTTGGCACGCGCCACACGTCAAAATATTCAAGCCGGCAAAATCGTCAGTGGCGGCAGCACACTCTCCATGCAGGTCATTCGCTTAGCGCGAAAGAATCAGCCCCGTAGCTTTTTTGAAAAAGTCATTGAAATAATATTAGCCATTCGATTAGAGTTGCGCTACTCGAAAGATGAGATACTCTCCTTCTACGCCTCGCACGCACCCTTCGGTGGAAATGTAGTGGGCATGGAGGCGGCTTGCTGGCGCTACTTCGGCCGATCGTCTTCGGAATTGAGTTGGGCCGAGGCAGCGATGCTTGCCGTGTTGCCCAACAACCCCTCGCTGATTCACCTGGGGAAAAACAGAAATCAGTTGAAGCAAAAACGCGATCGTCTTTTACAACGACTTTTTCAGGAAGGATTTTTCGATGCCATGACATTGGAGTTGGCGTTGGCAGAACCCATTCCTGCACAACCTACCCCACTGCCACGGTTAGCACCGCATCTGCTCGATCGCGTAAGCAAAGAAGGCTACGCACAGCAAACCATTACCACCACCATCGACTATGCACAGCAACTGCGCACGAATCAGATTCTGCACGACCATTACAATCGCTTACAAGCCAATCAAATTTTTAATGCAGCGGCTTTGATCGTAGATGTAAAGACCGGAGCTGTCATTGCTTATGTCGGCAACGTACCCTCCGGCTATCAAAATCAAGAACAAGTCGATGTGATTGCGGCACCTCGCAGCACCGGCAGCATACTAAAACCTTTTTTGTTTGCGGCGCTTCTGGATGATGGTAAGATGCTTTCGAAAACTTTACAACCCGACATTCCCATTCTAATCAATGGGTTCGCACCCAAAAATTTTTCCAACGAATTTGATGGAGCTGTGCCGGCCGATCAGGCATTGATTCGCTCGCTCAATGTGCCGGCCGTGGAAGAACTGCGCAACTATCGCTACGAAAAATTCTATGGGCTTCTAAAAAATATGGGACTCACTACGTTGGTTCAACCTCCTGATCATTATGGACTCTCGCTCATCTTAGGCGGAGCGGAAGGCACCCTGTGGGATATCACAGGTATGTATGCTTCGATGGCACGCACGCTCAACAACTACTTTGAACACCCCGGAAAAAACAGATACATAAAATCCGATTTTCATCCACCACATTATCTCTTTCCCGATTCGGTGGCTGCTGCTCCACTAGATGCTACCTCCTGGCTCAGTGCCTCCTCCATTTATCTTACCTTCGATGCCTTGCAGGAATTGTATAGACCGGGTGAAGAAACCGGCTGGAAATATTTCAGCAACACAAAAAAAATAGCCTGGAAAACCGGAACCAGTCATGGCTTTCGCGATGGGTGGGCAGTAGGCGTAAATGGCGACTACGCCGTGGGCGTTTGGGTGGGAAATGCGGATGGTGAAGGACGACCTGGATTAACAGGAACCGAAGCAGCAGCGCCCATTCTTTTTGATTTATTTTCATCCTTACCGGAAGGAAAATGGTTTGCCGAACCAACTTCGGAAATGACGAAGATACCTGTATGTTCTAAAAGTGGTTATCGGTTCACCGACGTTTGCGAAAAAGCCGATACCATTTGGGTATCACAGGCAGGACTGCAAACAGCCGCATGCCAATTTCATCAAAAAATTCATTTATCACCCGATCAAAAATTTCGGGTGCATGCCGAGTGCGAAGATCCCATGAAGATGATCAGTCGATCGCAATTTGTATTGCCTCCCGTTCAAGCCTATTACTTCAAGCAGAAAAATCCGGGTTATGCGTCGCTGCCACCTTTTCGCTCCGATTGTGCCAATCCATCAACAACACATACATCTATGGATTTAATCTACCCGAAGCCGGACGCTAAAATCTACATACCAATTGAGCTAACCGGCGCGCCAAATTACACCGTTTTTGAAGCAGCTCATCAATCACCTACGGCCACACTTTTCTGGCACATCGATCATGTTTTTGTGGGGTCCACTACAAAAAACCACCAAATTTCACTCATTCCTGCCGCCGGAAAGCACATTCTCACCATAGTGGACAATACCGGAGAATCCATTTCCAGGTCATTTTCGGTACTTTCAAGCAATAAAAAATAGTATAACTATTTGAAATATAAGGTTTTGCTTATATTAGCTTAAATTAATTAATGAGTATCCCCCAAATTTGTATCCCTCAAAATGGTATTTGTTATGAAAAAGAAGTTGTCTTTAATCTTTTTAATTGGAGTGGTCGTACTGAATTTGAAAGTATCTGCCACCAATGGTCAGTTAAGTAAAAACTCAAATTATGTAGTGATTGGTGCGTTTTCAATACCCAAAAACGCAATTGATTTCACCAACGCAGCCAAGCAGCACAATCTATCGGCAGAATTCTCGGTCAACCCAATCCGCAAACTATTCTATGTATATGTGCTGGCCACACCCAATCAGGAAGTAGCCATTGAAGAAGCCAAAAAACTGCGCAAAGATCCCGCTTATGCGGATACGTGGGTTTTCACCGGCACATTGGGTGAAGACGAAACCCAAAAAGGCACTGACACCAATCCGGTAACTCTCGAAGCCATGCAAGTGGTAAAGCCGGCTGATACCAATTCTACCACGGCATCTACCATAAGTTCTACCACTACATCTTCCATCAACACCACCACTCCCGCCGAACAAGAGCCAACCACGACAACCGCACCCATTGTTTCTTCTGTGCCCGAAACGGCCGCTCCACCTGTGGTAGAGGAAATCGAACCAGGCAGTAAGAAGTTTCTATTCAAAATCATTACCTCCAAAGACCAAAAGGAGATTCAAGGAGATGTGGACGTGATGGATCTGGAGAAAGCAAAACCGAGAAAGGTCGCCTCATATCGGGGAAATGAAGTGGTGAATGTAAAACCAGCTAACAAAAGCGGCAATGTATCTTTGGTATGCGAAGTGTTTGGTTATCGTAAACTTCAAACACTCGTTAACTTTAATCAGCCCGAAGCTACCGAAGGAATTATTGTTGAAGAAAATAAAGCGATCGTGCCTTTCGAGTTGGTGCGTTTGAAAAAAGGCGACTATGCCGTCATGTACAACGTGTATTTTTACAAAGATGCGGGCATCATGCGGCCCGAATCTAAATACGAAGTCAACAGCTTGTTAGAAATGCTCAAGGAAAATCCGAAATACAAAATTCGGATTCATGGTCACACTAATGGCAATGCAGCAGGCAAAGTGATTTCCATGGGAGAATCGAAAAATTTCTTTGGTATCAATGCCGATGTAAAAGAAGGATTTGGTTCGGCCAAAAAATTATCGGAAGAACGCGCCAAAGTCATTCAAAGTTATTTAGTGTCGCAGGGCATTGATATCCATCGCATGCAGATCAAAGCATGGGGTGGTAAGCGACCAGTGTACGAAGTAGACCACACATTGGCGCAAGCCAACGTGCGTGTGGAAATAGAAATTTTGGAAGACTAAGCATTTATGGTGAACTTTCCCGCATGGGAACGTTCAAGAGTGACATCTCCGGAAAAGATTTTCCGGAACACCAAAAAATTGCAGCAGGCAACGTCAAAGAGGAAATTTTTTCCAAAATCAGAGAAGAGCACCCGCACTTTGATGAAAATTGTTTTTTAGCACAGTCAGAACTAAATCTATACCGTAACAAATACATCGAAGCATCTCTTCAAAAAGAAGTAGGTACACTGAGTGAATTAGAACGTGAAGTGCTGGAAGCGTTACACAAAAACGAAACGATTTCCGGAGACATCGATCAGGCCACAGAAGATCACTTAACCTATGGCCAACGACTGGCCGATCAGATTGCCTCATTTGGTGGAAGCTGGACGTTTATCCTCTCGTTCTTCTTTGTTCTCTTCTGCTGGATATGCATCAATATCTATTTCTTAAATCAGCCATTCGATCCCTATCCATTTATATTACTGAATTTGATTCTTTCGTGTCTGGCGTCTTTACAAGCACCCGTCATTATGATGAGTCAAAACCGGCAGGAAGAAAAAGACCGCGAACGATCAAAGCATGATTATCAGGTAAATCTGAAAGCCGAACTGGAAATACGTATGCTACACGAAAAAATCGATCACTTGATTTTGCACCAGCAACAACGGTTGTTTGAAATTCAAAAGGTACAAATCGATATGCTGCAAGAGATCGCCAACCGACTTGAAAATAGTAAGCTGCCATAGAGGCATCACTAAAAAACACAATTCACGCTTCATTCCGATAGTTATCGCAATGTTAAATGGAAAGGTTGAGGTGACAAAAAGAATGTTTTTAGAGCTGTGCTTCAGCTATTTTAGACTTACTTTGTTGCGCTCAAACGCATAAACAGGATACTGAATCCACATCCCCATGAGGCACCTGATCTTATCCCTATTTCTCGTATCTAGCTTTAGCTTCACCGCGTGGTCACAACAATCCAACCGATTCTATGCAACCATCGGTGTATTTTTGCAGGAATCAAATGCAAAGAGCCTTACAGAAAAATCAATTCAGCAAGGGTACAACACGCGGTATGGACAGAAGGTAGACGGAAACTTGTACTACGTTTATGTTCTCGCAACCGATGATAAAGCAGAAGCACAACAATTAGTGGCAAAGCTGCACGAAGAAACAGAATACAAAGAATCATGGGTATTCACCGGTTTTCTGGCAGGCGACACTCGCGAAAAAACAACTCCGGTCGTTGAGATAAAACCGGTAGTGCCCGAACCAACACCGATCGTAACAACCCCTGTAACTACTCCATCGGATTCCGTTGCAGTTGCACCTGTTGAAAAACCGATCGTAAAACCAGAAGTGAAGCCCATCGTTAAGAAACCCTCGGGCAAACCGTTTTACTTTAAGCTGGTGAGCGAAACCGATCGAAGTGAAATCAAAGTTGGAGAAATTCACGTACAAGAATCATCAAAAGCTGTGCAATATCAATCTTTTAAAGGTGGTGAAGTGGTGTATCTATCGCCTCCCAAAAATAAAGCAGGTACTTATTCCATCGCCACACAAGTTCCGGGCTATGCTCAGGTCACTCTTGTAATCGATTATCAAAACCCCGGCGAAACCATTGGAAGTCAGGATGAATCCATCATCGAAATTGTGGTGCCCAAAGCCAAGCGAGGCGATTACATCGATTTTACGAATGTGAAGTTTTTCAAAAACAGCTCCATTCTTCAACCCATTTCGCAAGGTGAACTGGACGGCGTTGTCGATCTGTTAAAAGAAAATCCCAAGTATAAAATCAAAATACATGGCCATGTGAATGGAACACAAAATCGTGAATCTTTTACGCGCGGCCCGAAGTCAAGTTTCTTTGCCACCAATCCGGCTGCTGACATCGATCATAAGAAAATGTCACCCAAAGACCTGTCGCTGGCACGCGCCGAAACCGTGCGCGATTATCTCATCAGTCAAGGAATTGAGGCCGATCGTATCAGTGTAAAGGCAGAAGGAGGTCGAATTGCTCTCTACCCTACCGGTGGCACACTGGGCCAACTCAACGATCGGGTAGAGATCGAATTCGTAAAGAACTAGGCCATCATAGCACGTAAAATATCGTGCTGTGTTATGATGTGCGGACGCTCCTGATCATCGCGTACCAGCAATGCTTTGTTGGTTCTATTCAGCAAAGAAGACAACACATCGAGCGTACTATCCAAAGCCACCACCTGCATTGGCTTATCCATAATTTCGGCAACGGCTTTGTCTTTCAATGAAGGATCGGAAATAATTTTTTCAACCACACTAGCCGTGGTAATACTGCCCACAAATTCTTTGCCTTCTATTACCGGCATCTGATCAACGCCCTCACGGTTCATAATTTGAATGGCCTCACCAATGGTAGATGCCTTGGTTACGGTAAACAGACTGTCTTTTCCTTTGCGCCCTTCAATAATCTGGCGTGCGGTGCCATACGTACGCTCTTCCAGAAATCCGTGGTCTTTCATCCACATGTCGTTGTAAACTTTACCGAGATAGCGTGTGCCATGATCAGGCAACAACACCACCATCAAATCATCTTTCTTTAGGTTTTCGCGTGCGTATTCAAGTGCACCGTGCAACGCAGAGCCGCAACTCCAACCACCAAAAATTCCTTCCTCGCGCGAGAGTCGTCGTGCCATAATCGCACCATCTTTATCCGTTACTTTGATAAACTGATCGATCACATCGAAATCAACATTTTTAGGAAGAATGTCTTCGCCAAATCCTTCTGTGAGGTACGGATAAATTTCGTTGCGGTCGAAGATGCCTGTTTCTTTGTATTTTTTAAACACCGATCCATACGTATCAATACCAATCGCTTTGATATGTGGATTTTGTTCTTTCAAATATTTGGATGTGCCGCACATCGATCCACCCGTGCCTACCGTGGCCACATAATGAGTGATCTTACCTCCGGTTTGTCTCCAGATTTCTGGGCCTGTAGTTTCATAATGCGCTTTGGCATTGGACGGATTGTCGTATTGGTTGGGATAAATTGAATTCGGAATTTCTTTGTTCAACTTGCGAGCCACTGAATAGTAGCTGCGCGGATCTTCCGGCTCTACGTTGGTGGGACACACGATTACTTCGGCACCCACCGCTCTCAAAATATTAATCTTCTCTTGCGATTGTTTATCGGCCATGGTGAAAATGCACTTGTAGCCTTTCGCTACGGCAGTCAGCGCCAGCCCCATACCCGTGTTACCCGACGTGCCCTCAATGATGGTTCCACCCGGTTTCAGCGATCCAGACTTTTCCGCATCTTCAATCATCTTCAGCGCCATGCGATCTTTGGTGGAGTTACCGGGATTGAAGTATTCCACTTTCGCTACAATGCTACCTGGAATTCCTTTCGATAATTTATTCAAGCGAACGATGGGCGTATTGCCGATGGTTTCGATAATGGAGTTGTAAATCATAGTTTGAGAATGTTCGCAAAAGTACAGATTCGCCTGTAAATGCTACTGAGTGGTAGGCAAATAAAAACAGCGCAAAAGCGGCAAAATCTGATTCGGGATACTAACTTTCATGAGCTAATAATTAAATCACAAGAAATAGAAGGAATCTACCGTATTGTGTAGCCCCGGCCATTTCTAAACAAAGCAATTTTTAAAATGAATTCCTCTTACAAAAAAGGGACCGATGCCGTTTGGGCGGGCGAAGGACATGCAAACACGCAAGGAGCTGTAACAACGCCAATCGTAAATGCGGTTACATTTTCGTACCACGATTTAGACGAATGGCATGAGGTAGCCACCGGCAACCAACCGGGCTACATCTACAGCCGCAACACCAATCCCACGGTTGCTGCCCTCGAAGAAAAGATACGCGTGCTCGAAGGTGCAGAAGCAGCTACCTCTTTCGCCACCGGCATGGCGGCGATCAGTAATTGTTTATTCACTTTTCTCACGGCAGGCAAACGCGTGGTGTCGCTGAAAGATACGTATGGAGGCACCAGCAAAATCTTTCTTGATTTTCTTCCAAACTATGGCGTGCAGGTGCAATTATGCGACACCACCAACCACGAAGCCATTGAAGCAGAAGTAGCAAAAGGGTGCGATGTGTTGTATTTAGAAACACCCACCAACCCGACATTAAAAATTGTCGACATCCAACGATTATCGGCGGCTGCAAAAAAAGTGGGAGCCATTACCATTGTCGATAACACATTCGCAACACCTATCAATCAAAATCCGATTGAACTGGGTGCAGATCTGGTGGTGCACAGCGCTACTAAATTTCTCTGCGGCCACTCCGATGCCATGGGTGGACTGGTTGCAGGCAGTACGGAGTTGGTAAAAAAAGTTTTCAGCTTTCGCGAAATCAATGGCGCCAGCCTGCAAGCCGATCCTGCGTACATGATCGCACGCGGCATGAAAACACTCGAACTGCGCATCGAAAGACAAAATGCGTCTGCCTTACAGATTGCAAAATACCTGAAGAGTCATACTAAGATTAAAGATGTTTTCTACCCCGGCCTTGAAACACATGTCGGCCACACGATTGCAAAATCACAAATGCGTGGCTTTGGCGGAATGATGAGTTTTTCGTTGGACGGCGGTTGGGAACATGTCAAGAAATTTCTTCCTGCATTGAAGCTGGTGCATTTGGGTGCGAGCCTCGGTTCGGTAAGCACACTGGCTGGGCCTCCGCGCACTACCAGCCATGTAGAACTCACCGAAGAACAAAGACGGCAACTGGGTATTCCAGAAAGTCTGGTTCGCTACTCGGTAGGCATCGAAAATGTAGATGACTTATTGCAAGATTTAGAAAGTGCGTTGAAGAAGATTTAGTCGTAGGCATTGAAAATAAAAAAAAACCCTCCTTCGCTAAAGCTTCGGAAGAGTTAGTGTTATAACAAAAAAAAGCCCTCCTTCGCTAAAGCGTCGGAATAGATAGAGTCACAACAAAGAAAGCCCTCCTTCGCCAAAGCGTCGGAATAGATAGAGTCACAACAAAGAAAGCCCTCCTTCGCTAAAGCTTCGGATCAGATTGAGTGACAACAAAAAAAAGCCCTCCTACGCTAAAGCTTCGGAGGGCAAGTGGAGCTGCAGGGAATCGAACCCTGGTCCAGAGAAGATGAACGTGTACCTTCTACATGCTTAGTTGACTTTAATTGTCGGAAGTAGCAAGGCAGGCAACAGCCTAAACTATTTCTTAGTTACTGTTTTCTCGACAACCTCGCGCAACAACGAGATGGCCCAGTTCAAGCTGTCGACACCGCTGATCCATACCCGCAGAACAGAGGTATGGGCGATGATGGCCTCTCACTTCTTAAGCGAGACAAGCTAATCACGCGTTACGCGAGATTAAGCAGCCATGGCGTAAGTATTTTCGCCACGTAAATTGTAGGACTATCTTTCAAGGCTCTCATCCCATGAGCCTGCATGCTTACTCACACCCTCACGCATCCTGTCAATACCGGTCAGCCCCAATTCATCCTCCGTAGCTTTAGCGAAGGAGGATTATCCTATCCGTAGCTTCAGCGTAGGAGGATCATCCTCCGTAGCTTTAGCGAAAGAGGATTTCCCTACCCGTAGCTTCGTCGAAGGAGTATTCAGCCTCCGTAGCTTTAGCGTAGGAGGATTCCTGCCGCACAGCACTTCGACATAAAGGTGATGCTTACTACTACATTCAAGAACTATACTAACTTCCGAGACAAAGGTACAGCAAAAAACGTTCAGTTGCTGCCTCGCAAATCAAAGGCTTATTTCTTCACCTGCAACTTCTGCCCTTTTCCTGAAACCGCACCCACATTAAAAAAGCCAATTGCGCTTTTACCATTCGGATTAACATTTTCTATATTGGTTGGCACGTTGGCAATTGGTCTGGCAAACAATTCACTAAAACCACCCGGCCTATTTGTTTGAATACTTACTTGCTGCAGATAGGTGAAAGCTTCGGGAGTGATCGCATGTATCTCCACAAAAACGGAATCCCCAGGTATATACGGTGACAAAGCTTTGTCATTTGCATCTTTATCGTTCGGATTAATTCGCCCACGAATAGGCGGAATAAATGTGATTCCATCAAAACTTCCCCCGGCAGAGAAACCGGCATCGTATGCTACATTGATGTCTGCCGGTTTATTCAACAATACTTTATTCTTGTACGCACGAATCCAATACGCATCTCCCTTTCCAGGAAAATCATTGGCAAAAAATTGGGCTCTGTAAAAATCAGGGTTGATTTGATCGGGCTCATTTTTCTTGAGCGTGATGCTATCCACCACCGGTGCCCTTCCCATTTTAGAAGTTGCCTTGTAGCTTTGTCCTTCTGTTAGAATGGACAACTCATAGGTATTTCCGATGGTTCCAAAAGTTTCATTCGCAGTGGGCTTCCACACATAGTTACCGGGCGCGTTAGCATCTTCATTAAAAGTAAAAACAACTCCGTTGTTATCCGTTACTTTCACCACTGCCGCACTTACGGCTGGCGGTGTGGAACTATCAAAATAATTTTGCGTTTTGGTGAGCACGATCACCTGATTGCCTGGCTTATTCGTTAGCCATGCATCCACAACCAAAATAGGATCTGCAGCTTGCAATTCAGGATTGATTTTGGTCTCACAACTAACTAAAGCAACACTTATCAAAATCAAACCAACAACGATAGATTTCATTTTATTCAGGGAAGTATATGTATTCATGATTGCGTTCATAAGAATCAAAATTTAAAGTTGTAGGAAACCGAAGGAACCAATGTGCCGATGATGGCCAGTTGGGTTGCTTGTGAACCGATCGGTTGCCCTGCAGGAACCCGCTGGTCAGATTGCGAAAAATAAATTGAGAAAGGATTCTGCCGTGCATAGACATTGTAAATTCCGAATACCCAATAGTCACTGTTCTTACGCGTATGCCCGCGTTTCTCTTTCTTACCTTCGAGGCGGAAAGAAATATCCAGACGATGATAGTCAGGTAAGTTTACATTACCACGCGAGTCATTGGCGTTGTAAGGAACGACCACCCCCTGCACCACCGCACGCGAAGTTGGGAATGTGGCAGGCGTACCGGATACGTAAACGAAGTCCGCAGAAAATGACCAGCGCTTATTGATTTCATAAAACCCGGCTACCTTAAAATTATGAGTCTGATTAAATCGAGTTGGATACCACTCTCCACGATTGATGCCGTCCACTTTCATTTCTGTGCGTGCCAATGTGTAACTAACCCAACCAGTCAGTCGCCCCAGTTTCTTTTGAAAATAACTCTCCACACCATACGCTCTTCCTTCACCCGATAACAAATCTCCTTCCAGATAACGATTTAATAATAGATCGGCTCCGTTGATATAATCGACCTGATTTTGATTTCTTCGGTAGTACGCCTCTACTGACAATTCGAATTTTTTATCCTTACCGATGTCTCTAAAATAACCAAGCGTGTATTGATCACTGAGCTGAGGCTTTATATTATTTGTGCTGGGGTTCCAAACATCCAGCGGATTGGACGCCGTTGTGTTGGAAATTAAATGAAGGTATTGCACCATTCGGTTATAGCTACCTTTGATAGAAGCCTTCTCCGAAGCTTGTAGTTTAAATGAAAACCGTGGCTCGAGGTTGTTATACGAAGCAATCACATCTCCGCTTTGATTGTATTTGCGCTCCGCTATGTCCTTGCGCTCTCCTATCTTCACCGTTCGATAAGTATAGGTGGAATCAGGGCCCAGGTAGTGAAACAGAGAGAAACGAAGTCCATAATCGATGGAGAATGCTTTTGTTATTTTTTGTGAGTTACTCAGGTAGATTGCGTTTTCGAGATTGTATTTTTTCGAAATGCTTACATCTGTAGGAGCGCCGTTGCTTACGCCCACAGCATTCGCTGGTTCAAAAACATAATAGATAGATTCGGCTCCAAAATTCAACTCGTTGTTGCTATTGATAAAGTAAGTGAATGAAGGCTTGAACATGTAATTTGAAATAACCGAATTCCATTTAAATGAATCTTTCTCATCGCGACCAAATTGAAGACTGTAATCGTAGTTGCTGAATACGGCCGTAAAATTTGAAAACAACCGATCATTAAAAACATGATTCCATCGAAGTGTGCCAGTGGAGTTTCCCCAGCTGAACCCTTGATTTTTGTCAAACTTAAAATTATCTCTACCAAAATAGCCGGAGAGATACACTCTGTTTTTTGGATTAATGGTGTAGTTCGCTTTTAACGTGATGTCATAAAAGTTAAGAGCTCCTCCATCTTGCAATAACTTTACGAAGGGGCGAGCCAAAATATCAATATAAGATCTGCGTACTGCAATAATAAAAGATGACTTATCTTTTATGATGGGCGCCTCTATGGCAATGCGGCTGAAAATAGAACCAATACCTCCCGTTACTTCCGTCTTCTTACTATTTCCTTCCTTCATCCGCACATCCAACAACGATGAAAGTCTTCCTCCATAGCGAGCAGGAATTCCACCCTTATAAAGCTTCACATCTTTAACTGCATCGGGATTAAATACGGAAAAGAAACCCAACAAGTGCGATGAGTTGTAGACCGGAGCTTCGTCCAACAAAATCAAATTTTGGCCTACACTTCCACCTCGCACATTAAAACCGGAGGCTCCCTCACCTACCGTGCTCACGCCGGGCAACAACTGCAAACTTTTGATGATATCCACTTCACCCAAAAAAGCAGGTATCTTCTGAATGGTTTTGATCTCGAGTTTATTAGTACTCATTTCGGTGTTCTGCACATTGGCCTGCTCAATTTCTGCTTGAACAACTACTTCTTGTAATTGAGCTGCTTCGGGTTCCAGTTCTACATCAATGCGGGTATTCTTATCCAAAGCAATAGACTGCGTCATGGGTGAATAACCCAGATAACTGTAATGCAAGGTGTACTTTCCAGTCGGTAAGGTGATAGAATAAAAACCATACTCGTTGGTGATTCCTCCGGTTTGTGTTTCCGTTACGTAAACGGTGGCACCAATTAATGCTTCACCATTCGAGGAATCTTTGATATACCCACTGATGGTGGACTTACCGGGGGATTGCGCTTGCAGGCCCAGCGCCGAGAAAAAAATGAGGAATGCGTATACGTTTTTCATAGTTTATGTAAGACAACTATAAAGCGTAATTGAGGCCAAATTGTTACAACTTGGTCGTTAAAAAGCAACAAAAAAATAAACAGAGTGTTTCGGGCGCAAACTGCACTTTCGTCTATCAACCGATTGAATAAATGGGAATCGCTATTCGGTAGAATCGATGCCTAACCGATCAATCACCAGATAATCCTTGCGGGAGAGCGACTGACGAGCCATTAAATCGGCAATGAAGCCGGTCAGGAATAATTGTACACCAATCACCACAGCTACTAATGCCAGATAAAACAAAGGCTGCTGATAGACCTCGCGCTTGAGTGGAATTTTAGAAATGTAAATGGAGTCAACCTTTTGCCATAAGAGGTTCATGGTAAAAATAAAACCCATGGAGAACGACACAATGCCCATAGAGCCAAAAAAGTGCATGGGCTTTTTAGAGAACTTACCCACAAACATGAGCGTGAGTAAATCGAGAAATCCACTGATTAATCGTGTCCATCCATATTTGCTGGTGCCAAATTTTCGCTCGCGATGCTCCACCACTTTCTCGGTAATTTTCGAAAAGCCTGCCCACTTGGCAATCACCGGTATGTAGCGGTGCATGTCGCCGTAAATAGAAATATTTTTTACCACCCGGCCATCGTAGGCTTTGAGCCCACAATTAAAATCATGCAACTTTATGCCTGAAATTTTGCTGGTGACGGCATTAAAAAATTTTGATGGCAATGTTTTTGAAATGGGATCGTGGCGCTTTTTCTTCCAGCCACTTACTAAATGAAATTTTTGTTCTTTGATCAGTTTATATAACTCCGGAATTTCATCGGGGCTGTCTTGCAAGTCAGCATCCATGGTAATCACCACCTCACCTTTGGCTGCTTTAAAGCCGGTATGCAGTGCAGCAGCTTTACCAAAATTCCGGTTGAATTGAAATCCCTTGAAAGCAGGATTCTCCTGATTCATTTTCTTGATAGCATCCCATGTGCCATCGGTGCTGCCATCGTCGATGAAAATAACTTCATAAGAAAAGCCGTGTGCTTGCATCACACGGCTTATCCACTGACTCAATTCAGGTATTGATTCTTCTTCGTCCTTAGCGGGAATGATAACGGAAATGTTGTAAGTAGACTGCATTTAAATGGCTATGCGAATGGCTCCGGATTTTTCTTTTGTGTAAAAATAGATACGATCAATCCAACGATTAGCCCAACTAACAAAGCACCGAATGCTCCAAATACCCAGAACCAATCTTTCGTAATTTTCTGTGCCATTTCAATAGAATCATCCGGCGTATTGGCCTTTTGTAATTGCTGCAATTGCTCGTCCAACATTGCTTGCATGGGTGCGTAATCAACAAAATTAATATAGATATACATTACGGCCAGCGACAAGAAACTTGATACAAGGAAGAAGATGACAGAAATTCCCAGTCCTTGTCCATAGGTCATAAAACCATCTCCCGATTGTTTGAACTTCTTGTGCGCGAGAACTAATAACACGATGGAAGCAACCGTTCCAATATAGTTAAGGCCGTTTCCAAAAGGGTTTAGTCCTAGAAATGCAACGATAATGAAAACAATGATTGAGAATAAACCTGCGAATAAACCGTAAGTAACACCAATTTTTAGGGTGCTTGGAGATTGTTCTGAGTTTTCCATATTGAATTAATTGTTAGTTGGTTGCCGTCTTAAAATTACAGATATTATTATGCTTAAAAAAAGGCTGATAATAAAACTCTGCCAGAAGTAGTGTTTTGCTAATACATACCCATTAGTAGCAGCCATGCTCTGAAAATTACTATTGTAGGCTTTTTTTCCCAATTGCTTCACGATCTCTTTCTCAACCACCGCTAATTGTTCGAGTGCATTGGTAATATAATCTTTCAAAAATGGCTCATAGAATTGGCAAAGCAACCAGATAAAAACAAATAACAACACTGAGAAAACAGCTGTGAATATGAGGTTGGCAATCATACCTTGCCAAAAGAATATGATGCCATCCTGGTAATTGTCTCGGATTTCTTTCAGCGTCAGCGTCATGAATATCGCAAAAAGCAAAATCCGGAAATCAAAGAAGATGTTGAAAAGCATCGGATGCTTGCCTATAAAATACAAGCCTAGCAAGACGGCAGAACCCAGCAATCCCGCAATCACGCCATTGCGAAAAGAAATGCGGGCCAATGGCGACCAACTCTTAAACATCTAACCAGTGTTTATTATTATTAAAAACAGCTACTGCTCTCCCCTTCAACTCTTTTTCAATCCACGGAGAATTCTTGGACTTCGACAGATTTGATTTCGAAGTAAATGTCCATGCTGCATTTGGATCGAAGAGTGTCAGATTGGCTTTGGCTTCTTCTTCAATCTTCGGCAATTCCATATTCAAAATAGCGCGTGGAGCCGTTGTCACTTTCTCAATCAGTGCCTCCATCTCAACAGATTTACTCAGTGAAGCCAACTGTGAACCAAACGTCTGCAGGTTGATCATTCCAACTTCGGCTTGGTCAAACTCCAGCAATTTACTTTCATCATCTTGCGGCAAATGCCCCGTAGTTAGCACATCAATCACGCCCTCTTTCAATCCTTTCACCAATGCATCATTATCCAATTTTTCGCGCAACGGTGGACTGAGCTTAAAGTTGGTATCAAAATCAGTCAATGCCGTATCATCCAATAATGCCTGATAGCCGGTGATGTCACAAGTCACTTGCAATCCTTTTTTCTTGGCAGCGCGAATCATTTCGACCGACCGTGCGGTAGAGATATGAGCGATGTGCAAGCGCCCACCGGCATACTCCAGCAATTCCAAATTCTTGCGCACAGCTACCTCTTCGGCAATGCGGGGTATTCCTTTCAGCCCAAGGGCAGTGCTGGTAATGCCTTCGTGCATTTGACCAAACAAACTGAGCCACTTGTCTTCCGGATGATCGATCAATACTCCATTAAACTTTTGGAGGTACTGCAATGCTTTCAGAAATAAATCGGTGTGCCAGATCGACTTTAGTCCGTCAGAGAAAGCAATCGCTCCGGCTTCGTGCAAATCAATCATTTCCGTCAACTCTTCTCCCTTGCAACTTTTAGTTACAGCCGCCATGGGGTGCAGTTGCACCAAGCGGGAAGTGTTGTTCTGCGTAATGTAACTGACTTCGTTTTTTGTCTGAACCGTTGGTTGCGTGTTGGGCAATAAAACCAGTTCGGTAAATCCTCCGGCTGCAGCTGCTTTGCCAATCGAAATCAAATCTTCTTTGTGTTCCAATCCCGGGTCTCCACAGTAGGCACCCAAATCCATCCAGCCGATGCTCAAGATCATCCCCTCTGCATCAATTACTTTATCGGCCTGGTAGTTTTTATCACCTATTTCTGCAATGCGTCCTGAATTGATCAGCACATTTCTTTTTTTAAGATGATGGGGCGAACCTTTCGAAATAATTTTAGCCGATTGGATCAGGATTTTCATTCTCTATTATTTTAAGAATCGCAACAAAAGTACTTCTGCCAGCAAAAAAAACAAGGATAAAACCAAGGCATATTTCCACAGTGGTGTGCCCAAATATCGGCTCCTTAATTCAGCACGAAAATCATCGAGCACCTCATTATCAAACAAGGTGATGGATGGGTGTCCTCCCAGACGTGCTTTTGCCTCTTCTGCTTTCAGTGATGTCAAGTACGATTCTGATTTATCCAGATTATACGCCACTACACCCAAAGTGTCGGTACGGAATTGAAGGCTGTAAAATCCACGTTCCAATTCATGGCGAGGCATCTCCATCACCAGTCGATTACCCATTTTTCGCTGCGATGGAATCACCTCTACTTTTCCTTTCAACTTCACCGGCTCTTCACCCTCAATGCTATCTGACGAAATGGTGATAGTAGGCGCAGAAAGACTGTAGTAAGGCATCTCCTGACTGCGATTGGCGAGAGCCGCCAACCGGTACATGATCGGTACAAATAATGCATGCTGACTCAAGTCGGTGCTCGCCTGATCGAGAGGGCAAGCCATTAGATAAAAATTGCCCAGCTTAGAAAGAAAAGGTCGCCCATCTTTGAATTGAAGTAATGCTGTTCGGTCGGTACCCCAATCCAGCATTTTAGTAGCCACCGGCATGGCCATGGTTGGATTCTTATCTTCAAACACATTTTGAAAAAACGGATTTTGAAAATCAGGTGTGTTCAACACGATTTTGTTTTTCTCATCCAACCTTATGATGGCAGCGCCTAACAAAGATCGATAGCTGGTTACATCTGTTTGCGAGCCTGGCACCACCAAAATGGAAGAAGCATTTTTTAATCCACTCAAAGCCGATTGCAACGAAGGATCTATTTTATCCAACTGATCGAGCACAATCAGATCGGCAGTTGAAAGCTGATTGTAGTTAACATTGCTGAATGGAAAAGAAATAAATGAAAACAATTCTTTGTTTCCAAAAACGCGTTCCACGGCGGTAGCACCCTGCTGCGATTTTATTTCAATGATGCGCAGCTTGCCGGAGTAGTTCAAGGTAAAATAAAATTCGTTGTCAAAACTGACCGGATAATCGCTAAATGAAACCATCGCACGGTTGACACCTTTTAATGAGCCGGGCAAATCAAACGAAACGAGTCGCGAACTATTGGGCTCCATATCGACTGTTACTGCGGATGTTTGCACTTCATTTACAAACAATTTGGTTATCAAACCCTCCACCCTTTTTTCACCCTGATTACGCAATTGCACTTTAACGGAGTTCTTCTCGCCTCCGATCACAAACGGATTTTCGAGATAGAGTGTATCGATAAAAACGTTCGAGGGTTTGCTGAATGCAATCGGAATGAGTTTGGTCGATAAAGTAGAGTCGAGGGTAAAACCACTTCCAAACGTAGATGCCTGAAAATCGGACAGCCAGAAAAAAGAAGTATTGCGCTGTAACACACGCGCCACTACTTCAGATGCCTGCCGACTGATGGACGACAACCGCACCTGCGATAAGTAATCCAACACTTCAGCCTTCGACTTGAATGAATTTGAAAATGGAGCAAAGTCGTTGGTGATCATTTGAAACTGTACATCTGCCGGAAAGACTTCTACAATCTCACGGGCACGTTGAATAGCATCATCCAAAGCCCGCACTTTCTCAGCTACCGGAGCTGACATGCTCAGGGAGTTATCCAGATAAATCGTTACTTTTTTTTGATCGGCCACCTGTTCACCTGCTGGTAAAAACGGTTGTGCAAATGCCAACACGAGAAAAAGCAAAAACAAAAGCCGTGAAGCCAACACCAGATATTGTTTAAGCTTGCGCTTTTGTGTGGTTTCCTGCTTTACTTGTTTTAAAAAACGTGTAGATGAAAAGTAAACAGTAATTGTTTTTCGAAAATTAAAGAGGTGAATGATGATTGGTATGGCCAACGCAACCAATGCCCACAAAAAAGAAGGGTACTGAAAAATCATTCCGGCAAATTTACATTTAATTGGGAGAACGAAATGTTTTTTTTGGTTGCGGTTGTGACCATTTTCTGCGCACCGGATTCTGTATGCAAACTCCGCTACTATGATCACACATCGCCCGGCGGCCGAGGTGAGCACCAGCTCCATGGCCGACATCGCATTTTTATTGCTTACATTTTTTTTAATGACCGCCGTTATCGATACGCACAGAGGTTTACCGATGATTCTCCCGGAATTTACCGATCGCACTGCCGATTACCACAGCCGGAACATCTTCTCCATTCGCATTAACTCACAGAACGAATTTTTGGTCGAAGAAAAAGCCTATTCAGATCTGGAGTCGGTATCGGATAAAATCAGAGAATTTGTTTTGAATCAAAATAGAAATCCGCACCTAAGCGAAAGTCCGGAGAAGGCTTTGATCTCACTCAAAACAGATCGCGGCGCATCGCACAAAACCTTTATCTACGCATTGGATCAAATCCAAAAAACCTATAATACCCTGTATGCGGAACGCGCCAACCTATCGGTGAAAGAGTTTCTCGATCTCAATCCGAATATTCCCGCGCACCAGGCAATTTTGAAACGAGCCAAAGCCGGGTTACCTATGAATATCTCATTGGCAAACTGACAATTTTAACAGGACATTGAGTTAAATATGAGACATAATGACATTAATTATGACTAAATTGATGAATAATCAGCCATTATGGCTTATAAAATGGTAAAAATGGGAGTGGTACACTTTTTACATGTAGAAGCATGAAAGTTTAAAATTCATGTTCAACCAATAAACAAAAAACACTATGAGCATTATCCGTTATAACGCGAATGATTTTGTTCCAACTTCATTCAGCAACCTGGTAGATCGATTCTTCACCGATTCAATGGTTCGTTCAGGAGGGAGCACATTTGTGCCAAAAGTAGATGTGCTGGAAAACGAGCAAGCCTTCGAAATTCATTTCGCCGTGCCTGGTTTAAATAAAGAAGATTTTAACATCGAGTTGAAAGATAATTACCTGACCGTAAGTGGCGAGCGCAAGTTTTCGAACGAGAAGAAAGACAAAAATTACCATAGCATCGAAACCAGCTATGGTTCTTTCAGCCGCGCATTCTCTTTACCCGAAAATGTCGATGCTTCGAAAATCAACGCCAAGTACGATAGAGGAATTTTGGAATTGACCATTCCAAAAGATGAAAAGAAGACCTTGAAGCAAAGCATTAAGGTAAATTAATTTGGTTGGTTTAGGTGGTGGGTTTAGGCGCCTTTGCGAGAAGGCGCCTTTTTCATTTTGGTCTCTTTTCTAATTTAAGCAGAAAGGCTGTACCTTCCTGAAATTAAAAAAAGCATTGGGATGAAACGCACGTTGTTGATTTTGCTGGTGATTTGTTCTGCCTTCATTGGGGCGATAGTCGGTGCTTTGCTCACCATTCGTTATATGGGCGATCAGCCAACTTACACATCCATTGAGCAGCGACAGAATCTTCAGTCAGTTCGTTTCCGTTCTGATTCATCCTCCCGATTTTCGGGTGGTGTAAATTTTGAGTTTGCCGCTAAGGCTGTTACACCTGCGGTCGTTCACATTCGCACGGTATTCGGATTGAGTGGCTTCAGTATGAATGCACTGGATAATTACATGAATCCGCACGCACAATCCAGTGGCTCGGGTGTCATTATTTCAGATGACGGCTACATTGTCACGAACCACCATGTGATTGAAGATGCCACGTCGATTGAAGTAGTCATGAATAACAATCAGCGGTATTTTGCCAAACTGATTGGCAAAGATCCGAGCACCGACCTTGCGCTGCTCAAGATCAAAGCGCGCAACTTGCCATATGTTACGTATGGAAATTCTGATTCGCTCGCGCTGGGAGAATGGGTGTTGGCCATTGGCAATCCATTTGATCTGAACTCAACCGTCACCGCCGGAATTATCAGTGCGCGTGCCCGTAACATTGGTATTCTTCGCGATAAAAATAATTTACAAATCGAGTCATTCATTCAAACTGATGCCGCCGTGAACCCCGGCAACAGTGGAGGTGCCTTGGTCAACCTGCAAGGTGAACTGATCGGCATCAATTCTGCCATTGCCACCTCTACCGGAGCGTATGCCGGATATTCGTTCGCTATTCCGGTAAGCTTAGTAAAAAAGATCATGGATGATTTGCTGGAGTATGGTGAAGTGCAACGGGGTTTGCTGGGTATACAAATTGATGACGTAAGCGCTCAACTGGCAGAAGAAGAAAAACTGGATGTAGTGCAAGGAGTATTTGTTCGATCGGTGAACAAAGGAAGTGCCGCCGAGTCGTGCGGCATTGAAGCCGGCGATGTGATTACAGCGATCAATGGCCATGCGGTGAACGGAGTGAGTGAAATGCAAGAATGGGTGGCACGTAATCGGCCTGGTCAAGCCATTAAAGTGACCTACCGCCGAAGCCAAACCGACTACCAGGTGCAAGCGGTTTTAAAAAAATTTGATGGCTCGTTGCAAATGAAAAAACCGGACGTGAATTATCAATTAGAAGGTGCCTTGTTTGAAGATATTTCCTATGCACGACTCACCCAATTGAATTTAGATGGTGGTGTGCTGATCAAAAAGGTAGAAGATGGCAAATGGAAAAAAGCAGGAGCAAAAGAAAACTTTGTGATCACCCACATTGATAAAGCGCCCGTGGACAACGTGGCCGACCTCAACCGCATTCTCGAATTGAAAAAAGGAGGCGTGCTGGTGGAAGGAATTCAGGAAAATGGAGACAAAGGCGTGTTTGCCATCGAATGGTAATTCCCCTTAACGGCATGGTTTAGCTCCTTTTGTAGTGCCTAATACGCATTATCTAAAATCTGCTTAGATTTGCCGTCCATTTCAATACATTCGGTATGCAAAATTTCGGTATCAAAGAAGCCCTGGCCACATTAGGCGTAAAATCAACTAACCCAGGTACATCCACAGGAAAAAAATGGTTACGCTCCACCGGCGCTTCCATCGTCTCATACTCACCCGTAGATGGAAAGGTAATTGGCCGTGTGCAATCAACCGATGAAAAAGCCTTTCAAAAAGTGGTGCAACAAGCCGAAGCTGCATTTAAAGAATGGCGAGTGGTGCCCGCCCCGAAGCGTGGTGAAGTGGTGCGCCAAATAGGTGAAGCGCTTCGCAAATACAAAGAGCCGCTTGGCAAGTTGGTATCGTATGAAATGGGCAAATCGTATCAGGAGGGGTTGGGTGAAGTGCAGGAGATGATTGATATCTGCGATTTTGCTGTTGGACTTTCGCGCCAGCTAAATGGGTTAACTATGCATTCGGAAAGACCACAACACCGCATGTACGAGCAGTATCATCCGCTCGGCATTGTAGGAATTATTTCTGCTTTCAATTTTCCGGTGGCGGTGTGGTCATGGAATACGATGTTGGCTTGGGTGTGTGGCGATGTATGTATCTGGAAGCCATCCGAAAAAACACCGTTGTGCAGCATTGCCTGTCAAAATATAATCATGAAAGTGTTTGCCAAAAACAATGTGCCTGAAGGTGTGTCGTGCATTGTGAATGGTGATTATAAAATTGGTCAGATGATGTGTACGAACGAATCGATTCCACTGGTTTCAGCTACCGGATCGGTACGCATGGGCAAGGCTGTTGGCAGAACAGTTAGTGAACGATTGGGAAGAGCTTTGCTGGAGTTGGGCGGAAACAATGCAATTATTGTTTCTGAAAATGCCAACCTGGATGTTGCCATTCGTGGTGCCTTGTTTGGTGCCGTGGGCACGGCTGGTCAACGTTGCACTACCACGCGCCGGTTGATCGTTCACGAAAAAGTGTATAACGAGGTTAAAACACGATTGAAGAATGCGTATGCACATTTGCGAATCGGAAATCCACTCGATCAAAACAACCATGTAGGTCCGCTGATAGATACATTGGCCGTAAAGGCATATCGCGATGCGCTGCGCAAAGTAAAAGCAGAAGGGGGTACTTTTGTCGTTAATGGTGGCGTGCTGCATGGAAAGGGGTATGAATCCGGTTGTTATGTAAAACCCGCCATTGCCGAAGTCGAAAATCATTTTGAAATTGTTCAACAAGAGACCTTCGCGCCAATCTTATACTTAATCAAATATTCTACCATCGAGGAAGCCATTGCTTTACAAAATGGTGTCAAGCAAGGTTTGTCATCGGCCATCATCACCAACCACATGCAGGAAATGGAAAAATTCTTGTCGCATGCCGGATCGGATTGTGGTATTGCCAATGTGAACATCGGTACATCCGGAGCTGAAATTGGAGGCGCGTTTGGCGGTGAAAAAGAAACTGGTGGTGGCAGAGAATCTGGCTCTGACTCGTGGAAAATATATATGCGCCGGCAAACCAATACCATTAACTACGGTAGCAGTTTGCCTTTAGCCCAAGGGATTAAGTTCGATATTTAATTCCTGTTTGGAAAACTTGCTCAATAATCTTAATTTAGAAAGATCATAAATAACCGAAATCCCCACTATGGCTGCTAAAAAATACAGAACCGTCATGTTAATTGACGACAATGAGATTGATAATCTGATTAATCAGAAGATGATTGAGGCGGCAGCTGTTACGGAAAACATCTACACGCACACCGGTGCAAAAAGTGCCATCGAATTTCTGAAGAACATGGAAAAGATGGATGTGGCCGATAAGGTATTACCAGACATTATCTTTTTAGATATTGATATGCCATTGATGGATGGATTTCAGTTTTTGGATGAGTTTGAAAAACTAAGTCAGGTGGCCAAGAAGAAATGCAAAATTGTTATGCTTACTTCTTCCATCAATCCACAAGATTTTAATCGTTCGAAAAAATACACCAATGTGAAGCTTTACCTTAATAAGCCTCTCTCACATCAGAGCATTATCAATCTGGAAATTTAGTCCTAAAATTTAGTTTTCGTCTCCCTCCATTTCGATGGCGGTGAGCTTGTCAATGAAAGCATCATCCATCTTAATCAGGAATGTAGGTGCAAAATAGGTCACCTTCATTTCTTTGAACTTGGCGATTGCAGCTGCAATCTTTTTGGGCTTCTCTTTCTTGGCTTCGCTGGTAGCCGTTTTTAATATTTTTAAAAACACCAACACATTTTCACCCTCTTCTTTCTCCATAGCCCGAATCTGTCGCTGAATGCTGTTGCTGTTTTGGTTGAACAACTCAAAATCATGGAGCAGACAGTATTGCAAGGCTAGAACCGCTTTTATCTCCATTTGTGCGAATGGGTATCGTTTGAGGCTGACCTCATTGATCATGCTGTTGAGCAGCTTCGCGGCCTCCTCATACTTCCCCACATAGTAGCAGCAGAGGGCACGATACACGATATAAATCACATGCTTCGGCAAATCAAGCGGGTCCATCTCAATATCTGCAAATACCCGCTCATTTTCATTGTACAACTCCCGCTCTGTACCCAAGCGCAAATTGCGCTCGAGTTTAGAAACGAAAAACTGTCCTGAAAAAGTAAAGGTTGGGTAATTGACAAGCAGATTACCGGCAGCATCGTTTACCTCTTCAAAATACTTTTCCGCCTGGCGGTACACCTTGTAATGGTTGTAATACTCCAGGTGCAAAAATTCAAATACCAGGTTCAGATGAAAATAGAGGGGATCGAGATTGTAGGTTTCGAATATCTTCTGCGCATGGGCAAAAATATCTTCAATGGATTCGCCGGATCGCTGCATATTATCATCGCGTTCGATGAATAGTTTATGAAAAACCACCATACAACTTTGATAAATGTACAGCCGGTGTGAATCATATAACTTGGCAACGTTCTGCATTTCTTTCACCAACAAAACCAATCCTAGCTTTTCAGTTTCATCGGCCGACAGAAAGTAGTTTCCATACTTTTTAAAATACTCCGCCAATAAATCTTCTGCCTTATCCACGGCCAGCATGTAGGCCACATGCCGGTTGTAAAGCTGCGAATAGTTAAAGTGCTCGGGTGAATTAATGTGCAGCTTTTTCAATGATTTATAAACTACGGTCAGCTCACTGGCCAAATCGTAGTCCAATAATTCTTTTTCTAGCTTTTTTAAGGTGGCAATGGAGATGGTTTTTTTCTTGGTAAAAAGCACTTCATTGAGGTTAGCCACTTTGCGTAGCAGGTCGGTGCGCGGGCTTTCCATCTGCTCAAGCAAATGTTCTTCAATCTTTTGGTTCAGGCGCGATCGTAAGGTGTAATAGGCATTTGCATTCACCTCCAACTCTACCATTATTTTGCTATCCGATAGTTGTCGCTCGCGCAGCGCCTTCAACAGGTAGGCAGATTTCTCTGCATTACTCTCCATCAACGAATCATAGATTTCTGCATAATCCTTTTCAGAGAGCTGTTTGACAATATTCTTTAGCTTAGCCATTGGGGGACATTAATTGGTAAAGGTTACGAATTTAATAAAAGCAAGCAATAGTTGCCAACATACTTCCAAATTGACAGACTTATCTGGACAATATTGCCGAATAAAGGTCGCGGATAGATTTTTGATGAACGGGGTAATAAAAAAAATGGATGCTTTCTCTCAAACGATTGTAGACGCCGTAGCGCAGGTAAAGAATGCGGTTGTAAAAATTGACGTCTACAAAACCACCCAAGGCAAACTGACACGGGCGGGTAGCGGGTCTGGATTTATCTTTTCTTCCGATGGACTGATATTTACCAATAGCCATGTGGTCCATGGTGCAGAGCGCATCATGGTATCTTTGCTCAACGAAAATGAAATCGAAGCCACACTCATCGGGCAAGATCCGGATACCGATTTAGCGGTATTGAAGATTTATTCGCAAGGGTATTCGGTATCGCGTCTAGGCGATGCGGATCAACTACAGATCGGGCAGTTTGTCATTGCCATTGGCAACCCATTGGGCTTTCAGCACACGGTTACAGCCGGCGTGGTTAGTGCACTCGGTCGAACACTACGCTCGCAGAACGGTATGTTGGTAGATCATGTGATTCAATCTGATGCAGCACTCAACCCCGGCAATTCAGGCGGTCCGCTCATCAATACACAAGGCGAGGTGGTGGGCGTAAACACTGCCATCATTCAAGGTGCACATGGGCTCAGTTTTTCGGTGAACATCAACACGGCCAAAGAAATTGGAAGTCAGTTGGTAAAAACCGGAAAAGTATTTAAAGCTTATCTGGGCTTTCAACTGCAAGAGGTGAATCTGCATCCCAAAGTCAAGCGTCACTATCATCTGGCCAACGAAAAGGCATTGTTCGTGATCGGTATTGAAAAAAATTCTCCTGCATCTCGTTCGGCCATCAAAGAGGGCGACATGATCGTAACGTTTCACAACAAACCAATGAATAGTTTGAGTGAGCTATTCAAAGAGCTTACGCGAAAAGAAATTCTGTCGATGATTGACGTACAGGTGATACGCCACACAGAATTATTGGATGCCACCTTATTTCCTGTGCAAAAGTAATATTTGTAGTTTCGGTCATGGAAATTCCTATCCCTACGCTACACCTTTTTGAGCCGTTAGACGAACATTTGATTTCAATGTTAAAATCGCTGCGTGCAGAAGATTGGCACAAACCTACTATGGCCAAACAATGGTCAGTAAAAGATGTGGCGGCTCATCTGCTGGATGGAAATATCCGAACAATATCCATGTTACGGGATGGGTTTTGGGGTCCTCAACCTGAAAATATTCATTCATATCAAGACTTGGTGAACTATCTTAATCAACTGAATGCGGATTGGGTTAAAAGTTATAAGCGGGTGAGCTCTGAATTACTGATTGAACAACTTGAACGTACAGGTAAGGAGTATGTGGCGACCCTTCGCACGTTGGACCCTTTCGCAAAGGCTGCTTTTTCGGTAGCATGGGCTGGAGAAACAGAATCGCAGAACTGGTTTCACATAGCGCGTGAGTACACCGAAAAGTGGCATCATCAAAAACAAATCAGAGAGGCCGTTGGTCATGATGGACTGATGGAGCGTACATTTTTCTTTCCGGTAATGGATACGTTTATGAGAGCACTGCCGGTAGCCTATCAAACCATGCACGGCAATAGTGGCGATATCGTGCAGGTGGAGATTGAAGGCGAAGGGGGTGGTATTTGGGGCATATCATATACTGATTCCGGTTGGGTACGGACTGAATCAATTGCCTCGCCGCCTATTGCAAAAGTGAAATTGACGGATGCGGATGCCTGGAAATTGTTCACCAAAGGACTTTCACCAGAAGTGGCTTTGGAGAGGATACGAATTACGGGGTCGGAAGCACTTGGGAAGCAAATCGTAAAAATGATCGCCATAATGGGGTAGTGATGAGGGCAGAAAGTTTGGCGTAATTGGATTTTAAAATATATTTGCCAACCCAAATGGAATCTTGATCAAACGGATCAATTCACGCTGGGAGTATTAAATAATTTGAAATAATGGGGGATTAGCTCAGCTGGCTAGAGCGCTTCCATGGCATGGAAGAGGTCATCGGTTCGAATCCGATATTCTCCACAGAAAAGCTGGTTTTACGACTGGCTTTTTTTGTGCCTAAATATTTCACCCCTTCGGGGTTCATGTTTCTTCTCAAAATTATTCTACAAATATTGCACCCCGATGGGGTGCTGTTCTACTCCATTAAAATGCTACAAAGATGACACCCCGATGGGGTGCTAGTTGAGTGCGAATAATGTTTGCTTAAACTTTCTTCGATATTACTCGTCCTGTAGGGACGAAATATTTGTAAACGAAACAACTACCTGTACACCGCCCTGTAGCGGCGGAATATTAAAATTGATCATTGCTACGCTCGACTTCCTCAGCCAGCGCACGCATTTTTCGTACGCGTTCTGGATTCACCGTGCGTAACTTAAACTCGCTTCCTTCCTCGGAACCCATACCGGGAATTTGGTCATTGCGATACCTCATCCCGCTTTCGCGGAAAGCAGTCGCTGAAAAATGAATCTCCGTTGCCTTCGTTAAACGAAGAATTTCTTCAACTGTATTTTCATTCACACCCGATCCCGGCATAATGGCAATACGACTATTGGCCTTTTGGATTAATTGCCCAATCAATTCCTTGCCTTTGTCAGCCTGCGCTTGTTGTCCCGCCGTCAGAATTCTATCAAAACCTGCTTCGATACAATCTTCCAACGCTTCAAACGGATCGCGCGTCATATCGAAAGCACGATGGCATGTCACTTTCAACGGACGTGCGCGCTCAATTAACTCTTTGCATCTCTTTACATCCAATCGACCTTCTGCCGTAAGTATACCCAACACCACTCCATCAACACTGATCTTCTGACACTGATGGATGTCGCGCTTCATGGCATGAAATTCATAATTTGAATACAAAAAATCACCACCGCGCGGACGGATCATCACATATACATCCATGTTTACATTTTGTCGCACCGCTTCGATGACGGCATACGATGGCGTAGTTCCTCCTTCACCCGGATTATCACAAAGCTCGATGCGGTCGGCTCCGCCCTCTTGAGCCCTCAATGCAGATTCAATATTATACACTACAATTTCCAGTAACATACAATTAAGTTCAAGGGTTAATACATGCTGGACGAATCGAACAACTTATTTGTAGCATTGTCGTGCACGGCATAGGTGAATCCTTTCTGCAAACAGTAGGCGCCATATTCACCATTTTTGCTGAGCGCCAAAAAACCCACTTGTATTGTTTTCGCCTTATCTGGATTTTTTCGGATGATGCGCTCTACCGCCATTTTGCAGGCTTGCTCCGGGGTATTTCCTTGTCGCATCAGCTCTACCACCAAATGACAACCAACAATGCGGATCACTTCTTCACCTACTCCAGTTGACGTAGCTGCTCCTACTTCGTTATCCACATACAAACCTGCTCCGATAATAGGCGAATCGCCTACACGGCCGCGCATTTTATACGCCATGCCACTGGTGGTACATGCACCTGACAAATTTCCTTGTGCGTCCAGAGCCACAATGCCAATGGTATCGTGGTTTTCTATATTGGCTACTGGTTTATATTTCTTTTCTTTTAGCCACTCCTTCCATGCCTTCTCTGATTCTTTGGTAAGCAGCTTTTCTTTCTTAAACCCATTTGCCAACGCAAACTGCAAGGCACCTTCTCCTACCAGCATCACGTGCGGAGTTTTCTCCATCACCTTGCGCGCCACCGACACCGGGTGAACGATATGTTCGAGGCACGCCACCGAGCCGATGTTACCCTGCTCGTCCATGATGCACGCATCGAGCGTCACTCGGCCATCTCTATCTGGCAGACCGCCTAAGCCTACCGATGTTTCTTTCGGATCGCCCTCGGGCACACGCGCACCCGCTTCCACGGCATCCAATGCTTTGCCACCGGCTGACAAAATCTTCCACGATTCTTCGTTGGCTTGTTTGCCGAAGTTCCAGGTAGAAATGACGATAGGTTTATTTACAGCCGGAGAGGAAGTCGCCATGGAGGCGAAGGGCAAGGCCGTGGCTGTTGCCGTTAGTTTTAAAAATTGTCTGCGCGATGTTTTCATTGGCGAGTTGAATAATCAAAGGTAGAAGAAATTATAAATTCAGAGGATGATCAGGTAGTTTGAGTTACTGATTACATTTCTTTTGAATGACCCGCTCAATGTAATCCACTACCTCATCTCTCTTTTCAGCCAATTTGGAATTCCTTCCTTCTGACAAAAAATATTCAAAAATCTCCTTTGCATCCCAACCATTTTCTAAGTGTAAGTAAACTATCTCATCAATAGTTGCATTTATTTGCTGGTGATAGAAATGACCAATCTCCCATGCGCCACTGTCGCCAGCAATTATCTTTTTGCGGGTTGCCTCGGGAGAATTGATAACCAAAAAAGGCAAATCAACGGGCACACGTTCTTCCATCTTTCTATCAATCATTCCGGTGCCATTGCAATAAGCGCACTTACCCGGAATCCAAATCAGTTCGCGGTCGAGTCGCTTGATATCAGCCCAGTCCACGTGTCCTTTGCCTAAGCATCGCGGGCAACTTGCTTGTGGTTCATTCTTGCCAAATAATTTACTCCAAATACTCATGATCAAAATATTTTAACTTACTGTGACATCAATCATTTACTTAATCGCGGCTTCTGATCTTTTAGTGCTTTTCATTATCCATAAATAAGAAACAATCGTCACAATCCATGTAATAAAAACATCTATCAACAAATTTCCTCCTACCCAACCTGCATTGGGAATGACATCTCCTGTATAAAACTGTGAATAATACACTAATGGGAATCCGATATTTAAGTCGCCATCAGTTTGCCGATGCCATGGCGAATTAATCTGGAACAAAACGGTAATAAATGAGATAGCGAAAAATAGAAGCGCAGACAGAATGCTCGCTTTTATCATATGGATAACGGTTCTATCTGAAATAAGGCTTACTCTTTGAGTATTCTCCAATTGATTAACTGATTTATTTCTAAAGCCACGAACAACCGCAATTAAAAATACCAGACCGCCAACCACACAAAATACAATTCCGATGATGGATGTAGAAAGGGCAATTGCATCATTCCAAAGAATTTGTTGGTACGCAACTTTCATCGGCAAACTCGTAGCCTTATTTGATACATAAACATCACTTAAATAATACCCCCGATCAGCCGGAGTGATCACAAGTTCATTGAGAAAAATAAGCAACGTAAAACCAACAAATGCTAATCCACCATGAATCCAAACATACCAAGGGTTTAAAGCGAATCTCTCAACCTTACTTAGAACAAAGTAAATCAAGCCAAAGACAAACCAGTAGATAATTGCTGTTTTTGTTAATCGAAAGAGTAAGTAAGTATTTGAAGCAGTCTCAGTATTTTGAAAATGGTCTGCCTCTGGTTTGCCGGGCTTATAAATCGCCCATGAGCCTCCATAATATTCATATTGGGGAATGGTGAAATAAAGTATGGCCGATATTGTCACTGTTGCCAGCAAGCCAATTACAAATACCAGATTGGAGCGATTTTTTATAAATGAAATCAAAACCATTGAAATATTTTCTTTTGCTACTTAATCCACTTTTTGTTTTCATCATATAATCCTACCAGCAGGCTGTTACCCAGTTGATCGATTCTTACGCCTCCATATTTAGCCACCTCGTATTTCTTTGCATCGCCTTCCTGAAAAAAGTAAGACTCGGCACCGATGTTGACAGTCCATTGATTAGGGCTAGTATAATTAATCAGGAACTCGCCCTCGTGGCGTGGAGAAGTGGCTTCTTGAAACCGAACTCGCGTTGCAATACCATTTGAATCTATACGCACAACACAATACCCCCGCTTTGATATTATCTCTTTCTCACGCTGGTCTGTTGCTATCCGATAGCGCAAAGCCATATAATCTCCTTGCATCAGCGACCGCGGATCGACCGGAGCCAATTCGAGTAGGACCAACTCGCCCTCGCGCAACAACTTTTCTTTCTGCGCCATAGAATATCCAAAATACCCTAAGAGCAGAATCAGGTTCAGTAGTATGACAATCCACTTATACTTCTTCATTTGCGATTCGTTTTTTATTCACCATCCAATAAAGACCCAGAAAGAAAATGCCCGATAGAAATAAGAATATGGACTTCGTAAGCAGCGTAAAGTTCAGATCATAATAATACTGCCCTACAAAGTAGATAAACGCCACAAGGCTCAGCGCCAAACCTGTTTTGTGATTCACATAAAAACACAACAAGATCAGGAGCATGGAGCCGGATATGGCGGGCGACAATGCCGTAGGCAAGAGCAATACAATGATCATCCCATAAATCATCGCTCGTTGCCGTGGTTGAGTGATGGCGAGCACGCGAAAAAGATGAGGCAACCAATACACGATAGCAGCAATGATCACAACCGATGACACCCAGATGAAATTGGCTGAGAGCGGAAACAAACCTCTCTTGCCCAAAAAGAACAATCCGATTAAAAAAGAAATGATCAACCCTATCCGCAATGGGCTGTAAAGCTTAGAATACTTTCCGAACCACGAAACCACCTCAGCCTCCTTTAGAAAAAAGAAAGTGATGAGTAGCGCAAGCGCTGAAACGTATCCATGAAACAATTCATATCCCTCATGGAATAAGATCAGGAAGAGGATGCTGCCGGTAATAACCAAAACGGAAATCAGTGAGAGGATATAGCTTTGAACAATTGCCAAAGTCATTATCCCTATCAATATAAAAACGGTGCTAATGGCATCTTCGGAGATCTGCATTTTGTCTAATCCAATAGAAATCATGGTTAGCCCAATCAGGTAAGCCGAAACACTAAATGTATCAATGATAATTCGATCGGATACTTTGTTGAGCCAAATGGAGCCTGCCAAACTAAGCCCACCAAAGATGATCAGGCCCACTTCTGAATCGTACAACCCCGCCATCAATAGAAAGCCAACAAACGCAAGGCTTGCCAGCACTCCGCCAAAGGCGGACATCACTTTAATCGGCAGCGATTGCTGGTCGTTGCTTTTGGAATATGCTTGCGCAATTGTCTCTTCATCTACCGCCAACGGTTTTCCTTCTATGGATTGAATGTAATCCACAAGCTCTTTGATTCTTTCTTTACTCCACATGATTCCACTTTTTTTGAAGTTCGATTAAGGTTTTGATGAGAATAGTTACGCTGGTGATGATAAATAAACTCACAAAAAACAACATGCCTTCTGTGGTGGAAACATCCAGCAATTGGGCAGTGATCATTACAATCACACTAAACGGAATGATAGAAAGATAGAAAATACTCTTAGTTGTAATGCCGTGCCTAATACCTAATGTGTAGAGCGCAAGCGTGCCCAACACCAATAGATAACCGTGTGAGTTATCATTGGAATAGATAACGATAATGATGCCGAAGGTGGCAAACGCTACCGCTGCCAGCGCCACGGTATTTCTAAACCAACTCTGTACGGCTTTTATCTTTTTCAAATGTGACAGGCTGTGTGAAATCAACAGTGCCAGTGAGTTGAGGAAAAATAATATGGTATACAAATCAACATCTCTCCAATCTTGGGCTACCTGTTCCGAATACAAAGTAACGGTAGTGTTGATCAGCACCAGATAGATCAACCACAGCGGTGCAAACCCCGCCACCAATACCCATAGCGTAATGAAGACGGTCCACGCCAGAAAGAAGTCGTAAGCATTCGCACCTGTTTGATAGATTTGGCCAAACACGGCAAACATCACGCCCACCAGAATGGCCGATCCCGTAAGGATACTATTTCTGATCATACCATTGAATCGAGGTAGCAAAGAAAGAATGGTAGTTGCCACTATCAGGCCTGCGGTAAGACCGATCTTCACAAACTTGTGCAGGTCAGCCCAGTTGTAAGCAAAGAAGAAAACGATGCCCGCCACGGTAAACCCCACACCAAGTGCAATAAATAACAGTCGTAAAAACTGTTGCCACGCCTGCCGCCCGTGGTAGATGTTTTCTCTTAGCAGCTTATCGATAGTCACTTGCGAGAGATGACTGTGCTGCTGTATGATTTGAATATCTTCCCTACTGATATCTTTCATTCCAACTTGTTTTATAGTTACCCCTGCTGGTGTTGTATCTTCAAAATAGTTGTACGCGGTATAATTCGATTGAATTTACACTTGTACTCCTAAATTTAAGAATTAACTCCAGAAAAGAATACCTAAACACTTCCACACGGCACATAAAAAAAGAACCTTGCTGTCGTGGGCAAGGTTCATACAATAAAAAAGGGATGATGGATGAACAGTGTGATTCGCTCAACACTGAGTGAGGAAGGGCGAAATGATTTGAGTTAAGCTACTGCTTCAGAAATTTCTTGTAGGCTGCAATGGCTTCGGCACTGCGCGTGGCTTCTCCATATCCTGTCGGGTCTGACCACGCAAAAATATTCACCAGCACAGCTCCGTTATCAAACATTCCGAAGAGGTATTCATTCCACGATATGTGGGAGGTGATAATGGCCGCACTTTCTCCTTGCACATTGGTACCTTCTGCCGATGCCCAGCGTATGTTGTTATGCTTCGCGCGTTCGTTTACAATTCGGGCATGTCGCGCGTCCATATTATTTTCTTTGAACCCAATGGGGTAAGTACTAAAGCCGGGGCGCGTCTATTTCATTTCTTGCAATAAAGTCACTCTCATTCGTGATTGTGGATGTGATAAACTATCATCTAGAAAAATCAATTGATAAATACTTTTGTCAATGAAGACTCGCATCACGTTCACAGGCTCGAGTTTACTGTTCACATACGTTAGCCGTAATGTATCCTGACTGCGTGTCCAAGTGCCAGCATCAAAGCCTTTGAAAATTCCACCGGAAGTATGTTCGAACTTACCATTGGCACGCAGTGTTAAAAAAACTCCGGCAAATGGTGTGTCCTGATAGCCGGTAATTAGTTTAGGCGATCGCCTCCATTCTTTAGTGGTGCGCTTCAGCACCCGGCTTTCCTTTCCAATTATACAACCTCCACAGATAGATGATAGCAAAATGATAGTTAGGTAACGCATACAAAAAAGCTACCTAAAATACATCGGTCTTTTAGAGTTAATGTCGATTACAATGGTTCGATCCATTAAAACAACATCCCCAAATGCCCGGGCAATCATATAATTTCCATTCACTTTACGAATAAGCCCAACACGCCCGCCTAAAATGTAAACCTTGGTAACTTCGCTCACTCCCTTACGGGAATGTTTCACCTTATATTTTTTAGAGTAAGTTACATCGCGAGTCATACCATTCGGTAATTTACGTTTACTAATAAATGTCGACTTTACGAGCACCTTGCGTCCGTTTATGCTATTACGATATTGTACGTTGATGATACTATCCGGAGCTGATTCCCACTGCTTTACAGTAGCCATTATACGGGAATACTCCGTATCAAATGTTTTTTGCGCCGCCACATTCGTCCAAACTAAGACACCAATCAGAATTACAACATACTTCATATTATTTTTTCATTAAATTATTACGCTCTTGTTTACTAGCCTCGAATCACTTTATACTTTTTTTTCATCGGCACATCTTCATCAAACCGAAACTTATTCAAAATAAGGAATTGATCAATCACGCAGCTTTGCTGGATGATTTCGAATAAAAATCCAAACTATTTCAATTACCAGAAACATGACTATAAAAATCAACAAATACTGTACGCCTTCTCTAATATTGTAAACATCGCCTATAACTTGATTACTGAACCTCTCAGATTCATGTGCTAACAAATCAAATTTAATTTTCGAATCAATCTGCTTCGTTGAATCCCATTGAAAACTCTCAATCATTTCATGTTTAAATGTAAAAGAGCGTTTCATCGTCTTTTCTGATTTTACAAATAAATAAACAGGAATTAGGACAATGAATGTAAGAAGTGCGCCCCTCACTATATATCTGACTTTAGCCATTATTTTATGATTAAATTTTCTTTAAGTTACTCTGATCGATCACGGAATAGTTAATAAGATTTCCAACATGAGCCAATAAACTAAACCTGCAACGATCGCCACCTATGAAAGAAATACAACGCACTTCTCTATCCTATTAAATCTTCAATAAAGTAATGGGTTCGGTTTCTATTTACAAAAGTTTCTACTCCTCCAAAACATTTCTCTATTTGATAAACCATTTCTCAGCGAGTTACACCTCCACTGTATGCGAATGAAAGCCTATTAATCAGACAATTACCCTCTTTTCGACCAAATTTAGCAGGTTTGGCATGTGCTTTGGCGCCAGCCTGTGGCCACACCCTAAAAAACCTTCCTTCCGGCTCACAATCAGCACATTAGCCTGATTTTCAGTGATTCGGGAACATGCTTTGCTTCCCCCTCTCTTTCCATATTCTACACCCTACAACCCAAATTGATAGCATCGCAACTCCAAAAAGGCCATTTACAGCCTGTTTTGGCACTTGGTGATGGATTTGAATCTATGCCGGTACACTAAACAAACAACTTACAATTATGTGGTTAAACATTCTGCAACGGCTGGCGAACATCTTTAAAGCAAAGGCGCACCATGCGGTTGATCATCTGGAAAATCCGGTAGAAATGTCCAAGCTGGCGGTAGCTGAGTTAGAGAAAGCCATCAGTGATGCAACCGAAGCTTTCTCCATCGCACTCGCTAACCATAAAAAGTGGGAGCGCGAACTGCAGCAGGCTACGCTCGCTACTGAAAACTGGAAGCAAAAAGCCAAACTGGCGATTGCACAAAGTAACGAAGAACTCGCCAAGAAGGCGTTGATGGAAAAAGCGAACGAAGACCGGAAGATGACGGAGTTCGGGGCCATCTATCAGAAGTCGGAGAAGGACATCAAAGTGCTGCGTCAAAATCTCGACTCACTTCAACTAAAATTGAAGGAGATGAAATCAAAGCAGTCGGTGTTGGAAGCGAAAGCCAAAAACGCGGAAGCGCAAGGCAAAGTAGCAAAGCAACTCTCGGGCATTGGCACGAGCGCACTCTCCAACTTTCAGCGCTATGAAGAGAAGATCAACGAAATGGCCGACCAGAGTGAGGCATTGCAAGAATCGCTGTTCTCACAAAAACAACTGGAGCGTGAGTTTGATCAACTCGAATCAACGGTGAGTGTGAGCAACGATCTGGAAACATTAAAGCTGGAAATGCAAAGCGAAGAGGAACGCAAAAAAGAAGAAATGGAAAAGAAAAAACTAGAGACGCTGAAAATCAAAATGGATACACAGTTGCCTCCGGCCAAACCGACCAAGCAACTTCTGCCACCCAAAGAAGAAAAACTTAAAAATTTCTTTGGCGAATAGGAAGTCGCGCAGTCAAAAAGTAAAAACGAAAAAAGACTAACACAAAAGAGTAAACACTAACAAACCCTATAAACAAAACAATTATGTCAATCAATTTAAAGAAAGGTGGTTCAATCAACTTAACCAAAGCCAATCCCAAACTATCTAAAATCTATATCGGTTTAGGATGGGAGTTACTCTCGCAGTCGCTGGACCTGGATGCTTCTATGTTCGTGTTGGGTGCGAATGGTAAACTGTTATCAGAACAACACTTTATTTTCTACAACAACCTGCGCACACCCGATGGTAGCATTGCACACCAGGGCGACAACCGATCTGGCGTGGGCGAAGGCGACGATGAGTTAATTCTCGCAAATCTGAAACAGATTCAACCCGAGGCGCAAGAGATCTTAGTCTATGTAACCATCCATGAAGCTACTTCGCGTGGCCACAACTTCGGTAAGCTGAAAGATGCGTATGTGCGTGTTGTCGATGTAGAGAAAAAAGAAGAGATCGCCATCTATGACCTCGATGCCGAAGCTTCATTCGGAACGGAAGTATTGTTTGGAAAATTGCGCAGAGCTGATGCCATCAACTGGGAGTTCGTGGCGATTGGCGAAGGCACCAATGTGGGCATGCAAGGTTTAGTAGACCGCTATGTTTAATGCCGGGCTCGAATAAATGATTTGATAACAGTTAATTGATAAAACATGAACTTGATCAAAAGAAATGGAATTAACCTGACGAAAGGATCTTCAATTTCGTTGGAGAAAAAAGGAAGAGCGCTTTCACAAGTGCGCGTGGGTATCAACTGGGGTTCGATACAACATCAAATCCTCGGCTTCACCTACAACACCACGGCTGTTGATTTAGATAGCTCGGTGGCCCTGTTCAGTCAAAAGCAGTTGATCGACAATGTGTACTTCCGCAAGCTCACATCAACGGATGGAGCCGTGAAGCACTCCGGCGATGACCGTGTGGGCGATCGCAATGGCGATGATGGTACCGACAACGAAACGATTCACGTGAACTTACGCACACTGAATCCTTCCGTCGATCAGGTGGTGTTCTACCTGAACTCGTATGCGCAGCAGGACTTCGAAACCATTCCTTATGCCAACATCAGCATTGTGGACGCTACGAATCCGCATGATCTGGAAGAGTTGGCATCGTTCAAAGTAGCGATGGATAAAACCTTCCGCGGCTATGTTTCGATGGTACTGGGGAAATTTGTACGGACGCCTTCGGGGTGGGATTTTATCTCGGTGGGCGAGCCAATCAAAGCCCGCAACATCAAAGAATGCGTGGAGAATATCAGCGAGCAGTATGTGTAAGTTGTTAAACAAGAAGGCCGCCTCAACAGCGGCCTTTTTTTACTTCAGTAGTGCCATAAAGTATCTAACTGCGTGCCTTAGTGGCTAACAATCATTGAATCACCCTTCGCGCAAAGCGAAAACGCTTTTTATAATAATCGGAGTAAAGATTGGTTTCAACTACACCCAGTGTTGTTGACGCATGAATAAACTTCACATCCTCTTTTCCGCGCACCACCGTTACAATGCCCACATGGGTAATTGCATTCTTCTTTTTGCCGGTAGCAAAAAACAATAAATCGCCCGGCTGCACTTCTTTCATCTTCACCTTCTCCCCTACTAACGCTTGTGCGTCTGCTGTGCGGGGCAAGGGAAGTTTAATAGTTTGGAAGGCATTGCTGGTAAGGCCTGAACAATCGATGCCGGAGCGGGTAGTGCCTCCCCACTTGTAGGGCGTGCCGGTGAAGGCGCGAGCGGCTTTGATTACATCGTCCACCTTGTCTTCGCGAATTCGTGCTTTACGCGATGCTGCACAGGAGCTGAAGAAGATGACTGCCAACATGAAAATCGTCAACCGGCTAAAACTTACTGCCCAAAGTGGACGAGGTAGTAAAAGTATTTGGCTAATTTTACGGCTCATGAAGTCACGCATAAACATTTCAAAGTTAGTTGTTTGATGGCACAGATAAAAGAAACAGAAGCTCCCGTAGCATCTCTTGTTGGAGAAGCAATTATCATGCAGTTTAAGTCCATCGTGGGCGATGAAAACGTATTCGTAGATGAAGAACGTAGAACCGACTACGGTCATGATAAAACCGAAGATTATCAGTTCATGCCCGATGTAGTCGTGCGGCCTGCCAATACGCAAGAGGTAAGCGAACTGCTAAAGGTTTGCAATGCACATAAATTACCAACTACGCCTCGCGGTGCGGGCACCGGTTTGAGCGGTGGCGCATTGCCTGTTAAAAAAGGAGTGGTGATTTCGATGGAACGATTCAACAAAATCATTCAGATCGATGAATTGAATTTGCAAGCCACTGTTGAACCGGGCGTCATCACCGAAGTATTTCAAAATGCAGTCAAAGAAAAAGGACTTTTCTATCCACCCGATCCTGCCAGTGGTGGCTCTTGCTTTTTAGGAGGAAATCTGGCGAACAATTCCGGTGGACCGAAAGCGGTGAAGTATGGCGTTACCCGCGATTACGTGATCAATATGGAAGTAGTGTTGCCCACCGGTGAAATTATGTGGACGGCAGCCAATGTATTGAAAAATTCAACTGGTTATAATCTGACTCAATTGATGTGCGGCAGCGAAGGCACGCTGGGCATCATCACCAAAATTGTATTCAAGCTGCGTGGTTTCCCAAAGAAAAATGTGTTGATGATGATTCCCTTCAGCACCAACGAAGAAGCCTGCAAAGCCATTGCAGCTATTTATGTAGATGGTATCACGCCTTCTGGCATGGAGTTCTTTGAAAAAGAAGCAGCCGCCAAAACATTTGACTATTGTGAAAAAGTATTGAACAGCCCCGTCACTACCAAGTTGACGGAAGGCATGAACGCCTATCTGCTCTGCGAATTAGATGGCAATGATGAAGAGGTGTTGATGCGTGACGCCGAAAGAGTCATGGGCGTAGTGGAAAAGTTTGAAAGTGGAGAAGTTCTCTTTGCCGATAATGCCGCACAGAAAGCCGAGCTTTGGAAAATTCGCAAAAACATTTCTCCTGCTGTCAACTGGTACACGCTTACCAAATCAGATGATGTCGTAGTCCCTCGCGCCAACCTGCCGAAGTTGATCAACGGCATTAAAGAAATTGGCAAACGCTACAATTTCAACACCGTATGCTTTGGCCACTTAGGCGATGGCAACCTGCACGTTAATATTTTAAAAGAAAACCTATCCGAAGAATATTGGAACACCAAAGTAAACGAAGGGATTGGCGAAATCTTCAAACTGACCGTGAGTCTTGGCGGAACTCTTTCCGGTGAGCACGGCATTGGCATTGCCAAACGCCCCTATATGCCCATTGCAATGAGCGAGATTAATCTTAACTTGATGCGTGGGATTAAAAAAGTATTCGATCCCAATGGTATATTAAATCCTGGAAAGATATTTTAATCAACCCACTATGAAAAATTTCGTCTTCCTACTTGTCTTTGCAATCATTGCTTCTTGCCAGACTAAAACTGCAGAGAATAGCATTTCACTCTTTAGTGGCAAAGACCTTACGGGATGGCAATTTTATAAAGGAAAAGAAAACAACAGTTGGGAAGTAACTGCTGATGGCTTGCTGCACTGCAAAGCATTTGACGGTAATGAAAAGCGTGCCGACTTAATGACGGTGGCTGACTATGAAAATTTTGAATTAACGTGGGAATGGAAAATCGCAGCACAAGGAAACAGCGGAGTGATGTTCGGTGTGGTGGAAATGTATGACGAACCTTATCTCAGTGGCCCTGAATATCAATTGTTGGATGATATCGGTTATCCCGGAAAAATTGAAGATTGGCAAAAAACTTCTTCCAACTATGGCATGCATGTAGCTGATGGCGCTCAACCAAAACCCGTAGGTGAATGGAACACGTCTAAAATAGTGGTTAACAAAAAACACGTCGAGCACTGGCTCAATGGCAAAAAAGTAGTCGACTACGAGTTAGGTTCAGACGACTGGAAAGAACGCAAAGCCAAAAGCAAATGGAATGAAGCAGCTGGTTATGGCTCGTTCAGCAAAGGCCGCATCTGCCTGCAAGATCACGGAGGCGAAGTGTGGTTCAAAAATATCAACATAGTCGCGCTGCCTTAATTTCTGTGAAATAAACAATGTGCGGCATTACGGGAATCTTTGCGTTTAATCTGGTTGGCAAATTCAATCTCATTAACGTAACCGCCGCCACTCAAGCACTTCACAAACGCGGCCCCGATAATCAAGGAATTTATACCGATCAATTTGTTGGGTTGGGTCATCGCAGATTATCCATCATTGATACAAGTTCGGCCGCTAATCAGCCTATGTGGGACCCCACCCGACGGTACTGCATGGTTTTCAACGGAGAGATTTTTAATTATTTAGAACTCAAGCAGCAACTAAAAGATAAAGGTGTTGTCTTCACCACTGATTCCGATTCGGAAGTGCTCTTGCAACTCTACATTCGTGAAAAAGAAAAGTGCCTCCACCAACTCAATGGATTCTTTGCATTTTGTATCTATGATTTGCACGAGCAAACTTTCTTTGTAGCACGCGATCGCTACGGCATCAAACCTTTGCTTTACGTTTTTGACGAAGATAAATTTCTTTTCGCGTCAGAAATGAAATCCGTCATCCAATACGGAATCGAAAAAGCCATCGACTATACTTCTCTCTACACGTATCTTCAACTCAATTACATTCCGGCACCGCACACCATCTTCACGCACGTGAAAAAATTAATGCCCGGCCATTGGCTACGCATCAGTAACAAAAAGATGGAAGAGGGAGTATACTACCAAGTTCCGTACGATCCACAAAAAGTCAATGCCAACTCCATCAAGTACGAAGATGCCAAAGAAAAACTAAAAGAGTTATTAGAAGCATCGGTTCAACGCAGGTTGATTGCCGATGTGCCGCTCGGTGCATTTTTAAGTGGCGGAATAGATTCATCGGTTGTCACCGGATTGGCCAGCAAACACAAATCCAACCTGCACACTTTTTCCATCGGCTTCCGCGATGAGAAATTCTTCGATGAAACCGAATATGCGAAACTAGTAGCAGCACATTTCAAAACGGATCATACCGTCTTTTCATTAACCAATGCTGATCTTTACGAACACGTTCACTCGATCCTGGATTACATCGATGAGCCGTTTGCGGATTCTTCAGCCATTGCAGTTTACATTCTCAGTCGCGAAACGCGCAAGCATGCTACGGTTGCTCTTTCGGGCGATGGTGCAGACGAGCTATTGGCGGGATACAACAAACATGCGGGCTTTTTGCAATCACTTCGGCCCGGCTTCAAAGAAAATGCAGTCAAAAATTTATTGCCGTTGTGGAATTTATTTCCGGCATCACGTAACAATCCGATCACGAACAAAGTGCGTCAACTGAAGCGATTTGCGGAAGGCATGAAACTGAGTCCCGCAGAAAGATATTGGCGCTGGGCCGGATTTGCCGATGCCAATCAGGTCTCCGCGCTTTTCAGCAATCAGTCGAAAGAGAAATGGCAGGAACAAGAATATTTATTTCGTAAAGCGGAAATTCTAAAAACAATGCCGGCGAATTCCACCATCAACGACATGCTGTTAACGGATGTACATTTAGTGTTAGCCAACGATATGCTGACCAAAGTAGATTTGATGAGCATGGCAAACGCGCTGGAAGTACGTGTACCGTTTTTGGATTTTGAAGTAGTTAACTTTTTGTTTTCGTTGCCGTATGATTTTAAAATCAATTCGAGTATCCGAAAGAGAATTTTGCAAGATGCGTTTAAAGATTTGCTACCCGCACAACTTTACAACCGACCGAAGAAAGGATTTGAAGTGCCATTGTTGAAATGGTTCCGCAACGAAATGAAATCACTGATTGTAGATGATTTACTGTCAGAGAAATTTATTACCGACCAAGGCATATTTAATTACGCAGAGATCGCCAAACTAAAAGCGCAACTTTTCTCATCCAATCCTGGAGACATTCATGCCCGCATCTGGGGTCTCATTGTGTTTCAATGGTGGTGGAAGAAGACGATGATGAGTAGTAAGTAAGCTCCGGTAGTAAATAAAGGATGTAACTAAAGACGCATTTCCTAATTCGGCTCCGTAGGAGCATCCTGCTTATAGAAAGTAGCTCAGTGTAATCTCGGCTCCGTTAGGAGCCTCCTAATACAGGAAACCATCTTCGTTATTAAATATCAGGTGACTCCTCCGGAGTCGAAGACAGACGCACTACCTTATTCTATAAACAGTTCGCCCCGATGGGGCAGAATGAACGTGTTTGGATTTGACGTGCTCACTGAAAGACTATTTAAGAAACTTGTGTTTAAAAACTTTCTTACCGCAGCGAATCAACATACAAATCTTCTACTTTTTTTCTTGCCCACGGTGTCTTTCGCAAAAACACCAAACTCGATTTGATACTCGGATCGAAATTAAAACAGTTGATCGGAATGATGCGGCCTAAATCTTCCCAGCCATAAAGTTCAACGAGGTGATTTAAAATCATCTCCAACGTTTTACCATGCAGTGGGTTATTCGGTTGACTCTCCATACCATTACAGATAGTTCAATACATCAGTAATCCTCTCTAATTCTTTAAAGTTTGCATGCACAACCGCATGTTCTATTTTTTCATGCCCCCACGTGATGTGGTAGGGAATATGAAATCCATACCCACCTAATTCCAATACCGGTAACACATCTGATTTTAGTGAATTACCAATCATCAAAAATTGGTTTGGTGAAATATCCAGATGGCGAATCAACTTTTGATAATCACCTACCCCCTTTTCAGACATGATCTCGATGTGGTGAAAATAATGTTCTAGTCCGGATTTTTTTAGTTTGCGTTCCTGATCCAACAGGTCGCCTTTGGTGGCCACGACCAATCGGTAATTGTTCTTCAGCAAGTTGAGCACTTCATCAACACCACCCATCTTCTCCACCGGTTTGTCGAGCATTTCTTTTCCCAGCTCAATAATCCGGTCGATCAAGTTCACCCGTATCGTTCCATTAGAAATGCGAATGGCCGTTTCAATCATCGACAACATAAACGACTTAATGCCATAACCATATAAAGAAACATTCGCGATTTCTGTTTTTAGCAGTTCGCGCTCCGCAGCATGCTGCGGAAGGTATCTTCCAACAGTTGACAAAAAGCTGTTTCCACTTCCTGAAAATAATTTTCATTATGCCACAGCGTATCATCGGCATCGAACGCAATCACTTTTATTTCTGTCAGCTTCATTCTGTTTTCTCTCAATAATTATTTGAGGCATCTGACCTGCACGAAGCGGTCTGACGCTTCATAAAAAAATCTACTTTCTGGCTTCATCCAGTTCGCGCGTCAGCGTCTTCACAATCTCTGCCATTGGGCGAATGCTGGTCACATGTTCAATTGCAGGTCCTGCACACCACACGGTTTTATATGTAGCACCAAAGGCAGCCTTCTCCACCGCCTTCATTCCGCGGAAAGCGATAATCATCTTCGCATATTTTTTCAACGTTTTGTTGTTGTTCAATATCCACTCCAGCCAATTGGCTTTTGTGCCCAATTGTTGGACATAAGGTGTGTTAATTACCGTCAATGCGCTACCCGATAACTTGGTGGTGCGAACAATGTCTTTCTCGCCATATTCGATCATCGCTTGTTTGTATTCCGGCGAAATCGGAGCTTCATCGCACGCAATAAAAATGGTGCCGACAGAAACGCCTGCGGCACCCCAATCCATTACTTGCTTGATATCTTCACCCTTTGCAATGCCACCTGCCGAAATAATGGGCAGACTACAATTCTCTTTTAACTGCCGAATCAAATCTTGTGGCGAAATGTTCCCTGCGTGTCCACCGGCCCGTGAGTTAACAGCAATCACCGCATCGGCTCCCATCTCCTCCACTTTCTTGGTGTACGCCAAATCAACCACATCGCAAAACACTTTTATTCCGAGTGGCTTGCAGCGCTCAATCACTTCGCGCGGACTGCCTAGTGAAGTGATGATGTAATTCACTTTTAAATCGAGCAGTGTTTCCAATTGACCTTTGTATTTCGGATTTGATTTGTTCACAATCAAATTCACGCCAAAGGGTTTAGACGTAGCCGTTTTGATCTCTTCAATCGCCTGACGTAATTCCGCATCCGATCTGTAATTCAATGCCGGAAAAGCGGCCGTCACACCATTGGCCAAAGCGGCTTTGATCATTTTGGTATTCGAGATCAAAAACATAGGTGCTACAATAATAGGGTAGTCGATACCCAACATCTGATCAATGGTTTGCTGGCTCATGGCAATTTTGTTTTGAAGGCTTAAGCTAGCCAAATAATTGATGGCTCACAATCGCGCATAAAAAAAGCCGGACATAACATCCGGCATTTCGATTTAGGTATGTAAAGTCTCTACCTTGACAACGCACCCTGACAGAATTTTCAGGGATTGCATTTTCAAAGTTCGTCAAGGTTATACGTATTGGTTCAACATTACCGGCATCACCAACATCAAAATATCTTCTGCTTTATCTTTTTCCGCAGGGGTGATAACACCGGCTTTGTTCGGAGCAGACATGTTCAATTTAATTTGATCGGCTGTAGCGTTGCTCAACATCTCTACCAAAAACTTCGCATTGAAACCAATCTCGATATCTTCGCCTTCGTGCTCGCATGAAAGGCGCTCGTTTGCTTCGTTCGAAAAATCCAAATCTTCCGCTGAAATCTGCAATTCACTTCCGGTGATTTTCAAGCGCACCTGATGTGTTGTTTTATTCGCATAGATGGAAATACGCTTCAATGAACTCAATAGATCCGTGCGGCTGATCGTCATCTTGATCGGATTGGAAGTAGGAATTACATTTTCGTAATCCGGGAAACGCTCATCGATCAAGCGGCAGATCATGCGGATGTTTCCAAACTTGAAAAATGCGTTGGCCATGTTGAAGTCGATGCTCACATCCGTGTTTTCAGAAGGCAAAGTTGCCTTCAATAAGTTCAAGGCTTTGCGGGGGATGATGATGGCGTTGCCATTGTCAGATTTGATATCGGAGCGGCGGTAGCGAACCAAACGGTGACCGTCCGTAGCTACAAAGGTGGTATTCTTTTCTCCTAAGTTTACATAAACACCTGTCATGGCAGGGCGCAACTCATCGCTGCTGGTAGCAAAAATGGTGTTGTTAACTGCCTTGGCCAATACTTCAGATGAAATAAGTGCAGAGAAGTCGTTGGAAACAGAAGGTACCTTAGGGAAATCAGTGGCATTTTCTCCTGCTAATTTGTAACGACCATTATCTGAACTGATCTCGATGCTGTACGTAGACGCGTCGATAGAAAATGTAACCGGTTGATCAGGAAGGTTTTTCAATGTGTCTAGCAAAATGCGCGCTGGCACAGCAATGCTTCCTTTCTCTTTCGATTCCACTGTAATCTCAGTGATCATGGAAGTTTGCAAATCCGATGCAGTCACCGTCAGGTTGCTCTTATCTATTTCAAAAAGGAAGTTTTCAAGGATTGGAACTACTGGGTTGGTAGTGATTACGCCATTAATGTTCGATAGCTGCTTGAGCAGGTAACTGGAATTTACAATAAACTTCATCAGTATCAGTGGTTTGAGTTGTAACGGGCGGTAAAGTTATAAAGAAAAACCATTCCTGAAAATGAAGATTCACCTTCAAAATGGGGTGTTTAATTCACCGGAATGATGGAAAACGGACTGTTTTCGGGGTTTTCTTATCACAAAGTGGCCTGAAATGCTGCTTAGGGGTTCAGGGCAAAATAAGAACGCTTACGCAAAACGGCTGCTAAAGCTTCATTTCGCAACAAAACAGGCTCCTGATTGATCGTGGCCAACATCCCCACTCCGCTCTTCGGATTCCCTAAAACTGCGAGCTGAATTTGATGCTTGGCAATATCTTGAATAGTAAGAACCATCACCGGCTTACTTGCCAACAGATTATCGTTTTGCTGCACTTCCTCGTTCGTTAAGAAATGATCGGCTCGCAGATTAAAGATCGACTCTAAGTACTGACTTAGTTTCGTAGTGTCTGTAACGGCTACCTCCTCAATGCCAAACAATCCATTCGATAACGTTACCGTAAAATCTTGTGCAGAATCCGATGGCAAATGTGATTTCAAGGATTTGAAATTTTGCCAATTGAAATTAAAGACACGCTTGTCACGCCACTCGTTGGCTGTCAATTCAAAAATGGAAGCCACATATACCCGATACCCGGGAATGGTAACAAAGTAAGGCTCCTCATCTGAAAGTTGAAAATAAGTTTCTGTCTTTGGCTCGTTGCCAACCACAGTCATTTCTTTTACTACCGCATCACCTTCCCAGAGTTTCACCAGGATGCCTGCTTGTTTCATTCGCTGTTGAATGGAGTCTCGGAATGTGCCCGTCAACTGACGCTTAGGCTCTGCTTGTAGTAAGGAAGCGAAGAACACCGTCACCATCTGTGCATCGGCTTCTTGTTTGCCATTCACCATCCACTTCGATCCATTGAAGGTGAGTTCTACTTTCCCTTTTGCAGATTCAAATAGAATTTTATCAACTTTATTATCAGCCGCTATTTTAAAAAGTGATTTATCGACATCTGCCGAGTCGCTGCCGTTCCAGATCAAAACAAAAGCCGTGATCAGCGATAGCGCAATCAATGAAATCAACAGATACAGGTTTCTATTTTCCTTCATAATCAAAATCGGGCATAGCGTGCTTTGCGCAGATACGTCAACAACAAACCCATGGCTACCAAAACTACCAATGGCAAAACCAGATTGACCAATTGCCAATACGTTCGTTCGTTGCGGATTTTCTCTTTGTCCAGTGGACGAATCTTTACTTCTTTATTGCGCGTTTTGATCAAACCATTTTCGTCCGTCAGATAGGCCACCATATTCAAAAGTAAATCCTGATTGGCAAACGTGTAGCGTGAAAACGGATCATACCCTAACTGCTGTGGCTTGTTCTCTCTAGGATTGATATCGTTTCTGGCTATATCGCCATCGGCCACGATAATAATTTTAGTAGACACACTTTGCTCTAAAAATTTGGCTGAATCCACATCTTCCGGGGCAAAGCGATTTTTATAGACAGACGTAAAAGTTCCTTCCAGCAAATATGCCACCGGTATTTTTCCGGATGCAAAGTTCTCTTCTTTAAACTGTCTGCGCAGATCATTCACACTCACTTTTACCGGAGCCGTTAGCTTTCGCGAATACGCAGATGAAAAGACTAGAGGTGTCTTCTTCACGCCCACCGCTTTTACCGTGTCGATGCTGCTAATAAATTTGGATTGAATCGCATCCATATTTCGGGTGATGGGGTGATCGGCATATTGATTCAGCAATGGAAAAAAGGGCCAATCGAGTTGCATCATCTGTGGGCGATTGCCGGCGTTGCCCACCACAATCGGATATTTTCCGGAAACGCGGTCCTGAATCAAATCGGGATTGATGCGCACGCCATACTTAAACAATTGATCATCCAAATTCAGATTGTAAGGAAAGGCAAAATAGTTTTCACTCGAAGCACTGTCCATGCTGGCATCCAAACGATCCAGCAACAATAGCGCTTTGCCTCCGTGCATCAGGTATTGATCCAAATGATACTTCTCTTTTTCTGAAAACTCTGCGCGTGGTTTCGCAATGATCAACGCATCGTAATGATTGAATGATTTTTTCTTTGAAAGATCTGTTTTGAAAACATCGTATTGTTCGAGCAAGGCAGCATTGAAGCTCGCCATTTGCAAACTATCCAATTCACCATGGCCTCGCACCCAACCAATCTTTTTACGGTTTATATTGGCCATTTTGTAAATGGCGTTGGCTAATTCAAACTCTATATTTTCGATGGATTGATTTAACACTTCTTGTGATCCTTGCGCACGACTTCCTTTCAACATCATCACAGCGGTTTCAAATCCTCCATAAGAAACCAATGCGCCCGGAAAAACAAACTTTTCTACCCGCTGCCCATCTTTTGTCTCAATCACGTTCATCGGAGTGATGCCTTTCGCAGCCAGTTCACTCATATATTCATTTCTTGCCTTTTCGCCAATGGCTTGGTTGGGATCGGTGAATGTGTATCTGATCTTATTGTCCGAATAAATACGAAACTCGTCCAGTGTTTCGCGGATGGCTTTTTGAAAACGCTTGAAACCCGGATTCAATTCTCCTTCTAAAAACACTTCTACAAAAACTTCATCGTCCAAATTGGCCAACATTTCTTTTGTCTGTGGCTTGATGGTGTAGCGTTTTTCTTCGGTCAAATCAATCCGAAAGAAATGAGTGGAAGCGAGTAAATTGATGAATATCAACAGTATCAACCCGTTTGCCCACAAGAGCAAATCGCCAATCTTTTTACTGGTGCGCCAATTTACCATAGTCTGCTCGCAACAATAATTTTGGTGGTCAATAAGAAAAAGGCCGTGAGCGTAATCGCATAGATCACATCGCGGCTATCAATCAAACCTTTGCTCAGCGATTCGTAGTGATACAAAATTCCAATTTGTTTAATCGCCAGCGCATAGTCGGCGGCAAAAGCCGACAGCGAATCGAAACCTGTATAAAAAAAGAAGCAGAGAAAAGCTGAAACAATGAACGACACAATTTGATTATTCGAAAAAGTAGACGTGAGAATACCGATCGAACAAAAAATGGAGGCCAGCAACGCAAGTCCTACATACGAACCTGCTACCGATGCAGAATCAATATTACCTACCGGATTTCCCAATCGATAAACTGAGAAATAATAAATCACCGTAGGGAACAATGCCACCAATACCAATGCAAAAGCTGCTAAGTATTTTCCAATTACGACATCCCAATCGGTAAGTGGTTTGGTAAGTAATAGTTCCAACGTACCCAGTTTCTTTTCTTCCGCAAAACTTTTCATGGTGATAGCCGGAATCAGAAAGATGAACACATACGGCCCCATGGAAAACAACGTATCTAAATCGGCAAAGCCATAATCGAGCACGGAAGTATCCGGAAAAATCCAGGTAAGCAAACCCATGGCGGTGAGAAAAACACCGATCACCAAATACGCAATCAGCGAATGCAAAAATCCATTAAACTCTTTATAGAAAACTCGGATCATGCTACCGTTTCAGATGAAGTAAGTGAACGAAATATTTCTTCCAGGTTGCTTTCTTCCTCGCGCAGCGACAATAGAGATAATTTTTTTTCCGCCGACAAGCGGAATAATTCTGCCCGCACATCAAAATTGGCATCAGTAATGATCCGGAATGCTTTTCCCGCCTGCGCTACTGTACGCACTCCGCTTATAGTTTCTAAGTCTTCGACACCGATGCCTCCCTCCCACTCTACTAATAATGTCTTGACACCATCTCGTTGCGATAACAAGTTTTTCAAACTATCATCGGCTACAATTTCTCCCTGCCGAATTACAATCACACGATCACACAATGCCTCTACTTCCTGCATAATATGGGTAGAAAGGATCACCGTTTTATTTGTGCTGATCTGTTTGATCAATTTCCGGATTTCAATAATCTGATTCGGATCTAACCCGGACGTGGGTTCATCCAGAATCAATACACTGGGGTTGTGAATCAATGCTTGAGCCAATCCCACGCGCTGGCGATAGCCTTTGCTCAGCGATTCAATTTTTTTGTTCTGCTCTTTGGTGAGGCCACACAATTCAATCATCTCTGCCACCCGCTGTTTTCGTTCGTTCCCTGCAATGCCATACACGCCGCATACAAAGGATAAGTACTCGTGTACATACATATCCAGATACAATGGATTATGCTCGGGCAGATAGCCAATGATTTTGCGCACCTCCATCGGTTGTTTGACAACATCAAATCCATTGACATGCACCGTTCCTTCTGTAGGCGGCAAGTAGGTAGTGGCTATTTTCATGGTGGTGGACTTCCCAGCTCCATTGGGACCTAAGAAACCAACGATCTCCCCCTTCTCAATGGAAAAAGAAATGTCCTTCACTGCCAATTGCTGGCCGTATTGTTTGGTAAGATGGGAGATAACGAGTGACATTTTGGTGGGCGCAAAAATAGTTTAAAAGTTGAGAAGTTTACCTAATCGCAATTTGGCCTATAAATTGCCGTTGTTTGATCTTCAGATAATGAGCAACTTTGTAATTCGAGTATAACAAATCATCAGCGAATGAAACGTATTAGTTTAGTTTTAGTATTTCTCGGTTGTACGATGGCCTCTTTTTCTCAAACCGGTTACCGCATCGACTTTACCATCAAAAGTTGGAAAGACACCACCGTATACTTGGGAAGCTACTTTGGTGAAAACACCATCGTACGCGATACGGCCCGTGTGAAGGGAGGCGTATTTCATTTTGATGGTAAAAATCCATTGCCGGAAGGCACCTACTACCTCATTCTGGCCAAGAATAAACTTTTCGATTTTGTGGTGGGCAAAGATCAGTTCTTTTCCATGGAAACGCACGCCAGCGATTATCTGAAAATTGATGAATACATCAAAAACCTGACTACGAAAGGAGACCTCGACAATCAACTGTTTTTTGAAAATCTGCAGTTTATCGGTGCGCAGAGCAGTGAGGCGGAGCCACTCATTAAAGTATTGAGAGACAGTACACTAAAAGAAGATCAAAAGAAGGAAGCACGCGCAGCTTTTGCCAAGCTGAACGACAAGGTAATGAACTACCAGAAAGAGTTGATTACCAAAAACCCGACAACGGTTACAGCAAAGTTGCTCAATGTAACACGCACTATCGAGGTGCCCGACCCACCCAAAAAGCCCGACGGCTCCATCGATTCTACTTTCCAACTAAAATATTATCGCGAACATTTCTTCGATAACCTGGATTTGGGTGACGAAACTATGGTACGCCTGCCGCGAACCTTTTATCAGGAGAAAGTGAAAGAGTACCTGGACAAGCTGTTTGTACCCGCGCCCGACACGATCATGCGGGCCATCACCGGCATCGTAAACAAGGCCAAGAAAAACAAAGAAACGTATAAGTATTTGGTTTTCAGTTTAATGGTCATGTATCAGGCACCGGAAATCATGGGGCTGGATGAGGTGTTTGTGAAATTGAATGATAACTATTTTTCGTCGGGTGAAATGGACTTCTGGGCCAATGCATCCATTAAAAAGAGTTTCAAAGATCATGCAGATAAAATCCGCACCAGCATGATAGGCCGCGTAGGTGCCAATCTGATGATGCAAGATCAGAACCTGCAGCCCCGCTCTATGTACGATATCAAAAACAAGTACACCATTTTATTCATTTTTGATCCGGACTGCGGGCATTGCCGCGAAGAAACGCCCAAGCTGGTAGAGTTTTACAACAAGAGCAAAGCCAAATTCAATTTTGAAGTGTTTGCGGTAGCCTCTGATACGAGCATAGCCAAAATGAAAAAGTTTATCTCCGAGTTTAAAACACCCTGGATTACGGTGAATGGCCCGCGCACGTACATGAAAGAGCATTACTCCAAATATTACCATGCCGAAACAACACCGACCATTTACATCTTAGATGATAAAAAGAAAATCATAGCTAAAAAACTGCCAGTGAAGCAGTTGGAAGATTTTCTTACCAAGCACGAGCGCTTTGAAAAGCTAAAGAAAGCACAACCGGCAAAGGGCGCTGCACCCGCAAAAGCGAGTCAACCATCGAATTAAATGAGTGAATTGTGCAACTATTTGCGTGTTTGAGAGTATCTAATACAGTAAAAAAAGGAAGTTATGGCATTATTTGATACCCTCTTCGGCAAGAAAAAGAAAGAATTTAAGGCTTCCTGCCAAATTACGAAGGAGCCCATTGAGAAAGGCTTCGGCTATTTGCTCACCACCTCGCAAGTGGTAACTTCCAAACGCTACTGGGACATGATTATGACAGAACCCGAAACAATGTCATACACCATCTCACATTTCAACAATCAACCCAGCGGCACCCAAATGCGCAACATGATTTTTGAAAAATACGCCAGCGTTTCAAAACCCTGGATTATCTCTGATTCCATCATTAGTTATTTTGAAATCGACAAAGCGTCGGCTAAAGACAACGCCAAAAAATGGTGGGAAAGTGAAGGGAATTTTATTCCTACACAAACCGGCCCGGCATCAGAAAATCTGGAGTCTACATTATTTCAAACGGTGAAAGATTACGCCATTTTAGAGGCCGGTCGCTCGAAAGTAAAATTGGCAAGCTAGTTTCTACGCTCAATCGTAAACTGAACCAGTTCGCGCAGCGAATTGCGATAAGTAGATTCGGGAAATTCAGAAAGTAAAGTCAGCGCTTCTTGATAGTATCGATCCATCGCTTTTTTGGCATATTCAATGCCACCCGATTTTTTCACAAACGCGATTACCTCTTGCACCTTCTTGGGTTTCTCGCTTTCGTTTTTCACAATGCCAATGATCTTACGCTTTTCGAGCCAACTCACCTGCGACAAGGCATAGATCAATGGCAGCGTCATTTTCTTTTCTTTGATATCAATGCCCAGCGGCTTGCCAATTTCTTCATCGCCAAAATCGAATAAGTCATCTTTGATTTGAAACGCCATTCCTACTTTTTGGCCAAACAATTTCATTTTCTCTACCTGTTCTTTGGCCGAACCAACCGAACTCGCTCCAATGGAGCAGCAAGAAGCAATTAATGAGGCAGTCTTCTGGCGGATGATTTCGTAATAGATTTCTTCAGTAATATCGAGGCGCCGGGCTTTTTCCATTTGCATAAGTTCGCCTTCGCTCATTTCTTTTACAGCATCGGTGCAGATGGAGAGCAAATCATAGTCTTTATGTTCCAAGGCTAAAAATAATCCACGGGTGAGGAGGAAGTCGCCTACCAAAACGGCAATTTTATTTTTCCACAGCGCATTGACGGAGAAGAAACCACGTCTGTAATTGGAGTTATCTACCACATCGTCGTGGACGAGGCTGGCGGTGTGTACCAACTCAATCAGCGAAGCACCGCGAAAGGTTGATTCGTTGATGGTGCCGCAGGTGCCCGCGCTGAGGAAGACAAACAGAGGCCGCATTTGCTTGCCTTTGCGCTTCACAATATAGTTCATGATCTTGTCCAGCAACAAGACGCGCGTTTTCATCGAAGCCCGAAACTTGTGTTCGAACTCATCCATTTCCCGGGCCACCGGTGCTTTTATCTTGTCTAAAGGCGCAGACATTGCTGCAATATTAGTCAATAGTAGTTTGTGAGTAATGCTTGCTACTTATTTTAATTATCATCCAATGTCGTTAAGGCATATTAGTTTAGAAGATTCCTCGTACCTCGGAATAACAGAGCGGGTTTTAGACGCATACTTGATGCTCGATACTTGATGCTCGATGAGAATTTGATAGTAGAGATTCGTGTTGCGAAGCAGTGGCCGGTGTCGTGACGCCATTATCGTTGTCTTGCCGAGGCACGAGGCATCTTTATAATAATTTCACTGAGTTACACCGAGTAACACGAAGTTACACAGAGGGTTTTCTCTTTGTGTGCCTCTGTGGTTCTCTGTGAAGCTTTGTGGAATGAAGGCAGGAAGGCGTCTGACACTTTGGAGGTGTCGTGACGCCATTATCGTTGTCCTGCCGAGGAACGAGGCATCTTTATAATGATTTCACTCAGTTACACCGAGTAACACGAAGTTACGCAGAGGGTTTTCTCTTTGTGTGCCTCTGCGGTTCTCTGTGAAGCCTTGTGGAATGAAGTCAGGAAGGCGTCTGACACCTTGGAGGTGTCGTGACGCCATTATCGTTGTCCTGCCGAGGAACGAGGCATCTTTATAATGATTTCACTGAGTTACACCGAGTAACACGAAGTTACGCCTAGGGTTTTCTCTTTGTGTACCTCTGCGGTTCTCTGTGAAGCTTTGTGGAATGAAGGCAGTAAGGCGTATGACATCTTGGAGGTGTCGTGACGCCATTATCGTTGTCCTGCCGAGGAACGAGGCATCTTTATAATGATTTCACTGAGTTACACCGAGTAACACGAAGTTACGCAGAGGGTTTTCTCTTTGTGTACCTCTGCGGTTCTCTGTGAAGCTTTGTGGAATGAAGGCAGTAAGGCGTCTGACACCTTGGAGGTGTCGTGACGTCATTATCGCTGTCCTGCCGAGGAAGGAGGCATCTTATTACCAGGGTTTAAACCTTGGTTGAACTATGATTGCCAAAAAACGAGTTGGCAATCGGCAAAGTAGGTACTATTTACTATTTTCGAGCCTATGATGATGGTGGATAAACGTTGGGAGCAGTTCTTCTTCATAATCACAGTGTTGGTGATCATGTTCATTGTTTCACGCATACTTAGGTTTGTGGTGGGCCGCTTTATTCGCGGTGCAGCGAAAAAGCTAAAAGTAGACCCAACCCGCTACAACTTCTTTAAAAATGCAGTAGATTTTATCCTGCTGTTTATCGTCACAGTGGTTATCTTCAGATCCATCCCTTCATTGCGCAATGTGGGCACTACGCTCCTAACGGGTGCCGGTGTGCTGGCGGCCATCGTCGGTTTTGCTTCGCAAGCGGCCTTCTCCAATATCGTCAGTGGTTTCTTTCTGGTCATTTTCAAGCCCTTTAGCGTAGGTGACCGAATTAAGATCGGGCAGCTGTACACCGGTGATGTAGAGGACATCAATCTGCGCCACACCACTATCAAAGATTTTGAAAACCGTCGGGTAATTATACCCAACGCGGTGATTAGCAACGAAACGATCATCAATTCTACCATCATCGATGAGAAGACCTGCATGTTTGTAGAACTCGCTGTAGCGCTGGATACCCATCTGGACACCGCTATTGCCATCATTCAGGAGGAAGCCATCAAGCATCGCTATTACATTGACAATCGCACCGAAACAGAAAAAGAGCGGGGCGAACACAGCGTTATGGTGCGAGTAATGACTTTTCTGGATTCGGGCATTCAACTGCGGGCGTATGTGTGGGCCAATAATCCCACCGATGGCTTTGACATTAAATGCGATCTGAATAAATCCATCAAAGAACGGTTTGATGCAGCGGGTATTCGTTTGGCAAACCTCCACCACTTGCTGGTGATGAAAAGCTTATAAGCATGGCTCGTAAAAAAAAACTTACTCCAGTGAACGATACACCCCATCCGAGTGAGAGCAAAGTAATTTTAGAACTGATTCAATACAATGAGGTCGACTATATAAAGCACGTAGACCTACCCATCAGTGAATTGATTGCCCACATCAAAGCCCGACAGGTAAACTGGATCAATTTGGATGGACTTGAAGAAAAGAGTATCGTACAAAAAATTGCCGATCATTTTTGTTTGCATACGCTGCTGGTGGAAGATATCACAAGCGATCATCAGCCCAAGGTGGAAGAGTATGATGACTATCTCTTCTTTACCTTAAAAATGCTTTATCGCATTGAAGAAGACCGCATCGACTATGAACAAATCAGTTTTGTGTTGGGGAAAGATTATTTGCTTTCCTTTCAGGAAAAGGAGGGCGATTTGTTTGGTGCGTTGCGCGAGCGCATCAGGCTAGATCAGGGGCGCATTCGCAAGAAAAAAGCCGATTATCTGCTCTATCGCCTGATCGATATTATTGTTGATAACTATTATTCAGTGCTCGATGCCATCGGGCAAAAAATTGAGACCATTGAAGAAGAGATTTATCAAAACTCCATTGATCAGCAGTTTAAAAACATTCAAAAGTTAAAAAAAGAATTGATCTATCTGCGCAAAGCGTTGTATCCCTTGCGCGATGCCATGAGTAAATTAATTAAAGACGAAAGCGGGTTTATAGAAGATGCCAATATTCGCTACTTCCGTGATGTGTATGACCATGTGGTGCATTTGATTGACTCGTTGGATACGTACAAAGACCTTACCTCGGCGTTGATGGATATTTACATCAACACGCTCAATACCCGCATGAACGAGGTGATGAAAGTGTTGACCATTATCTCCACCATTTTCATTCCACTGACATTTATTGTGGGGGTGTATGGCATGAATTTCAATACCGAAAAATCGGCTTGGAATATGCCTGAGTTGAATTCGCCCTACGGCTACCCCATAGTGATGGGAATTATGGTTTTAATTGTAATTGGCATGATGCGCTATTTCAAATACAAAAAATGGTTTTAACTTTCGTACACTAAACCCAAAAACACTTATGATTCTTCCCATTTTTTTACTCCTCGTTGGATTTGCCATTCTCATCAAAGGAGCCGATTTCCTGGTGAACGGAGCTTCTTCGGCTGCCAAAAAATATGGTATCTCCAATCTGGCCATCGGTTTAACCGTTGTGGCATTCGGAACTTCCATGCCCGAGTTGATTGTGAGCTTAATTTCTGCCTTTGATGGAAAAAATGATGCTTCCTTCGGAAACGTAATCGGCAGTAACAACTTCAATTTGCTTTTCATTTTAGGTATTGCGGGTTTAATCTATCCATTGGTCGTGCAGCGCAATACGGTAAAGTATGAAGTGCCGCTTTCTTTATTAGCAGCAGGAATCTTGTTTTTTATTGTGAATGATTCAATGATTTGGGGTAGTGCCCCCGTTGAAGTGCAAAAAGATGGCGTAACTACAGTCTATCAAGGCATTATGAGCCGCTTTGATAGTATTATTTTGTTAGTCTTCTTTTTCGGATTCTTGTTTTACATCTACAAAACTATGAGCCACACCACCGACGTGGAAGAAGGCGAACCGATCAAAATTTACAGCATGCCACTTTCGATTGGGATGGTGGTGCTGGGATTGGTGATGTTGATTGGTGGCGGACAACTTGTAGTGGATAATGCATTGGAGATTGCGCGTTCATTCGGTCTCTCTGAAAAATTAATTGGCTTAACCATTTTAGCAGCCGGAACTTCATTGCCGGAATTAGCAACTTCATGTGTGGCTGCCTATAAAAAGAACACCGACATTGCCATTGGTAACGTAGTGGGTTCTAACATTTTCAACATCTTCTTTATCTTAGGTATCACCGGTTTTGTTAACCCGATGCCGTACAATGCAGCAATGAATTTTGACTTGTATGTGTTGATGGGTTCCACCGTGTTGCTGATGATCTTTATGTTCACGTTAAATGCCCGCAAACTAGACCGTTGGGAAGCCGCCATTATGCTATTAGCGTATATCGTGTATACCGTGTATTTGATTGGCATGGACAATGGAGCTGTGTAAACAGTCTTAGACTTCATAAAAAAAGCCGACTCTGAAAAGGGTCGGCTTTTTTTTGTGAAGGAGTATCCCATGATCTCGTAAAAAACATTGACGTAGGCTAAGAAAGAAAATCCATCTGATTTTTCACCAGATTAAAATAGGTGCCTTTTTGTGCAAGCAATTCGGTGTGGTTTCCAGTTTCGATGATGGCCCCCTTTTCTAAGACCACAATTTTGTCTGCATTTTTAATTGTACTCAATCGATGTGCTACAATGACAACTGTTTTACCTTTAAAAAAGGTGTGTAACTGTTGCATCACATTTTTTTCATTAGTGGCATCCAGGCTGCTGGTTGCTTCATCCAGAATGATAAATTCCGGGTTCTTATACACTGCCCGGGCAATGAGAATACGTTGTTTTTGTCCACCACTTAATCCTGTTCCGTTAGCTCCTATCCGTGTGTTATACTTGAGCGGCAACTCTTGTACAAATTCATCTACACCACTTGCCTCTACGGCTCGCTTAAATCGCTCCGGATCAATTTCCATTCCATCAAGGGCAATATTCTTTGCGATGGTCTCTGAAAATAGATACCCATCTTGCATAACTATGCCACATTTTGAGCGCCACCAACTCGGTGAAAGGGAACCCACTTCGGCATCTCCCAGCATAACTTGACCGGCAGTGGGTTGATAAAACCCTAAAAGCAATTTGAGCAATGTGGTCTTACCACTTCCGCTTTTTCCCACAATGGCGGTGATGCTTCCATGCTGTATGGTAAAGCTCAAATTGTTTAACACATAGGGAGAACGTGGACCCTGGTATTGATAGGAAACATTATTTATATGTACGTCATTTTTAAGTTGTGGATCATAAATCGCATCGAGTTCATCGGAATCTCTCGGCCGTTCTTCTGATTCCTTTTCCTGCACCTCCATCAAGCGGCTAAAACTTAACTTTGCATTTTGAGCTGACTTAAAAAAATCTACGATCTGTTCTAAAGGGCTATTTGTCTGACCTATTATGTAGGATATACTGAGCATGGTACCCAAACTAAATGAATGATCTAAAACAGCAATTGCTGCCAAATAGGTAAGGACAATATTTTTTGAATAACTAAAGAATAAAAACCCTGATAACTGTGTTTGTTCCAACCAGAGGCTTTTTATATTCAATCGATACAGTTTCTGCTGGGTAAATTCCCAATCCCAACGTTTGGTGTTTTCACTACCATTCAACTTTATTTCCTGCATTCCAATCACCAATTCAAAGAGTTTTTCGTGCATCACTCTATTTTGAAGAAATCGAATGTAATCTAATTTCTTTCTTTTCGCTTGAAATAGAAATATCCAAGCAACCCCCAAACAACTCATGACAACAAATACCAACCCAATGACTATACTGAAATAAAAAAGAATAACAGCTAAGATAATTATCTGGAGACAGGAGAAAATCGTATTGCTCAAAACGCCCGTTAAAAACGATTCTATTCGATGATGATCATTTATTCGTTGAGATACATCTCCTATTGATTTAGTGTCGAAAAATCGTATAGGCAAACTCATTAACTTCTTTAAAAAGTCAGAAAGTATATGAAGGCTTATCTTAGAATTCATGTGAATGAGAAGCCAATTCCGCATGATATCAAAGGCAGTGCCCGAAAAAAACAAAACCAATTGAGCCAAAAGAAACAACGTAATCACGTTGTAATCTCCAACTAAAATCCCCTGGTCTACCAGGTTCTGTGTGATGAATGGAAAAGCCAGTGCGATGGCCGTTGACAAAGTCAAATACAGGAGAAGCTGGGCAAATTGTTGTTTAAAAGGTACCAAGTATTTCGTCAATCGCGACCACATCTTTGAATCGCGTACATTCTCACGAACGCTATAAAACGAGGAAGTGGGCTCTAAAAATAACGCGCTTCCCTTGTGAGATTCAGTTTGAACCCAACATTTATCCATTATATCGGCACCTACATAATGAACCCCATGTGCAGGATCTGCTATGAGAAACTTATAGCTGTTTAACGTACTATTAGAATTTGTAAATAGTGGCGATTTGATTTTATACAGAACAACAAAATGATCTTGGTTCCAGTGTAATATAGCAGGTAAAGGGCATTCCTGAATGAGTGTTTCCTTATCAAGGCTGGCTATTAACGTTCTGTATCCTAATTTTTCAGCAGCTTGACTGATGCCCAATAAACTAACTCCTTCTTTTGTAATGTAGCAGCTTTCTCTTACTGTATCTAACTCTAAATTCCTTCCATAGTATGCAGAAATCATTTGAAGGCAAGTTGGCCCGCAGTCAAATGAATCCAATTGATTAAAAAAGGGAAATCGCATATTACCAGTCTGGCACAGAATTAAACACCTTCGTATTAAAAATCGGCTACTTCCTCAATGGGCTTTGATTGATCGCGCCCATGTTCTCATTTAAAAAATCTTCCATCTTTAACTTTACGATGAGGTAGTCATCAATAGATTTAATCACTCTTTCATCATCTTCAAAATAGGGTTTCATTTTTTTGAGAAATAAATATTGTAGCGTATTAGGCAAAAGAAACAAATCCGGCAGAAGTGCGACCATGTCTCGTAGCTCATCCTGATTTTCAGATGCGGGAGTTACAATGAGTCGTAAACAAGTAAGATAGCTTAGGCTATAGGCATCATCGGCATAGTGGCTTGATTGCTTTACCGACTCGTACAGTTTAACCAATAGGTCATCGGCTTCTTCTTTCGATTTATATATTTTATGTATTGCTACATCCGTTACAAAGTCGATCATGCTGTACTTTTCATGGTCTTCAAGTTCTGTAACAGTGTCTTGAGGACCAAGTGGTACCAAAGTTGTGTCACTGCGGCCTGATAGCATGAATGAAATAAGTTTTCCGAATTCATTAACGGCGGTAATCCGTTCATTCTTTTTGAATAAAACCCTGCACAAATTCAAATATTGCTCTATAGCTGCTGATATCATTTCAGGATAAATTTTACTCAATGAGTTGATTGAATAGATTGCCTTAATCAATAAAGCGATTGCATCATCATAAGTATACAGATTATTGTATGCATAAAATGCTTTAGCCGGATATACAACAAAGTCATATGCAAAATTTGCTGTCGGATTCAAACCGTTTTCGAGAAGAACTTGCTCCAGATGATACTTGGCGAGATTGTTATTTCCTTTGCGGGCTTCGTTCAAACCTCTCTCGGATTTTGTAAAGACCCACAACAGATATGCTTCTTGATCAAAAGATAGCTGGTCCTTCATACAATTCAGGAGCTTATAGAAGATATGAAAATCTTGTACTGAAGGCTTTGCCTTTAACTTGAGCTCTTCTAACTCCTGTAAAATTTGATCTATTATTGAATTCATGGTAAAGAAGCTGTAATTAATTCCTCTTTTTTTAATTCCCTATCTTTTTTCATGTAATAATCCAGCAGTAATTTGTCCTTGTAATTAAACTTGAAAGGAGGGCAAGCCGGTGTGCCTTCGTACCATGATTTAGGACACCCACCACCACATACCGGCAGATGATTGCATGTCTTACACCATGTCTTTCCACTGATCAAGGTTTCATTCCAATTGCGAAGAGTAGCATTGGCATTGTACGTTTCTTTTGGGGAAAATAAGTTGCCGATAAGACTTTCCCCTTTTGCATAGACATCAGAGTAAGGAAACTCCCAGCAAGAATAGATATTTCCAAATGCATCCCAAACTTCAGAATTTTGCTTTTCAACCATGCAGACTGAATAGGTTCTTTCTGGAAGAATGGTTGCTGAAATACCATTCTCAAAACATCGTAAAAGCCACTCAATTTCCTTCTCCGCAAACTCATTTTTATTCAAGCTATCCTTACCCGCATCATTACCACCAAAATCGACAATGGCTGTAAAATAAATGCTAATCTTCTTTTGTAAATCATTTGCCTTTATAAAATCTATTAGACTATCCACCGAATGGTAGTTGGTTTTATCAATATTGACACGGATGGTGATATTGCAATTATATTCTTTATAGGTGGGGGTTTCAACAACCTCCAAAATGTTTTTAGTAATAATCTCAAATGTGGGGTCGCCCGTTTTCGTATGTCTCCGTTTATCATGGCTTTCAGCATCTCCATCCAGTGTAATTTGATAATTGGTTACCCCGCTTTCTTTTACCAACTCCTCGAACAAGGCGGCCTTTAGACTTAACCCATTGGTTATCATGTCCGATACATAGGTCATGTTTCTGGACTGACACAAGTCGATAAATTTTTTTGATGTCTTTCTAATTGCGCTATATCCAGTGAGTGGCTCACCTCCATACCAGGTAATTGAAATTCCATTATACTCCTTTTGCGTCAACAGGTATTCGATTCGCTCTACATATTTTTCGATCACATTTTCGTTGGCATAATTTTTTGTGTGGTTTTGACCACAGTAATGACATCCTAGCTGACAATTTGCAGAGGGCTGAATAGTCATTGACAAGAATTGTTCATCCAACTTAGCGGCGGTATTAGCATCAATGATTGCTTTGAACTCGTCTTGCCCTTTAGGAATGAGAAATTCTTTCTCTATAAATGTTTTAAGGGTTTTAAAATCAATTTCTTGCAAGCGATTGCTGACCAGATTCTGGTAAATCATTTCATCAACCATAATCGAAGTAGCTGTTCGGGTTGAAAAAATAATCCGTTTATTAAAAAATCCGAAGTCACTTAATTCATCAGTGGCCAAATGGTATCTCGATAACACAAATTCCATATGCTTATTTTTATTGGTTTTATAAAATAGGGTGGCCTAAGCCACCCCTTTTCTTCAACTACTTTTGCTCGGTAAACCTTCTACATCTGGTAAGGTTTGTACAATCGCCATTGAATACTCCACATTTTGCTAAGTTGCCGCAGCCCCCCAGTAAATCCTTGGCCATTTCATCGCTCAGGATTTCAATTTTGTCAGACTGTTGACCTACTAGCTCTGACAAGTCCTTCAATCGTTTTTTTAACATAAGGATAAGTTTTGAGTTAATTAAATGTTAGCAAAGTTTATGGTTATTAGCTATTTGTTGAACCAAGGATTTATTGCCCCCTCTGGCACTTGCAAGATTTTTGGAAATTATATTCTGTTCTGTTCTTCGCGTATCACATTCTTTCTTCGTGCAGTCTTAAAGTCTTTACCAAAGCGATACTTAAGTCCAACCGTTATTGCTCTAAAATCATAATATTCATAAGATGTATTTGTAAAAGTATTTGTTTCTGCATTATAAAAGGGTGAACTACTTTTGAACACATCGTCCACGTTGATGGTTAGCTCAAGTTGCTTATTAAAAAAAAGTTTATTCAATCCCAGATCAAGTCGGTAACTACCGTTTTGAGTGAGAATATCATAACCGCCGCCCGGTAGAGTGGCTTTAAATCCCAGACTTCCTGAAAACGTCTTTGATATTTGAAAAAGATTGGTAGAATTAAAATCTACTATCACTTTACGTTTCGTGAGTGTATAGGAATAGTCGGTGATAAAATCATACGAACCCACTCCTACACTGATTGAATTGTTCATCCAAAGTGTAAAAGAGAAATCGCCATCGATATTAATGCCATAATTCCGAACCTCACCGTTGTTGATCTTGCGATTTTCTATTGTGTTATTCCCAACAGAAAAAGGAAGGCTCAAGACCGGATTGTGTTCAGAATTATAATATAGGTTAACAAAAATTACATTTTCAATGGCTGCGTTTAACTCAAAATTGTCTTGAAGGCTTGGCCGCAAAAATGGATTGCCAATCGCATAGAAGTAATAATTCGAATACCATCGATATGGATTGATGTCCCATATTCTTGGCCTATTAATTCTTTTACTGTAAGATATATCGATACTGGTAGCCTCGTTGAATTTGTATTGAAGAAATAAACTAGGGAAAAAATTATGGTAATCATTCGTAAACTTTTTACCATCCGCCTGCGATATTCCCTCGGTGAATGTTCCTTCGTAACGCAACCCAACTTTAGATGACCAATTTTTAAAGTCATTATCGAAAACAAAATAAGCAGCGGTATTTTTTTCATTATAAACAAAATCGTTATTAGTAATAATTCCGGTATTTTCAAATATTGACTTCCCGTTTAAAGTCTGATCGTACCTAATTTTACTTGAATTACTGAAGCTATTGTACTTCACACCAAAATCAAGATTAGATGATAAGAAAACATTGGTCACCGAGAAATCAACTTTCGTACTAAGAATATCCTTTGGTGAATCTCCAAAACTAGATATACCCTGAAGTAAATCTGAAGGGCTCCCATTCTGCAGAAGTGTAGTTATAGCTGATTGCGAATCGTCTACATTCGTACGTTTCACCCAATCAAGCGCTGCGGATACGGTCATTTTATTGGGAAGCAGTTGGCTATCAAAACTAAGGCCTACCGAATTGGTTGTGCCTTTGATATTCTCCAGACCTTGGGTTACTCCCAACGAATCGTAGTTGGAAGTATTGTTAAAATATTTTATGGTCTCCTGCTTTGAGGTGATGGATTCGTTCGTAAGGAATCCATACGATGCTTGTACCTTGGATTTTTTGCCAATTAAATATTCTACACTGGCGTTGCCTCTAAAGTTTGTAAATTCATTTCTATTGCCAGCTTCATTATTCCAACTTGTTTCAGAATTGCTTTTAAAGAAATAATCCTCGCTAAGCGTCTCTTTATAGGATCCTTTCGAATATCCTACACTTGTTGTAACACTGAGATTTTTATTTCGAAATCTAAGGTTTGCCGTGTTCAAACTTTGCGAATACGAATTTTTGACTGCTGATGCCTCTACATCGCCAGCTAAGCCAGTGGCGCTTCCGTTTTTTAATTTAATATTGACCATACCTCCACTTCCTTCTGCATCATACTTAGCCGATGGATTCGGAATCACTTCTATGCTTGCAATTTGATTTTGAAAAACTTTTAAGTACTCCAACAGATCTCTGCCATTCAAATAGAGTACCCGATCGTTGATCATGACGAGCACAGTCCCCTTACCTCTGATTTTTATTTCGTTTTTATCGACTACTACCCGAGGTATACTCTTTAGTATATCCACGATCGATCGATTTGAAAAGATTGGATTCGCACCAATGTTATAGACAGTACGATCCACTTTTTTTTCTATTTTGGGTTTGTTACCTGTGACAACTATTTCAGCCAGTTGCTTTTCAATAATTGTGAGTGAATAGAAATGCAACGTATCCGTAATAACTTCCAGTCTTGAACTATCCCCTAAAAATGATGCACGGATTTTCAATCCGCTTAAAGACTTTATATCCTTAAAAACAAAAAAACCCGTGCTATCACAAGCTGTACTAAGCGGTTGCCCCTTAGGCAATAGAATTGAAACGGTTGCATAAGGAAGTGGTACTGAATTTGAATCCACCACATTCCCCTTAATCTGCGCACTGGCATCATGAAATTTTATCAACGCAAAAAATGATAAACTTAGTCTCAATACTAATGTGGTAATTTTTGGATTTGTAATCATGAGTGAAAGAGTTGGATCGCTTTTTTGAGGTTTTTAAAGTCAATAAAGTGTTCCCTTAAATCAAGAGTGATCGAAATTTTTCTAAGGTAAGAATCCGGGTGGGTACCAAGGATTGGTTGGCATTATTCTTAACTCTTTGATCTTTGATTTAAGTACTACCAAATCAAATGATTTACAGAATTAAAGTCAATAGCATACCCCATAAATGGGGTATCCAAAGGGTACTATTTATACGAACGATTGGAGCTACGAAAAAAAATGTGCGGGTCCGATTTTAAATAATATAGAAAAACATCTTGCCTTATTTCTTTCAATTCAGGGTTTTTAAATACCTCGTAGAATTTGGTTCCTTTAAAAAATCGGATTGGCTTTGCTTCTAAGTTTTCTAATCTCAAAGAATCAACATAATGTCTGAACACATAAAATAATGTGTCGAATTTGGCAATTCGTTCGTTACGTCTTGTTGTGAGAGTATCGTTTAATATATATAGTCAAAATAAACATACTTATTAAATAGAGTGTCCTTCGATAACTTTCTCTTTGTTGTGTAGGTATAATGGCAGAGTGCCTTCAGGTTTTTGTAAATCATTTTCTCATCATCGGTCCATCTTTTGTTGGGCTGGGCTTTTGCGTGACAAATTGAAAATAGTAATAGTAGAACAGATAGTTCATATTCAATTGGATAAATTGGCTACATCGCATTGCTGAAAAACTATTCTACAAATAACCTTACACTTTTCCCTCTTTCGCACGAGAATGGTAGGTAGAGTTTTTAGAAATGCCTTAAGATAAAAAGAGAGAAATTACTTCTGATTGCGCGCCTTTAATTCTTCGATTAAATGATTTTGCGAATAAAGAATTGTCACGCCAGGCAAAAGCTTTCGGATGGTTTCTAAATCATTTTCGTTAAAAATACAACCATAAATTTTTAATAATTTAAGGTTACGCAAAGAGGTTATCTTGGAAAGTTCTATAGAAATATCAAGCTTATTAAAACTTATATCCAGAGATTGAAGGTTGACAAGCTCAAACATGCTCGCTGGCAAGTGATCTATTCCCAAGTCTGACAATTCCAATGATTCCAAATTTCTTGCAATGCCTAACTCCTCGGTTACTGAACCAAGTTTTACTTTGGCGGAATATTTAAACCCATAATCTTTGCCACCGATAGATGAAAGCACTACCCATCCTTTATTTTGTGTTATTTGAATGGTCAGGTTCTTGAGCGTTTCGCATTTGAGAATGGGCAAAAGCCTAAATTTATAAGTAACTGTATCACCCACCTCAAATACTTCAGTTGCTTTACATTCTGTTTGAGCGACAACAATTTTGTTGTTCAAAACCAAAAAAATAAAGCAACTCAATGTTAGTGTGAATAACTGTTTCATATCTGTACTAGCGTTACTGAGATACATTTTGAGGCTGGTCGGGATCAAATAGAAATTGGTAGTAACTGTATTTTTCCGGAGGTAGATCTCGATCAAAACCATAGGGCAAACCACCCTGTAGCTTGTTGATCATTAATGTATAGTGATCAACAAACTTATAACCGGGAAAATTTACTTCAATAGGTGAAATAATAGATTCCAAATTGACGGCCGGTTTAAGGGAAGAAAAGGCCTTTTTTTCGGAGAATACTAGGGGGCCCAAAAAAGCGAACCCTTGTCCGTCTTCTAATTTTACCCAATGAGAATAGTCATAATAAAATGTATAATAAGGAGTCAGCAAAGACATACAAACTATTAGGCTTTTTTTTATGGTTATTCCTTCTACTTCGCAGTTTAATTCGAGCGAGACCATCAAATTCGGGAAATGAATAAAATATCTGTTTTCCACCAGGCTAAATTCCAGCTTCCGGTATTGGTCTATAACCTTTTTCCACTGAATATTCAACTCGCTTTGAATATCCATTTTCTCCACTACTATCTTCTTTATGGCATCTTCTTGGCTAGTTTTCAATCTGGGAACACCTATCGGATAATATTTATAGATGTCAGACCGTAATTCTGTGAAAATGGCAAGATCTATCATACAATAATGTTTAATTACGGTACTGAGCAAGGCTTGGGACTGTACCAACTATAGAGCAATGCCCTATTGAAAACCAAACAGCTTCATTGGCTGCTTTTGCAAGACTGGATTTTAGTGTAACCTTTAGAAGCTTCACATAAAATAGGATCACTCATTAGATGATTTCTTAATCCATATTCTTGAATAACCAGCATTTTGCTTTTCCGAAAGTGCCTTTGCTGAATCCTGAAACGAAACTAACATTGTCCAATTTTTTTTCTTCCACGCCAAGCTTTCGTATGAAAGCTCAGTAGAGGCTGTATCTGCAATGTTTCCGTTTAATGCGAAAGAACTTATGTAATCTCCGAATTCAGACTCAAGTTTTTTCAACAGATTTCCGTCATCTTTTACATACAGCAATACTGAGCTACAATTGTTCATAGAATCAGCACTGAATGCCATAAATCGTATGCTGTTATTCAAAAAGGAATATATTTCCGGGTTAACTACTTTATGTGATTCCATATAAATAAGATATTTCTTTTTGTCATTTGTATCAATTAATGCCAATGGCTGCTGAATACTCTCAAAGCTAGGTTTGATACTTTGAAAAAATGGGTTATCGGGGCAATTAAGAGGAATGGTTATCATTATTAAGGGTAATATCCTTTTCACCGCATAGATACTAACTACCACTTATTCAAAATATCAGCAACCAGCTCTTTTACTATTTTCTCTTTGCTGAATTTAAATCTTTCGATCTCTATTCTAGCTTTATCGCCCTTTACCAAATTAAGTGCATTTAAATATGAAATTGTATTAAAATCACTGGTGACACTTTCTCTCCTCAATGCTGAGATAATTAAGTCAACAGAACTCTCGTCTCTTAGCCTACCCAAACCTAAGGCAGCCATCCGTTGAGTATAAAAATCATCCTGATGGTTTTCTAACAATTCTTTAAACATCGAAATATACTTTGCTTTCGGAAAATTTGATAAATACTCCAATGAACTCCTTCTCCAGTCCGGATTTGGATCATTCTCTAAAATGTCTTCATAAATCGAATTTAATGAGTCAATCTTGTTTTCGATTGCCAATTCTGTCATAGAAACGACTCGGATAGAGGGCTGTCCCAATAGATGTGGCAACAGTTCTACTAACTTAATTGAACGATTACCTTTTAAAGTATTTGCTGTCCAATACCTGACGTTTGAGTTCTTGTTTTGCAATAATCTCAACATTATATCAGTTGAAGTACTATCCGTTCTACCCTCTAAGGCCCTTACTAATTCATCTAAAATTTCCGGATTTTCTACTTTTAGCAGGGCATTATGAAGATATGTCAAAATATCATCATCATGAAGCATAGGTTGATTATGTGAAGAAAAATAGTAATTCTTTGGAAATGCCTTAGTGTGAGTTAACTCAAGCCAATACTTTAGACTTTCAATATTTTTTGACTTAAAAAAACAATCAAGTAACTCACTTGGTATTGTGTCTTTACTATTGACTAACCCAAAAAGATAATCCCTATCCTCTTCTGTCGGACTGTTAGCCAATGCCTCTAATGAAATACCTCTAGTCTGCTTATTTTCTAACAAAGGCTTAAGGGCTTCTAGCAGGTTGCCTACTTGCAACTCCTTTATGGAATATATGGCATATCCTTTGACATCCATATCCCACTCGTTAACCGCCTTCAGTAAGATAGCCTCAGTTCTTTTGTTGGCTGGAGCTTTTGATAGTATTTGGGCAGCCAAAATTCTGGCTTTTAATTCTTTACTATTTATTCTTGAATAAGCTGTTTGCATCAAAGAATCCTTATTCAACTTAAGAAGCATAGGATACATGTGCATGTCATCAAAATTTTCGTTCTCGATTATAAAATCAAAAAGTACTGTTGTCCGGGTAGTATTTATGTGGAGCAGAGCTAAGCCAGCCCACATTAAGCAATTTTTATTACGTTCTGTCTTAATTTTATCAAGTAATTCGTTTTCCATTATTAGATCACCAGATGCTGCAATAACTAAATAGCTTAGTACTCTTTTGTTTGGATTTTTTGACGTTAAAAGTTTAGCGATGTTGCTTTTGTAAATTGGGTCAGCTTTGAACTCAGCCAACGGATACATATCAATACTCTGGCCTTTTAAAGTGCCTACTAGCTGGTTTATATCACTATGTGGAGTTAAGAATTCAGAGTACTCTTTAAAGATTCGGTTTAACTCCTTATCAGAAAATTTTTTGCTAGCTGCATTTTTAAACTCACTTCTAAAGTCCTCAGTTGATTGTGAAAACAACGACTTACTATACAAAAATAAAAAGCAGAAGAAAAGCAGTTTGACTTTTAGCATACCTCGATTATCCTTCATTAAGACTTTAGTATAATCTTCCATTGTATGAAAAGCAATAGGAAAAAAGTAATAACGGGTAATATAAATCCTACATTAAATAGATTAGCTCGAAATTCCCAAATTAGTGCTATAATGATTGGAACAATTAAGATGATTGAACTTATAGATAATACTAATTTTTGATTACTCAATGTTGGAAATAGCCAAATAGCCAGTGATGAAAAGTACACCACAGAAATTCCTTTTAGAAAAATTGAACCAGTAAATAAAAAATGATTTAATATTTTAAAAATGTAGCCTCCTGCAATATCCCTTAGCAACACAAAATCTATTAAACAATAAGCCGCAATCATTACCATACCCAATGCAAATCGGTTATTTACCATATTCATACTTTTATCTATTTACAAGGCCCTTTACTTTCGCCCGTTGTGCCTCCATTAAAATTTGTAGCACCATTATATGTATTGCCAGAGTTCCTTAAATCATATCCAAGCTTTCCTGGAGAATACCCGTCGCCATAGTTATAAGGAAACTCAGCCTCATTTTTGGGAAGAGAAATATTAGCAGCATCAAAAATGCTAAGGGCAAAGGTAGTACAATTATATTCACTGATATGATATTGTCGATTCGCATTTGAATGTGCAGCATATATCGCATCGTCAAATGCATTGGCATCTACATTAAAGGTAACACTTGCGGTCCATTCAGTCTCTTGATTATTTACAATCTTGGACTCTATCGGATATGTTAAACTTTTATGAATAGGATAAAATCCAATATATTGAGTGATCTCTTGACCATTGATAATCTTTGTAAACCCAACAAATGTATGCCCAGCATTTGTGCCTACCTTTTGAGTATCTCCTCCTGGAACTGGCTCTTCAACATACAAAGTTAGTTTATAGGTAGCCCCCGACTGATTAGAACCGAAACATCTCAATAGCGCATCGATATCGATAGCTGTTTTATCAATACCGGGTAATTCCATATAATCAACTTCCTCCTCCGTATTACCACCTCCCGTTTCACTAACCGGTGTTTCACCAGGCTGTGCCTCATATGGCTGATCGCCAATATTGCCGAAATCATTCCATTCAATAAACAAACAACCATACTCGGCTTCATAGTATGAGCTACTACCAAATTCAGAACTTACCGTAATTTTTGTGACCGTAGTGGTACAAATGGCGGCCTCTGTTCTGCCTTTTGAATTCGTTGCCGGGTTTACATCCATTGTTGCCTCCTTTGTTCCATCCACCGAGCGCACAATAATCTTCCCGGAAAATTTATCCAGATTCCAACCTCCGTCAGGGTTCGCATTCACATACTGAACCACAAATCCCAAATAGCTTCCCTTCTTTTCAGAAATCACCAAATTGGTAATTGAGTAAGGTAAATCCCTACTTAATAATAAAGAATAATTCGTGCTTCCGGTTTTTCTGTTCACCAGTTTTAATGCGGAATCAAGTAACAGGGCATCAAGCTGACTCTTTTGGACACGTCCATTCTTTGGAATTTTGCCTTGCAATAAACTCAATCCTTTAACCAGTTTACTTTCATTGGAAGCCAATACCTTATCGATCGATGGTTTTGGTTGAACAAATGTTTCGGATGTCTGGCAACTTTGTAACACAAGTACCAGCAGTGAAAAGCAGAGTAGTTTAATTTTTTTCATAGAAGTATTTTTTTGATTTGGATAACCAAAACTAACACCACCTGAAAAAACTTCACTTGATCCACATCAAGAATTTAAAAATCTTGATCTACATCAAGTATTTTAGTGCTCTGCCCGTAATCTACTTATTGTTTCCGGCGTCATGCGAAGAAACGAGGCCATTTGCTTGAGGGAAATTCGCTTCGCTAACGCCGGATACTTGTTAATAAAGAATTCAAATCGGTGTTTTGCAGAAGATTGCCGCATGGCAAACAGCCTCTCTTCGCTGAGCGAATAGTAGTGTTCGGTTAAAACACGACTAATAATATTAAACTCTAAATGTTTTTGGTACAATGCCTGCAATTGCGGGTAAGTAATAGAAGCCATGATGGAATCTTCTAACACCTCAATACATTCCTGACTGGGTACTTGCTTGTAAAAGCTATTGACCGAAATAATAAAGTCACCTTCCTTCATAAACCAAGACGTATGCTCCTTTTGTTCGTCAAAATAAAATGCTCTTGCCAGCCCTTTCTCAATGAAGTACATCTTTTGAAAAACTTCACCTTCTTTCAATAGCAGCGTTTTCTTGCGGATAGACTCAATAGTCAATGTCTGAACTAAATCATTTTGTAATGCTTCTGAGACAGGGTGAATCTGTGCTATTGTCTTTAGTAGGCTAATATCTTTTAAAGCAATCATATAGATTGTGTTTAGTAAAAACCGTTCAAATTGATTACGAATGGCTTGCCAGCCAGGGAGGGAGAAGGCAATTAATAAAAAGTAGGGCAGATAATAGAAACAATGTAAGTTTTTTCTCTTTTCGTGACTAAACTTAGAAAAAGCAATTAGTAACGGACTGAAATGAAACTAACGCCATCACCTACCCAGCACGTTAAAAAAACTGGAGATACTATTTGAAAATGGCTGTTTCCTCAATTAATTCGAAAAAATAAAGCCGCCTTGCACTCGCCCCTACTTTGAATACACAATAATTTCGATATATCCAAAAAAAAGCTTGTCGCTTTTTCGCTACAAACTTGTCGCTTTTTCGCTACAAGAAAAAAATGAGATTTGTTAAAAAAATATATATTGTCGCGGGCACTAAAAAAAATCCCGCTTGTGGCGGGACTATTTTAAATATTTTCACAAGGGAATTAAATAAAAAAGCCCCCGATAAGGACGAGGGCAGAACCATCGAGGCGAACCTCACTACGGAATAATCCTTATTGTGATTTGCTTCGATACAAACATAATAGAAAATAATTTATAACCACAAATAAAATGAAAGTACTTGGGCTAGATTTAGGGGTAACCTCAATAGGCGGAGGTCTATTAACACTGCCTGACAAATTTGAGGATTGGGGTAAAGAAGGAAGAATAGAATGGGTTGGCAGTCGAATAATACCAGTAGATGGTGACTATCTCAAAAAGTTTGAAATAGGCTCTGAAGTGGAAACCAAAGCTGCTTTTCGAACAAAGGGTCGAGGTTTAAGGAGATTAAAACATCGGTATGTTCTGAGAAGGACAAGGCTAATAAAAGTATTTAAAATACTAGGATGGCTGACTCCAGATTTCCCCGAAAACTTCAAAAAAAAAATCAGAAAGGAAGATGGATTCAAATTCAATATTAGTGATTACCTGCCATTTGAACAAGCTTCCATCAATGAGGCGACTAAACTCCTTGGTATTAAAAACAAAGAAGGTAAGTTAACTTGCTCAGAGGATTGGGTTATCTATTATTTGCGAAAAAAAGCCCTGACTGAAAAGATAAGCCTTAGCGAGTTGACAAGAGTTATATACATGTTTAACCAGCGCAGGGGATTTAAGAGTGGGAGAAAAGATTTAAAAGATGTGACAGAAGATGTTGCAGAGAAAAAGCGTGTTGAAATTCTTGCAATAAAACAGGTATTGCAGATCAGTGAACAAAAGGATAAAAATGGAAAATTCAAGTTTCAAATAATACCCGATAATTGTTGTGCGAAAATACCAGTTGAGCCTTGGGAGGAATTACGTTATAAAAAACCAGAGTGGGAAGGCAAAACCTTTGCCTTGTTGATTACTGTAAAAAATGGGAAGCAAAACAAACCACTAACACCAAAGGAAGATGATTATGATTTGCTGTTAACGGCATTGGATAATTTAATCGAAAATTCTGGTAAACAAGTTGGTGAATACTTTTTTGATGAGTTAGTGAATGATAAAAACTACAAAATACGACAGCAAACAGTAAAAAGAGAAAAGTATCAAAAAGAACTTAAAGCGATTTGGGAGAGGCAATCGCAAGATGACTGCCATCCGGAATTAAAAGACAAAACAAAGCTTTTTAAAATCGCTCAGGCCTTGTACCCTTCTCAAACCAAGGCGGGGTCATCAAAATCAAAAGAAATTCTCAGCAATGATCTATATCATGTAATTGCGAATGACATAATCTACTATCAAAGAGAACTAAAATCTCAAAAGAGCCTTATTAGCGGATGCCAATATGAAAAGTTGGCTATAGAAAGAGACGGTCAGAAAATTAAAATAGGAGTTAAGGTCGCCCCAAAAACATCGCCAGAATTTCAAGAATTCAGAATTTGGCAAACCATTCATAATATTAAAATCTACGAACGAGAGCAATACCTAGATGGTCATACAATGATTGACGAAGATGTAACCGGATTATACTTGGGCAACGACTCAAAAGGATTTGAGGCAAAAGAAAAGCTTTTCGAATTATTTGATAGTAATGGAGAAGTTGATGAAAATAAAGTATTTAAGTCAATCAACGAAACTCACTCCGTAAAACTCAAAAAGGAAACACATAGGATAAATCTGTTCTATAAAAAAGACTTGAAAGTTAAAGGGAACGAAACGAAAAAACTATTCAGAAAGTACTTCGAGAAAGCGAATGCAGAAGCAGAAGGCAAATTGGTTTTAAACAATCCCGAAAAGTTTAGTAGGCTTTGGCATGTATTTTATTCCATCAGTTCATCGGATTCAAGTAAGTCACAGAAAGGCATTGAGACAGCTCTTAAAAATCCAAAAATAAAATTTGGCTTTTCTGATGAAACAATTAAAACTCTAACCTCAATTCCTGAAGTACCGAAGCAATACGCATCTCTATCTACTAAGGCAATTAAAAAATTACTCCCTTTGATGCGATGCGGTAAATATTGGAACTGGGAGAACATTACAATCGAGAACCAACTCAAAATACAAAAGATTATTAAAGATGGGTGGGAGAAAGTAAACAAAGAGACTGGAGAGGTTGTCAATGAAAAACCGTTTTTCAAAACTGATCAAGTACAAGGGTTAGCCACTTGGATGGCCGCTTATGTAATCTATGATAGACATTCAGAAAGTGTAAATACAGAAAAATATACTTCGTACAATCAGATAGACGTAATGAAACTTGTTCCTAATAATTCATTACGGAATCCATTGGTAGAGCAAATTGTACGAGAGACGCTATTCTTGGTTAAAGACCTTTGGAGACAGCATGGCCAACCAGATGAAATTCACATTGAACTTGGCAGAGATTTGAAGAAGAACATGGAGGAGCGTGCAAAGATTTCCGAAGCGAATACGAATAATCAACAAGAACGAAAGAGGATCAAAAGGTTATTAAGGGAACTATTGAACGATAGCTTTGAGGAATACCTTGACGAGAATAATAAAGTGACCTCTCACTTTGTAACAAGGCCGAACCCAGAAAGCCCAATGGATATTGAGAAGTTTAAGATATGGAAGAGCCTAGCGGGGGCTTTACCTGAAGACATTGCCACCTATTTTAAAGAGAAAGACAAAAAAGAGAAACTGCCTACCAGTGCTGAAATTAAAAAATATGTTTTGTGGCTCACACAAAATTGCAAATCTCCATATACTGGAAACAGTATTCCATTAAGTAAACTTTTTACAACTGCCTATGAAGTGGAGCATATTATACCACGCTCAAAGATGAAGTACGATGCCAATGAAAACTTAGTAATCTGTGAATCCGCAATAAATCCAGAACCGTATAAAGGAAATCGATTAGCACGAAATTTTATCAGTCAATTCAGCGGCCAAATAATCAAGAAAAACAACTCGGTCATCAAAATATTTACTGAGCAAGAATATGAAGCACACTGCAAGGCTACATTTAGAGGAAAGAAATTAAAAAACCTTTTAGCAACGGAAGTAGCAACTGATTTCATTTCACGCCAGATAAACGACACCAGGCACATTACAAGAAAAATAGCAGAGCTACTACAACCAGTTGTGAAAAATGAACACGGTCTTGTGTTTACTATTGGCAGTATTACATCAGACCTAAAACGCGAATGGGGTTTAAGTAAAATCTGGAAGGATTTGATGAAGCCACGCTTCGAGAGATTGGAAACTATTTTAGAGAAACCCGGAATATTGATAAAACCAGATGAAAAACATCCGAACGAATATCATTTTCATGTGCCTGATGAGCCAGATCTTGATTTAAAGAGAATTGACCATAGGCATCACGCCATGGATGCCTTGATTATTGCTGCAACTACTAAAGAGCATATACGCTACCTCAACTCGTTGAATGCTGTTGATACAAGCGAAGATTTAATGCGGGTAAAGAGATATTTAGTAAAGGGCAAAGTTAGACAATTTGCAAAGCCATGGCAATCCTTTACCGAAGACGTTAAAGATAGTCTCGCAACAACCATTACCTCCATAAAAGTCAATAACAAAGTAGTTAGCAAACCTAAAAACAAATATCAAAGATGGGAATTGAAAGAGGGTAAATGGGAGAAAGTATTGGCAAAACAAGAGAAGCCAAAAGACCCAAATAAAAAATGGTTAGCCGTTCGCAAGTCAATGTTCAAAGAACCTCAGGGAATAATCTATATTAAAGAGGTTTATGAGGAGAAGAATATAATTAAGGCCATCGAAATACAGATGAACAGAATGAAGGTTCAAAATACACCAGCAATGGCTGTTGCCTCATATATATATGACAAAGAGGCTCGGGAAATAGTAAGAAATCTGATTTTAGAATTTGATTTTGATACAGAGAAGATAAAAAAGCATCTAAAGAAGAACCCTTTAAAAGACAATAGTAATAAGCTGTATTCATTTATTAAGGTCGCTGAATTCGTGTCATATGCATCCAAAAGAATGTCTTTAAATAAAAAGGAGTATGTCGAAGGACTTACAGAAGAAAAAATTAAAAAGGATTTCCCATATCCAGAAAAGAGCAGGATTGCTCAACTTTTTATCAATCATGTAAGAGAGTTTAAAAATAATCCGAAAGAAGCTTTTAGCCTTGAAGGATTAGAGATACTTAACAAAAAAGCAATATCTGATCCTCATATCGGTAAGCCAATAAAGAAAATTACTAGAATAGAATCAAAAAGTGACGATGATAAATTTGGAAATCGTTATGTCGAAGTTGATAAAGGAGCAAACGCGTTTTTTATTATATACGAAAACTTGCTGACTGGCGACCGAAAAGAAATGCATTCACTCGCGACTCATAAAGCAATAGAGAAATTAGTTCAAGGCTTACCAATAGCAGATGCAAAAGAGGGCTACAAAGCCATCATAATCTCTCCAAATCAACTTGTATACGTGCCTACTTCAGAAGAAATACTTAATCCTGAATTAATAGATTTTGAAACTAAGGACAAGAAAAAGAGGGAGGAGATTTTTTCAAGGATTTATAAGATGGTAAGTTGCTCAGACAAAGAGTGCCATTTTATTCCACATTTTGTGTCATCATCTATCATTTCGGGTGTAGAGCTTGGATCCAATGAGAAAGCTGAAAAGGCTTGGGACGGTAAAATTGAATATTTGTCTAATTCCAAAGGCAAACTGTCAAGAAGGAATTCAGGGACAACCATAAAAGACATTTGTATTAAGCTAAAAGTAGATCGACTGGGAAATATATCAAGAGCTTAGCTTTACAAATTGATATTGCTCGAATTAGATGAACTATATATGATCAAACGCACACTCTACTTCGGCAACCCCGCCTACTTGAGTACTCGCCTCGATCAATTGGTGGTGCGCTTGCCGATAGTTGAAAAAAACGAAACCTTGCCCGACGCATTTAAAAAAGACGCAGCGGCTACCATACCAATAGAAGATATTGGGGTAGTCTTGCTCGATCATCAGCAAATCATCATCACACAAACGCTCATGGCTAAGTTGCTGGAAAACAATGCCGCCATAATTACCTGCAACAGCACCCATCACCCAACCGGTTTGCTCTTGAATTTAGATGGAAATACGTTGCACAGCCAGCGCTTTCAAGCACAATTAGAGGCAACTGAGCCTCTCAAAAAACAATTATGGCAACAAACCATCCGCGCTAAAATAATGAATCAGGCAGCCGTACTCAAATGGCGTGGCTTCGAAACCCAAAACATGGAGCACTGGGCTGAAAATGTAAAATCGGGCGATCCGGGTAACATGGAAGGTCGCGCTGCTGCTTGGTATTGGGCGCATGTATTTAAGGGAATCAAAACAAGCTTACCATTTGATGATGCTAACTCATTGCAATCGCTTAACCATTTTACGCGCGATCCAGCAGGTATGCCGCCCAATCAGTTGCTTAATTATGCGTACGCATTATTGCGGGCTACAATGGCAAGATCATTGGTAGGCTCCGGTTTATTACCAGTGATGGGCATCTTTCATCGCAATCAGTATAATGCCTATTGCTTGGCGGATGATATTATGGAACCTTATCGCCCCATTGCCGATAAATTAGTGGTTCAGTTAATCGAAGAAAACGGACTGGAAGAAGAACTGAACCCTGCCATAAAAAAGAAGCTACTGGTATTGCCTGCTTTAGATGTAAACCTGCAGGGAGAAACGAGTCCACTGATGAATGCCATGCAGCGTACGACCGCCTCATTGGCGAAGTGTTTTAATGGTGAAACCCGAAAGATTTTGTATCCAAGTATGTAGCGATGAATTGAAAATCTAACCTGTTGCAAACCGTGAAAACGGATCGACTCAATGCCTATCGGATTATGTGGATCATGGTTCTTTTTGATTTGCCCACCGAAACCAAGCAAGACAAGAAGAATTATGCTGATTTCCGTAAAAAAATGCAGAAAGATGGGTTTACCATGTTTCAATTCAGTGCCTATTTGCGGCACTGTTCCAGCCGCGAAAATGCCGAAGTACATGTTAAGCGTATTCAAAAAAATCTACCACCGAGGGGGCATGTGGGCATATTAACCGTTACGGATAAGCAATTTGGGATGATGCAGGTTTTTTTTGGAGGGGTCGAAAAAGAAAAAACCCCGATACCACAACAGTTAGAACTGTTTTAGTTCGGGGCTTTTACTGAAAGATTGCAACCGTTTTTTTAATCCTATTTTTCGTTGTAATTGTTTGAGATAGAAAGCGTTAAGTTAGAGTACTCTGTACGCAATCTATCAAAGAACATAATCTGAAAGCAAATCACAACCATAAAAGCACTATGGCAATATCAATCGTATCTGTACGCAATCTATCAAAGAACATAATCTGAAAGCAAATCACAACACATCCGCTTCATCCTTCAACTGCTGCAGCTCTGTACGCAATCTATCAAAGAACATAATCTGAAAGCAAATCACAACTGATCGATATCGGATAGTAATTACTTCTTATCTGTACGCAATCTATCAAAGAACATAATCTGAAAGCAAATCACAACCCGAGCACTCCGGTAGTCATGGCATCGTCATCTGTACGCAATCTATCAAAGAACATAATCTGAAAGCAAATCACAACAGCTTGGTACGTTAACTACCCGAGTAGCAATCTGTACGCAATCTATCAAAGAACATAATCTGAAAGCAAATCACAACTGGACCTTTCCAAGATTGTAGCTTCCGCCTCTGTACGCAATCTATCAAAGAACATAATCTGAAAGCAAATCACAACTGGTAGGCAACTCAATAGCTTCAGTGGTTTTCTGTACGCAATCTATCAAAGAACATAATCTGAAAGCAAATCACAACAGCCGGAGGCGTTAACATCAACGAACTAAGTCTGTACGCAATCTATCAAAGAACATAATCTGAAAGCAAATCACAACAAGCTGCGGACGCATTCAATCAAACTATTGTCTGTACGCAATCTATCAAAGAACATAATCTGAAAGCAAATCACAACTAACCCAATGTTCTAATGCCTTTCCCAATTTCTGTACGCAATCTATCAAAGAACATAATCTGAAAGCAAATCACAACCAGTGCGCTCAAGATTCTGTACTCTTCGTTTCTGTACGCAATCTATCAAAGAACATAATCTGAAAGCAAATCACAACCAGCATAAGCAACTAATGATTCCGGAGCTTTCTGTACGCAATCTATCAAAGAACATAATCTGAAAGCAAATCACAACGGGGGGCTAATAATGCTTTAGACCTCAAATCTGTACGCAATCTATCAAAGAACATAATCTGAAAGCAAATCACAACCGGGTTTGGCCTGTATTATTGGTGGCATTTTCTGTACGCAATCTATCAAAGAACATAATCTGAAAGCAAATCACAACCAATAGGTCAAATTGAATTTATTAAATCCATCTGTACGCAATCTATCAAAGAACATAATCTGAAAGCAAATCACAACTAGTGGAAGTCAATCCAAACTCTAGCGCGGTCTGTACGCAATCTATCAAAGAACATAATCTGAAAGCAAATCACAACCGGTCTGTTACTCACACCAATCGTTTTTTTTCTGTACGCAATCTATCAAAGAACATAATCTGAAAGCAAATCACAACCGGAAACGGCAACATTTACTCCGCCTGACTTCTGTACGCAATCTATCAAAGAACATAATCTGAAAGCAAATCACAACAGGTTGAGTCTCCGATTTCAGTACCGTGCTTCTGTACGCAATCTATCAAAGAACATAATCTGAAAGCAAATCACAACTACGTTCGTGTCGGACTCGCTTTAGCGTTTTCTGTACGCAATCTATCAAAGAACATAATCTGAAAGCAAATCACAACCCGATCTTCCATTGTTGTGTCAGGCTGTTGTCTGTACGCAATCTATCAAAGAACATAATCTGAAAGCAAATCACAACTCAATGCTGCGGCTCTGTCTCCCACATGCCTCTGTACGCAATCTATCAAAGAACATAATCTGAAAGCAAATCACAACGGGTAAGCGATATAACCTATATCCGTTTAGTCTGTACGCAATCTATCAAAGAACATAATCTGAAAGCAAATCACAACCGAATTCTTGATCGGTATCGAATTGGAAATTCTGTACGCAATCTATCAAAGAACATAATCTGAAAGCAAATCACAACCCATCGCATCGATTGCTATTTCCCATCTATCTGTACGCAATCTATCAAAGAACATAATCTGAAAGCAAATCACAACCGGATTAGACAATGAAGCTATTTTTAATGTCTGTACGCAATCTATCAAAGAACATAATCTGAAAGCAAATCACAACTAGTACTGAATTATTGATAAGGGTTTCCGCTCTGTACGCAATCTATCAAAGAACATAATCTGAAAGCAAATCACAACCAAGGCCACTAAGGATATCAAACTATTGCATCTGTACGCAATCTATCAAAGAACATAATCTGAAAGCAAATCACAACCAGTGGCGGCTTGCCCTGCTTTGTCACCATTCTGTACGCAATCTATCAAAGAACATAATCTGAAAGCAAATCACAACGACAGAGGCTACATAGTACGACAAAAAAAGTCTGTACGCAATCTATCAAAGAACATAATCTGAAAGCAAATCACAACCAGATCATGCTGCGAGCATTCAAAATCACCTCTGTACGCAATCTATCAAAGAACATAATCTGAAAGCAAATCACAACACAAAGGAAATGGGTAGGAACTCTTTGGGATCTGTACGCAATCTATCAAAGAACATAATCTGAAAGCAAATCACAACCTCTAATGCCAAGCCTCCCACATAAAGTTTTCTGTACGCAATCTATCAAAGAACATAATCTGAAAGCAAATCACAACATTACTCCAAGCGCAATCTTTCGTGCTAATCTGTACGCAATCTATCAAAGAACATAATCTGAAAGCAAATCACAACTATTGGCTGGGAGCCAAATGCAAATGTGCATCTGTACGCAATCTATCAAAGAACATAATCTGAAAGCAAATCACAACCACCGGCCCCGGAGGGAGAAATAAACGCTGTCTGTACGCAATCTATCAAAGAACATAATCTGAAAGCAAATCACAACTAGGAATTGTCCTTTTAGTAGTATCCGTTTTCTGTACGCAATCTATCAAAGAACATAATCTGAAAGCAAATCACAACCCTGATCGTCTTCAGTTTCTGCACTTTCAATCTGTACGCAATCTATCAAAGAACATAATCTGAAAGCAAATCACAACCATCATGATCAACCGCAACACTTTGGAGCGTCTGTACGCAATCTATCAAAGAACATAATCTGAAAGCAAATCACAACCGGTGTGGTGTTGGGTGGATCGCTCAACGATCTGTACGCAATCTATCAAAGAACATAATCTGAAAGCAAATCACAACCCGATAATGACAACGGCGAGTTGTTGGAGGTCTGTACGCAATCTATCAAAGAACATAATCTGAAAGCAAATCACAACGTTCTTTCTAGTGTACTCCATAAAATATTTTCTGTACGCAATCTATCAAAGAACATAATCTGAAAGCAAATCACAACCGATGATCCGGTGTCTTTCAATGGATCTTCTCTGTACGCAATCTATCAAAGAACATAATCTGAAAGCAAATCACAACACTAATAAAACACCAAGTAACAAAACCCCGACTGAAAGCAATCTATCAAAGAACATAATCTGAAAGCAAATCACAACAGCTTCCGCTCACAATGTCTTTAAAGCTGATCTGTACGCAATCTATCAAAGAACACTCCCGCTAAAGTCGGGATGAAATAAATTCGAAAGCAAATCACAACCAAAGGCGAGAGCCGACAGCCTTAATCGAAGCTGAAAGAAATCTATCAAAGAACACTCCCGCTAAAGACGGGATGAAACAAATTCGAAAGCAAATCACAACAACCGCAGCCTTATCGACTATTTGTTCGATACTGAAAGCAATTTATTAAAGTACACGCTAAAAACGGCATAAAAGAAATCTGAAAGCAAGTAATTAGGGTATAAATGACGAAATTAAAAAAAGCGTTTCGATTTTAATCGTCAATCGCCAATACAACAAAAAAGGCCACCTTCATTCAGGTAGCCTTTTTTTGGACTAACGTGTTTCGTGTTTTGCTTAAATCTTCTTCTCTAAGGCAGCGATTTTATCTTTTGCTTCTTCTTTGCCTAACGAGAGTGCTTTCTTATAAAGTTCGATGGCTTCTTTGTAGGTGTCTTTCTTTTTGCGTGGTGCTAACTTAGTGCGGTTAGCTGCTTCTTCTACTGCTTGTCCGCGGGCAAAATATGAATCGGCTTCACTCATTTTGCTTTGCACCATTATTTCTTGAATGCGTGCTTCGATCAACGCCAACTCTTGTTGCTTGGCAGTAATCTGTGCTTCCTTGTCAGTGAGTTCTGCTTCCTGCAAACCTACGGTGGTGATCAGGTTTGAGTTTTCGCTTTTCAATTGATCAACCTGCTCGTTGAGGGCAGCGATCTCTTTATTGCGTGCTTCTAAATCCGCCTTCAATTTTTTGATGGTGGCCGAAAGCACATTGTTATTGCTCTTTGATTTCTTCAGCGTCTTTTCAAGATCGGTGATCTTGTCTTGTGTATCTTTTACATAATTGTTGATGTCCTTCATACGGCTTTTGTAGTCGTCGTACGTAGTTCCTTCAACCATATTCACCCGCAGCAACTGGCGGCTGGCATCGATGGAGTCCATCAGCACACCTACTTCCTGAAGGGTGGTTGCAAATTGCTGACTGGTTTGTAACTCTGTTTTCAAAGAGTCAACCTGAGATTGCAGCTTTTCGGAGTTGCCTCCGCAGCTTATCATTACCGCGCCGAATGACGCTACGAACAAAAATTTCTTTACCATACAGTTGTTAGTTATTAAGTTTCAAAATTACATTCTGTTTCCCTTGTTTTATGCAAGAACAAAATATTTTTTAAAATTCGGCTAAATCATTCGACAACCTGTAAATTGCGCCCGTTTTAGGCAAAGATTTCACGTTAAATGCCCTTTTTTAGTACCGCACGCGCTTTTATTGCACTCGTGGGCAATCAATACAGCACTTCTCCAGAGGTACTCGCACAAGCAAAAGTGTATCCAACGGGCATTCAATTTATATACTCTTCTCTACTTATTCTCAATTAATTCGCTATGGCGAGATCATAAAATGGAATCACATTCACGTAAACACGCGCTTTCGGTAGCGGGGGTATTGGTTTCTTTGGGTATTATTTATGGAGACATTGGTACCTCTCCTATCTACACCTTCCGATTTATTGTTGGCAACAATCCGGTTTCCGAAGAATTGGTCTATGGCGGACTCTCGTGTGTCTTCTGGACGCTCACCATCATCACTTCCATCAAATACATTTATCTGGCGTTGAGTGCCGATAATAAAGGCGAAGGTGGAATTTTTGCGTTGTATGCGTTGGTAAGACGCTATAAAGCAAGCTGGGTCATTTTTCCTGCCATCGTTGGTTGCTGCACATTGATCGCGGACGGATTCATTACACCGGCCATGAGTGTTACTTCTGCAGTTGAGGGTTTAAAGTCGCTAATACCCTCCATCACCACCAACACCATCATCACCATCGTGATTGTTATTTTGGTGGCGCTTTTCATCTTTCAGCAATTTGGCAGCAGTGTGGTGGGCAAAACATTTGGCCCGGTGATGTTAGTGTGGTTCATTTTTATTGGGGCCATAGGAGCCTATCATTTATCGTTCAACTGGAGTGTGCTGGAAGCATTGAATCCGGTTTACGGAATGAATCTCTTGATCAAATATCCGGGTGGTTTCTGGATATTGGGTGCAATTTTTCTTTGTACGACCGGAGCCGAGGCCATGTATTCAGACTTGGGGCACTGCGGTAAATCGAATATTCGCTTAGGTTGGGGCTTCGTAAAATTCTGTTTGTTGCTTAGCTACTTCGGTCAGGGAGCGTGGTTGTTAAACGAATACAAAGGACAACAATTAGGAGAAACCATTCCTTTCTTTGGTATGATTCCGCAAAGCCTTTTGATTTTTGGGGTGATCATCGCTACTATGGCTACCATCATTGCTAGCCAGGCGTTGATCAGCGGTACATTTACATTGGTGAATGAGGCTATCAAATTAAAACTATGGCCTGCTACACGCGTGCGCTACCCAAGTCAGATGAAGGGACAAATTTATGTACCCGCCATCAACTGGATGTTGTTATTGGGTAGTTCGATTGTGGTGTTGTATTTCCAAAAGTCGGACGATATGCAGGCTGCCTACGGACTGGCCATCACTTTTAATATGCTGATGACTACCGTTTTATTAGTGTACTATTTTTCAACTGCAAAAAAATCAACGATCCGCTCTTTTATTCTGGCCGTGGTATTCTGCTCGATAGAAGGAGCTTTTCTCGTATCTAACCTTAGCAAATTTGCTCATGGTGGTTGGTTTACATTTGCGATCTCGATCATTTTCTTTCTGATGATGTTTATTTTGTTGCGTGCCCGCGAATTGCGCGATCGCCACACGGAGTTTGTGGACTTGAAACACTACGTTACGTTGATTGAAGATTTACAAGCCGATGCAAGCATTCCGCGCGAAGCAACTAATTTGGTTTACATGGCGGTAGCCGATAGTAAGCGATACATTGACTCCAACATTATCTACTCCATTTTCAAAAAGCGACCTAAGAAAGCAGACACGTATTGGTTTGTGCATGTCGATACGGTAGATAGTCCGTACACATCCAAATATTCGGTGGACACGATCATTCCCAAAAAATGCTTTTTCATTCGAATTAAATTAGGCTTTAAGGCCGATCATCGAGTGAACCTGTTGTTTGCACGCATACTGCACGAGATGGCCGAAAATGCCGAAATAGATTTAGTAAGTCATTACGATTCGCTGCGCAAGCATAGCATGCCTGCCGACTTTAAGTTTGTGATTTTACATTCGCTCGCATCGGTGGATAGTGAAATCTCTACATTCGATAACGTGATTATTCAAGGCTATCGCTTTATCAAAAAACACAGCTTATCAACGGAAGAAATGTACGGTTTGGAGCTGGCCAACGTAGAAGTAGAGCGTGTGCCCATTATGGTGGGGCCTGCTGCGAAAGTGCGCATCAAGCGCGAAAAAGAAGACCTGGAACGTGAAAAGGAATTGCGCTATCACGGCCACATTGAATGACCGATTGCGGACGCATGCGTTCGCAATTGACCTTTTACTTTCTTGAAATACCGCTTTTTATGGGATTTTAAGCATATAAAATCATTGGCACTAATTTGGGAAAGGGTGTAAGCACAATTGCATCCTTATGTTTAAAAACTACCTGAAAGTTGCCATTCGAAATCTGACCCGCAACTCCGTTTATTCATTTATTAACATTGCAGGCTTGGCGGTAGGTATTGCCAGCAGTATTTTAATCTTGCTGTGGGTGGCCGATGAATATTCGTACGATCAGTTTCACGCCAACTACAAAAACATCTATAAGGTTTACCACACAGAAGAATGGAACGGCCACATCGGCACGGGCAACAGCATGCCTTACAAACTGAAGGATCTGCTACTGCAAAAATCAAGTGACATCAAAAGTGTGGTGATGACTAACTGGGGCGAAGGCAATTTGCTGCAGGTGGGTGAGAATCGATTGAACAAGTATGGCTTGAGCGCCAGCGAAGATTTCTTTAAAGTATTCAGTTACGAAATGATTGCCGGAGATCCGGCCACTGCTTTAAATGAACCCACAAAAATTGTCATCACCGAATCGACCGCCAAAGCATTTTTCAAAGATGGCAACGCTCTCAACCAAACGATTAAAGTTGATAACCATGACGAACTAAAAGTTTCGGGCATTATTAAAGATGTGCCCGAGCAATCTTTTCTGGAGTTTGATTATGTGTTGCCATTCGGTTATTATGAAAAGACCAATTCATGGATCACCAACTTTGCCAAAGACAGTTGGGATAGCAACAGCTTTCAAATGTACGCGCTATTGCAAAAGGGAGCTACGAAAGAAGAAGTAGATCAGTCCATCGTAAAAATCATTTCAGAAAATAATCCGAAAGCACCTACCTCGCGATTGTTTCTTCACCCGATGTCGAAGTGGCGCTTGCATTCTAATTTTGATGAAGGAAAAAACACAGGAGGTCAGATTGTATACGTGCGTCTCTTTACAGCCATTGCGGTGTTTGTATTGATCATTGCATGTATCAACTTCATGAATCTGGCTACGGCACGCAGCGAAAGTCGTGCACGTGAAGTAGGCATTCGCAAAAGCATTGGCTCGCGCAGAAAAGAATTGATCTTCCAGTTTCTGGGCGAATCGATTTCCATCACCTTGATTTCATTTATCGTTGCCATTGTATTGGTAGAACTTGCCTTGCCGGGATATAATACACTAGTGCAGAAGACCATTTCCATCAGCTATTCCGATCCGATCGTGTGGCTCGTATCGATCAGCCTTGTTTTAGTGATTGGCATATTAGCTGGAAGCTACCCAGCCTTTTACCTGTCCTCTTTTGAGCCGGTAAAAGTGTTGAAAGGGAAAATAAATGTAGGCAAAGGAGGCAGCACGCCACGTCAAGTATTGGTGGTACTGCAATTTGGCTTTTCGATTTTCTTATTGGTGGGTACGATTGTGATCTACCAACAAATTCAATATGTAAAAAACCGCGACATGGGCTACGATCGCGAGAACCTGATTCAGATTTGGACAAACGGTGAGTTGCTCAACAATTTCACTACTATTCGTCAGGAATTAGTAAACACCGGAGCGGTAGAATCAGTCTGTAAAAGCAATAGTCCGGTTACAGCTATATTCTCCAATGCAGAAGTAAAGTGGCAAGGCATGCCTACCGATCATCGGGTTGCCTTTAGCACCATTGCCACCGAATATGATTACACCAAAACGATGGGCATTAAAATGATTGAAGGCCGCGATTTCGCCAGAGAATTTAATGACACGCTCTCGGTGGTAATCAACAAAGCAGCGGTAGATTTAATGGGAATGGATAGCCCGGTCGGTAAGAAAATTGAGATTAACAAAACGCAATTAGAAATTATCGGGGTAGTGCCCAACATTGTCATGGGATCTCCTTATAGCCCGGTAGAACCGATGACATTGATTTTTGATCCGAGTTGGAGCAGTACAGTAACAATTCGGTTAAGCAAAACCAATGATTTACCTGCATCACTTGCTAAAGTAGAAGGAGTATTTAAAAAATTGAATCCCAACTATCCCTTTCAATATCGCTTCACGGATACTGATTTTCAAAAGAAGTTTACAGACATAAATTTGATTAGCCGCCTGGCAGGTGTGTTTGCAGGCTTGGCTATTTTGATTACTAGTTTAGGATTATTTGGGTTAGCCGCATTTACTGCGGAGCAACGCACGAAAGAAGTAGGCATTCGCAAAGTAATGGGTGCATCCGTTTCGAGTTTGGTAATGTTGATCTCTAAAGATTTTTCAAAGTTGGTGATTATAGCTTTTGTCATTGCATCGCCATTTGCATGGTGGTTTCTGAATAGTTTTCTGGAACAATATACCTATCGCATTCAGATTGCCTGGTGGGTATTGGCAGCGGTTGGCGCATTTGCGTTGTTGCTGGCTTTATTGATCGTGAGCACCCAAGCATTCAAAGCAGCCAAAGCCAATCCATCGAATAGTTTGCGCAGCGAATAATATTAAATGATTCTAACCTTACCTCTATGTTCCGTAATTACCTGAAAGTTGCTTTTCGAAATCTTACTAAAAACGCAGTCTACTCCTTCATCAACATTACAGGGCTTGCCGTGGGGCTTGCCTGCAGCATTCTCATCTCGTTGTGGGTGTTGGACGAGTTGTCGTTTGATCAATCGCAGCCTAAACTAAAGCAACTTTCACAGCTTTGGATCAACGCGACCTACGATGGAAAAGTAAACACGTTTCAATCGGTGCCTTTTCCCGCCCACAAGGAAATTAGAAATGAAGACAGCCGCATCAAAAATTCAGTGATTGCTAACTGGGGCGGAGAGAGTCTGTTGACTGCCGGAGAAAATCGGCTTAAAAAGAACAGCTATTATGTGAGCGAAGAGTTTCTCGAAATGTTTCAGTTTCCGCTTCGTGCGGGGCAAGCAGATAAAGTGCTGGACGACCCGAATAGTATTGTGTTAACTAAATCAGCAGCATTGGCTTTATTTGGATCTGAAGATGTCATTGGCAAATCGGTAAAAGTTGACAACTCCAAAGAGTTAATTGTATCCGGAATCTTAGAAGATATAACCACACAATCCTCCTTTGAATTTGATTGCTTGATTCCGATGTATCAAATGGGTGAATGGGTAAGAGAAAATAACAACTGGGGTGATTACTCCTGGCAAGTGTTTATTGAATTGCAACCCGGCACCCAACATGAAGAAGTAACTGAAAAAATCAAAGGGCTTTTAGTGAAGAAGGGCGAGGTAGATGTGCCCCGCGAATTCTTTTTACACCCGATGGAGCGCTGGCGCTTGCACTCCACGTTCGAGAATGGAAAAGAAGCTGGCGGTATGATTGATTATGTGATCGGCTTTTCGGCCATCGCTATTTTTATCGTGGTGATTGCGTGCATTAACTTTATGAATCTGGCAACTGCACGAAGCGAGCGAAGAGCACGCGAAGTAGGGGTTCGCAAAAGTGTGGGATCGCGCAGAAGAGAATTGATTTTTCAATTCTTAGGAGAATCGTTGTTGATTACGACCATTTCTTTTTTACTGGCACTGGTGGTGGTAGAAGTGGCTCTCCCCTTCTACAATGACCTGACTCAGAAAAAATTATTCTTAGATTTCACCGCTCCATTATTTTGGATGGTTAGTATCGCTGTAGTAATCGTGACCGGTGTAGTGAGCGGAAGTTATCCGGCTATTTACCTTTCTTCTTTTAATCCGGTGCAAGTTTTAAAAGGCAAAGTACAAATTGGCAGAAGTGGAGCAACGCCTAGAAAAGTGTTGGTGGTTTTGCAATTCTTTTTTGCCACGCTCTTGATTATTGGAACCATTGTAGTATCTGAACAAATTCGATTTGTTAAAAAACGTGATTTGGGATACGATCAGAAAAACTTGGTGATGATTCCACATACGGATGAAATTGGAAAAAATTTCAGTTCCATCCGGAATGAACTGATGGCAACAGGTGCTGTTAGTTCGGTTACAAAATCAAACAGCCCAATTACCGATGTGTATTCAAATAATTTTATGTCGTGGCCCGGTAAGCCGGAAGAAGAAAAGATTCTATTTGTTACTATCACCACCGAATTGGACTACACCAAAACCATGGGCATTAAAATACTGGAGGGTAGAGACTTTGTAGGAGCGGGCGATTCTTCATCGGTGTTGGTAAACAAAGCCGCTGCCGATGTAATGGGGTTAAAAGAAACACTCGGCACCGAAGTAGTGTATTGGGGAGATCACAAAAGCAAAATTGTAGGTGTGATTGATGATGTGCTGATGGGTTCACCGTACCGCAAGCCTTCGCCCATGTTTGTGGCATATCAACCGGGATGGGCTAGTTCGGTAACCATTCGGTTAGAAGAAACAAAAGACATTACAGGTGCCATGAAAAAAGTAGAAGATGTTTTCAAAAAATACAATCCGGCTTATCCATTCGAATATCAATTTGTGGATGAGCAATTCAACAAAAAATACACCACCATCAATCTGATCAGTACGCTCGCCAATTTATTTGCCCTGTTGGCCATTATCATCACCGGCATGGGACTATTTGGATTAGCTGCATTTACAGCAGAACAACGTACGAAAGAGATTGGCATTCGCAAAGTGATGGGCGCATCGGTGCCGGGATTGGTAGCACTGATTTCTAAAGAGTTTTCGTTTTTAGTACTGATCTCATTTATTCTTTCGGCACCTGTATCATGGTGGTTCCTTACTTCATTTTTAGAAAGGTATCCCTACCGAATCGCTTTTCCATGGTGGGCCATTGCCGCGTCCGGATTAATTGCAATGGTATTTGCTCTGATTATTGTGAGCACACAAGCATTGAAAGCCGCTACCAGCAATCCGGCCAATAGTTTACGAAGTGAGTAAAATGTAAAACAAGCACGTATGCGAACACCCTTTTGCGTATCCTAAAATCAATCATCGTACGATGGTTGCAGGAGCGTATTCAATTGAAAATTCACAAACACGACCCAACTACTAGACCAACATGATTATGCACTTTAACCATCTCAAAATCACGGTCCGTCATCTCGTTCGTCAGAAATTAAACACATCGTTGCATGTCGTTGGGTTGACGTTGGGCATTACCGTTTGTATTCTCATTACACTCTTCATTCAATATGAATTGAGTTTTGATACCTATCATGAAAAGGTAGATCGCACCTACCGCATCATTTCAAAATGGACATCGCTCGGCAAAGAAGTTGAGTATCACTTCTCCACTCCGTTTCCTTTGGCCAACACCATTCGCAATGAAGTAAGCGGCATTGAGCATGTTAGTTTTGCTCATCCCCCTTATGTTCAAACAGTTGAAGTGACACCACAAAAGCGATTTTTACAAAAAAATATCTTAGCAGTAGAACCTGATTTTCTGAATATTTTTCAGGTGGATGTAGTGCAAGGCAACATCTATCAAACATTAAGCCATCCGTATCAGGCAGCTTTAACCGAAAGCACAGCCAAAAAATTCTTTGGCAATGAAGATCCTATAGGTAAAACCTTCAAATTCAAACTGAGAGAAGAATTTGAATTTACGGTAACATCCATTATCAAAGACTTTCCGTCCAATACTCATTTGCCTGCCTCCATGTTGTTATCGCACTCCTATGAAGAGAAATTTCTTGAGCCCAACTTAAACGGGTGGACGTATGTGTCGGGAACTGAAACATTGGTCACCCTTCCAAAAGATGCAGACATGGAAATTATATCGGCTCAACTCAAAGCCATTGCCGATAAACACATCAATCCAAAGATTTCACAATTGAGCGAACGCACGGATTTTATACTTCAACCTTTGCAAGACATTCATTTCAATTCGTCGTATGCAAACGGAGGTCAATGGGTACAGGCTATTTCAGTTAGCTGGCTTTGGTTTTTTGGATTGATTGGTCTGGCCGTTTTAATACTCGCTTGTATTAACTTCATTAATCTGTCAACTGCACAAGCACTGGCGCGCGCTAAAGAAGTGGGAGTACGCAAATCAGTGGGTGCCGCTAAATCAAGTCTTATACTTCAATTCTTAATAGAAGCGTGGGTGCTCATTTTCATCTCAGCAATTTTGGCGGTTTCGCTCACCCAGCTAGCTATTCCTTCCTTCAATCAATTGTTGAATAAAAACATAACACTTCATTTAATAGAATCTCCGCTTTTCATTGTATACACATTCATTGGGTTGATCATCGTTGGTCTACTCTCAGGTATTTACCCTGCTTGGGTAATTGCGAAATTTAATCCGAGTATTACACTAAAGGCAGGCATCGTTTCTAGTGGTAATCAAGGATCATCCTGGCTACGCAAAGGTTTGGTAGTAACCCAATTTAGCCTATCGGCATGCTTGCTGATGGTTGTTCTCTTGATGGCTCAGCAAGTTTCATTTTTACGAAACAAAAATCTGGGGTTCAATAAAGATAACATCGTAGTAGTTGACATCAAGAATTCAGAAAAAACAGCCAGCCTATTTGCCTTCGAATTGAGTAAAATCAAAAACGTTAAAGATTTTACTTTTGAAACTTCTCCCCCGAGTAGCCAAGGGCATTGGGGCACATTAATGAGCCGCGTGGGCATTGAAGATAAAAATCGAAAATCAGTAACTACCATCTTAACGGATGACAGATATTGCCATCTGTATGATTTTAAATTAGTCGCTGGCAGATTATTAGTTGCCTCTGATACAGCAGCCATATCCGAATCTTTACCCAAAGAAAAACGAATGATGAAGGCCGTGGTGAATGAAGAGCTCATCCGTGAACTGGAGTTTGAATCGAATGAGGCAGCAATTGGTCAAGTAATTAAAGTTGGCATCAATACCGGACAGGCTGAAATAGTTGGTGTCATTGCTAATTTTGATTCGGGGCCATTGCGTGAAGCGATTACGTCTCTTTTAATTACACCGGATATTAGCGAATGTGAACAAGCCGGAATTAAAATTGAGGCGGGAGCCAACTTACCCGAAACAATTGCTTCCATTGATGCCGCCTGGAAAGTAGCCTATCCGGACGGCGTGTTTTCGTATCAATTCTTAGATGAACAAATTGATGAGTATTACCGATCTGAAGAAAGATTGTTTACACTCTTCCAGGTCTTTTCCGGACTCGCTATATTTATCTCTTGTTTAGGGCTGTTTGGATTAGTCACGTACACCACTCAAGCTCGCACAAAAGAGATTGGCATTCGCAAAGTGTTGGGGGCATCTGTAAATGGCATAGTTGTGTTGTTATCAAAAGAGTTTTTAAAGTTGGTATTGCTAGCACTACTCATTGCTACTCCATTCGCTTGGTATGGAATGGATCAATGGCTACAAAATTATGCCAATCGTATTGAAATCACGTGGTGGGTATTTGGATTATCCGCTTGCATCGCTTTTTTCATAGCCGTGGCAACGGTAAGTTTTCAGGCGATCAAAGCAGCCCTCTCCAATCCGGCTGAAAGTTTAAAGAGTGAATAAAATGAGATTGAAGATTGTTCTATTACTGATCTGGCTGCTCTGTGTTTCGTGTGCTTGGGCGCAGGAAAAAAAAGTTATCACCGGCAAGGTAACGGATAAGATAAGTGGTGAAGCCCTCCCATCCGTAAACGTCTTTCTGGCTAACACAACCATGGGCACCAGCAGTGGTGCGGATGGTTCTTTTATACTGCAAAATATTCCCAATGGAAAATATGATTTGATTGCGAGCAGCGTAGGCTACAAACCGTATTTTCTCTCGGTCGATCTTTCCGGCTCCGAAAACGGATACACCAAAGAAGTGAAAGTCAATATCGTGCTTGAGCCGGAAGTTAAAGAGTTGAGTGAAATAACCGTACGCGCCGACAGCACCAACTGGGCGCGACACTTCAGCGACTTCAAACGCCATTTTATTGGCAGAACCAAACTCTCCAAAAAATGTAAAATATTAAATCCCAAAGTACTTCACTTCTATCTCGATCCAAGAGATGGTGTGCTAGTGGCTCATGCTAAAAAGCCCTTAGAAATTTTGAACGAAGACCTCGGCTACAAAATCAACTATTACCTCTATCAATTTGAATACGAAATGCGCACCGGCAAGCTCATGGTTTTTGGGGTGCCACTTTTTGAAGAGTTGCCTGCTGCCAGCGAAAAAGTAAAACTCAACCGCGAGCGTGAAAGAAAAAATGCCTACAATGGTTCAATCATTCATTTCATGCGCTCGTTGGCGCGAAACCAGTTGAAGGACGCAGGCTTTCGCATGACTAAAATCTATACGATCCCCAACAAGAATAGGCTACCCGATGACGTAATCGAAAAAAAGATAAAACAGTTGAATCCCAATGGTGGTCCGGTGATGATTAGTTTTTACGATTCGCCCAAAGACAGTTTATCGTACTATTACCGCATGCGTAGTGAGCCCAAAGAAAAAGATAGCATTAGTGCCACATCTCTCACAGGACAAGAATTCTGGAATGAAAAAACGCAACAGTTCGAATCCATCAACGGGCGTTATAAGGTTACATTCAACGAACCCGAAGAAAAAGAGTATCTGGCCATAACCGGCAAAAAACGCACTAAAAATCAGGAGAGTTATTTTATCTTTTCATTGCCCAATCTCAAAATTTATCCCAATGGCTACTATGAAGATGTGCAAACACTGATAGTGACCGGTTATTTATCATGGCATGAAAAAATGGCTACCCTGTTGCCCGGCGAGTATGAGCCGGCACCCGAAGGAAAGAAATCTGCCGATAAACAATAAACGAGATGCAACGGAGTACAGAAAATCGGAGTCTAAGAAATACAAACCATCTGCTTATGAAATCCTATCTGGTGATTATAGCTATGTGCTTATCTTTTACGGCTTGGGCGCAAAAGGAAGCCGAACTCGTTCAAATAACACGCGAAGGGCTGGCGCAACCTGCCAGCGTTCAATATCGGGCCGATGAAAAGCTTTTACAAATTGACAGCTTGTTGATACCGTGTTCAAAAAACTCAGTCCCGAAACTGAAGAAAGAAAATAACGGTTATCGGGTAGAATTTTTTCTTCAACACAACACGGCCATCCGCAATACCAACGATGCAAACTTCCGCCGTGCGTGGGTGGCGCTGCCATTTCACTCTTCTGATGCTGCCAAAAAATTTATTGTTGCCTTTCAAAGGATCAGTTACAATCACCGATAAAATCATCCCCCCATGCTGTTCAACTACTTAAAAATTGCCCTGCGCAATATTCTGCGTCACAAGTCATTTAGCGTTATCAACATTGCCGGGCTCACCATTGGGTTGACTGCATTTTTGGCCATTAGTTTATACATCGTTGATGAATTTACCTACGACCGTTTCCACGAGAAGAAAGATCGTATTTACCGCGCGGTGATTGTCGCAGAATTTGACGGGCAAGTAAACAAGTGGGGCGGTGCCCCCAACCGCTTGGCAACTACATCCATGAAAGAAATTCCCGAAGTAGAAAAAGCTACCCGTGTATTTCACCACAACTTTGGAGAACTCGGATTTGTTTCGACCGAGCAAGAGAAGTTTTCTGAAACAGAACTCTTTTATGCAGATCCGGAAATCTTCGATATTTTTTCGATTGATCTCATCAAAGGCAGCAAGGCTAAAGCACTCAACCGACCCGGCACCGTGGTGATCAGCGAACAAGCAGCAAAAAAATATTTTGGTCAATCAGACCCCATGGGCAAATCATTGACTGTCGATAACAGTCTGGCATTGGAGGTGACAGGCGTGTACCGCGATTTTCCTTCCAACTCATTTCTGCAATGCAAATTGATTGCTTCCTTCAGCTCGAATTGGTTTGGACTAGAGAAAAATCAAAGTTGGGGCAACGCCAGTTTTGATACCTACTTTCTTCTACACCCCAGTGCGCAGCCCGTTGCCGTGGAAGGAAAAATTAAAGCCATGCTGGATCGAAACTTAACCAAAGACAGTCGCTGGTTTGAAATTACCCTGCAACCGTTGCTGGACATCCGGCTTTACTCCGGCGACTTGAACGCTACATTCGATCGCCGCGTGTATGGTGATATCAATCAAATTAAGATCGTGGGTGCGTTGGCTTTGGCCATTTTATTGATTGCGGCCATCAACTACATGAATCTTACCACGGCACAATCGCAGCGTAGAAACAAAGAAGTTGGCATTTCAAAAACACTTGGCGCCACCTATCAGCAACTCTATCGCAAGTTTTATTTCGAAGCCGCATTCTTCGTACTCATTTCTCTGCTATTAAGTGTTGCAGTCTTTACATTGGTGCTTCCAATTTTCAACGCACTTACAGGCAAAGAAATTGGTCTTGGGTTTATTACCACCCAATTCTTTTGGCTCGGATTTGCCGGCGTCTGGCTTTGCCTCACCTTTCTGGCAGGCTTCTACCCTGCGCTCTACCTCTCCTCCTTCTCACCAAAAGCTGCGCTACAAAAAACCTCAGCCTCGGGTGGACAGGCCACCATCCGAAAATCGCTCGTCGTTTTTCAATTCGCTGTATCCATTATGCTGATTATTTGTTCGATTGTGTTTTACAAGCAATTGAATTTCATGCGCACGAAAAAGTTAGGATTTAAACCCGAACAAGTAGTGGCGGTAATGGTGTCGGGGGCGAAAGATGAAGCTCAGATTACAACCGTGAAAAATGCCTTCGAAAACATAAGCAACGTAGTGAAAGTGAGCCGCAGCCAATCGTACCCCGGCATGGGCACAAGCATGCGTAATCTTGCGCGCCCGGGTGAAAAAGAAGAAGGCACATCGTTGTTAACAACCCGTTCTTCGTCTGAAACGCTGGAGGTACTGGGCATTTCACTGTTGGCAGGAAAAACACTCCCGGTGACTAAAGACCCGCGTGATACCACTGTACAAGTCGTGCTCAACAAATCAGCCGTTGATTATCTGCAACTGAGCCCCGAAGAAGCTGTGGGGCAAAGGGTAAACATTCAAGGGTTCGATGGCCTAGCCGAAGTGGTAGGCGTGTGTGAAGATTTCCATATCACCTCCATGCATCAAAAAATAGGTGCTTTTTGCTTTCATAATGCGAATTCCGAAACGCTCACGTTTTTGCTGGTGAAAATCAGCGCAGGTGATGTGGCCACCACGCTACAACAATTGCAACAAGCATTTCAAAAAAATATTCCCACGGCATTTGAGTATTCGTTTCTCGATCAACACATGGCCTCGTTGTATCAGTCAGAGCAAACACTTTCCGATACAATTCTGCTATTTGCCGGGCTGGCCATCTTCGTTGCGTGCTTAGGTCTATATGCACTGGCGGCCTTCACGGCCGAACAGCGAACGAAAGAAATTGGCATCCGCAAGGTGATGGGTGCCTCCGTTCCACATCTCATAACCATGCTTTCAAAAGAGTTTATGTTGTTGGTTTTAGCTGCTTTTGTGATTGGAATTCCATCTGGATATTACATGATGAATCACTGGCTGGAGTCCTTCGCATACCGCACCGAAATTACCTGGGCTATTTTTGCTGCTGCCGGGGCCATAAGCCTATTAATTGCGTGGTTTACGGTCAGTTTCGAATCTTTTAAGGCCGCCAACAACAATCCGGTTAAAAGTCTGAGAGCCGAATAAAGGTGCTGAGATGTGATTGAAAGGAGCCGATTTTTGTCAATTTTCCTACAATAACTTACATGCTTAGGGAGTCGTAAAAACAATTACTAACTATTGGTATTAGCTTTTAAGATTCTTTTTTATCAAAATTGCCCCAACATTTGGGCATTATGATCAAGAATAATCTACTCGTAGCACTTCGTCAATTCCGTAATTTTTACTCACTTCTCAACCTCATTGGGTTGGTAGTTGGCTTCACTGTTTTTATCCTGATCCTCACTTGGGTCAATGAAGAACTGAGTTTTGAGCATTTTCACAAAGACTACCCCTCGCTCTACCGGGCGGTGAGTAGTATCAAGAAAGAAGATGGCGGAATTCAGTTATCTGCACTGACGCCGGCCCCGCTTGCCGCGAGAATGAAATCTGAAATTGAAGGTATTGAGCAAACCTGCTTCCTTCGACAAACTGAATTTTTTATCAAGCACGAAGAAACCGGATTTTACAAATTCGGATTGGTGGCTTCACCGGAATTTTTTCAGATGTTCAATTTTCCGGTAGTCAAAGGATCGATTGAAGCATTTGAAAAGGAAGCGGATAAAATGATTCTGACTGAAAGTTTAGCCCGCATCTTTTTTGGCGACCAGGACCCGATTGGTAAAATATTTACTGTTGCTTACCGCGATATCGAAGTCATTGCGGTGATCAAAGACATTCCTTCCAACTCGCATTTACAGTTTGACTATGTGATTCCGACCGAATTTCTGAAGGCAGCCGGTGTTGCCAATCTGGAATCGTGGAACTCGTATATCTACCATACCTACTTTAAAACCCATCATAGCATAGACGACATTCAGGAAAAAGTAAGAACCATCATCAACAAAAATGATCCGGAGGAGGGCCCAGATCTGACCATTCAAAAAATGGAAGACATTCATTTACGCTCACAAAATATTGACGGAAACATGAAGGGACAGGGCAATGTGGTGTACGTTAAACTCTTCTCTTGGATTGCGGTGTTCATTCTCATCATCGTGTGCATCAACTACTCCAATCTGGCCACTGCAAAATCCATCAAAAGGGCCAAAGAAATCGGTGTGCGAAAAGTAGTGGGCGCAAAACGCATTCAATTGGCCGCTTACTTCTTTCTGGAATCGTTGGTGTATGTGGTGCTGGCATTTTGTGCCGCCCTCTTGTTGGGTTGGTTGCTGCTTCCCTCCTTCAACAAATTGGCTGATACAAATTTGGTGTTTTCGCTCGCACATTCGCAGCTGTGGAAGTATCTGCTGATGGCCATTTTAGCCTGCTCTTTTCTGTCAGGATTGTTTCCGGCCATCATCGTTTCAGCACAAAATCCCATTGTGGTGTTGAAGGGTTTTGCTAAAATAAGTTCAAAAACAATTTTGCTGCGCCGGTCATTATTGGTTCTTCAGTTTGTGGTGAGCATTTCTTTGTTGCTAGGCACATTAATCGTGCAACACCATCTCCACTACATTCAGTCAAAAGACCTCGGATATAAAAAAGAACGGATTATCACCTTTAGTGCCGCGCGTAAAATTCGGGCCGAATTTCCATCGCTGAAAAAAGAATTGTTGGCGTTACCCGAAGTAGAATCGGTTACGGGCAACAGCGGCAACATTTCATTCAACGATAATTGGAATAGTGCTGTCGACTGGAATGGAAAGAATAAAGATGTAGATATTCATTTTTACCAAATGATGGTAGACACCGATTACATCAAAACATACGCTATCCAGATGGCACAGGGCCGGGGCTTTTCACCCGATATCATCTCTGATTCCTCAGCTGTCATTCTCAACGAAGAAGCACTCAAAGTCATTGGACTCCAAGATCCGATCAATCAATCTATGCGCATTAATGATCACCCGTATCACATCATCGGTGTGGCCAAAAATTTCCATTTCAAATCCATTCACCACAAAATTGCTCCGCTCATGATCTTCGTCGATCCCACCTCACTTTACATGGTGACGGTGAAACTGGTACCCGGCAACACTACTGAGCAGTTGAAGAAGATTGAGGCAGTGTATAAAAAATATGCACAAGACCGTCCATTTGACTACACCTTTCTGGATGACGATGTGAAAAAATTATATGCAGCCGAAGTGCGCACCGAAAAAATATTCACCAGCTTTTCGGTTCTCGCCTTCTTTATCTCTGCCATGGGCTTGGTGGGTATTGTGCTTTTCTCCAGCGAGCAGCGGTCCAAAGAATTGGCTATTCGCAAAGTAATTGGTGCTTCGGTTTCTCAACTGATGAATTTACTTTCGGTGGAGTACATCGTAATCGCATTGATTGGCTTCTCCATAGCGGCTCCGCTCATGTACTACTACATGAATGTGTGGCTTCAGGATTTTGCCTACCACGATTCGATCTCGATCTCCTTGTTTGTTTTGAGCGGGTGTATCAGCATCGCGTTCCCTTGGATGATCGTTTCATTCCAAACGTTTCGTGCTGCGCAACAAAATCCGGTGAAGAATCTAAAAAATGATTGACGCTTCTCAAGCAATTCCAAAGCGATACACGGTTGTTTGCCGATAGATTTCGCCGGGAAGCAATGTGGTGGAAGGAAACGCAGGTTGATTGGGAGAGTCAGGAAAGTGCTGTGCCTCGAGGCAAAAAGCCGAGCGAAAACCATAGCGCTTACCTCCTTTGCCCACATCGCTGCCATTTAAAAAATTGCCGGAATAAAACTGAATGCCGGGCTCTGTGGTAAAAACGTCCATCACCCGTCCGGAATGTGGTTCGCGCACGCGGGCTGCCAGACTCAGTTCATTCAGATTTTTATTCAACACCCACGTGTGATCATAACCGTTGCCATATTGCACCTGCGGGTGCGCTTCGTTAATTCGGCTTCCGATTTTTTTCGCTTCCCGAAAATCAAAGGGAGACTGAGCCACAGAATGCAATTTTCCGATTGGAATCAAATGCTCATCGACTGCACAAAATGAGTCTGCGTTCAGCGTCAGTTCATGCTCCAGCACATCGCCATTTCCTTCGCCGGCTAAATTAAAAAATCCGTGGTGTGTCAGATTAACCACGGTAGGTGCATCGGTGGTGGCTTCATAACGAATCACCAATTCATTCTCATCAGTAAGAATGTATTCCACCCTAACTATCAACGTGCCGGGAAATCCCTCTTCGCCATCTGCGCTTACATATTGCAAGCGCAGGTTTTGCGCATCGCTTGCTTCAACCTTCCAAGCTACATTATGAAAACCATGAGGGCCTCCATGCAATGCGTTGTTTCGGTTGTTCACACACAATGCATATTTTTTTCCTTCCAATTCAAATTGGCCATTGGCAATTCGATTGGCAAAACGACCAATGAGTGCACCGAAATAGGGATTACCTGTAATGTAATCGGCCATCTGATCGTAGCCCAACACCACATCAGCCAACTGACCGTTTTTGTCGGGCACCCAAAGTGAAATGACCTTACCGCCAAAATTGGTTGCGGTCAGTTTCACGCCCTGCTGATTGACCAATTCAAATACCTGAAGCGAATCCATACGTTTTTTACGAAAGTAAGAATTGAAGCCAGATTTTAAACGGAGGCTTGATCTTTTCTTGGCATTATAGTTACTTTGGTAAACTAAATCACAAACCATATGTCAAAAGGTCAAGATAAAAAGAAGGAAACCAAAAAGGAGCCTAAGAAAACAGCGGCCGAAAAGAAAGCCGAAAAGAAAGCAAGAAAAGACAATCCTAAATATTGATTTCCGACACAAAGCCTCTTTCAAAAGAGGCTTTGTTTTTTGGTTCGTAGCGGTTTTGGGGTGCATTGCCAATTCGGCTTTTAGTCTTACCTTGAAACACCAAAACCTACCCCTTATATGATAAAATTTATCATTCAAATCTTCAAACGATTTGCTTGGTTCAAGCGATTCAACGCCAAAGTTACCTACGAACTTTTGGCCAAACATATTCCTGCCGAAGACTGGCATTTTATGAATTATGGCTACACACCCAATAGCAATGAGCCCGTGCTGGAGGTACCCAACGATCCGAAAATTCAAAAGTACTCACTTCAAATGTATCACTATCTGGCCAGCAAGGCCGAGCTCGAAGGAAAACAAGTGCTTGAAATTGGAAGCGGTCGCGGGGGTGGTGCGCGCCACATTGCATCGTACTTTAAACCGGCCAGCTACATTGGTTTGGACATTGCGGCGAGCGCCGTAGAACTGGCGAACAAAATTCATGTAGTGCCCGGATTAAAATTTATTGAGGGCAGTGCCGAAAAAATTCCATTGGCCGACAACAGCATTGATGTTGTTTTGAATGTCGAGTCTTGCCACGGATATGGAAGTGTAGAAAGATTTTTGAGCGAAGTAAAACGCGTGCTTAAACCCGGAGGAAAATTACTGCTGGTAGACTTTCGCAATAGCCGCGAGAACATGTCCATTTTCCAGGGGCAAATAAAAAATTCAGGTTTGCATCAGATTTCACAGGAAGACATTACACCCAATGTGGTTCAATCCATCGAAGCCGAAGATGAGTCGAAAAAAGAGCGTATCAAAAATCTGATTCCGGCACGTTGGCAAAAATTGTTTAACGAATTTGCCGGTGTGGTAGGGTCACGCTTTTACGAAACACTCAAAGACGGAAGCCGGCCTTACTATCGGTTTGTGCTCGTTAAACCGTAATCATGCAATAGAAATTCTATTGCATAATTTGGGTTTAAAAATGAGTAGCCAAGCAAATCAGAACACCTTGGCTTCTTTTCGAATTTAGTAACATCTTCCACCAATCTTTGTTAAATTGCAAACGATTGCTTAAATGGTCTGAGCAATCCTTACCATCTTAACTGCATTTTTATGTACGGGGGCGGAAATACATTCGAAAACGTAAAAACGGACAGCGTAGCAAAGGAAGATCCTATCCTTCTTGCTGCCTTTGAAGCACGCATTGCCAGAGGCGAAAAAATCGAGCCGACCGACTGGATGCCTGATCTCTACCGGAAGCAGTTGATCCGAATGATTGAGCAGCACGCACATAGCGAAATCATTGGTGCCTTGCCGGAGGGTACTTGGATCACCCGCGCACCGGGTTTCAGACGAAAAATGTCGCTGATGGCCAAAGTGCAAGACGAAGTTGGGCATGCACAACTGCTCTACAGTGCCGCAGAAACACTTGGCAAATCGCGCGAGCAAATGATCGATGATCTGATCACGGGCAAATCCAAGTATTCCAACATTTTCAACTACCCTACTTTTACCTGGGCCGATTGCTGCTTTATCTCCTGGTTGGTAGATGCCGGTGCTATTGTAAACCAGTTGGCGAACGCGAAAGGAAGCTACGGCCCCTATTGCCGTGCGCTGGACCGCATCTGTGCCGAAGAATCGTTTCACCTGAAATACGGTCATCATTGTGTGATTTATTTGGCCAGCGGCACTGCCAAACAGCGCGAAATGTTTCAGGAAGCATTGAACCGTTGGTGGCCGCCCATGATGCACTTCTTCGGACCCGCCGATAAAATTTCGACACACACGGAAATTTTAATGAAGTGGAAAGTAAAAATGGGCACCAACGACGACATGCGAAATCAGTTTTTGGATATGTACGTTCCGAAAATCTGGGAGCTCGGCTTTACCATTCCTGATCCGAAATTAAAGAAGAACGAAGCAACCGGCCGTTGGGAATACACCGAACCCGACTGGGAAGAATTTAAGCGTGTGATCAACGGCGATGGCCCTTGCAACAAAGAGCGCTTGGAGGTAAGGCGCATTGCCGAAGAACGAGGCAAGTGGGTACGTGAAGCACTCAAAGCACCCAACGCAAAATACGTAATGCCCCTTGCCTAGTGCAGGAAGCGCACGATGAACCAATAAACTCATTCACTTGAAATCACTCGACCCACGTGTAAACCGCCTGCCGGAAATAGGTGAAACAGGAAAAATTCTTGCCAAAGCTCCGATGGATCAGTTAGGCACCTTCGAAGTATTTGTGCAGGCAAAAGAAGGAAAGCCCTTTCAGCACGAAGGCATTGTGCATGCAACTCATCTGGAGCTGGCGTATGTACTAGCGAAAGAAACCTTTACCCGCCGGTTCACCTGTCATTCGTTGTATGTGGCCGACACACGCAGCGTGTTTGTTACTCCACTTGTTGAAGGCACTCAGAATGTGTATGACGTAGTTAACACCCACGCCGATGAAGGTGGCACCCCATTTGAAGTTTACCATCTTCAGAAACGCGGCAAACAACACGTGCATGTAGGAAGTGTAGAAGCCAACTCCATTGAAGGTGCCCTGCATCAGGCGAAGGAAATCTTCGGCGGCAAAGGCGCAATGAATGTATGGATCATCGAGAAAAGTAAAATTCGGTTTACATCGGCCGAAGAGCAGGAACTCTGGCTCACGCTTCCGGAAAAAAAATTCAGAGACGCCGCTCACTACAAGGCAGGCGATAAACTGAATGACTTTCTGTCGAAGAATAATTTTGTTCACAACTGATATTGGGTAACTGACCACCATGGAAACAACCGCGCTAAAAGAGCTTCTGTATAAAATGGCCGATGACCAATTGATTCTGGGACATCGTAACTCAGAGTGGACAGGCTTCGGGCCGTTGCTGGAAGAAGACATCGCCTTCTCATCGATGGCACAAGACAAGATTGGCCATAGCCTGGCGTTGTACCAACTCTTGCATGCACTGGGTGAGCAAGACCCCGACACTGTTGCCTTCATGCGCAACGCTGAACAATTCCACAACAGTGTGTTTACGGAATTACCGAATCAGGAATACGACTTTAGTTTAGTACGTCATTTTCTCTATGATACAGCGGAGGCACTTCGCTTTGAACTACTCAGCACTTCTGCGTATGAGCCGCTGGCGCAAGTAGCCCGCAAATTCAGAGGCGAACTGCGCTACCATACTTTGCACGCCAAAACCTGGATGACGCAATTAGGCACCGCCACGGATGAAAGTAAATCGCGTTTGCAAAAAGCGTTGGATGAAGCCATGCCCTATGCACTGGGTATGTTTGAAGAATCGCCTTATGAATCGGAGTTGATCGAGACCGGTATTTTTGCCGGTGAAAAAGAATTGCAAAAGAGATGGCTGGTGAAAGTAGAACAAACAATTGTTCAAACGGAATTGATTCTTCCCGATTGGAAAATTATCCAGCCCGTTGTGGGTGGCAGACGAGGCAAGCATTCACCCCATCTTCAACCGCTGCTCGATGAGATGAGCGAAGTATTTCGAATTGAACCGGGTGCTGAATGGTAAGACCTTCTTGCTAAAACATTGAAAAAAAAGCTATTAATCAATTGAAGTCAATGAAAAATGTAGTTTCCGAATTAGAATATCTAGTGCATACCTTCTCGACACAATTCACAGCGATGAATGAGTCGGTGCTTGCTGCAAAAGAGAATCCGGGCAAATGGAGCAAGCAGGAAGTGATCGGGCACTTGATTGATTCGGCTGAAAATAATTTGCGCCGATTTATCTGTGCGCAGTATGAAAGTCAACCGCCACGCATCCGATACGATCAGAACTTTTGGGTGAACGCAAATGGTTATGCCACTGCGCCTGCACGCGAGGTAATCGAGAACTGGAAACTGATCAATCTGAAAATTTGCCGGGTGTTGTCAAACATGCCTTCGGAAAACTATCAGAAAACCTGCGACACAGGTCGCGATACACCGCAATTGCATACCATCGAGTGGAATCAAATTATTCCTAATTCATTTGACATTATTTATGATTCGCGCTGAGAATCTGTCTATTCAGGAAATTTACGATTGGCTGGAGGCTGTCAAAGACCCGGAAATTCCCGTGCTGTCGTTGGTCGATTTGGGCGTTATCACCCAAGTGGAGATCAATCATGGAAAAGTAAAGATCGAACTAACGCCGACCTTTGCAGGCTGCCCGGCCATGGAAGTGATGAAAAATGAAGTTATTGCCCAGCTCAAAAGTAAAGGCGTGGAAGATGTGGAGGTACAGATTTCCTTTCGGGTGCCCTGGTCATCTGAATTTATATCTGAAAAGGGAAAAAAAGCACTTAAGCAATATGGATTTGCACCGCCCCCGTCCAATCGGCTTTTTACAGACCTTGAAATATTGGAAACCGCGCAATGCCCGCGCTGCGATGGCACCAATACACAATTAAAAAACCCCTTCGGCCCTACCCTATGCCGATCCATTTACTATTGCCACGATTGTAAAGAGGCCTTTGAACAGTTCAAACCATTATAAAATGGTACATCCATTTCGAGGAAACGAATAAAACCTTTATTCTTGCGCCCCGTATAGTTTTAGCCATGAGAATTACATCTGTCAACATCGTATTTGCCGGCCTTTTGGCGGGTTCCTCACTGTTTCTCAGCTGTGGGCGCACCGCTACTTCCAGCGAAAAAACCAATTTTACACATGTCGATAGCTTAACTGAAAAGTATCTTTCGTTTCAGGATACGCTTTTGCAAGCATGGAACGTGCTAGCCCGAGATGAAAAAGAAAAACTGGAATCGATCGAAAAGGCATTGCATGGCATGATCCGTTTGTCAGTAAATGAACTTCCGCAATTATCGGTATTGCATAATCGATTGGATCAACTCAAACAAATTCACCTCACACAAAAAACACTTTCCAATCCTTATGTCATCGAAGAGTACGATTTCGCATCAAGCTCGTTGGTAAGTGAAGTATTGGCGTTGATGGAATCGAACCCCAAAGTAGTTTCAGATGCTGAGCTGGCTGAGTTGATTGAAAAAATAAAATTTACCGATCAGCAAATTGAAGTATACCGAAATGGATACGACAGCATTACGAGCGAATTCAATTCATTTATCGAAATCAATAAAATTTCATTGAAGGAAGTTGCCGACAACAACTTAGAAAAACGCCCGGTTTTTAATTCTGGCAAATGAAAAATGGGAGTTGACTTTCATCAACCCCCATCACTTCAGGTTTACAGGTTATTTTGTTGTTGTGTTGCCGTTGGCATCCACTATTTGGAAAGAGGGTGTGCCCAATACATTTTTGATTGTATAAACAGCACCGTAATTTCCGTTGATAGATACTTTTTTCTTGTACACTAATTCTTTGTTGCCATCATACACTTTCACAGTAACATCAGAAACACCCTTGTTAGCGATTGACACTAAGTATTTGTTCTCTTCTTTCAGTTTTGAAACGTGGACTGCATTTACTGAACCTTCGTTGCCTGAAATAGTCACCTCTCCAGTAGTAGGCAATTCGTATGAAACGGTTTTTTCTGTAACTCCCTGGCTGGTTCTTACTTCGATTTTGTAAAGACCGCTTTCCATACCGGCGAAGTTGAGTGGACGAATAAAACCTTTTTCAGAAAAGATGTTGTCAGAAAAAACAACTTCGCCTGCTTGGTTGTACACCTTTAGTACAGCCTTGCCTTCTGAAACACCTTGATAAATTACTTTCAGGATGTTTTTCGATTGCTGACTTACTACTTCGAGTTTTGAATCGGTTGGATTATTGGCATATGTAAATACACTTACCAACATCAATACGACTGCTGATACAATTGATTTTGCTTTCATAGTTTTTTTGTTTTGTTATGATGCAAATGTACGGGCAAGTTGTATCGAAGGCCAGAAGTTGTAAGTAAAGTTGATTTATTAACTAAAAAATCGTTTGCAGAAAATACACTTTCATTTTTCAACGAAAAAGTACTCTACTGACTAAGTTGAGTAGTAATTTTTTGGTGACAATAGATTTTAAAATTCAGCACACGATTGCATTTTGAAACGTGCGGCAATGGGTGGAAAACTCAAATTAGGGATAAGGGATAAGGGATAAGGGGTTAGGGATTAGGGGTTAGGGATTGGGGATTAGGGTTAATCAATTCTTCGGGTTGTCAGCATTTAACCTTGGTTAAAAAAATAAAACTAATTCAACTCATGTGTGTGGCACACAATCTAAAAAAATGCGTGAACGATTTGTATGGAGTAAAAAAAATAGAAGTGACGTTAAAAAAATCAATTCAGATGAAATACATCTTTTGATTTTTCTGCGAATTGCAAAAGTTCCAGTTGATAGCTGAGTTGACTGACTAAATAAGTTAATCGTTTCTGTTCATCGAGCGCAACTAATTTTAATCGACTCGCAAAATCAAGATTTAAGTCGTTCGCTACCTGCCACACATCGGGCATGTTGGTGGACTTGATATTCATGTGCTGCGCAAACGCAGTGTATTTTTCTAATAACGCAATATGGTTGGCTGGCTCAAATTGCACATTCATCATATTTACATCGCCACCCGGATAGAGTTTGTCGCGAAAAGTGCGATAGAGTGTTGACATGGTGAACAGATCTAAACACTTCACAATAATGTCTGACTCACCACCTGGGTAGCGTTTGATCACACTTTCTAACTTTACCCACGAGCCAAACTTATTTTCGTTGAGAGGGTGATTAAAATAAATTCCAAAGCCGATGTCGCGCGTTTCGGCTTCCTGCAACAATTGTTTGTAGCGTGGCTCGAAAATATGCAATGGCACCAACTCTCCCGGTAATGGAAAAATGGAGAGGGGAAACATCGGGATTTTTATCAATTCACTCATTCGAGATTTAAACAGATAAAAAGTGGAATTGTTTCATTTGGCTACAAGGAGTTAAAAACTGATTAAATAATGCGGATTTACCGCAAATCGGTTTTTGAGCACCGTTTCGCCGGGAAGAAATGAAAGATGGATCACAAACGAATAACCCGCTACTACACCCCCCAATTGCTGAATCATGTGGCCCGCCGCCGATGCTGTTCCGCCGGTAGCAAGTAAATCGTCATGCACTAAAACGCGGGTGCCCGGTGCAACCGCATCGGTGTGCATCTCGATCGCCGCCTCTGCATATTCAAGTTGATAGTGCTCCGTTATTTTTTTGTAGGGCAACTTACCTGCCTTGCGAATGGGAATGAAGGGTAACTCTAATTCTTGCGCTATCAACGATCCAAAAATAAAACCACGAGCCTCCACGCCTGCTACGGCTCCAATGGATTGATCTTTGAATTGATGGGCGATGGCTTCAACTACTTTTTTGCGAGCACCCGGATGTGCCAGCAACGGAGTGATGTCTTTGAAAAGAATACCCGGTCGGGGAAAATCGGGTACATCGCGCAGCAGCGGTTTTAATAAATCTTCCATCGAAACTATTTTAATTGGTTGAATGATGTATCGGTTTGCCATTGAGAATAACGCGCTCAATCCAGTTAGTACCAAAGCGGTAAGGAATGTATGCGATGGACGGGATGGGTTGTGTCACTATCAGGTTGGCTACTTTGCCTCGTGTAATGCTGCCATGTGTGTCTAGCAACTCTAAACAGCTGGCCGTGTTTATGGTTGTGGCGTTCACTGCTTCTTCGGGGGTCATTTTCATTTTTATACATGCCAGAGAAAGCATCAAGGGCATACTTCCGCTGGGTGCACTGCCCGGATTATAGTCAGTGGCGATGGCCAAAGGTAAACCGGCTTGCAACATCGCACGCGCAGGCGGAAATGGCAGTCCCAGAAAAAATGCAGCCCCAGGCAAAGCGGTAGGCATCACCCCACTATTTTGTAGCAACGAAATTTCTTCGTTACCAATATTTTCAAGGTGATCGACACTGAGTGCCTGCGTCTGCACTCCCACCTGCACACCTCCTGATCGGCTCAATTGGTTGGCGTGAATGCGAGGCTTCATTCCATGTTTGCGCCCGGCTTCAATCACACGAATGGTTTCTTCGGGGGAAAAAAATCCTTGCTCGCAAAAAACATCAATGTAATCGGCCAGATTTTCCTGCGCTATTGCGGGAATCATTTCCTGAATGATCAAATCCAGATAAGCCGGCTTGGTCATTTCGCGCGGCACGGCGTGGGCACCTAAAAAAGTTGTTTTCACCACCATGCCCGTTTCGCGGCCAATGCGTTTGGCTACGCGCAGCATTTTGATTTCATCTTTTACAGAGAGGCCATAGCCACTTTTTATTTCCACGGCACAAGTTCCCGAATGAAGAATCTCCCATGCCCGTGGCAGCGACCGATCGAAAAGTTCATCTTCTGAAATGGCTTGCAATTTTTTTGCAGAGTTCAATATTCCGCCTCCGCTGGCAGCAATCTCTTCGTAAGTGGCCCCCTTTATCTTTAACACAAATTCATCTTCGCGGCTGGCTGCAAAAACGAGATGGGTGTGACTATCTACAAATCCGGGTAATACAAACCGGCCAGTGGCATCGATTATTTGCTTTGCTTGCTGCGGTGAATGTTGCTGCGGGCCATAATCGGCAATGCGGCCATCTTTAATGGCGATAAAGGCATCTGAAAGAATGGGAAGGTGCGCCATAGCAGCACCTGAAAGAAACGAAGGGGTGCTTTCTCTGACTTGAACCAGACCTTTGATATTTTCGATTAACAAGTCAAAGGCCATACCCCGAAATTACTTTCCAAACGACTCTACTTTGTAATCGAGATTGGTACCGAATACGGGGAAAGAAATTTTGAACATTACATACAATCCTTGGCCGGTAATGCTGGGGCGCAAACCGATCTCGCCTCCATAGGCCCAACTGAGGGTACGATTGAATTTTCCATCGATACCTGCTCTAAAACCAAAGGAAGTGGTTTTAATGGCATTGGTTGAATATTCATTGACCAACAAACTAACAGGATCGCGATAGCTTACAGGATCTACAGCCAGTGAAGGGGCAAACATCACATCAAAAAAAACAGTGAACATGCCATCGTCAACTCCCTCTTCGTACTTATCGAAGCTAACGGCTACGTTTCGAAACCATGACATGGAGCCTCCCAGATAAACATTGGTAGAACTCATGTTGCTGAAAACGCTGAACTCTTCCACCTTTCCTGTGCTCGGATTGGTAATAGTGACGGGCAATCCGTTGCCTTTGGAATCGGTAATATCGGCATTGGTTAGTTCTTGCGACTTTAACGCGCGATTGAGGTCAACGGTGCTGTTCCATAAAATTCCTCCGAGGCGCACACCATAAATTTTGCGCACTTTGCAGGGAATTTCGGCACGCAGTGGCACAGTGGCAGCCCAGCGGTTGCCTTTGAAGCTTTTCTTGTACAACACCATTTTGGTTTTACCGCTTTCATCGAAATCTTTGATGTGGTACGTGCCACCCAATTCGAAGTAGGTGAAGGAGTTTTCTTTCAGCAACACATCGCTGTTGTCGATAGCTGCCTGTCGATTGAAGTCGAAGAAAGAGCCACTGTACGTTTTGCGGAAGTGCGCCTTAAAATCCATCTTATCTTTGAGGTAGTAGCTGGCCTCCAGACCAAAACCGGCATTTACATTGGTAGCGAATAATTCGCCATACAAAGGTTGAAATCCAATAAACAGTTTATTAACGGAATACGGCTCATCGTATAGTTCTTCGTAAGTAACGGCTGGTTTTTCCTTATTGTCTTGGGCAAAAGAGGAAATAGAAACCAACATCAGGCAAAAAATAAAAAACCTGGACATTTTAAGGTTCATAGGGGATGTTAATTAGTCAAAAATAAAGACATCAACACTGTCATTATCTGTTCTATATAAAAAAACCAATCTAAAGGTAATTAAAAGCACGTAGCAGGCTATAAAAGTGTAAGTATTTCAGACGATTTTGCGCTAAAAGCTATTTAACCTCTACCAATTCGCCCAATTTAAAGGTCACAAAACTGAAGTTCCCATTATCGCGTGTGGGTTGAAGTCCAAAACCGGAAGTGAAAAACCCCTGAACAAATGCCCCGCTTTGCAATTGAGAGGGGAAATTGGAACCGTACTTTCCCAGTGCTCTTCCCAAGTTCATCATCATTTCAAACCCTTTGCGGGAATTGTCCGAAGGCAGCACGCCATGAAGTTTGAGATACGCATCGCGGAAGTAAATGTCCGGGCTGCTGATGGGCGAACAGAAGTTGGGGGCTGCAAATACCACTTGGGTTTTCTCCAGTTTGGAGTAATCTGCTGAGTTTTCTTCCAGCCACGCTTCGGTGCCTACCACCAGAATGGAGTCGCCCCTGGTTTCGACACTGTTGACCACTTTGGTGTAGATAACCGGATCATCGGAAGCCACAAAGATGCTGCCGATGCTGTCTTTCTTTAGGGTAAACTCCAAGGGGTTTTTCCACTCGTCGTATTTGGTGGCTCTGGCCAGCTTGTCTAAAATGCGGAAGGATGTTTCTAAGCGCACTTCTTCAACATACACTACTTTCAGTCCGATCTCCTTCGCTTTTTTGATGTAGTTAAATGCCATCACTGAGTCTTTGGGGTTTTCGCCATAGTAGACCAACGTTTTTTTGTTGGTGACGGTCTTGGCTACCAACTCGGCCGATTTGCGCCCAATGGTTTCGTGGCTGGGTTGATAGAGAAAAGAATAGGGATTGTCCGTCAGAAAATCGCTGTTGCTGGAAACGGGATTGATGACTACGTTGATTTGGTTTTCGCGGGTAAACTGTTGCACCGGTTTCGCGTCTTCGGCAAACAATGGCCCGATGATGAGGTCTACTGACTTCAGTTCGGATTGGCTTAAAAGCGATTTGGTGACTTCGGGATTGCGCTCGGTGTCGTAGGCCAGTAAGTCGATATGGATGCCCAGTTTTTCGAGGGAATCGACCGCCAGTTTCATTCCCTGATATAAATCTAAGATAGGTTGATTCTTTTTACGCTCGGGGCTGGGTTCTAATGTGCTGGCGCGGAAGGGCAAAAGCGCTGCCACACGATAGCGCTCGCGAAATAGAGAGCGGGCAGGCGATGCGGTAATAAAATCGGATTCGTTCCAATTGTATTTGAGCAAGATGGATTGAAATAAATTGGTGTCGAGGAAGCGCTCGGGCGACTGACCAATGGCGGTAACGAGAGCTCGGTCTACTTCTACATCGTTGGGGTTTTCTTCGCGCAGCATTTTAGCAACCTCCACATCTTTGATTTTGGCCAGATGAACTCGCTTGAGTGAATCGAGTTTTTCCTTCATGGAAGGATCAGTGATTTCATTGGCCAACTTCATGGCGATGAAATAATCGCCACTTTCGAAATAAAGTTTAGATAACCACAAGGTAGCTTCATTCAATTGCGGCCAAGTAGGATATGTTTTTCGCAAGTGCGTGAACTGATTTTTGGCTACGGTTGAAAAGCCGAGCCGCTGTGCCGACAGTGCGTAGTAGAAGGTGGCGTATTCGGCATAGGGATTATTTTTATCGTATACCATGAGGGGATTGAAAGCATCCATGGCAGCACTGTAGTTGGCTTGAGTGAACAGCTCTTTTGCCTTGCGGAATTGCTTCTTGAAATCTTGCGCCTGTGCCGCGAAGGCAAAACACAAAATGAGTAATGTAGTTGTGAACTTGGTTGCGATAGCCCGATCGGCCAGGGATAGAAGCGAAAAGCCCGAAGTGGGTTGAGATGGAGCGTTGGCCGGACTTGTAGCGAATAGCCCGGTGCGCAGCAGGCCGCCCCTTATTTTCATTCGATACATCCAATTCATAAATTCTTAATTTTTATTCCCACTCAATAGTTGCCGGTGGCTTAGAGCTAATGTCGTACACCACACGGTTGACGCCTTTTACCTTGTTGATGATGTCGGACGATACTTCGCTGAGGAACGCGTGGGGAAGGTGCGCCCAATCGGCTGTCATGCCATCGACACTGATAACGGCACGCAAGGCAGCTACTTGCTCGTAGGTGCGCTCATCGCCCATTACGCCTACGGAGTAAACGGGCAGCAATACTGCACCGGCTTGCCATACCTGGTTGTATAAATTGTGTTTTCGCAAAGCGCCAATAAAGATACTGTCTACCTCCTGCAAAATCCGTACCTTCTCCGGAGAGATTTCGCCTAAGATACGGATGCCGAGGCCGGGACCGGGGAATGGGTGACGACCTAAAATGGTAGGATCGATTTGCAATGTTTTGCCTACGAGGCGCACTTCGTCTTTGAAGAGCGTGTTGAGCGGCTCGACTACTTTCAATTTCATTTTTTCGGGAAGGCCGCCCACATTGTGATGTGATTTGATGGTGGCGGATGGGCCTTTGACTGAAACCGATTCGATGACATCGGGATAGATGGTGCCCTGACCCAGCCATTTTACATCGGCAATGGCGTGCGATTCTTCGTCAAACACTTCAATAAAAGTTTTGCCGATGGCCTTGCGTTTGGCTTCGGGTTCGCTGAGGCCGTTGAGGGCTGCGTAGAATTTTGCTTTGGCATCTACGCCTTTGATGTTGAGACCCATGCCGCGGTACGATTCTAACACTTGTTCGAATTCGCCTTTGCGCAAGAGACCGTTGTCTACAAAAATGCAGTAGAGATTTTTGCCGATGGCGTGATGCACGAGCATGGCGGCTACGGTAGAGTCGACACCACCGGAGAGCGCCATAACAACTTTATCGCTGCCCAGTTTAGATTTTAGATCCGCAACGGTGGACTCTACAAATTGATCGGGTGTCCACTCTTGTGCGCAGTGGCAAATATGGACTACGAAATTGCGCAGCAGTTCTTTGCCATGAGTGGAATGTGTTACCTCGGGATGGAACTGGATGCCGTAGATGTTTTCGTTTTTCTTTTTGAAGGCCGCCACCTTTACGGATGGGGTGCTGGCGATGATATCGAATTGATCAGAAATGGAGGCGATGGTATCGGCATGCGACATCCAAACTTGTGAATCGAGGGCGATTTCTTTGAGGAGGTCGTTGTGGTGATCGACTGACGAAAGGGTGGCGCGTCCGTATTCGCGAATTTGCGACGGGAGCACTGAGCCACCGGTTTTGTGCGCAATTAATTGAGCGCCATAGCACACGCCTAATACGGGCAAATTGCCGAATTGAGCCAAATCGACATCGGGCGAGCCGGCATCGCGCACGGAACAGGGGCTACCTGAAAGGATAATACCTTTGATGTTGCCGTGGATGGCTGGAATGTGGTTGTAGGGGTGGATTTCGCAGTATACGTTTAGCTCGCGCACCCGGCGGGCGATGAGTTGAGTATACTGAGAACCGAAATCGAGGATGAGAATTTGATCTGCCATTCGCAAAAATACTAATTCGGGAGGGAGTAAACCTAGGGGTGTGAGGGTAGGAATAGAGTATTTTTAATCTAGGGCTTGAACGATAGAGTTGGGCAACATGAGCAGGAAAGGCAAGGCTTTGGAATAGTCTAGTTGAGGATACTCTAACCCCAGTAGCCTGATGTTCTTGTAATAGGTTTGATGCTGAAGGTAATAGCTTTTTTCGCTTTGAATAAACCATGCTTTTTCTCCCAGTTTTTGGGCTAAAAACCATTTTTCGATCAGTCTCGCACTGCGTCCATTGCCATCGTTCCATGGATGAATTTTTACAAACACCAAGTGGATCATGGCTGCAAAAAAGAACACTTCGTTGGTGCTCAATTTCACATGGCGCAAAGTTTCAATATCAGCATATAACTTCTCCATCTCACCAACAACTTCAAATGGGGTTGCGGCAATGTATTCTATCCTTCCATCAGGTGTGGAAACGTACATATTATGCACACGAATTTTGCCTTGTTGGTGCTTGGCGACTATGTGTTTGCTAAGCAATCGATGTGCTTTAGCAATATTCTCTTTGTTGAGATCATTGGTTTTGGCGAAGGTATATGCGTCATAGAGGTCATCGATCTTTTTAGTGTAATCGGGCAAAAATTCGATACCGAATTTTTTATGTTTGATGTAACTGTCTAGTTCTATCTCTTCACCTTCAATTTTGCTAGAATAAACCGAAGATACAGACGTATAAAAACTAAAAGTATCGGTGGATATTTCGGCATCCTTCAATGCATCGAATTTTTCCTGCAACTGTGCCGGTACCTGTCTGTGGTACTCTTCGAGCAGAGTTGTAGGAATGAGTTGGAGGTTCATTTGCGCGGCTAGCTTTTATCAAAATCAAGATCGTTAAATTAATCCCATTTCCAATACCTCAATCTTCCTTGGAGTGGTTAAATGGAATGCTTAATCATTTTGTTTCACCACAAAAATAGTGATTCCAAACACCAGATGAAGGTATGTTCAGGTATACGTCTCCATCTATTTTTTTGTACTTTTGAATAATGGAAACAAATCTTTTAGCCAGAATAACATCAGACACCAAAATATGCGGTGGAAAGCCCTGTGTTCGGGGAATGCGGATTAGAGTAGTTGATGTGCTGGAATTATTGGCTTCTGGATTATCTCCACAACAGATTGTTACCGAAGAACTTCCTGATCTGGAAGAGGAAGATATTCGGGCGTGTCTCATTTATGCTGCTTCTAAAGTAAATCATCCTGTACTTGTGGCGGCATGACGCTTCTGCTCGACGTTCATCTCTCCCCATTTATCACCCATTGGATTGAGGAAACCTTTCAAGTTAAGTGCATTTCATTTCATCATTTAAACTGGCAAAGATTACCTGATGAAATCGCTTTTTCAAAAGCAAAGGAAATGAATGCCGTTGTACTGACAAAAGATGAAGACTTCACAGTTCTGCTTTCAAAATATGGCGCACCACCTAAAATAATTTGGCTAACCTGTGGAAACACTTCTAAAAAACGTTTGAAGGAAATTCTATTGATTCACTTGAAAGAAGCTATTTTATTACTTGATACTAATGATCTTGTAGAGATAAAATGAAGTTTAGGAAAAACAATCTCACTTATACACCTCGTAGCAATACTCTTTCAAGTAATCGGCGGCATCATCTTCGCCTGCATTGAAGGCTTTGGTTAGCAGGCGGCAACCTTCGTCTGTGCGCTTAAGTTGAACGAGTGCTGTGCCTTTGTAAAACCAGGCGCTGGTATTTTCGCTGTTCAGTAGCAGTGCCAAATTTAAATAGTCGATGCTTCGCTGATATTGTTCTAACTCCAGACAAAAAGAACCTGCGTAGAGGTATGTTGGCTCATAGGTAGCGTCTAATTCAATGGATTTATGAATGCTCTGAAACGCACTGTCTACCTGATTCAATGAATAGTAGACCAATGCTAAATTGGTTTCTAATTCCGCATCGTCCATCGCGCTTCGCACAGCCAGCAAATCGGTTTTGGCTTGCTCATACTTGCCTTTTTGCAACAAGATGGAGCCTCGCCATTTAACCAATTCCAGATTATCAGATTGTAGTTCGATGGCGCGGTTAATACTCTCCAGCAATAACTCCTCTTCGCCTGTCTGTGTATAAATAAATGCGCGTAGAATATATGCTTGCGCTACGTGTGCAAACTGCGGAATGAAAATATCCAAATCCTTGAGAGCTTTATCAAACTGCTCGGAATAATAATAGGCAAACGCGCGCTTATAAAGCGGGCTGTAGTCTTCCTTCTCTTTCAAGCCGGACGTTTGAATGATCTGAGTATACAACTCAATGGCTTGCTCAAACTTTTGCTGACTCATCAGCGTATCAGCTGCGGCTTCGGAGGCAGAATTATTTTGTGCCGATGCGGTGGTATGGGTAAAAAAGAAAATGACCAAACTCAGGAGGAGCTTGGTCAAATTTCTGTTGTTGAAAAAATGAGTCACACGTGACACGTTTAAAATTCAATTAACGGTTATGCTGTGGCCGTAGCCTTGTTAGCATAACGCTTGCGATCCGTTTCGTTCAAATAAATTTTGCGCAAACGAATTGACTTGGGTGTTACCTCCACGTACTCATCTCCCTGAATATATTCCAACGCCTCTTCCAATGAGAATTTAGTAGCCGGACGAATCGTCATTTTTTCTTCCGATCCGGTGGCACGCATGTTAGTCAGCTTCTTTGTTTTGGTAATGTTAATCACCAAGTCTCCGCTGCGGTTGTTCTCTCCTACTACTTGGCCCTCATACACAGCATCGCTCGGGTCTACAAAGAATTTACCGCGGTCTTGCAAATTGTGTAAGCTATATGGAATGGCTTCGCCTTGTTCCATGCAAATAAGGGACCCGTTGATACGTCCAGGAATTTCGCCTTTGTACGGTTGATATTCTTTGAAGCGGTGCGTTACGATGGCTTCACCGGCAGTTACGTTCAACAAGTAATTTCTCAAACCAATAATACCGCGGGCAGGAATCATGAATTTCAAAATCATGCGGTCTGCTTTAGGTTCCATATTGGTCATTTCGCCTTTGCGTTGAGAAACTGTTTCAATCGCTTTTCCGGCAACAATTTCAGGTAAGTCGATTGTTAATTCTTCCATTGGCTCGCACTTCACGCCATCAATTTCCTTGAAGATTACCTGAGGCTGACCAATTTGCAATTCGTATCCTTCTCTTCGCATGGTTTCGATCAATACCGACAAGTGCAATACACCGCGTCCGAAAACGAGGAAGCTATCGGCTGAACCGGTTTGTCCTACTTTCAATGCGAGGTTCTTTTCTAATTCTTTATCCAAACGATCTTTGATGTGACGTGAGGTAACAAACTTACCTTCTTTGCCATAGAATGGAGAGTTGTTGATGGTAAACAACATGCTCATGGTAGGCTCATCAATTTTGATGGACTTCAATGCCTCCGGTTTTTCCAAATCAGAAACGGTATCTCCGATTTCAAATCCTTCCAAACCTACCAAAGCGCAAATATCTCCGGCCTTTACTTCTTCTACCTTCTTCTTGTCAAAACCTTCGAACACGTACACTTCTTTGATACGTGTTTTTACAATCGCTCCTGTATCGCGTTTTACCAAGGCTACAAACTGACCTGCTTTTACATTACCGCGTTGAATACGTCCGATCGCCACACGACCGATGTATGAAGAATATTCTAATGATGTGATCATTAATTGAGTAGGTCCTACATCAATCTTTGGAGCAGGGATGTATTTAATTACACCTTCAATCAAAGCAGTGATATCAGTAGTTGGTTTTTTCCAATCATCACTCATCCAACCTTGTTTGGCCGAACCGTAGAAGGTAGGGAAATCCAATTGATCTTCGCTGGCATCGAGTGCAAACATCAAATCAAACACAGATTCATGTACTTCATCGGGTGTACAGTTCTTTTTGTCTACTTTATTGATTACTACAATCGGCTTTAAGCCTAATTGCAGTGCTTTTTGCAATACAAAGCGAGTTTGGGGCATTGGGCCTTCGAATGCATCGACCAACAAAAGGCAACCATCGGCCATATTGAGTACACGCTCTACTTCACCGCCAAAGTCACTGTGGCCTGGCGTATCAATAACATTGATTTTATAGTCTTTGTAGCGAACCGACACGTTTTTGGCAAGGATGGTGATACCCCTCTCGCGCTCCAAGTCGTTGCTATCCATGATCAACTCGCCGGGGTTCTCGTGGTCTTTGAAGAGATGGCCTGCATGAAGCAGTTTATCAACTAAAGTAGTTTTACCGTGGTCAACGTGAGCAATAATTGCGATGTTCCTGATTTTTTCAACTTCCATAAATGCCCTATTCTAATGATTTTTAAGATTTGAGGCCGCAAAGATAGCTTTAATTGGTCAAAATCAGGCATCGATCTGATCATTTGTTGATAGAGACTCAAATACGCGGAAGAACACGAAAACAAACGGTGGCAATCAAAAGCGTAAGCAATTACTCGATAGAGAAACGTACCAGTATCTCAAAACGAAGCTTTATCTTCTTTAATGGCAATTCACCATCGGTTATCGACTCATTATTATTTTTCCACGAAACATTACTGTTTCCATACAAAGATCTGTTATCAAATTTTGCAACATCATCCGGGTTCTCGGTAATTAACAAAGGTTTACCTCGCTTTGAGCCAACTGTGTTTAATAATGCATCAGCTTTTCGTGTTGCCGCCTGAAGTGCCTCCACTTTCAAATCAAGTCTATACTTACTCATCTCAGTGTGATCAAGCCTAACAATTTCAAGATGATCTAGTTTTACATTCTTTAAATTATCTAGCATTTTAAAAACACCCTCTGAATTCGAGAATTTGATTAGAAACTCTTTTGTCGCGTAAAAATCACGCTCTCTTCTTTTCTGTTGAACTGCATTGAGAAATATATCTGCCACACTTATATCCTCGCTCTTAATACTTGATTTTGTCAGTGCATCTAAAAAAGCTTGTTCAATTGATTCTAAGTTTACTTTCACCCGATTCTCATCATATTCTTTTAGGCGAATGGAAACAATGATGATGTTAGGTGTGATTTCACCTTCGGCTGAACCTGTTACTTCAATATATGGCTTATCATTCTGGCTAAAAGCTGTGAAAATTGTACAAGTGAAGAAGATGATGAATAATTTCTGTTTCATATTTTTTTGGTGAATAAGATAGGTTTCACGGTATTTCAATTTGCAAAATAGACTAACGGCTTAGTCCCTGTTTAATTATTGCCTTCAATGTTTTTAAATCCACTTCTTCGAGCTTGTTAATGTACAAACACCCCTTTCCGGTTTTGTATTTTCCCAGTTTCTTTAGTAGCGCGGTGTCTTCTACTGCGCCTGAAATGTAGAGCGCAAAATTTTGCTTGCGTGGTGAAAAACCCATCACAAACCAATTCAACTCCCTACCACTATCGTATTTCAAAACTTTATCGCCTAAACCAATGATGGCGGAGCCCCACATTTTGGCTTTGGCCTTCGTTGCTTTCTCCATCATTTTCAAAATCGCAAATGCATCTTTTTGTTTTTGTGGGTCTTCTACTTTTTTCAAAAAAGCATCAACACTCAGTTCTGTCTTTTTTGTTTTTAGCTCGGCCATATCAGTCAGTTTTTTGCTACCCAAGTTACTAATTTGTTAGAATTCATTTTCTGCTGGCGTAAAAGCATAAGTATTTCTTAACTTGTTGAATGAACCATCCATTTCACTTTAACGTTAGGTCATCATGTCAAAAAACATTTTAATAACCGGCGCTCAGGGTAATCTGGGCAAAGCGTGTGCAGAAAAATTTCTTCAGAGTGGCGATCAGGTTTTTGCCTTGACCACACCCGGCAAAGAAGAAAAAAGTGATCGCACAAACTTCCACTCGTTTGGCATTGATTTAAGTCAGGAAGATGATGCAGAGGCTTTCGTAAAAACGCTGATTGAAAAATATCAAACCATCGATGCGGCTGTTTTAACTGTTGGTGGCTTCGCGATGGGCTCTATTCACAACACCGATAAAGCCGCACTGCAAAAAATGATTGATCTTAACTTTTACACGGCATATTTCATTGCAAGAGCCATTTTTCAGCAGATGCTACAACAAGGTCACGGCCGAATCATCTTCGTAGGTGCTCGTCCTGCACTCGATGCCCAGCAAGGAAAAAATACACTCGCGTATGCACTCAGCAAATCTCTGATTTTTGATTTGGCCACTTTGCTCAATGCCGAAGCAAAAGGCAAAAATGTAACGGTCACCGTCATTGTGCCCAGCACGATCGATACGCCAATCAACCGACAATCGATGCCCGATGCACACTTTGAAGACTGGGTAACTGCAGAAGAAATTGCGGATACTATTCATTTTGTTATTTCAGATGCCTCTCGTGCTTGGCGCGAACCGATCATCAAACTATATAACAACGCTTAACACTCATTCACACAATTTCACAACTTCATGTATCTTTAAGGTTTGAATAATTGGCACCTCTAAAAACTCAATACACCCTTCTCTCTGTGGAGAAGGGCAAGGGTTGAGGTGATAAAAAGAAGGGTTTTTAGAGTTGCCCTAATATTAATTGTGTAAATCATGAAAAGAAAAGCATGGATCGTGTTGATAGGATTAAGCGGAGTGGTATTCTTTTCTTTTACCGCTCCGGTAGATCGCTATTTCGAAATTGCCAGGAACCTAGACATTTTCGCCTCGCTCTTCAAAGAGGTTAACAATTTGTACGTAGACGAAGTAAGCCCTACTAAGATGGTTCACACCGGCATTGATGCCATGCTTAACTCGCTCGATCCGTATACGAACTACATCTCCGAAGATCAGGTGGAAGATTTCCGTACGATGAATACCGGTCAGTATGGTGGCATTGGTGCCTTAACCCGAACCTATAACAACCGCACCGTGGTTACGATGGTGTATGAATCCTATCCTGCCTACAAAAACGGTTTACGCATTGGCGATGAAGTCATCAAAATGGACGGCATCGAACTATCGAAGTTAACGCAGGATGAAGCGAACCATTTAATGCGCGGTCAGGTGGGCACTATGGTGAAATTGACGGTGAAGCGGTTTGGCAAAGAACAACCGATCGATCTGGAATTTAAACGCGAAAAAATAAAAATCAGCAATGTGCCTTACTTCGGTATGATTGCTTCCGATGTCGGCTATATTCAGTTGACGGAGTTTACCAGCGAAGCCGGCAAAGAAGTAAAAAGTGCGTTGATCTCGCTGAAAGAAAAAGGCGCTAAGTCCATCGTATTGGATTTGCGAGGCAATCCGGGTGGATTGCTTTTTGAAGCGGTGAATATCTGCAATCTGTTTTTGCCGAAAGGAACAAAAGTGGTCGACACGAAAGGCAAGCTGCCGGAGAACAACATTACCTACGAAACACTCAACCCACCTGTTGATCTGGAAATTCCCGTGGCTGTGCTGATCAATCGGGGTAGTGCCTCTGCTTCTGAAATTGTTGCAGGAACGTTACAAGATTACGATCGGGCGGTTATTTTAGGAGAACGTTCTTTTGGGAAAGGATTGGTGCAGGTGAGTCGGCCTCTCTCCTATCATGCACAGGTAAAAATTACCACAGCAAAATACTACACGCCTACCGGACGCTGCATTCAGGTTTTAGATTACACCCATCGCCGCGAAGACGGCAGTGCAGGTGTAGTCCCCGATTCTATCAAAAAAGAATTCAGAACTACTAACGACCGAAAAGTGTATGATGGCGGTGGCATTGATCCTGATGTGAAATTGAATTCGCAAGAAGCATCCGCCGTTACGCAGGCACTATTTGTTTCTGGGCACTTGTTTGACTACGCCACACTTTATGCTGCAAAACACAGCGCCATCGCCGAACCCAAAAAATTCAACCTGAGTGATGCCGAGTACGCGGAATTTATTGCGTGGATGAAAGGAAAAGCATACAGCTACCAGACCGTCTTGGAAGAGAATTTAAAAAGTCTGACCGAAGTGGCCCATCAGGAAAAATATTATAACGACCTTAAAAATTCCATTGAGCAACTACAGAACCAAATCAAAGAGAGCAAAAAGAATGACCTGATCATTTATAAAGAGCAAATCAAAACCTTGTTAGAAGAAGAAATTGTTGCCCGTTATTATCTGGAAAAAGGAGCCGTTGAATCGCGATTCAAAAATGATGTAGAAATAAAAAAATCGATCGACTTGCTTCACAACTCTGCGGAATACAAAAAGATTTTACGTGTTAAGTAGCACTGCATGCGCTTAAAAGTATACCGATCACTGGCCATTACGCTGGCCGGATTTGTGGTTTTGTTATTGATCATGGATTCGTGTATGCAGTTTCGCATGAGTAAAAAAGAAATCGACACTTTCTTTGAAACGAAAGAGAAAAAGGGCACGATTCATCAATACACGCAAGCACATCAAACCATCAACTATTTGCACGTGGGCGATGCTCAATTGCCACTGGTGGTGTTTGTTCATGGTTCGCCAGGATCACTAAGCGCATTTATTGATTTTATGGGAGATACCGCTTTGCTAAAAAAAGCACAGCTCATTTCGGTGGATCGACCCGGCTTTGGCCATTCAAACTTTGGTCGAGCGGAGAAATCCGTTAAAAATCAAGCTGCGTTCCTGATGCCCATTCTCGAAAAGTATAAAAACAACAGACCCATTATTTTGGTTGGCCACTCGATGGGTGGGCCGGTGATCTCACGCATGGCCATGGATTATCCGGAGTTAGTTGATGGGCTGGTGATTGTTGCTGGCTCTATCGACCCCGATCTGGAACCGAATGAAACCTGGTTTCGCGCGCCGCTGTCCACTCCTTTTTTGCGCTGGATTCTTCCTCGTTCATTTCGTGCTTCCAATGATGAAATTTATCATCTGAAGCCTGAGTTGCAAGATATGTTGGCGTTGTGGCCGCAGATTAAAGCACGAACTATTGTGATTCAGGGCAAGAAAGATTCGCTGGTCGATCCGCGCAATGCAGATTTTGCCAAACGCATGATGACGAATGCTAAAATTGACTTAGTTCTAGTAGATGACATGAATCATTTTGTGCCTTGGTCACATCCACAATTGATCCGCCAGTCAGTTTTAAAATTGATTGATGATCTTCCTAAAAAGTAAAGAATAAAATAAAAGAGGCTTCCGTTCCCGAAAGCCTCTGATTGTTCGCAGTAAGTAATTATCTCAAGAACAACAGCTCTCTGTATTTTACTAAAGGCCAGTCTTCATCGTCAACTAGCAATTCGAGTTTGTCCACTGAATCTCTGATTTTATCGAAGTACTTTTCTTTAATGTCATCGCAATACGCAATGGCACGTTTGTGTGTGTCTGTCAGTTTGTTGATTCGCTTGCGCTCCTCAACCATTTGACGCACGCCATTTTTGATCACTTCAATGTGCTCAGAAATTTCTTTGATGGTTTGCACCACCGCAGCGTTATCTACACCCAATCCTTTCAAACCGTTGGCGTTGGTAATCAATTTGTTTTGATAAGCAATTGCCGTAGGAATAATGTGGTTCATGGCCAGGTCGCCAATCACACGTGCTTCGATCTGCACTTTCTTGATGTAGCTTTCCAACTTGATTTCGTTGCGAGCCTCTACTTCTTTGTGGCTCAACACTCCAAATTTCTCAAAAAGTTCTAACGAGTTCTTGGATAGATACGCATCAATTGCACGTGGCATATTTTTGATGTTGTTCAATCCTCTCTTCTCAGCCTCCACTACCCACTCATCAGAGTAGCCATCGCCTTCAAAGCGAATTGCTTTAGATTCTTTGATGTATTGACGCAACACGTTTACAATCGCAAGGCGTTTTTCTTCGCCATTTTCAATTGCTTTTGAAACTACTTCATAGAATTTCGTCAACTGGTCAGCCACGATCAGGTTCAGCGCTGTCATAGGCGTACCGCAGTTGTCGCTGCTACCTACTGCGCGGAATTCAAATTTATTTCCAGTGAAGGCAAAAGGTGAAGTACGGTTACGGTCGGTAGCATCCAAAATGATTTCAGGAATCTGATCGATACCTAATTTCATGTACATGTTATCGCCTTTCTCGATTTTCACATTTCCTTTCTTCTCCAATTCATCCAACACAGCCGTCATTTGTGCGCCAATGAAAACCGACATGATGGCCGGAGGAGCTTCGTTCGCGCCTAAGCGGAAGTCGTTCGCTGCTGTTGCGATACTTGCTCTCAACAAATCAGCATGTGCGTGTACTGCCTTGATAGTTGTGATGAAGAAAGTGAGGAACAACAAATTGTCTTTCGCAGAGCTGGTAGGTGCATACAAGTTAACACCGGTGTCGGTAATCAACGACCAGTTGTTGTGCTTACCGCTTCCGTTCAAACCGGCAAATGGTTTTTCGTGGAATAAGATTTTCAAACCGTGCTTATCGCCTACGCGGCTGATCACATCCATCATCAATTGATTGTGATCGTTTGCCACGTTTACTTCTTCAAACAACGGAGCCACTTCAAACTGGCTTGGAGCTACCTCGTTGTGACGGGTGCGCACAGGAATACCCAACTTCCAGCACTCAATTTCAAAGTCGCGCATGAAATCGTATACACGTGAAGGGATGGTACCGAAGTAGTGATCTTCCAATTGCTGACCACGAGCGGGTGAGTGACCAAACACGGTGCGGCCTGCCATTACTAAGTCAGGGCGCGCGCTGGCCAATGCTTTATCTACTGCAAAATATTCTTGCTCAGAACCAAGTGATGCAACGACGTGATTGATATCCTTGTCAAAAAGCTGACAAACCTGAGTTGCGGCCTGATCGACTGCTTTCAAAGCCTTTAATAAAGGTGATTTTGTATCCAATGTCTCGCCTGTGTACGAAACGAAAATGGTAGGGATACTCAGCGTTTTACCATATAAAAACATGGGAGAAGTTGGGTCCCAGGCTGTATAACCACGCGCTTCAAAAGTACTGCGGATACCTCCACTGGGAAATGAAGACGCATCTGGCTCTTGTTGCACTAATTCGCTGCCTTTGAATCGTTCGATGCCGGCAAGTGCATCGAAGAATGAATCATGTTTTTCGGCTGTTCCACCCGTCATTGGTTGGAACCAGTGTGTAAAGTGAGTGGCGCCTTTCGCAATGGCCCATGATTTGGCAGCAGAAGCAACCGCATCGGCAGTAGCTTCATCAATTTTTTCATGGTTTTTAATGGCGTGGCTTACTTTTTTAAACACCGCAGGAGCCAGGGTAGCTCTCATTTGCTCCATCCCGAATACATTCTCTCCAAAAAACTGAGAAATATTTGGGCTAACTGGATCAACATGGATTTTAACCCGGTCATTTAGCTTCTTTAAGGCTTCGAATCGTAATTGTGACATAGTGGTTGTTTTTTTAATCAGTTCGGTTCAAAAATAGACGATTTTTGTTAATAAAAGCCTCAAAATAAACCCATTTTTACAAAAAATAATTATTGAAATATAACATCCGGTTAATTTCGAAATGGCATTCAGCGATTTTGGCACATTTCAATCGTGTGTATATTGCCCGCTTTAATTTTGAAAAATGAATCAACCGCCGAAACCACTTTTTTATGTATTGCTCATTCTAACGCTACTTATTTCCATGGCGGTGGTTTGGCAACTTCCTCAACTCGATTTCATCGTTTGGTTACAAGCATCGGGCAACGAAACGGCAGTGACATTTCTTCAATTTGTGTCGGATTCAATTACGGTGATCAGTTTAGGTATTCCATTTCTGATCGCTGTGCGGGGTGAATTCAAAACAGAAAAACTAAAGACTCGTTTGTCGTTTCTCTTTGTGGGGCTGAGCGCCGGTGTTGCCGGCATCTTTTCGTACATCATCAAAAAGTTAGTATCTGAACCACGCCCTTACGAAGTGGATGCCCGCATTGCGCAGTGGAGCGTGGGAGGCGGTTTTTCGTTTCCATCGGGGCACACCACCGAGGCATTTGCAACTGCCACTGCAATGGTATTGTTGTATCGATCGTGGAAGGTAGCCTTGCCTGCATACAGTTGGGCCTTGTTGATTGGCTACTCGCGCATGCACTTAGGTGTTCACTATCCGTTTGACGTTTTGGCCGGGATGATTATCGGCATCAGCTGTGCGTATGCTTTATCGCATGTGTTTGTGCTTAAAACAAAGTTGGGTCAGTTAGGCTAATCTTTTTTCGACTTCACTTGCTCGAAGGCCGAATCATAATCTGAGCGAATGGTGCCCATCCAACGATCCCACCATAAAAAATACAACCCATAGTTGCCAACAAAATACTGGTGGTGCTGATTGTGGTTGACCGATGTGTTGATCCACTTGCCAATGGCTGAAGATGAAAAACCACGGGGATATAGTTCATAGCCCAAATGTCCGTACACATTGTATACCATCATTAGCAGCAAAAAAGTACTGACTGCATATGGATGCGCGGGCATGACAAAAACGATGACCACCACGATACCGGCTTCGATGATTGCCTCCAGCGGATGAAAAGCATATGCTGCCCATGGCGACGGATTGGTCGACAAGTGATGAATTTTGTGAAACCAGCGATACACCGAGCGATGGTGCATGGCCCGGTGCGTCCAATAAAAATATGTGTCGTGCAAGAGTAACATCCCTCCTATGCTGCCTATAAAATAAACCCAACCATATTCGGCGATGTCGGAGTAGATGAAGGTGTAAGCGCGAAGCGGAGAGAAAAACAACACGTAGCCGATACTTGCAAAAACAAAAATGGTGAGAAGTGAATAACCGACCTCCCTCAGGTAATCGATCGATTGCGGAAAGCGGAATTGAATTTTTTTAAATGACCACGCACGCTTTTTGCATACATAATAGACAAAGAAAAAAAGGCCTGCCACCACCACATAACGCATGAAAACAAGTGTCAAAATCATGTTCCATCCGAGCCAACCTTTGTATTCATTCATATTAAAAAAATAAAACGATTAAACTAAAAGCCCTCTTTTCACGTCTAATTGGGAAATTTAAGAAATATGAGCGACTTCATCTGGAATCAGGCTGTGGTGAAAAACGAACCTCAACCCGGCTACTATACACGCAATTTTTCGTTGGCCATTTTAAACTGGGAGATCAACCGACAAGAAGAACGGCTGAGTTCTTCGAAAAACAAAAGGCAAAAAAAATAGCTCCGATCACTCAGAGCTATTTTTTTTAATTCGATTTCTTTACTGACCCTCCACTACTGGAGCCTGTATTGGTTCGGGTGGGGTTCCCACGATAGCGAATACTTCCTGCACTGCTCGCATGCGCTTCCAATTCCTTTGAAACAGAAACCTTGGCACTTCCTGCACTGCTGGCTTTGGCCGTCACATTTTGCGTCACTAAATTGTACGCATCAATATCGCCGGCGCTGCTCACTTCCAACGTAAGTTCATTAGCTTTTCCTTCCAAGTCAATATTGGCAGCGCTGGATGCGTCTACTTCTACGCGATCAACATCAATGGATATTTCAATTGATCCGGCGCTGGAGGCATTGATCTCCATTGAATTGGCCTTGATGGTGCCGTCTGAAAAGATGCTGGATGCAGAACTTGCTGAAATTTTTTCTAATGTTACATAGGTGACGTAAACTTTCACACTCACTTTGCGGTAGCTGCTCTTTTCGAGGTGAATGCGCAACACATTACCCGATACTTCTGTAATTACTTCTGATAACCGAACGTTTGTGGTTTCCACCCGCACTTCCTCTTTGTCACCTTTTTTTAAGTATACATCAATGGCTTGTGCGGATTTTATTCCCCGAAACGATCCTACTTTCCTCACTTCTGATTCCTGAGCAAACAGAGATCCGACGAAAGTGAGTGCGAGAAAAACGAACACTATCTTTTTCATAAACTATAATCTTTAAATCGACAATTCAAATACCCGAAAGTTGGTATAAAGACATGAGGTGAAGGAAGGGGTTGCATCGAACTGCGAAGTAATGTCTATTATTTTTAAGTTGAGTGTAATAATTAATTGAATTTTGTCTAACTTTCGATACAAGCAAATAGTAATTTTGAGCAAATATTTAATTTTATGATTAAAGATCAACTAAATGTTCTGATAAATTTGGCTGCCAGCGATAACTCGGTGGCTGAAAAAGAAGCCAAAGTTATTCACATGATTGCCAAAGCAAACGGCATCCCCAAAGAAGAAGTAGACGCAATGTTAAAAAAGCCTACCCCCATCGGCTCTTTGGATACACTTACAGAAGATCAAAAGTTTGAAAACCTCTACCACTTGATTCAGTTGATGAAAAGTGATGGTCAGGTATTTAAAAGTGAGATCCACTTTTGTGAGCAGGTAGCTGAAAAGCTGGGCTATAAAAAAGGTGTGGTAGCTGAACTTTCGTCTCGTATTTACAGTGATCCTTCCATTACGGCTGACCGTAAATTATTGATGGATCGCGCGCACAAGTTTTTCAAATATTCGTAAACCTACAACCTAACCTAGGTTAGGGATTATGCGAAAGTGTAATCCCTATTTTTTTGCCTCATACACTACCTTTCCTCCAAAGATGGTCATCTCTACAGTGGTTGATAAAATCTGATTATCCGGAACCGTCATGATATCTTGTGATAGAATGGTAAAGTCGGCCAGCTTGCCTGCCTCAATCGAGCCAAGCATTTTTTCCTGAAAGGCGCCAAACGCAGCATCTAACGTATACGACTTCAACGCTTGTTCGCGTGTCATTTTTTCGGCCGGCTCATAGCCCCCTTCCGGTTCGCCTTTTAATGTCTGGCGCGTAACGGAAGCAAAGTAGCTTGCGATGGGATTGATGGGCTCAACGGGCACATCGGTGCCATTGACCACTTTCGCTCCGGACTTGAGCAGCGATTGCCACATGTAAGCACCTTCTTTGATTCGCTTTTCGCCCAATCGCTCGATGGCCCAAGGCCGGTCGGAAGAAAGGTGAATGGCTTGCATGGCCGGAATAACACCCAACTGCCCGAAACGTGGAATGTCGCTGGGTGCGAGGTGCTGCGCATGCTCAATGCGGAAGCGCACGTCTTTGGCTTTTTCCGGATTGCCTTTGAAAGCTGCTTCGTAGCGATCTAAGATTTCACGATTCGCGCGGTCACCGATGGCGTGGGAGCAAATCTGAAAGCCATATTTCAATCCTTCTATCGAAATTTTAGCAACTGTATCCATGGACAATGTTGCCATGCCACTGAAGTCGGTGCGATCGGTGTAAGGCTCAAGAAGCCAAGCTCCACGCGAGCCCAGAGCTCCATCACAATTCAATTTTACAGAGCGAATGGTGAGCAGACCAGTAGAGTCGATTACTGGCCCCATCCGAAAATACTCGTAAACCAACGAGGGGTCGAAGCCTGTAAGCATCACATACAAGCGCGTTTGCAACTTGCCCTCTTGTTTAAATTTCTTAAACAACTCAATGCTGTTGCGTGTGGCACCTGCATCGTGAAAGCTGGTGATGCCATTTTTCAAGCTGGCCTGAATAGCCAACTCCAGTGCCTTTGCATTCGTTTCTTCAGATTCTTTGGGAATGTATTTTGCGATCAACGATTGCGCACGTTCATTAAAAATTCCGGTGGGGTTGCCCAATTCATCTTTTATGATTTCACCCCCTTCGTTCATGTCTTTCGACAACTTCTCTACCGAAAGTTGATTGACACCTGCCAGTTGCATCGCCTTTGCGTTGGCAAAACCTGCGTGGCCGCTGGCATGTCGTAAGAAAACCGGATTATTGGGTGAAGCTGCACTGAGCAATTCGTGTGTTTGAAAACCCTTCACCATTTTAGATGGTTTTTGATCCCACTTATCCTGGTGCCATCCTCTACCTAAAATCCATTGACCGGGTTTTGCTTTCGCCACTGCTTCTTTTACTTTCTCCACCAACTCATCATAACTCTTCACGTTCATCAGATCCAACTCCAATTCATTGAAGCCAAGCCCCATAAAATGTCCGTGTCCTTCAATCCATCCGGGCGTCATCACCTTGCCTTTTAAATCGAGCATTTGCGTTTTTTCGCCTTTCCATTCTTCAGCACCTTTTAGAGTGCCTGCGTAGACAATGCGATCGCCCGCTACCGCCACAGCTTCTACTTTTGGTTGCTTTTCATCAACGGTATAAATGGTGCCACCGCTAATGATCAGATCGGCTGGTTTTCTTTTTTCTGAACATGCAGCAAGCAATACAATTAGAAGCAGAAGCGACGAAAGGAAACGCATAGGTTAGAATTTAGAGTCCAAAGCCGCTAAGTTAAGCACCATTTTACACCTCACTTAGTTCCTCTACACAAGAGAGGAGGCCAGCAGAGCTTAACTTAACAGCATTAATTTAAAGTAACTAAGGTACGAGTTCATGTCCAAATTGAAACATGGTTTTTATGAGTGGTTGCGTTTTGTTCTGTTATCTTCGGGGCGCTAATCCATTCACGTATGTTTCGAAAATATTTCCTCACCACCTTACTTTCTGTTGCCATGATCGCCGGACTGCGGGCACAAGAAGTGGGTCTCTCCTTCTCTTATTTTATTCCTCGCAACGGTGAATTTTCTACGCCCATTAGTCCGTTTTCATTGCGAGGGGTAGGTTTTAATATCAATAATTTTCTAGCCTTCGAAACCGGAGCATCACTTTACCGCATGTCTGGCCTGGCCATTATGGACCTGCCCTTTGATTCTAAAAACTCTTTACTCGGTCCGAACTTTACCGTTTTTGTTCCTGCCGAACTGGTCGTTCAACTGAAAGGGAAACAAGTACAATTTGATGTGAAGGGCGGTGGTTTTTTCTTCTATGGTTTTGATCAGAATTTGAATTATGGAAATTTCGATCGTGCCTTTCGCTCCTATAAAAAGTGGGATGTAGCCAACGGTAATTTAAGTTTTGAAAACAACCCAGGCTTTGGTGTGCATGCTGGTGTTGAACTGACTATACCCATTACTGGTCAGGTAAGTCTTTCGCTGGAGACGAATTATTTGATGGGAAGCGCGAAATTTCCGATTAAAGGAAACTATACCGGAAGTAACTTAAGTGGAGTCCAACAAGAAAGTGTGAATTTCCCCGATGCAAAAATCGATTTCACTGGACTCGAGTTTTCGGTTGGTCTGATGTTTAATTCTGGTGGCGGAGGTGGTGGAGGTAGACCTAAGGCAAAGCGGAGGAGGTAAGTTACGTTGGGACTTGGGGATTAGGGGTTGGGGATTTGGGATTGGGAGTTGGGAATTGGGGGGTGGGACTTAGGGGTTGGGGGTTGGGAATTAGGGATTGGGATTTGGGGCTTGGGGATTAGGGGGTTGGGGACTACACCTGAATAATTTTTCCTTCCGCCAGTACAAACACCCGATCTTCTTTTTGAGGTTTGATTTTCGCCAGGCCGGTAAATGCTCCAAAGGCAGGCAATAACCCTTGTCGTTTACCAAAATAAAAGCAAGGCAACATCAGAGATTGTCTTCCAGAGCCATGCAGACGAATGCCAGGATGGATATGCCCAGCCAGGTTGTAACAGTTGTCTGGAATATCCGTAAGCGGCTCATGGGTAAGTAACCATTGTCCCAATACCAATTGCGGAATGCATCGAATGGAATGCCGCGCGTATTGGTTATCGCTGAGTATATCATGATTGCCTACCACCAATTCAAAAGCGCATTGCCGAAAGTGATCGGTGATCTGGCCTACCGTTTCCCATTCGTCGTTGTAGGTGCTGTGAAATAAGTCGCCCAAAAAAACAACCCGCTCAGGCTTTGTCTGATTGATCGCATCAATCAGGTCTGCAGCATTTCGATTATTGGCTTTTGCAGGAACGGCAATTCCTGCTTTTCTGAAGTGATTGATCTTCCCAAAGTGCACATCGGCTACTACTAAGGCACGATGATGGTTTAAGTACAAGAGCCGCTGTGGCAATAAGGTTATGCTTTCTTCATCTGGCAAAAGGTGCACTATCATTGAAAAAACGGGGTTTTAAATCGTAAACATGAAATTAAAAAGCGTAACATAACCGTAACATAGGGTAAAAAAAGAGATTCTACCTTTGGTTGCACAATAGTAAAGTAAAAGGCATCTTGAGGCCGGAAAATTAGTGAAATCAATACCTAAAACCCATGTTTGAATTAGAGACCTCTTACGCCATTTTGTTGGTTTTGTGTTTAGCAGCGGTCTGCGCCTTTGAGTTTGTGAATGGCTTTCATGACACAGCCAATGCAGTAGCAACTGTTATTTATACGCATACTTTAAAACCTTGGGCAGCTGTAATCTGGTCGGGCACATGGAATTTCTTAGGAGTTATTACAGGCGGAATTACAGTAGCGATGGGCATTGTGAACTTGCTGCCCGTTGAGACCTTGGTGGATCAAAATATAGCCCATAGCATTTCGATGGTAGCAGCGTTATTGCTCACTGCTATCTTCTGGAACTTAATAACATGGTATTTGGGTATTCCCTGTTCTAGTTCGCACACGCTAATCGGATCTATTTTAGGTGTAGGATTAGCTTATTCTTTTTTACCCGAGTCAACTGGAGAAGCAGTGAATTGGGGCAAAGCCCAAGAAATCGGTGCCTCCTTGTTGGTTTCGCCTTTATTTGGTTTTTCGGTGACCATTGTACTGATGTATCTGATTAGGGTAGCGACCAAAAAAACAGAAACAGGAGATGCGCTTTTCAAAGAACCAAAGAAAAACACGCCACCGCCATTTTGGATTCGAGGCATCTTATTCCTTACCTGTACACTCGTGAGTTACTTTCATGGATCAAATGATGGTCAAAAAGGTGTTGGCTTGGTGATGTTAGTCTTGATTGGAATTGTGCCTACTTATTTTGCGATTAATAATAATTTAGATACCCGACAGCTTCCGGCTACGCTTACACAGATTGAACAAGTGATAACCACCATCGACTCCACTACACTTTCGAAAGAAGATCGTGTAAAGTTGCATCAGGTAATTGGAATGACTAATCAACTTCAAAGCAAATTTGCTCTGGTGAACAGTGCAGGTTCGATACCGAAAGAAGAACGATTTGAAGTACGCAAGAACATTATGATGATCGATCGCAACCTCAAATCAATGATTGATAAGGAGGAAGTGCGTTTGAGTGAAAAAGATAAAGAAAAGCTTACTGCCAGCTTGAAAGAGGTGCGTAAAGTGACTGACTACTCTCCTACCTGGGTGATTGTTATGATTTCTCTTTCATTGGGAGTTGGCACCACCATAGGCTGGAAGCGAATTGTAAAAACCGTGGGTGAAAAAATTGGCAAAGAACATTTAACCTATGCTCAAGGCGCCAGCGCTGAAATGGTTGCTTCACTTACTATTGGTCTATCATCTAGCTTTGGATGGCCGGTAAGTACAACGCATGTATTGTCTTCGGGCATTGCCGGAAGTATGGTGGCCAACAAAGGAGTAAAGAACTTGCAACCCGATACCGTCCGGAATATTCTTCTCGCTTGGTTTTTAACCTTGCCTGTGGTAATGATTATGGGAGGTGGTTTGTTCCTGATCTTCCGCGCTATTTTCTAAAAACTTTATGCGTAGAATGATCGCTTAGAGTCTTTGAGGCATTGTTTCTTCTCGCGCATCAATCTTCGCCACGAAGACACCAAGGCACGAAGGATCACAAAGGGGGATCACGATCTCACTCATCTTCTCCATATTCTACCATCATTTTTTTGATGCGGTCTTCCAGTTTTTCGGAAGTGAGTTTTTCGCGGGTGCGATCGACAATAATGGGAAATGAAAACGGAGTTGGCTTCTCCGGCTCGGTGATGATGATCTTCTGATGTTCAATTCGCTCTAGCGCTGTGCGCATGCGCGCCTCCTCCAACTGAAAATCCATTACTTCTTCGTACGCCTGCAACAGCAACAGATTATCTGACTCGTATTCGTTGAACACGTTGAAGAACAATTGTGATGATGATTGTAAGTGTTTCTCTTTGATTTTCCGTCCCGGCAAACCTTTGAACACCAATCCCGCAATGGCGGCAATATCTCTGAATTTGCGCCGCGCCATCTCCGTTGAGTTAATACTCGCCAAGATATCAGTTGACAAATTTTCTGAGCCTAGTACATTGGTTTCCACGGCTTCTTCGATGGGAATAGGTTGATCCGATAGCAACTCAAAGCCATAATCATTCATGGCAATGGAAAAGGTGATGGGTTTGATTTTCGCAATACGATAAGCCACCAGCGCACCAAGCCCTTCATGCACATTGCGTCCTTCGAATGGATAGATCACCACATGGTATCCTTCCGAACTATGAAAGTATTCGATCAGCAATTCGTTTCTGGATGGCAGGTGTGAACGCTGCTTTTGCAAATCCATCAGTGGCCGCAGAAACTTCATCTCCTCATCCGTCTCTGCATTATTTGCCGCTTCATCCATTTTAATCCGAATCATTTCACTCAACTGCGACGAGAGTGGCATTCGCCCGCCTTGCCAACTCGGCACCTTTCCCGACTTGCGCTTGGAAGGCCGCACGTGTGCTTCCATTTCTTTGATGCGCACCAATTCCAAACTTTTGCCCGCAAACCAAAACACATCGCCTACATGCAATCGGGAAATAAAATATTCTTCAATGGTGCCCAGGTATTTGCCACTGGTATATTTGATGTGCATGAGCGTGTCGCCCACAATGGTGCCAATCGACAACCGATGCTTGTACGCAATTTGTTTGCTCTCTACCCGATAAAGACCACCATCATTCATCACCTTGCGGTATTCATCGTAAGCGGTGAGAGCCGAGCCGCCTGTCGCGATGAAATTCAAACACCAGCGCCATTCATCATCGGAGATGGAAGAAAAACAAAAGGTACCCTTTACTTCTTCAAAAATTTCTTCTGAACGAAAGCCATCCGAAACTGCCAATGTAATCAGGTATTGAATCAACACATCAAATGAGCGGATGTATGGAATTCGGTCTTCCACAATTTTACGATTCATCGCTTCGCGCAAAGCGGATGCCTCTGCCAGCTCTAACGAATTGGTTGGTAAAAAATAAATGCGGCTCACGGCACCTGGCTGGTGACCGCTACGCCCGGCACGTTGTAAAAACCGGGCCACGCCTTTGGGGCTGCCTATCTGAATGATGGTTTCCACCGGACGAAAGTCCACACCCAAATCTAAGCTGGAGGTACACACCACGGCCTTCAATTTTCCTTCGTGCAGTTGGTCTTCTACCCATGCCCGAATTTTCGCGCTGATGGAGCCGTGGTGCATCGCCAACACACCTGACAACTGCGGAGCCACATCCAATAATTTTTGATACCAGATTTCCGCGAAAGAGCGCGTATTGGTAAAAATTAAAGTGCTGCTGCTTTGCTCAATGATCGGTATTGTTTTTTCCAGCAAGTGAATACCGAGATGACCTGCCCAGGGCATGCGCTCCACTGTTTCTGGAAACACCGAAATGATTTCTATTTTCTTTTCGATGGCAGCCTTCACTACAGTTATAGTTCGGTTTGCACGATTGCCCATCAGCACATCCAACGATTGCTCCATGTTGCCAATGGTGGCCGAAATGCCCCAGATTTTTAATTCGGGAGAAATGGTTTTGAGTCGCGATAGCGCCAACTCCATCAGCACCCCACGTTTCGAGCCAATCAGTTCATGCCATTCATCTACCACAATGCATTTTAAATTCTTGAAGTAGTTCTTGTAATCCTTACGGGAAAGAAACAGGTGAAGACTTTCCGGTGTAGTGATCAGAATTTCGGGTGGCGATTCTTGCTGCTTCGCACGCTCGCGTGTGGTGGTATCGCCTGAACGCACACCCACGCGCCAGGGTATCTTCATTCCTTCCAGCGCATCTTGAGCTGCATATTCAATTTCTTTGCCCAATGCGCGAATGGGGGTAATCCAGATCGCACGCGGGCCCTTCGAACGTGGATTAGCATCTTTTTTAGATTCCAGAACAATGGGAATGATCAACGAATAGGTTTTTCCGCTGCCGGTAGGCGCATTTACAAGCCCACTGTCACCATGGGCATACGCTTGCCACGTTTCTAATTGAAATGGAAATGGGGTCCATCCCTTGCTTTCAAACCACGCTATACCGGCCTCCAACATTTATTCCAAATTAAAGTCCAACAATTTACCAATTATGGTGTTTTTGTTTAAAGTTTGTTATAAAACGATGGGCAAATATTCTATTAAAGAACTTGAGCGACTTTCGGGAATCAAAGCCCACACGATTCGCATTTGGGAGAAAAGGCATCAACTCATTGAGCCTCAGCGCACCAAAACCAACATTCGCTATTATTCAGATGATGATTTGAAAAAAATCATCAACGTATCGGTGCTCAATAATAACGGTGTAAAAATTTCACGAATCATTAAACTGAGCCTCGATGAAATTAATCAACAAGTTTCAGAGCTGAGTGAGAAGCAAAACTCCATTGACATTTACATTGAGCAGTTGATTGTGGCGCTGGTGGACATGGACGAAGAGCAATTTGAAAAGATGCTTGGGCAACTCACCATCAAGTTCGGCTTTGAGAAAATGATACTGGAAATCATTTATCCATTCCTTGAAAAAATTGGTGTGCTCTGGCTCACCAACAACATTACTCCGGCGCAAGAGCATTTTATCACACATCTCATTCGTCAAAAAATGATTGTGGCCATCGATGGTTTGCCGCTGGCACCGAAAGATGCGAACAAAGCAATTTTGTTCTTACCCGAGAATGAGTTGCATGAATTATCGTTGCTTTTTTATTATTACATCACCAAAAAGAAGGGCATCCGAACCTACTATTTGGGGCAGACTGTTCCATACACGGCCTTGAAGTCCGTATTTGATGTTCATCAGCCTGACATGGTGATTACTTGTTTTACCACACATCCCAGAGCATCCGAGATTCAAAAGTATGTGGACAAGTTAAGTGCCGATTGTGCAGGAGCCCGGATTCTGGCAAGTGGCTATGCGCTTAAAAAGACAACAGTTACCGCACCGGCTAACTTTATAACATTTGCCAACGCTCTGGAATTGAGTCAGTTAGTTTAGTCATACCTTCATTATTCCCTGTGATTTTGAGCCGACCCCGTTTGCATGTTTGCAGATGGGGTCATTTTTTATTGGGGCCTGATAGCCGTTTCCTGCACTTCTTATTTGTTTAATATTTAATACAAATAATTAAACATTTACTTTGAATTGTTGTCATTAAGGGTGTACTTTGTTTAAACATTAAAATCAAAAACTAAACATATGACTGCCTTAGAATTTGATAAAGAAATTGCCAGCCTTCGCCCCACGTTGCGCGGTTTCACCCACCGATTTACGCGCGATCGGGAAGAATCTCTTGATTTAGTTCAGGATACCATTCTGAAGGCACTTACCTACCGCAATAAATTCAGAGAAGACACCAACTTGAAAGGTTGGCTGTTCACCATCATGCGCAACACGTACATCAACAACTATCGCAAAACAAAACGCGAGCGCACCTCTACTGACAACACCAAAGAGCTATACCACTTAAACGTTGAAGACACACATACCTTTAATCGACCCGAAGGCAGTATTGAGTTTAAGGAAGTGTGGCGTAATGTGAATGATGTGAAAGATGAATTGCTGATTCCTTTCAAAATGCACACTACTGGCTACAAGTACCACGAAATTGCCGAGCACCTCAATTTGCCGATTGGCACGGTAAAAAACAGAATATTTCACGCACGCAAAGAGATACAAAAGAAACTAACCGGCTATCAGTAGCCCTTTGTTGAACCTCTTCACCAAAAATCCTTTCAAACACTGAAAGGATTTTTGTGTTTTATAGGTATTATTGAATGTCCATATAACTCCCATGAAGCTCCTCCTTGCATCCAATACCTATTTTCATCCTTTACCTGCCTCTAAATGAAAAAAGTAGGTGTAATCGGTTCTGGTTTTGCGGGGCTGGCGGCAGCATCGTGTCTGGCGCAGAAAAATTATGATGTCACGGTGTATGAGAAGAATTCGTCTGCAGGCGGGCGTGCCCGAAAATTTGAAACAGATGGTTTTCTTTTCGACATGGGTCCCAGTTGGTATTGGATGCCCGATGTGTTTGAAAAATACTTTGCCTTGTTCGGCAAAAAGCCTTCTGATTTTTTTAATCTTCAGCGGTTAGATCCATCGTACCGTGTTTTTTTTGGTAAGGACGATGTTTGGGATATTCCGGCAGGAGAAGACGCTTTGTGTGCTTACTTTGAAAAAATTGAAAAAGGAAGTGGTGCGCAGTTGAAACAATTTTTGGCTGAAGGTAAATTCAAATATGAAGTAGGCATTAACAAGCTGGTGTATAAACCGGGCATATCCATTTCTGAATTAATGGATATGGAATTAGCGAAGGGCGTATTTAAACTCCATGTGTTTGAATCGGTATCTGCGTACGTGAAAAAACATTTCAAAGATCCACGGCTCATTCAGTTGCTCGAATTTCCGGTATTGTTTTTAGGAGCGCCAGCCGACAAAACACCGGCATTATACACATTGATGAACTATGCTGATGTTTCGCTCGGTACTTGGTACCCCATGGGCGGCATGCACAAAATTGTGGAGGGCATGGTAAGCGTAGCGAAAGACCTTGGAGTGAAGTTTGAGTTCAATAGTGAAGTTGAAAAAATTCTCGTTCAAAATAAAAAAGTCTCAGGCATTCAAACCAACGGCACTGAACACGCATTGGATTATTTAGTTGCAGGTGCCGATTATCATCATGTGGAGCAAGAACTGTTACCGGCAGAGTACAGACGCTACTCAAAAGACTATTGGCAAAAGCGGGTGATGGCTCCTTCTAGTTTGATCTATTATTTGGGAGTGAATAAGCGTGTGAAAGGATTATTGCATCACAATCTTTTCTTTGATCGCGATTTTGGAAAGCACGCCAAAGAGATTTATGAAAGTCCGCAGTGGCCAACCGATCCATTATTTTACGTTTCGGTTCCATCAAAAACTGATAATCAAGTAGCACCCGAAGGCTGCGAAAATATTTTTCTTTTATTGCCAGTAGCACCTGGCCTGAAAGATGATGAATCCGTACGCGAAAAGTATTTTAATCTGATGATGGATCGCATCGAAAAATTAACGGGAGATTCATGGAGAGATAATATTGTTTATAAAAGGAGTTACGCGCATTCTGATTTTATGAGCGACTACCATGCATTCAAAGGAAATGCATACGGACTTGCGAATACGATTATGCAAACAGCCAATTTAAAGCCATCGATCTTAAACAAAAGCCTACCCAATCTGTTTTATACGGGTCAATTAACCGTACCGGGTCCGGGGGTGCCTCCCTCGTTGATTTCGGGACAAGTGGTAGCTGGCGAATTAATAAAACGAGATCGAACTTGAAACACCAAGTTGCACTAAAGAACACGTTGAATGAGTAAAGAATTATTTGATCAGGTAAGTATTCGTTGCAGCCGTTTGACTACACGGGCTTATAGCACTTCTTTCTCGCTGGGCATACGCTGCCTCGATCAAGACATGCGCGATCCGATCTATTCCATTTATGGCTTTGTGCGCTTTGCGGATGAAATTGTAGATACATTTCATGAGTATGACAAGGCAACGTTGCTGCAGCGGTTTCGGGCGGAAACGTATCAGGCCATCGCAGAAAAAATTAGTCTCAATCCAATCTTGAACAGTTTTCAAAAAACCGTTCATCAGTTTGGTATTGAACAAAGTCTGTACGATCAGTTCTTGAAAAGCATGGAGATGGATTTGAATCTCACCAGCTATGATCAATCCGGAATAAGCGAATACATTTTAGGATCAGCTGAGGTAGTCGGCCTGATGACATTACGTGTTTTTTGCAAAGGCGACGAGGCCATGTATCATCGATTGAAACCACTTGCCATGAAGCTTGGGTCTGCGTTTCAAAAAATCAATTTCCTGCGCGACTTAAATGCCGATTACAATCAAATGGGCCGCAACTACTTTCCGGGCATTGATCTTTCGAACTTTAATGAAGATGCTAAGCGCGCCATTGAAGAAGATATCGCTTCTGATTTTGCGGAAGGCTATAAGGGCATTAAACAATTGCCACGTTGCGCTCGGCTGGGTGTGTACGTAGCCTATCTCTACTACATTGCCTTGTTTGAAAAAATAAAAGCCACGCCGTGCAACACCGTGCTTACGCAACGGATTCGGGTGCGCAACCGCAGAAAAATTTCCATTCTTGCCTATTCGATTGTAAAACACCAACTGAACCTCATCTGATGGAACACGTAATTCTGGTAGATGAGAACGACCGAGAAATCGGGACGATGGAAAAATTAGAGGCACACCAAAAAGGGTTGCTGCATCGTGCTTTTTCTATTTTAGTGTTCAACTCAAAAGGAGAAATGCTCATTCAAAAAAGAGCCACTACGAAGTATCACAGTGGTGGTTTGTGGACCAATGCCTGTTGCAGCCACCCGGTGCCGCAAGAAGACATCTACATTGCGGTGAAGCGAAGATTGAAATTTGAGATGGGCATTGAGTTGCAACCTACATTTGATTACAAGTTTACATACCGCACATCACTGGATAAAAATCTGATTGAATACGAAGTGGATTATGTATTCAAAGGCATTTACGATGGAGCCCCGCAGGTAAACCGCGATGAAGTGGAAGATTGGAAGTATTGTACCCTCGATGAATTGCATCAACAGGTTCGTTCGAACCCGGATGCATTCACCTACTGGTTTAAACTTATTTTAGAACACTTGTCTCTTCGCTCGTAATCAGCGTTGGTTCACTTTTATTCAGCGAAAATCGTTTCAAGAAATGCGCTTTTGAATCGCGGTAGCTGGAAACGGCACCGAGTCGCTTCATTGTCCAGATGTAAATCCACGCCAAGTCAATCTGATACGGTAAGAAACCCGCACGTGCGCTTTCCGGATACAGGTGGTGGTTGTTGTGCCACTCACCGGAGAACAAACCGGGACGAGTCTGATTGATGGACATGTTGCTTCGGTCGAAGTCGATGCCATCGATGTGTTTTACTTTTCCGCCACCATGGCCCGTGTAGTTGAATGCACGCACCAACACAAACCAGAAAAGAGCGCCACTAAAAAGGGCACATGCTAAACCATGTCCGCCAATCAGAAAAAACATTCCATACCAAAATGACCAATTTAAAATCCAAAGGCCAACGGTATAGAATGGATTAGCAATCGAGCCCCATTTCAAATACTGGGCATATGAATTAATCATCACACCCGTGTGATTCAAAAAGTGTGATGCCTTTTTGTATTCTTCTTCCGATAAATTTTTTGCAATGTTTTGGTGATTGACATCGGACAACATGCAATACATGATTCCGGCGTTGGAGTTGTATGGGTCGCCAGGCATATCTGATTTTAGATGATGCACGTGGTGCGATACCACATAGATTTCTTCAGGGAAAGTACGCAGCACTAAATTTTGTGTGATGAAACGCCAGATCGGATGGCTGAAGGTGTAGGCGCGGTGTGTGCTGTAGCGATGAAACCAGATCGTGCCATGCGTGCTCATGATAATCATAGCATATAAAAGGAAAGCACCCAGCAGCGGCAGCGAGAAGTATGAAAACAAAAAGAAAAACAGAAACGGCAACATGCAAATGGCCATAAACCAATTGATGAAAGGAATCCAATTGCGTTTGGATTTGAACACGTTGATGCGCGCGAAAGCTTCTGTGTAAAGTTGTTTGAGTGATGGGGTGATGAGCTTCCCTTCCGCATTGGCCCAGCCATAGGAAGGAGTTTGAAGTACGTTGTCAATAAATGCCATGAATGGATATAAAGATAAATAGGTAATTCGTGTAAGATACACCCTATTCGCCCCGAAACCTTAACAATTCGACAAAACGTTATGAGCGGTTAATCGGACGTGAAGGAAACCCATTGAGCGCTTTGATTTGCAACCAAATTTTGTTGAGCGGGCGCATGGGTACTTAAAAACCAACCTATAGCAAAACAGTAAAATGGCTTTACAACGTATTGATAAAATTTTCTCTAACATTAAGATCTAACATTAAGAAATTAGCGATCTGGTACCATTAACTTAACATTAAACCGGGATTGCGTTAAGAATATAGACTGAGTCAATTAACTGACGAATACTGATAGTATTGTCAGCATTGTCAGGGTTTAACCTTCGTTAAAATTGGCCGTTTATCTGGGTTGCCATCTATTGTAACAGATTTAATATCTTTAAACCCAATCTATTTTTCTGTGCTTATCCTACATCATCTCAAGAAAGAATACGGATCGAACCTGATCATTCAGGTCGAACACCTTCAGTTTGACAGTGGCCTTTATTGGATTAAAGGAAACAATGGTTCCGGCAAGTCTACACTGTTGAAAGTAATTGCCGGTATGATCCCTTTTGAAGGAGATTGTACGGTCAATGGAACCGACTTGCGGAAACAGTCCAGCGAATACCGCCGGTTGGTTCACTATGTTGAAGCGGAACCACTGTATCCACCTTTTTTAACAGGCTGTGACCTGATCGCTTTTTTTAGTCAGGTGCGAAAAGTGAAAAAAGAAGATGTGGATTTTCTGGTTGAAAAATTCAACATTGGCTCTTTCATTCATCAATCGATTGGAACGTACTCCAGCGGCATGGTGAAAAAGCTTTCATTGGTACTCGCCTTTATTGGCCACCCCGCTTACATCTTACTGGATGAACCGTTGGTGACCATCGACAAGGATACGGTGCCCATTTTGTATGAGGTGATTGAATTATACGCGCTCAAAGGCATTCATTTTTTGTTTACATCACATCAGGCATTCGATATTCCTTCCTTAACACATCGCGAACTGCTCGTTGAAAATCATACGATATGCTATCAGTAACCAAAGTGCTGGGGAAAGTATTGGTGGCACGCTTTTACGAACGCAACGCCGGTTTGCTATTTGTGGTATTCTATCTGATGTTTGGTATTGTTGAGTCTAACCAAATCATCAGTTACCATCAATCATTGATTTATGCAACACTTACCTCGGTGATTTTTCAATTGATGGTATTTGGTGTTTGGTTACTCTACACGATAAAGTGCATCCAATTTATTTCTGAACAATTGCGGCAACCCCAAAACCAGTTTGTTTTTCAATTGGCCTTGCTGAATCGCAACCGGCTGTTGCTGATTTCATTGATTCAGATTTTGCTTCTTCATCAACCCGTGTTGGCCTATACCTTTTTCATTATCGCCTTGGGCATTGGGACGCAGAATTATGCATCAGTCGCTTCCATTATTATTTTTCAAGCTGCTTTGTATGTGGCCGCCGCCCGATGGATCGTTTACCGGTTACAAGCACAGCATCAACACCGATTTGCACTTGAACTACCCCGTATAACCTGGAGGTGGCCCAAACCCCTACCCCTGTTTTACTTAGTTCACCTGACCACACAGCTGCCCACTGTTTTTTTCTTCGCAAAAGTATTTTCCTTGCTTTGCATTTTTGGCTTTCTGCAAATACCAGTCGATCACTACGAGGTGCGTGTAGCAATCCTTGGCTTGTTGTTCGGGTTGGCTTCGCACAGTGTTGTTGTTTTTGAGCTTCGCAAAATGGAGGAGCGCTTTTTACTTTTCATGCGAACGCTACCGATTTCTCTGGTGAAACGCTTTTTTTATATGGCCATCATTTATGCATTGCTGCTGCTACCGGAAATGATCATGCTTGCCATTAACCATATTCATGCAATTGATTTGGTGGGCATCTATCTTTTTGGCACAGGCTTTTTGATGCTTTGCCACACCCACTTGTTTAAAAAACTGGACAATGAAAAATACCTGCAATGGATGCTTGGCTTTTTCCTGATCTCCTTCATGCTCGTATTGTTTAAAATCTATTGGCTGGAATTGATTGGCCTTTGGCTACTGGGGTACTATTATTTTGCCCGATATTATTATCAATTCGAGGCATCCTCCGAAGCAGGCTGATCATAACATATTGCGGGTTTGGTTGTTACATCAGAAACGAAAAGCCATGTTCTCACTATTCAAGAAAGACCCGATTAAAGAGCTTACCAACCAACGTAAAAAACTGCTGGAAGAAGCCATGCACATCCAACGCTCTGGAGATCTGAAGCTTTATGCCGTAAAAATGGAAGCCATCGATCGATTGGAAAAAGAATTGGAAGCGCTGCATCAGAAAAACAATCCTGCTTAGTAACGTGAAATTTATATTGAATAAGTTTGCCGGTGGCATGCACTTTATTCTATTAGATGCCAAGACCGCACGGAAATGGGTGAAGGACGGCAACCGTCGCGTAATTGGTAACATCAACGGAAAGGTTGATTTCCATTGCGCCATCCTCTCCAAAAAAGAAGAAGCTTACTACGTAAACATTGGATCGACACTTTGTAAAAAATTGAAATTAAAAGAAGGAGATTCACTGACAGTTACCTTTCGCAAAGACACTAGCGACTATCAGTTTGACATGCCGGAAGAGTTGAGCGAAGTGCTGGCTACCGATCGAAAAGCAGATCAGCTATTTCACGCGCTCACCGAAGGAAATCAACGCGGTTTGATTTATCTGGTCAGTCAAGTGAAGTCCACCGACAAACGGATTGAGCGAGCGCTGCGGATTACGGAACAGTTGAAAAATGGAATTACTTCTCCCCGTGTCATTTTAAAGAAATAAACGATGAACCGTTCTATCCAGTCAGTCATTACATCCGACACGACCGTGTTTTGGTTTCGGCGCGATTTGCGCTTGCAAGATAATGCTGGGCTTTACCATGCCCTCAAAGAAAATAATAATGTAGTACCCATCTTTATTTTTGATACCCAAATACTTGACAAGCTGGAAGACAAAAATGATTTACGGGTAAACTTCATTCAGCAATCGCTCGCCACCGTCCAGCATCAATTAATCGAATGGGGAAGTTCGTTGCTGGTGTTTCATGGCAACCCGATCGAACTCTTCCAAAACATTCAACCCAAAGCGGTTTATACCAATCACGATTACGAGCCCTATGCGCAGCAGCGAGACAGTCAGGTGAAGGAAATACTGGAGAAAAAAGGAGTTGCTTTTCGCACGTTTAAAGATCAGGTGATCTTTGAAAAATCGGAAGTGGTGAAAGATGATGGATTGCCCTACACCATTTTTACGCCGTACAGCCGCAAATGGAAAGCTGCACTCACCGAGCAAGCGTATCATAGTTTTGCCAGTGAAAAATGGCATAGCCACTTTAAACAAGTTTCATCACAACCGATGCCTACATTATCTGATATCGGTTTTCAGGAAACTGCGTTTGCCTTTCCTGAGCGTATGGTGAAACAATCGATCATTGAAAAATATGATCAGTTGCGGAATTTTCCTGCCATTGCAGGCACCACCAAACTAAGTGTTCATCTTCGCTTTGGCACGGTAAGCATTCGCAAGCTGGTGCAGATCGCATTGAAAAAAAATGAAACATGGTTGAATGAATTGATCTGGCGCGATTTTTATCAGATGATCTTGTGGCACTTTCCGCAGGTAGAAACAAAAGCATTTAAACCGGCGTACGATAAAATCGAATGGCGCAACAATGAAAAAGAATTTGCAGCGTGGTGCGAAGGACGAACCGGCTACCCGATTGTGGATGCCGGCATGCGCGAACTCAACCAGACGGGTTTTATGCACAACCGTGTACGCATGATTGTAGCCAGTTTTCTGACGAAGCATCTGCTGATTGATTGGCGATGGGGCGAGGCTTACTTTGCAAAAAAATTACTGGACTTCGACCTTGCGGCCAACAATGGAGGTTGGCAATGGGCTGCCAGTTCGGGATGCGATGCGGCTCCATACTTCAGGGTATTCAATCCACAATTGCAAACAGAAAAGTTTGACCCCGATTTTAAATACATCAAGCATTGGGTGCCTGAATGGGAAACTGGCTCCTACCCCAAGCCCATCGTTGATCATAAAATTGCACGTGATCGCGTATTGAAAGTCTACAAGGAAGCATTGGGTTAAGGGCATCACTAAAAACCATTCTTTTATCATCTCAGCCTTTGCCCTTCTCCACTGAGCGAAGGGTAAATTGAGTTTTTAGAGGTGCTCTTAATTTTCAGTCGACTGATACCCAGAATTTAGCTACACCTGCCAGCACTTTCGAAAGCAAAAACGTAGCTTTACATGCTATGCAGGCAGGTAAAAGTTTTGGCACCCAAATTCTACTCCATACTGTCGTTTGGATCTTCTTTTTCCTTGCTCCACTGCTCCTTTCTCCGCCCGGCGATTTTGCCAAAGCTTTTTTAGAACCCGGCAATCTTCTCTCGTTGGTTTTGCGAAACGGGATTTTGATTGGACTATTCTACTTTAACCTTGTCTATCTTGCGCCGCATGTACTATTCAAAAAAGGAGTAATACTTTATGGATTAATTGCTGTCGTCATTATCATTGTGATCAGTCTGATCAACTGGCAAATTCATCATAACTTATCAGAGCCCAACGGTCCGCCATTGCCATGGGAAAACCGGGAGCCTCCTCCCTTTCACTCGATGGAAAGAGATAGGGACAGAGACATGCATCACATGGGTGGCCCCCCAAGGGATATGCAACAGGGTCGGGTAAAACCGATGATGTTTGCGAGTCCGTTATTCTCAAGCTATCTGCTAACCACATTAGTCATTATTTTCAGTACCAGCCTTTTTTTGTGGGAAGACTGGAGTCGAACAAAAGACCGCGCCCGCGAGCAGGAGTTCGAGCGACAGAATGCAGAATTAGCAGCGTTGAAGTTGCAGATTAGTCCGCACTTTCTTTTCAACACACTCAACAACATACGGTGGCTGGTACGATCTAAATCAGATCAGGCTGAAGACTCGCTTGTAAAATTATCGCAGTTGCTGCGTTACATCTTGTATCAAACAACCAGCGAGAAAGTAGAATTGAGCAAAGAACTTGAACATCTGGCAGGCTATGTAGAACTACAAAAGATGAGGTTAACCGAAAACGACACAATCGATTTTAACATCACCGGAATAGTAGATGAAAAAACTATTGTGCCACTCTTGCTTTTGCCGATCGCCGAAAACCTTTTCAAACACGGCGACTTTAGTGCAGGACAAAAAAATTCGTTATCGATTCGGGTTGACGATTTTCGTTTGGTTATTGAATCTGAAAATAAAATCAAGCCGATGAATGAGAATCCGGAAAAAGAGAACTCGGGCATCGGCATGCAAAACCTCCGCAAAAGATTACTCATTCACTATCCTGAGAAACATCATTTACGAATTAGTACACATAACGACAGATACATTCTTCAACTTGAACTATTACTCAACTGACCCATGGACGCTCGTATAAAATGTCTGGCGATTGATGATGAACCATTCGCTCTGCAACTGATAAGTGATGACATCAGCAAAATTCCTTTTTTACAGTTGGCAGGCACCTGCTCATCGGCATCACAAGCCTTGGCATTTTTGGAAAAAAATGAAGTTGACCTTCTGTTTTTAGATATCCAAATGCCAGAGGTTACCGGCATTCAGTTTCTGCGCTCGCTGGCACATCCTCCGATGGCTATCTTCACCACCGCCTATCATCAGTATGCGCTGGAAGGATTTGAGTTGGAGGTTATCGATTACTTGATGAAGCCCATCCCTTTTGAGCGGTTGCAAAAGGCAGCTAACCGAGCCAAAGAACAATTTCTATTTCGTTCGAAGTCAAATGCAGAGAAAAAATTTCTTTTTGTGCATTCTGAATACAAAGAGATAAAAATCGACACCACCGATATTGATTACATTGAAGGATATAAAGATTACATCAAAATTTTTCTGAGCGGACAAGCTCGACCTATCTTGACGCGAATGAATTTGAAAGCAGTAGAGCAACGATTGCCAAGCACTGATTTCTGTCGTATCCACAATTCGTTTATCGTTCCACTGGCAAAGATCACCTCGTTTCAAAAAGCACAGTTATTCATTGGCACACACCCGTTGCCCATCGGTGAAAAATTTGCTGAATCGTTTCTGAAAAAATACAAGCAGGTGTAAATAGTGTACAAGCATCATCAATCAAAATCGCCGTCTCGCAATGAATCCAGTGATTGCTGGTGAATGGCGATGTATTGTTCCCGACCACCAAACCAATTGATTATTTCGTTTGCGTTGATGAGAGTACTATTGTTTTCAAGAATGGGCTTATACGAACTCCAAGGCCATTCTGTAAGCGTTTTAGCAAAGCCATGATGGATGGGGTTGCGATGGATATAACAGATAACGTTGGTGAAGTAGTGATCGTCTGTAATTTGCTTGCGTTTAAATCGGGGAATAAAAAGGCTTCCCATTCTTCCATACATGTTATTAAAGGCTTTTGTATAAGCGTTGAAGAGATTGCTGAATTGCTTTGAAATTCGCTTGGCAACTAGTTCTTCGATTCCTGCATCGATCATTCCTATTCTGTTATTAGGCGGAGTATTAGAACCTTCGGTTTCGATTATTCCTCCGAGGTTTTTATGCTGACGATTAGAAACCTCGGAGGAATTCGAAACCGGGGAGGAATTCGAAACCGCGGAGGAATTAGAAGTTAGCGAAGCTAAATTATAAAAGTCGCTGATCTGCTGAACGGATTTTATGCGCACCAAAAAATGAATATGGTTGGGCATCAGGCAGTAGGTAAGCGTATCTGCAATCGATGGAATGAACTGGGCATATCTTGCCAGAAAATACCGGTAATTCTCCTGAGACTGAAACAGGTTTTCAAACCCATTGGCATGGGTGTAAATATGGTATACTTTGCCCGGCTCCATACTACTATATTAAACGATAGCGTTATTATTCCCAAATCCGGTTCAAAACAAACTTATACCCGCTCAAACATGGCAAGCAATCTACTCTATCCACGCTGCCAGCCGTTCGCTCTTTACCCTAAAACGCTAAAAAAAGTGGGTTTAATCTCTAAATTCAGGAATTGATCTACACAATGAATGTGAGTAGCTACACATGCGATTGGCTGAATAATCCCTGCCCTACCTTGTTCGTCTAAGAGGAAACAAACTAAACAAGTGTATGAAAAAAGTAAAATTCAGAAGTATGTTGGCCTTGGCCGCCGCAGTAGTCGTTGTATGGGCCTGCTCTAAAAACGAATTGACCGTAAGCACTGACACTAACTTAACGGATTTAGCACAAGCCTCGGGGCAATTGGCAAGTGGTAGCAGTTTCACGATTTCAGGAAGTTCATCCGGCGCACTTGGTTCCTCCAGTTCCATTTCAGGGCGTGGTGGCAAAGGTGGGCATGGCCGCGGGCATATCTTAGATGGCACCAACTTCATCACCAAAGACGATACGCTTCTGGCTATTATCGATGCGGAGAGCGCCGGTGATTTCCGTGGCTTCCGTATGCACGGGGGCGGCGGTGCTACCATCACGCATTACAACGCCAATGGCGCCGTAGTTTCACTGCCTGAGCCTAGCACCACCAGTAAGCCAGAAGGCTGTAGCTTCAGTGGCGGGCAGTTTCCACAAATGGACTCATTGCTGGCAACAATCGTAAAAACAGTTGTCGACTTCGGCACAGGCGTTACCAACAAAAAAGGTGATAACACCATTACTCGTTCCGGCTCCATTACCATCACTCGCTCGGGCGACAGCAGTCTGCGTACAGAAGTTGTCACTTTTAGCAACTACAAAGTGAATGGCATCTTGATTGAAGGAACAAAAACACGTACACATTCCTACAATAGCTCAACCGGAATCCGCATCTCAAACTCCAGTGTCAGCAATGGTAAACTTACACTGACCGATGGCACTGTTGCCACTTGGGTAAGCAGCAAAAAGAGAACGTCTACGGTTACTGTTGATTCGAATAACAAACCAGTGAGTGGCACAATTGTGACAGAAGGAAATACATCTGTTACGCTTGGAAGCGGAACTGTACTTTTCTCTAACACGATTACGAAACCAATTACAGATGACGTTTCATGTGGAAGAGAAAGACATTCACCTGTGAGCGGAACAGTGTCTACTGTTTACAAAACCGATACTGTGATCATCGACTTTGGCGATGGAAGCTGCACGAACAAAACGATTACTGTAAGCATCAATGGTGTTGTGACCACAAAGACAATTGGAAGATAAGAGGTGTTGATTTTTTTTTCGAGCTTCTCCATTTGGGGAAGCTCGTTTTTTAAAACCGGTTCAGAAACACAAATGAAGAACATTCCTCGATCCCAACTGGCGACCTGACCTCGTCAAAGCCGAATCAAAATTGATCTTCGCGCTCTTGTTTCGCCTTTAGTTCAAAATATTTAAAAAAGAAAAAACAAAATAGCTGCCGTGCGGTTTTAATAGCATGGCATCTATTCTAATTATCGGCTCCTCATCAGGCATCGGTCAAGCGTTGGCGAAACAATTAATTGCCGAAGGACATCAGGTGTATGGCACCTATAACAAAACTTCAATCGCTTCCGCAGATGGTTTTGCCCACGTTCAAGCGTTGAATGTGCTGGATGAAAATCCGGATTTTAGTTTTCTACCTGACACGCTGGATGGGGTGGTGTACTGCCCCGGCAGTGTGGTGCTGAAACCATTTGCACGCATCAAGCCCGAAGATTTTGTGGCCGACTATCAATTGCAATTGGTGGGTGCGGTAAAAGTGATTCAGGCATGTTTACCCAAATTAAAAAATGCCGCAAATCCGTCCATCGTGTTGTTTTCTACCGTAGCGGTGCAAACCGGATTTAACTTTCACTCATTGGTAGCATCTTCGAAAGGAGCCGTGGAAGGTTTTACCAAAGCACTTGCCGCAGAACTCGCTCCGAAAGTGCGGGTGAACTGCATTGCCCCTTCCATCACTGATACGCCATTGGCTGCAGCATTACTAAGCTCAGATGAAAAAAAAGAAGCCAACGCCCAACGGCATCCATTGAAAAAAATTGGTAAGCCTGAAGATCTCGCCAATCTTGCGGCATTTCTACTCTCGGAAAAATCAAGTTGGATTACAGGTCAAATACTGCACGCCGATGGGGGCATGTCGAGTTTGAAAGTGTAACCATGCAACGACCCTGGAATCTGATCAATCTTCCGGTTTACAGTCTGGCCACTTATGGCAACGAGACGGTAAACATGAACATCTGCACCTACGTATCGGCAGTGAGCATGAAGCCCAAGCGCTACATCATAGCTGTCGATCCTCTCACGCACACGTATCAGAATTTAGTTAAACATCCGCACGCGGTTTTGCAGTTATTAGGAAAAGATCATTGGGCATTGATCAATACACTCGGCAAAAAAAGCGGCAAGAATTATGCAAAAGAACGCTACCTCGAGAAGAAAAAATTGCTGACGGAGTGGCAATCGAAAAAAGTTTTGGCGAATTGTGCCGGCTGGGTTGAACTAAACGTGTTGAGTCACCACGATGTGGGTGATCATATGTTGTTTGTGATGGACGTGCTGCAATACAAAACCAATCACACCCATGTGCTTACACTGGACGATTTGCGAAAAAAGAAGTTGATACGGATTTAGAAACCTGCCATGCACAAGAAGCAACACCTTCCTACCAAAACGTGTGTCGTGTGTGGACGACCTTTTACCTGGCGCAAGAAATGGGAGAAAGTGTGGGAGGAAGTAAAATATTGCAGTGACAAATGCCGCATGAACAAATCAAAATCATAACATGGCCAAAGCACTCCTCCTTTTTCCACACCAACTTTTTCAGGAATTGCCTACGGCTACTCAAAAGTTATCTGTCGTTTTAGTGGAAGAATTTCTTTTTTTCAAACAGTACCGATTTCACAAACAGAAGCTGGTGTTTCATCGTGCCAGCATGAAAGCCTATCAGCATTCGCTGGAAGCAAAGGGAATGCGGGTGCAATACATCGAGGCTACTCAAGAAATCAGCGATGTACGTTTACTGATTCCGCATCTGCGAAAGCAAGGGATTACTGAATTACATTACTGTGATGTGACCGACTATTGGTTAGAGAAACGCATTCGCGAACACGCAAAAGAAACCGGCATCGAACTTACGCAATATCCATCTGCACTATTTCTTTTAAACAAAGAACAGGTAGATGCCTACTTCGCGGGAAAGAAAAAATATTTTCAAACCGACTTTTACATTCAACAGCGCAAGCGTTTTCAAATTTTGGTGGACGAGAATCAACAGCCGGTTGGTGGTAAGTGGTCCTTTGATGCCGAGAATCGTCTCAAGTATCCTAAAGGAAAAAAGGCACCTGATGTTTCGTTTCCCACAGTCAATGCGTATTGGAAAGAAGCAGCGACCTATGTGGAAAAACATTTTGCTTCTAATTACGGATCAATCAATGACCAGTTCATCTACCCAACCACTTCTTCCGAAAGCGAAACATGGCTCCAACAGTTTTTGAAGAAACGGTTTGAATCGTTTGGTGAGTATGAAGACGCCTTGGTGACTTCTGAAAATATTTTACACCACAGTGTGCTCACGCCCATGCTGAATGTAGGTTTGCTTACACCTCGACAAATAATTGACCAGGCCATTGCGTATGCTAATAAGAAAGAGATTCCACTCAATTCATTGGAAGGTTTTGTTCGACAGATAATCGGCTGGCGCGAATTTATTCGTGGGGTGTATGAACACAAAGGAAGGTATGAACGCACAAAAAACTATTGGAAGTTTACACGCAAGATCCCGGCTTCGTTTTGGAATGGAACCACCGGCATTGATCCGATTGACTGCACCATTCGCAAAGTTTTAGAAACAGGTTATTGCCATCACATTGAGCGGTTGATGGTGCTCGGAAACTTTATGCTGCTCTGCGAATTTGATCCGGATGAAGTGTATCGGTGGTTCATGGAATTATTTATTGATGCATACGATTGGGTGATGGTGCCGAATGTGTATGGCATGAGTCAGTTTGCCGATGGTGGGTGGATGGCCACGAAGCCCTACATCAGCGGCAGCAATTACCTAATGAAAATGAGTGATTATCCAAAAGGAGATTGGCAACCGGTTTGGGATGGACTTTTCTGGCGATTCATGCATACTCACCGCGACTTCTTCCTAAAAAATCCACGCCTTGGTATGCTCGTAAAAACATTTGACAAAATGCCGCAGGAAAAACAGAGCAATCACTTACGAAATGCAGATAAGTTTTTAAAAGAATTATAAAATTGATATCGCGATAATTTTCCAGTGCATTTGTTGAGAACTCACTCAACCTATGTATTTTAATGGGAAAACTCCTCCGTGGAGCTTTCCTACTAAAACATTATCAATTACGCGGGCATGATCACTTTATTAATGATGTGAATAACACCATTATCTGTGTCCACATCAGCCGTTACTACTTCAGCATCGTTAACCAAAACTTTACCATCTTTCAAATGAATGGTGATTTCAGCGCCATTCACCGTCTTAGCTTTCATGCCATCTGTCAAATCAGTTGACAATACTTTTCCAGCTACTACGTGGTAGGTAAGAATACCTTGAAGTTTCGCTTTATTCGCTGGCTCGATTAATGATTCTACAGTACCAGCCGGCAACGCAGCAAATGCTTCGTCCAAAGGTGCGAAAACTGTAAACGGGCCTTTACCCGATAAAGTCTCTACTAACTCTGCAGCTGTCACCGCAGCTACCAATGTTTTAAATGATCCATGATTGACTGCTGTTTCTATAATATTCATAATATGTTATTTAGTTGAGACTGTATAAGCAGGTTATCGCTCAATTGTTCAACCAACTACGTTAACAAACCATTACTATAAAAAATGCAATCAACAGATTAATTAATATTCAGTGGAACGGGTATTATAAATTATTCTGATTGCCTCTAATTAGCGTCCAACAACCCTTTCTAATTTTTTGAATGGCAATTGTAACATCGCTTGTTCAAGAATGTTCACTCGAAAAAATATTTAAAACTTTCTATCTGGCAAACAAACAATACATCTGGATGTTACTACCAGTAATTAAATTATTAAAACATGAAAAAAATATTCTTTGGCTTATTCGTAATCACAAGTTCAATGGCAGCTTTCGGCCAAACAAAAGATGTTGTAGACATCGCTATCAGTTCTCCAGACCATACCACTTTAGTTGCTGCTGTAAAGGCCGCTGATTTGGTTGCTACATTAAAGGGTGCAGGTCCTTTTACTGTGTTCGCACCAACCAATGCCGCGTTCGACAAGCTTCCTGCAGGAACAGTAACAACTCTGTTAAAACCTGAGAACAAAGCTCAATTGACAAAGATATTGACTTATCATGTCGTGGCTGGTAATCTGGATGCAGCTGCAGTAATTGCAGCCATTAACGCCGGAAAAGGCAAAGCAGTTGTAACAACAGTAAGTGGTGGTAAGTTGACTGCAACTTTGGAGAAAGACAAAGTGAAGTTAACCGATGAATCAGGTAAGACTGCTTATGTAGTAGCTGCCGATTTAAAGGGAAGCAATGGCGTTGTACACGTTATTGATGGTGTCCTACTTCCAAAATAATCTTTCTAACGCTTCTGAATGGTGTCTCCCGCAACGGGGGCACCATTTTTTATTAGAACCTTTTAAAAACGATACCCATTTTATCACTTCGAGTTGATCAAATATGCAGCACATTTCTACTACCACCATCGCAAGCTGGGAGCGATTTTACCGCGCTAATTTTATCAACAGCCTTACCGGTTTTAAGTCCGCCAGTTTGATTGGCACCGTCAACAAGCAAGGGCAAACCAATCTCGCAATCTTCAGCAGCATTGTTCATTTGGGATCTGATCCCGCACTGATTGGATTTGTTAACCGTCCCGTTCAAGCAGCTCCGCACACACTCGCGAACATTCAAGCTACCGGAAATTATACCATCAACCACATACATCCTTCCATTCTGGAGCAGGCACATCAAACAAGCGCTAAGTATCCGGAAGAAGTGAGTGAGTTTGATGCGTTGGGTCTCACGCCTGAATTTTCAGTCGCATCACCGGCACCATTCGTACGAGAAAGCAAAGTCAAATACGCACTCACACTGGAAGAGATCATTCCCATAAAAGTGAACAACACATTTCTGGTCATTGGCCGACTTCAGCATGTGCAATTGGATGAATCTATTTTGTTACCGGATGGTTTTCTTCAACTCGATCGGGCGGGCTCTGTTAGTAGCAATGGAATAGACGCTTATTACACAACGCAACTGATCGATCGCTATGAATATGCCAAACCCAATGAAAAACCCCGGAAGTTGATCCAACCACACTCAGGGAGCCGCGAAACGTTTTCGTAACTGTTCGTGCTGCACCAACATTTTCGCATAGCTATCCCCTGGAATGGAGAGTAGATTTTGCAAGGACCTGAACGTGGTGACGGAAGCAGCAAGTTTATCGCGTAACGGATCGGCTGGAATTCCAATGTATTCGGCTACTTCGTTACCCAAATAAAATCGAATTTGCGATGGAACGAGGTCGGCCTGATCAGGTGGTACACTTTGCTTGTAGTAATTCAATAACTCGCGGGTGAGCGTAATGCCCTCGTCTGTCTTTTTAAAATTTCTTTGTTGAATAGCATTCGCCAACTGTCGCGCTTCCAAAAAAGAAGTAGGCAGCAGCTTTTCTTCCACGTGCATTTGATACCCGATGTAACGCCACAAGAAAATAAAATCTTCTTTTTCGCGCTCGGATAAAATATAGCCCGATAGTTGCATGCCCAACAAAATAACATAACTGAATGCTAAGTTCGTTCCTGCCATGTCTTCCTGATTGACGGGCACTCCCCAATCCATCGTCCATGTAGGATGCTTCTGTATGTAGAAGCGAGACAACGCGTGAATCAACCGGACTTTGTTGATGTGAATATGACCTTTGCCGTTTTCACTGAATGATCCGGGTGTGAGCATGGCAATCACAAACGACGCCGTGTCCATCAACCGCTTGCCGGGTGCATTCCGCATTTTATCCGACAAGTAAAGCGCCTTGTTTCCCGGAGAGGCAGCATAGCAATACGGTAATGACATCGCGCCCAGCAGCGTCATCATCTCCAGTGCATACTGTTTGAACAGCGATTGACCGCGTTGTAATTGCTTCTCATTATACCAAAGCGGTTTTGGTTTTGTTGTGATCAGAAAATTCTTTGTTTCAGATTCGCTTTGTCGTTCTATATCAACAACGTCTAACTTCAACAATGAATACAATTCCCCTTGCCATTGATGGGTCATGATTTTTTCAATCAGCTCATCGGCTTCTAGGTCTCCAACTAAGCGCTGTGCATCTAACTGTTTATTGCTGGCTATCATGATTCACTATTTTTCTTGAGCACTGCTTAGTTAACATACGAAATTTCGAATTGTTTAAGTCCTACGGGTAACTAAAGCAAAATCCCTCGACACTAACATTTGAACGCATTTCTTTTTTTTGTTGAACATCTTATACACTAAGTGTGGATTCTTCTAAACACTTCACTCGTTGTCTTTTTTAAATTTTAGAAACAAAATTCCTGTCTTCAATCAAAATGATACTTTTTATCAACTCTTGTTTAACCAATGCTCACGATTTATTAGAAGTAATGAACACTTCAAAAGTTTTTAAAAAAATTTTCAACCGATTGAAACAAGCATCAACGAGTTTTGTTGAATAGTCAATTTAAAACCTTAAACACAAACTATATGATAACACTATTAACTGATATCGTGAAAATCCCAGTGGATGATCCGATTGCATTCACATTCTTTACCGGCTACATGGCTATGTTAGCATCGGCTGTTTTCTTCTTTATGGAGAGAAGCAGTGTTGATGGAAAATGGAAATTGTCGCTGCTTGTTTCGGGACTCATCACCGGAATTGCAGCCGTGCATTATTATTACATGCGCGACTACTATCTGGCAACCGGACAAACACCCACTGCGCTTCGTTACATTGACTGGACACTTACTGTACCTTTGATGTGCGTTGAATTTTATCTATTGACTAAGGCAGCCGGTGCCAAAATTTCATTGTTATGGAAACTGATCATTGCATCTGTTTGGATGTTAGTGACCGGATACATTGGTGAAGCTTTCACCGATGGATCGACAGGACATAGTGTACTGTGGGGCGTTCTTTCTACCATTGGGTATATCTACATTTTATATACTGCATGGATTGGTGAGGTTGCTCAATTGGCAAAAAATTCAGGTGATCCGGTGGTGATCCGCGGAATTCAAATTTTAGCTTGGTTCGTATTAGTAGGATGGGCCGTCTATCCGATTGGGTATATGTGTATGCCTGGAGGATGGTTGAATACAGGACTGGGTTGGAGTGCTTCCAATGTCGATTTGTTTTACAACATTGCCGATGCTATTAATAAAATAGGTTTTGGTTTGGTCGTGTATAGCATTGCTGTGTCTAGCAAAGCGCCCGCAAAAGCATAATTAAAATTTGAATACAGAAGGGATGCCACATCGGTTGGCTCCCTTCCTTTTTATTTGAGTGCGAGTTCAATCACTGGTTATTCTTCAATCATCAAAAATGCTATACGTCTGTTCTCCCTTATTTCGGATTCAGATTTTTGTGCAACTCATATTGACACTGGTATTCGCGTTGGTACCGATGAGTCTTTCGCTGCAAGCGATTATTTGTGGAATCATGCTTTGTACCGTGGGAATACCGCATGGAGCCAATGATCATTTGTATCGTTCAGACAAAACATTAACAGGCAGTATTTATTTTATCGTTATCTACTTGGGTGCCATTTTTTTCTTCCTTGCTCTTTGGTGGAAAATTCCGGTAGTAGCATTTACACTTTTCTTTATCGTTTCATTTCATCACTTTGGTCAATCGAACTTTGAAAATGATTCAGCCACCTATTTGCCTTCCTGGTTGTGGGGAATTTGGGTGTTGGCTTTTCCCGTACTTCTTCATTGGAAAGAAGCAACTTCCATTTTTTCAGAGATGTTGGTGTACAACACAAGCTTGTCTCCCATTACATTTCCAGAAAGCAAAACCATGTATTGGGGTGGAACGGTTCAAATCATGATTGCACTCGCAGCGCTGTACATTCTTAGTCTCTATTTTTTCGAACGAAAAAAATTCGGTTACTATCTCATACAGTTTGGGGTGGTTACACTCTGGTATATTTTTACACCGCTACTCGCCGGATTTATCACTGTATTTTGTCTATGGCATTCCTTGCAATCCCTACGACATCAGTCTCTCTATTACAAACAATCAGTTCACGGTACACTCACCGGATTTCTCAAGTCATTGGTGCCCTTCAGCGCAGTGGCTTTACTTTCATTTGGAATCTATCTTTACTTCCGTGCGTTCAATATTGCCGAAGCATTTATTTTATTGTCGTTGATTACTTTGCCGCACGTGATCGTGATGCATCGACTGTATGGAGAAACGCATAAGTTAACCGGTATCGAAAGTGCTAAATAGTTTTTTATTAATTTTGGCCGATTCCAATTATGCCAGCAAAAATTGAAACAAAAATAGAACTGACTGCCGAAGACATTCATCGCATCATTCAAATGGCGTGGGAAGACCGCACACCTTTCGAAGCCATTGAAATGCAATTTGGATTGACCGAAAAAGAGGTGATTGTATTGATGCGACAGCAAATGAAATCCAGTAGCTTTGCCATGTGGCGAAAGCGCACCCACGGACGCAACACCAAACACGCAGCGAAACGCTCCCAAGAAGTCGATCGCTTCAAGTGTACCCTTCAACGGGTTATTACCTATAACAAAATCAGCAAGCGGTGAATAATTCATCCTTACTGCACTTTCCGACAGATTACACTTCGATTCTGGCCCGCATCGATCAGGTAGATCCTCTTTTGTACGGGCGTACACGTAACTTTCTGAACGGAGCCGTAACGTATCTTTCGCCCTATATTTCGCGCGGAGTCATTAGCGTAAAGCAAGTACAACAACACGTTCTAAATAAAGGATTCTCGTCGGCAGCCATTGAAAAGTTTCTACAAGAACTCGCCTGGCGTGAATATTTTCAGCGCATCTGGCAAGCGAAAGATGAATTCCTTATGCACGATTTAAATCAACCGCAGTCAGATGTGGCGCATCATGAACTGATAGCATCCGTGGCACACTCGAGCACCGGCATTCAAGCCATTGATCGCGCCATTCAAGCGTGGTACGAAACCGGCTACCTGCACAACCACGTGCGTATGTATGTAGCCAGTTTGATGTGCAACATCGGAAAATCATATTGGCACATGCCTGCACAGTGGATGTATTTTCACTTATTGGATGGCGATGTCGCCAGCAACACGTGCAGTTGGCAATGGGTGTCCGGAGCTTTCTCTTCCAAAAAATATTATTGCAATCAGGAGAACATCAACCGGTTTACCAACACGTTTCAACAAGGCACATTTTTAGATACGCCCACCGAGCTACTCGATTCATTGAAAATTCCCAAGGAATTATCAGAAACTATCCAGTGGAAAGGAACCACTCCGCTTCCGCGAAAGCAGGAAATTCAAATTGATTGGCAAAAACCTACCTTGCTTTACAACAGCTACAATCTTGATCCGCTCTGGAGAAAAGAGGAGGATGTAAATCGTGTTTTGTTATTAGAACCTTCGCACTTCGAAAAATTTCCAGTGAGTGAGAAAGTGATGAACTTCCTATTGGCATTAAGCCAAAACATTTCCTCAATTCAAATTTATGTGGGTGAAGTAGAGGAACTTGTACAGCTTAGTGCTTTCGCTTCAGTAATGCCACCGAATTTTATTTCCAAAGAACATCCGGCCTTCACGCATTATCCGGGACAGAAAGATGATCGGGATTGGATCTACCCGAGCGTGACGGGCTATTACAACTCCTTCTTTGCCTATTGGAAAAAGTGTTCTAAGCAACTCTACGCACCGGACTTGTTCTCCACCGATTCATTTACTGAATCTCGTTAAGTTATGCTCGACTGAACTACTCTCTTGTGGAGAGGAACGAGGTGAGATATAAAATCGGGATTAACATAATGACATTGTTAATTTACTCCAAACTAACAGTTACGTTTCCCTTTCCAAGTACCTCGGCTAATTGTGCCGGTTGTTCGATGGCTCCGATACTTGTGTAGCTGTAGGAGGTAGAAAATGTTTTGTAAAAAATCACCAGTGTGTTGTCACCCCACAACAAGATGTCGCCTGCCTGAATGGTACCAGGATTTTTTGCATTGGTCGGTAACGACATTGATAGTTCCGCATACTTCTCGTTTTTGTTCAACTCAATCATGTTCAATGTTAAGGGCAACAGTTTGCGAAAAGCCTCGGAGGTTGAATTATCACTGAGCAAGGCTGCAAATCTTGATTCTCCAATAATGATATCCATCGTGCGAGGCATAGTTCGTATTATTTATGCTCTAACTTACAAAGAAATATTCTGTCTAGGTATTGAAACATTAATGAGCTTTTTGTCTGAACAATCGGAAGCATATGTTGTTAGATGAACAAACGCACGTATGAAAATCTTACTCACCGGCTCCACCGGATACATCGGCCGCAGGTTATTGCCCGTTTTGGTAGCGGCAGGACATCAGGTGGTTTGCCTCGTGCGTGACCAGCGCAGATTTGACTGGGAAGATTTTACGGAAGACTTTCTTCAGCATGTAACGGTGATTGAAGGTGACTTAAATCAGGCGAACGATCTTCCTTCACTACCAGCCGACATTGATGCCGCGTATTACCTCGTTCATTCGATGAGTTCTTCGAATCCGGATTTCACAACACTAGAATCTGAATCAGCAAAAAACTTTGTAGCACTCGTCAATCAAACGCAGGCCAAACAAATAGTTTATCTGAGTGGCATTGTGAATGACGAAGATTTGTCTGATCATTTACTGTCACGAAAAAATGTTGAGGACATACTCGCAACCGCCAAAGCTCCGCTCACGGTTTTGCGTGCGGCCATCATCATCGGCTCCGGCAGTGCATCGTTTGAAATTATTCGAGATCTGGTAGAAAAACTTCCGGTGATGATCGCACCCAAGTGGTTGAAGACGCGTTGCCAACCGATTGGCATCCGCAATGTGATCGAATACCTGCACGGTGTCTTGCACAAACCCGAAACCTACAACCAAATATTTGACATCGGCGGCACCGAGATTCTTACGTATCACCAAATGCTTTATGGCTTTGCCCGCATGCGCGGATTGAAGCGCTGGATCATTACCGTGCCAGTTCTCACACCTAAACTATCTTCACTTTGGTTGGTGTTTGTAACTTCGACTACCTATTCGCTGGCACGCAGCCTGGTGAATAGCATGAAGAACGAAGTGATTTGCCATGATCAACGCATTCGGTCCATCGTAGCAACCCGCTTGCTCAGTTATGAAGAAGCCCTACAATTGGCATTCGATAAAATCAGTCAGAAAAATGTAGTGTCCAGTTGGAAAGACTCCATTTCGCTCAGCACGATGGATAAACATTTTCTGAACAACACGTTTGTTCCTGAGCATGGTGTGTTCACCGATCATCGTCAGATAGAGTTTACCAACGATCGTGCGCAGGTAGTTGAAAACATCTGGAGAATAGGTGGCAACCGAGGATGGTATTTTGGAAATTGGATGTGGCGCATTCGTGGGTTGATGGACAAAATGGTGGGTGGTGTGGGCTTGCGCCGAGGACGGAGAAGTGATACCGATTTAAAAGCCGGCGATGCACTCGACTTCTGGCGCGTGTTGGTGGCCGACAAACCCAATGGTCGATTATTATTGTATGCTGAAATGAAATTGCCGGGAGAAGCGTGGCTTGAATTCAAAGTAAAACAAAGTGGCGATAAACATGTGTTGATGCAGACCGCCACGTATCGTCCACTCGGTTTGTGGGGACGACTGTATTGGTATTCCGTGTTGCCGTTTCATGGGCTCATCTTTCCGAAAATGGCGCAGCGGATTGTGACGAATCAGTAATTCTTTTTTGCCACAAAGGCACCAAGACACTAAAATACTACTACATTAAAATCAATTCCAATTCAAGTATTTCATAAGCTCTGGTCGCGTAATCAAATCATCCAGAAATTGTTTCTCACGAGTTCCTGATTGATACGGATGATTCTGATATAACTTTTCTCTCAGTTCCAGCGCCAGTTTAACATCGTCATCACAAAATCCATTGGCTACTTCTTTAACTCGCTGGGTGTAGCGCGTGTTGAACTGCAGTTTCTCTTTGTTCACCAATCCCTGATCTATCCACAAGCGTGTCTTCTTCGGGCATCGACACGGATTGGCAGGGTTGATCAGTCCGCAGCGATTATGAATAAATTGCTGCAACTCCCTGCGCGTACGCGAAAGTCGCTGGCGAAAGTTGTCGGGGGAAATCGAAAGCAACTCGGCTCCCGCTATATGATCAATCTCAAACACATCGCCTAAAATATAAATCAGTCGTTGTTCACGCGTGAGGCACATCAGCATGCCGGTGGTACACATCAAGCGGGTTTCTTCCACTTCTTCTTCGCTGATGCCAATGGTTTCTTCTTCACTCATGTTTTGAAGGGCGACTGTATTACCTACCAGCGAAGAAAATTTCACGTACACATCTTCCAGCTTTCTGCGCTTTATATCCAAAAAATGATTCACTACAATGCGATACAACCACGTGCGAAAAGAACTGGCACCTTTGAATTGTGATAAATGCGTGATCACTTTCACCAGTGCATCTTGGGTAATGTCTTCAGCATCCAAAGGATCAACAACGAGTTTAAGCGCTACATTGTAAACAAATGTATAGTGACGCTGAATTAACTTCTCCAAAGAATTCTTATTTCCAAGCACAGCCTGTTCGGCCAGTTGACTGTCATCCTGATTAGCTCGTGGATCTGATAGATTCATAAATTTAAAGTTACGAATTGAATGTCGTTAAGTTAAGCTCTATTTTATACTCCACCTCGTTCCTCTCCACAAGAGAGGATTTCAAGTCGAGCTTACCTTAACGATATTGGTTAGGAATTTCTTATTTCAGCTTATCGATCAACACCGGAGTATCAAAAAACGAAATCTGCCCGGCCTCTTTTTGTTGACTAAAGTAGCGCTTGGCTTCTTCTTTAGATTTCCATAATGCAATGGTGCCCAATTGGTCTTTGCTTTTGATTTGTGTTATGCGCAGTAATCCAGATGTGGATTCAGGAATGGTAAGCGATTTACCCAATTGCAATGTCGACCAATAATCGCCTGTGAGTTCATGCTTGGCAATGGTAGTGGTTTGAATAACCTGATAGTAGTCGACTACGCCTGCTTCGCCATACGTTTTAACCACACGCTCAAACCATTTCGGGTTAAACCACGTACGCGCTTCGGCTTCTGTACTCCAATGATAAATGCCTCCAAACTTTTTATAGTCTTCTGTAAAATGATAATTCTTTTGAAGCAATCCCGGGATAGCTTCATACTCCGGAATAGATTCTTTAAACTTTTTGATTACAAGCAAGCGCCAAGCATACCACGGCTTTTTTACATAGGTAATGGTAACGACGGTGGGTTCGATGGTAGACATAGTTGTTGTGTTTGAAGGGTTAGACATCGTATGAGGAGTTAAAATTTGAAATGCCATGGACATGACGGAAATGCCGACCAAGGTCATATAAGCGCGAGAATGTGAAAAAGGCTTCATTTGAATTGTTTTGTCAATTAGACGTGGCATTTCAGCCGGTGTGACAAAACTATGTGGAGAAAATTGTGCCCGGCTTGAGTCTACCTTACATGGAGCTGGTTATGGTTGCAAATCAGTAAATGATGGTCAACTGAAGTTCAGTGAAATGGGCTGTTCTTCCTGTTCTCCCATCATCAAAAGTTAATGTAAGCCAATTGCGTGAGGAGTACTCAAAATGTATTGACTCTTCCTTCTTAAATTGATCAACAAAGGAATTTTCAGTTTGCGATTGATACTCAAAAACCGTGTTGGTTAACTGGCGAATGCCATTGGGATGGACTTTAGGCTCTGACGCATTCGTTTGCTGCCCCTTAAATGGAAGTCGGAAGGTCCATGGCAAACCGCGATTATTATCATGTTGAATAACATCCAACGCCAAACCGGATGGAAAGTAAATAGGCTGATACTTATACGAATTAACAAAAAGTACATCGGTATCATCTGTATTAACTAGACAAAGTCCAAAAGGCGATGAGTTGTTCTTTTGGAAATCGGCTCTTTTCCAAAGGCCAGTTGGCTTGGTTAACGGACTGCGTAGTTCATCCTGATTGTGCACCCAAAGTACTTCGAAGAAAAAGTTATCAAAATAAAATTTTCGATTGGTTGTTCCTTGACCAGTATGTATTCGGCTACTTCCTTCTACCCATCCAAAGTCAATGAGCAGATCGGCTACTTTTCCATAATCATCAGTAAAAATAAAAATGTGGTCAATCTTCATAATCACCTGCCATCTTACGGTTCTATCTTTCTTCGAACTAAAACCCATCCGCCTACTAGCGAAGCTTGGGAAAATAAAAATATAGCTGCGATCTGCGAATAATGATTGCCGGAAGATTGAAGCATTGAAAAGGTAGCAAACCCGGCCAAAATAGTTGCGAGAATATAATTAGGCCACAAGTTTCCTGCATTCGAAATAAGTTGCGCTAATACACCACCTAAAAATGAAAACACTAATCCAAAGACAATGGTCAATAACATCACGCTCAAGGTAGGATCATCATGAGGTTTGATTCCAGAGAATTTAAACAACAGTAACGCGCTGATGACAAAAGCGGCGTAGCCTATGATAACTGCTATGATGTATCTTATGGCCTTCATGCTTTTTAGATTAATTCAATCAACCTCATTGACCTTAAAAGTCAGCGGTGACAATTCTTACCATCAGTATTAAAAAAAACATGATTATACCGATAATCATAATTCTGAAGCCATGTAAACGCACTTCATTTGAATACATGGGTACCTTGGTACCATTCGGTACTATTTTCTTGGATATCCAAAAACTATAACCAATCAGTATTCCGAGAAACCCGCCCAGAAAGGCGAAAAAATACCCGCCATATATCCAGGCCTTTGGTGTTTCATCGGGCTTCGATAGCGTAGTCAGGCGTTGCTGCTTTAACAACTGAATGGTAGATTCACTTACATCTTTGCCCCGCTCCGTCAGTATTTTTTTTGCCAAATGAAAATCCATTTCGCTCCATTCATCTTGCTTGCTAATCAGATCGAACAACTCCTCATCTGTAAAAGAATACAAATAATAATCCTTTTCAATATCGCGAGAAGCCTGTTCGCCCAATTGCTGGAGAAAATGATTTGCTCTGTCAAAATCTTCGCTCTTAATTTTTACAAAATATTGGCGGTTAAAATTTTTATCGCCGTAGAGTGAATCCAATGATTCTTTGTCTTCAACCACATGAAATTGAATTTCATGTTCGTTGAGTAGATCAGTAAGCTCTTTGGTCTCTTCGGGCGAAGAGAATCTTTTTAAAATAACAAGATCCATGATTGTTGTTTTCAATTTACTAAAGTACGTAACAGATATTAAATAGCAAGCGCATGTAAACTAATTTGAAAACTACTTCACTCTATCCGAACCTGAATAAATCATCTTTTGTTTCTAATAGTTTCGCTACGGAATAAGATGCAAGGAAGATTTCTCAAATTCTTCAAGAATGGCTGCAAGGGTATAATTAGGCCTCAAGTCACCTAATAGGAAAGCGCTAACGACAAAAATGGCTGAGCCTAATACAACCACTTATTTTCAGAAAGCGGGTCAATATTTAGATCGTTATCTCAATCCGTTTTTCTTAGTCTGAAAATCTATGTGTTGGTAAATTGTTTCCTCAAGATGCTTTACCAACTTTGTAATTTCAGTTTCCGATAGAGGTTTATGGAGTAAACGCTGATATCGCATCTCTTGATTTCTTTGATTATTTTCAGAAAAGATATCAACCCATACCTCATATTTGATCAGGTCGAACCTCACTTCAAATCCATACGAGCAACCGAATGTGTTAAGTCCGCCTTTTTTGAAAGTGCCATAAAATGCTGTAACTTTTAACTTGGTATCATGAGTGTTTATCTTGTCCGAATTTCTCAAAAAATCTAGTTTTAGCTTTTCAATGATTTCCGTAACGGGTTCATCTACAAATTGAACGGAACCTAAACCATTTTGAATAGAAACCCAATGACCTATTCCAGTAAAAAGCCTATTAAACTTTTGGATAGCAGGTATACTTTTTTCTAATAACTCAGTTCCCCAGGTATTGAGTATTTCAACGAACGTATCTTTATCAAAATGCTTTCTGATCTCTTCACCAGGATCAAGAGCATCCAACTCCTTTTCAAGTAATGCAAGTTTCTTGTCTATATCATCTGGTTCTTCAATCTCCTTACCTTCAATCGCATCTAATACCAATTGTTGCGATCGTAGAATCAATGAGGTTGCAAACTCATTGAATAAGTCCGGGTTTCCACCATAGCCTTGTATGTCACCTATGTATTGGTTATAGATGGTGCGTTCGTTTGTTTTTATCCAAAACGGAGGATAACCAAATGAAATGAGAAGTAAGTTTGTAAGTATACGTGCAGTACGTCCATTACCATCATAAAAAGGATGAATTACCACGTATTCCAAATGAAACGACAGCGCTATGTCCAATGGATGCGGAGCATTCATTTTGTTTGCGCGGATTGCATCGATTGCAGCATTTGTCTTGTTCAGTAGAGTATGAATTCGATCAGGAACTTCTGCTGGAAGCACAAAGTCGAAACGTTCATTCTTATAATTATACATGTAGTTTGGTTCAGTTTTCCAAATACCTATTTTAGATCGTTTACTTTCATCTTCTTCGTGCATAATACCACGGTGTATCTCTTTGATACGGTGTTCAGATAATCGGAGGTCACCACGTGCAATTTTTAAAATTTCACTTATCACCTCATCATGACCTTTCATCTCAAGGACATCTTTAATTGGTTTCCCGCCAACCGTTAAGTTACCCACCATTACACTACGGGTTTCGTCCATGGTAAGCGTGTTACCTTCCATGCTATTCGAATAGTAGTTCCAGTCTAATCGAAACTTGTAATCGATTTTCTTCTTTATATCAGCCTTCAACTCACCATGTGCATTGATTTTCTTTTGAAGCAGATCTGCTTGTTCTCGCTTTTTAATGTAGCTCATATTTGAGGAATTTCCATACAACAAATATTGTCAAAAATATCTTAAGTTAAGGTTCAAATATTGTTATAATCCTATCTTATTTACTCTACTGAACAACCCCATCACACCAGCAACGCCTCCAATCAACATCAGCTGATTTAGACGTTGCTCCTGAGATTGCATATTCCAGATCTAAGCAAAACTCTTGATCGAACATAAACACAAAATAAAGCACTTCGTTTATTGAGGATCATTACTTTTAATCTTCTTAATGACACCTGTCGTTAGAATTTGATACCATTCATTCTTCACCGTGGTCTTCTTGGTTGATTCAATTCGATCACCCGTTTCGTCCAAATCCCACGTACTTATAGAATCGATCATGTGAATCACTCTATTTTCATCAATCGTTACAATCTCGCTTGTACCAAAGCTCGGATCGTTATTACCCCAATCACCCATCAACATCATTCCATCCACCTGCTTTCCGTTTCGATCGAATGTGAGTAACACCGGAGAGCCTGTAGCATCCGGTGATACAAAAATAATACCCTTATAATTTTCCTCATCCACGAGCATTCCATAAGGGCGGTCTGTTGTTAAATCACCATGTCTAATTCCGTATTTTTCAATATGCTTCATGTACAAATCACTCCATTCAACCGGAGTCCAAGTGAGAGGCAGATCTATTTTGCGCAGGGTGTCGTAGACGCTGGTGAAATGCTCATCCCCATCATTATCATTTCCAGAATTTGCTAACTTCTTAACACACCGCACTGAAATGGCTCTGAGTTTGCTACCTGTATGATGATTAAGCAAAGTAGCGTTCTTTGCAAAGTTATAAAACCAAGCTTCGGTGCTATCTGATTCTGTAGCTGTCCAATAAAAACCATGAGCGCCCAGACGTTGATAGTCACCATCCGGCTGGCGATTACCGGCTAACAATGCATTGAATCCGCCAATGCCGTCTTCCGAAAGATTAATGTACGCCGCTTTTCCCTGATCGTTAGAATCATCTACAATGCCACCATATAGCTTCGCCATGTTTTGCCATTCTTCATTCGTAGGCAACCGCCATCCCTCAGCCAACGCGCGACATCCTTCTATTGCTGCCTTCCAGGTATACAAGCGGCCATACAATTGGCAGTTCAAACTATCCGCAGGGCAAAATGAGTTTTCAACAATAAGATTCAAGTTCTTCGTCATCCAAACTTTTTGATCCAACATAACTTTGGAAGGAATGCTATCCTGTTTCGAGATTGTGTCGAAACTAAGAGAAGGCGCTGGTTTCTGATTGCAGCTTGCCAACGTAATAACAAAAATAAAAACCACGATTGATTTCATGTGATGTAAGTTAAACAGGAATTTCTATTTTGAACATGTTTGGCATAGATTCGTCTATTGCAAAGAGCGATGTGATAAGTCCGATTGGTTCGATAACTTAAAAATAACTTCCGTTCCGTCTCTAACCCCTCCGAGGTTTTTATGCTCGCGAAAAGAAACGTCGGAGGGGTTAGTAAGTTTTCATTCAACTAAAAAACAGAATCAATCGATCAGGTTTTTATACTCCTCATAGCGGATACGAGCCCAATCAAGTGTTGGATGTTTTTCCATTTCGATTACATTCCCATCTACAAATTGAATTCGAATACAGTAATATTTGAATTCGTTCTGTTCTAACAGGATGGCCTTAGGGCTACCTAGATTTTTGTTATTAAACTTAATTGACCCCAGGCGGTAATACAGTGATAGCTCTCCACTATTCGATTCCAGAATTTGTCCGAATGGAATGAAGTACACCAACACAACCAATACTATTGCCGGTGCGAAAATCAAGAATGCTTCGTTTTTATCCACTTCACTTCTGTCAACTTGGTTTCGTGACACGAAAAATAGAAGCGCCATAGAAACGAAGATAGTTAACATTCCGATAACTAAGTTCCTCATTCGACCGTCTCGGACAGGATTGCAATAAAGATTTTTCATGTTATTCAGGATCACCTCAGAAATAAACTAGCACCCATACTCTTCAGGCAATTTACAAAAAATCACCTTTACGGGCTTTATAGGTGGTCAGTGAAAACATGTGAAAACACCAACCACAGGCTAAATAGTCTTTTCATGTGCTGCTGTTTATCAGGTATTCTTATTTCAGTACATACTCATCAAACATTCGCCTGATCCAAAAATACAGCTCCTCTTTATAGACACTAGCTTTTTCAGTTCCACCATCATTTTAACTGAACACGTACATGCCACTCTAAACTCTACGAGGTTTCTATGCTTGCGAAAATAAACCTCGTAGAGTTTAGTAAAATCTCTAACCACTCCGGGATTTTTACGCTCGCGAAAAGAAACCTCGGAGGGGTTAGTAAAAAAAAGAGGGTTGTATAAAACTATTTAATTCGATATAAGTAAACAACTACTAAGTTTCGGCAACTCTCCAAGATTCCAACGCCCGAGAAATTAAACATTGAAGAGTTTAAATAGAAACAGCTGTTAGATTAGTCCGCTTACTTCGATAATTCCAAAAATAGCTTTCAGCCTCTCTAAACCCTCCGAGATTTCTACGCTCGCAAAAAGAAACTTCAGAGGCTTTAGTAAATATAGTACAACTACATCTCCTCATTCATCGAAGTCAAAAAATCCAAAAGTCGTCGCTCTTGCCGTAAAATGCGAACCATTAAAAACGCAAAACCGGTTAAGAAACCATAGCCGCTGATCACCACATACCAAAACATGCCCGTCGACAGGTTTGCCTGAAAGGTGGGCAAAAGCAGACTGAATCCAACGGTGTAGCTGATATAGATGACAGGAATAAAAATTCGTTGCACTCTTTTTCGCCATGCGTAGTAGTGCCGCATTTTTTCCGTGAAATCAACAACAGAATGATGATACCGGATTGCATTGAATTTTCGAACACTCATCCACTCCAACAGCACACGCACGATTATCACTCCAATCATAATGGACAAGCCCAGCGTAAGCTCATTCATTAGATGCGCCCCTATAAAAATAAAGTAGGCCACCAATATGACAATCAAAACTGTTAATATTGCAATGGTGCCACGGTGGCCGGCCCGGAGTTCTTTCATGTGTGCCTCTCCCTTCTCCATTAATTGAGCGGAGGAAGTAACAACCCGGGGTTGTGGTTGCTTATTCCAGATCTTTTGTAGTTCATCAAATGCTTCCATGTTGTACACAACGGGTTAAATTCTTTTTGATACGATGTATTCGCACACGTAGAGTCTCTTCGCTGATGCCCACTACTTCGGCCATTTCGGAGTAGCTTGTTCCTTCCAACATCAGCAGTGTAATCATTTTATCTTTCTCTTCTAATTTCTGAATGCACGCATACATTTTATTTAATTTTTCTTCCTCCTCGCCGGAATATATTTCCGCAGGAATGGGCGGAAAGACAGAAGTGGACTTTTCTTTTCGGGTGGACGACTTGCGTAAATACAACAAGCATGTGTTTACCGAAATGCGATAAATCCATGTACTCACACTTGATTCTCCCCGAAAGGAATCCAACGCCTCCCAAATTCTAATAAACACCTCCTGTGCAGAATCAGAAGCCAGCGCTTCATCGCCACTAAAGTATCCTTTGCACAATCGGAACACTTTTTTGTAGTGCTGAGTAAACAATTCATTGAAGTGTGCCTTCTTATCCACCGGCTGTTTTATTTTAAATTCTCTTTTAGGTTTTCCAATAACCACCGTAAGCTCATCAAGTTATAGGCATCAGATGGCTCTTTTTTTCCGCAATTAGCCGCCAGACGCCCGCTCATTCAAAATTATTTCAGGTTCTCTTGCAGTTTCTCCAACAACCACTGTGGCTGATCAAACATAATAAAGTGAGCGGAGTTTTCTGCATATTGAAATACCACGCCTGGTAACTTAGCGTATTGTGCTTTGTACGTTTTTTCTACGGTTGCGAGATCCGGATTCGCAGCACCCAAGATAATTACCGACACTTTAATTTTTGCAATCGCTTCGCGCAAGTCCAAGTTAAGCATATCAATGTAACCATACACATATGTTTTGCGATCTGTTTGATTCATCCATTGAACAATCAGTTTTTGCTTCTCCACATTTTTGCACATGTAGGGCACTGTTTGTTGGTTCATAGCTGCGAAAGAAGCACTATCCATCTGCAACATCATTTTGCTGCGCGGATTATCGTATGCTATCTGTTCACCTTTGTAATTAGGAATCATCAATGCAGCCGAGCATGGCAAAGCGTCCACTGCAATCACCTGTCGAAACAAATCGGGCTCGGCTGATGCCATCCATAAGCTGAGTGTTCCTCCTAAACTGTGCCCCACCAGTGTTGCTTTTTTCAGTTTATTCTTTTTCACATAAGCAATTGCTTCTTGCTGAATGGTGGCTAACCAGGGGCCTTCAATGGGTGCCACGTTACCAAATCCGGCAAACGTAAAAATGTGGCATTGGTATTTTTTAGACAACTCGTTTACTGCATCATTCCATACTTCACCCGGGCAACCAAATCCGGGAAACAACAATACGGGTTGACCTTTGCCCTTCACCTCAACCTTGAAAGCAGATTGAGCGGTGGCAAAAAGGACCGAAAACACCAAAGAGATTAACAGAATAGCTTTCGTTTTCATTTGATAACTTTTTTAAGACCAAGTATTTCATTTCCCCATTGGATGCAGTCACTGACAGATTGTTACACGATTTTTAATTTTCTTTTATAATGACTCTACGAAAATCTGAAATAACGATTGATCCGAAAGAAATAATATAACGAAAAGGGGTTGGCACGTTATTTTTTTTAGGAGACAACTTAATCACTTAATGGTGTGTCTATCCGTGAATCCCAATCATTGATTGATTGATGGCAGTCAAATACGATCTCACTTTTATTCTATTCAATTCCAACGTTTGTCTTCCAATCAGAGTCTATGGTGTTATTAAACTAAACTATTCTTAAAATGAAAAACACAAGTCAATCACTCACTCATCGTCTGGTAATTTTGCTTTTCGTATGTGCCACATTATTTACTGCGGCGAGTTGCAAAGATGATGAAGCCAAACCTACCACCGTTGCAGCACCTACTCTGAGCGATGCTTCCGCTATTACAGCCACTGGTTTTACAGCCACATGGTCTGCAGTAACTGGAGCCGATAAGTATCTACTAGACGTTTCCACAGCGAACACCTTTGCTACAACAGTTACAGGTTATAACAAAAAAGAAATTACCGGAGTAACTACCAACATAACCGGCCTAACCGCAAACACGAAGTACTATTTCCGAGTGTATGCTAAAAAAGGCACTGTAACATCAGCGGCCTCTGCCACTAAAGAGGTTACGACAACCAACTAAGCTGCATCCCTTCAAATCAGGCATTTGTGCTGCAGAACAAATGTCTGTTTGAAATAAGGAGAATTAAATTACATGTTCTTAGGAATAATGAAGCAGAGCATTTTTAATCTGTCCAATCTTCAAGTTTACCATTCTTCTCCATACAAATTTCTATGTAGATATCTTCAGCAATCGGAATTCCCTTGTCTTTGATAATATCAAACTTCAGAGTTTTCAAAGCTGTATTTATTTTGTTGAGGCAAAAGTCACATTCTGCTTTGTCATGATACTTTTGTAGCTCTTCTTCCGAATAAGTCATACGAACTTTTCCAACAGCACCGTTCGCTTCAATCGTGACTAAATATTTCTCTGAGCAATCAAACTCTTCTGAATTATCCCATTTCATGCGTTTCAATTTCTTGAATAAGATTTTTGCTATTTTGTCCTTGTCTTTTCGGTTGATCCGTTTCGGATCGTCCTCATAGTTTGTTACTTCCTTTATACTCTTCACTTTCCCAAAGTCGATAATCGAAATAGTCTCTTTTTCATAAATGGTATAAAACACGCCGTCCCATCTCAAAATCGTATTACTAATAGGATAGCTGATAATACCAGAAAACCAATTCACGAATACTCGATTTTGTCGAACGGAACTCCCAAAGATGGCTTTCATTTTTTTTAACGACTCTGTCTTATTAATACTCTTATTTTGAAGTGCCCTGCAATTGATGATGTCAACCAAAAACAAGCTGTCATGTTGTAACAAATAAATAGCTTGATAGCCTCGCCAGCAATTTGAGGAGGCTCCGTCTCGGAAAGCTAAACCAAAAAGTCGCTGAGATTCATTCGTATCCAACTTTTGTAAATACGTTTCAAGAAGAAGGTTATACGTTGGTAGTGTGTCCCTTCCTACAATGAGGTAATCTGGCATTTGCGGGCTACACATCAGTTGTGAAGCATTAAGACTCAAAACCAAAATTAAAATCACTTTTCGATGCGTGACCTCTCTCATTATTTCAATCAATTGCATTCGTACATGTTTCATCTTACTTTTTTTAGTGATGATTCTGATTCACGTATGATTCCATAAAACAGGTGAATAAATTTTTTCAAAATTCGAACTCTTGCTGTCAACAGAAATCTTATCGAAGGGAAGGTCGGGCATGAGAAGGCTAAACCATTTCTTCATTTTCGTGTTCTAAAAGCATGAAGATTTATAACCTGACGCGGAAACAGTTTTTGCCAATTACGCTAGCAGAAGCGTGGGAGTTTTTTTCCACTCCCAAAAACCTCGCTAAAATCACCCCCGAACACATGGGGTTCAAAATACTTTACATTTCCGGAGGCGATAAGGCCTATGCCGGCCAACTGATTCGCTACCATGTAAATGTGTTGCCGGGTATTAAATTGCATTGGGTGACGGAGATAACACAGGTAAAAGAACCGTTTCATTTCATTGACGAACAGCGCTTTGGCCCGTATGCGCTATGGCACCACCAACATCACTTCAAAGAGGTGCCGGGTGGTGTGGAAATGACAGACGAAGTTAATTACGCAATCGGCTGGGGCCCGCTCGGATGGCTGGCGCATGTGCTCTTTGTGGGGCGCGAGGTAAATCGTATTTTTGAGCATCGGTATTCTGTTTTAGAGCAGTACTTCAAAAAATAATGGACTTCGTCACAATCATTCTCTGTTCATTCATTACCATCGGCACTTTTCTATTTATGGAGGCCGTAGCTTGGTTTACCCACAAGTATGTGATGCATGGGTTTCTGTGGGTATGGCATCGCTCGCACCATCAGGTACACAACCATGCGCTCGAACGCAACGATCTCTTCGCGCTGGTGTTCAGCATACCTTCTGTTACATTGTTCGTCGTTTCTACTTCAGTTTATCCTAGCCCATATCTTTTTGCTGTGGGGTTGGGCATTTTATGTTACGGAATTTTTTATCTGATTTTTCATGACATTATTGTGCATCAACGCATCAAGTGGATTCCGAAAAAAAGAAGCACTTACCTGCAGCGAATGATCCACGCGCATTATATCCACCACGCCAAGCACTCAAAAGAAAATTGCGAAGCGTTTGGTTTTCTGTATGCGCCCAAAAAATTTGAGCCTAAAAAGTTTGTTTTGAAGAAAGACAGACAAGAAACGCAATAACAAGCTGCCCGCTCAACTTCTCAGCGGGTGTTCTCATCTCAGCCTTAAACAATTTTCTTCCTTTCAGGTTTTAACGCTGTGAAGCACCAACCGCTTCGCTAGTTTTTAATTGGAATGAAGAAGGCCATAGTGATTGGAGCCGGCATCGCCGGAATTGCCAGCGCCCTGCGATTGAAGCACAAGGGGTACGATGTAATCGTTTTCGAAGCCAACAGCTATGCCGGTGGAAAACTCCATGCCATTCAGCAAAATGGTTTCCGGTTTGATTTAGGCCCATCGCTTTTTACTATGCCACATCTGGTAGATGAATTGTTTCACCTTTTTGGCCTCAACTCCCGCGATCACTTCAACTATTCGCAAAAAGAAATTGTGTGCAACTATTTCTGGAGCGATGGTACCAATTTTTCGGTTCCAGCTAACACAAAAGAATTTGTTCAACGTGCATCTGAAAAATTCTCCATTGCACCCGCCATCGTTCAACATTACCTCGATCGCAATCAAAAGAAATACGACCTCACCGCCGATATATTTCTGAACAAATCGCTGCACCGGTGGAGCACGTATTTCAGTTGGAACACCTTCAAATCATTACTACAAACTGGTAAACTGGATATTGACAAAACGCTGAATGAAGTAAACCAACGCTACTTCGAACATCCCAAACTGGTTCAACTTTTCAATCGCTACGCCACCTACAATGGCTCCTCGCCTTATGTTACCCCAGGCATCATGTCGATGATTCCACATTTAGAAATGCACTTCGGCACCTTTCACCCGCAGGGTGGTATGCATGAAATTTCGCAGAGTCTGTTTCGTCTGGCTGAAAAGGTGGGAGTAAAATTTCATTTCAACGAAGCCGTTACTTCCATTGATTACCAACACAACTCTGTAACCGGAATAACGACATCATGTGGTAGCTATGATGCCGATGTGGTGGTTTCAAATATGGATATATTCTCGACTTACAAACATCTGTTAAAGTCTGCGAAGCAACCTTCAAAAATTCTGAAACAAGAGCGTTCCAGTTCCGCTCTCATTTTTTATTGGGGCATCAATCAGGCATTTCCGCAACTCGACTTGCATAATATTTTGTTTTCAGATCACTATCAGGAGGAGTTCAAGGAAATATTCGAGCACAAAAGTCTACACAACGATCCGACCATTTACATACATATCACCAGCAAAGAAGAAGCTGCCGATGCCCCTCCTGGTTGTGAAAACTGGTTTGTGATGATCAACGCACCGGGCAATGTAGGCCAGGATTGGTCGCAGCTTATCCGCAAAGCGCGCGCAAACGTGATCAAAAAAATCAACCACGTGTTGAGCACCGATATTGAAAAATGTATTGTCACCGAATCAATTTTAGATCCGATTCTGATCGAGCGGCAAACCCGGTCGCATCAAGGTTCGCTCTACGGCACCTCGAGCAATTCTAAGTTTGCCGCATTCTTACGGCACCCGAATTTCTCCAGTCAATTTAAAAACCTCTACTTCTCCGGCGGCTCGGTGCATCCGGGTGGTGGCATTCCGCTATGTCTCTTATCGGCCAAAATTGCTACCGATCAAATTGCCCGAGCATGAACGAATTTATTCTGACAGAAAAAAGCATGAATGCGAAAGCGCTCGCCATTTTTGTGATATGGCTCTTTCAAGTATCCGCGATCATCGGCATCACTCTAGGTTTTCAAGATTGGTTCATTACCAAAACTCCATTCAACTTATTGCTCACCGGAGGACTGTTGATGTGGTATTATCCGATTGAAAATGTTCAAAAGACAATTCCTGTAATCATTATCTATGTGGTGAGTTTACTCATTGAATGGGTAGGTGTTCATTTTGGGTTTTTGTTTGGTGCGTATTCGTATGGCAACAATCTGGGTTTTAAAATTGACGGGGTGCCGTTGCTCATTGGTGTAACGTGGGCTACGTTGATCTTATCGACGGCAGCCATCGCTGACCGATTGGTTCAACCCATTTATATGAAGATTATCGTAGGTGCATTGCTCATGGTTTTCATGGATTTTTTTATTGAAACCTCTGCGCCACCATTTGATTTTTGGGTATGGGCCGAGGGTGCTGCTCCATTGCGCAATTACATCGCCTGGTTCGGTGTGTCACTGTTCTTGCATGCCTTTTATCACCAGTGTAAGGTGAAAGGTGATTTCACTTTTTCTTGCCATATTTACGCAGCCCAACTCGTATTTTTTATTTACTTCTATGGATTCCACCGTTTATGATTATGCCATAGTTGGAGCAGGCGCTGCCGGCCTACACCTAGCCATGGCTATGCAGCGGGATGGATTCTTTGACAACAAAAAAATTCTCCTCCTCGAAAAATCACAAAAGAACGAAAACGACAAAACGTGGTGCTTTTGGGAAAAAGGTGAAGGTAAGTGGGATGCGATCGCTACAAAAATCTGGGATGAGGCACAGTTCCTCTCTTCACAGCAATCGCTCCAATTAAATATGGGTGCGTATCGATACAAGATGTTGGCATCCCTTGATTTCTATAACTATACCAAAAGCGAATTACAGAAAAAAGAAAACGTCGTTTGGGTACATGCCGATGTAAAAAATATTTTACCTGCACAAATCAGCAAGATCGAAACAGATCATGGTAGCTATTCCGCAAAGCATGTTTTCGACAGTATCATTCCACCTGCATTCTTTCAAGCAAAAGATTCTTACACAAGACTTCTTCAACACTTTAAAGGTTGGGTGATTGAAACAGAAGATGACGTTTTCAATGATCAATCTTTTGTGATGATGGACTTCCGAATTACAGTACCCAACACCACCTGCTTTACCTACGTCTTGCCCATCAACAAGAAAAAAGCATTGATCGAGTTTACTTTCTTCTCTCCATCGCTGGTTGAAGATGCGCAATACGATGAATTACTTCGCACCTACATTAGCCAAATTCTGCATTTGACTCACTATCGAATTGAGGCGCAAGAAAAAGGTGTCATCCCTATGAGTGATTTTCCTTTTCACCAATTCAGTAATCAACATGTTACCAAAATTGGTACTGCGGGTGGTTGGGTAAAGCCTGCTTCTGGATATTCCTTTAAGAATGCAGAGCGGTACAGTCAACGCATAGTCACTAACATTAAAAATAACCGACCCCCCGGCAATCGGGTTTTGAATACACTCTTCCGCAAATACGACATGCTCTTTCTGGATGTTCTGTATCACCACAATGAACTGGGCGTTGGTTTATTTGAAACGATGTACGGTAAAAATGAAGCACATCAGATCCTTGCCTTTCTGGATGAAGAAACTACGCGCTGGCAAGAATTCAAAATCATCAACTCTTTTCCGCGCTGGCCGTTCATGCGGGCGCTTTTTAAAAAAATTTAGGTATCAAGAAACTTTCAAAGTGCCAGACTATCACCATTTAGGTGTCAAGACACTACCAAAGTGTCAGACATCTATCATTGCTAGACACCTATCATTATCAGACACCAATAAACTCAGCTAATGGATTTTTTCCATTCCATGTGCCTATGGACTTGTAGGGTTTAAAGCGTGCGAAGAGTTCTTCTTTGTACCAATTCAATTCACGCGTCTTGTGAATCGCCACACGATGTTCTTTGCTGGTGTATGCAAAGTGGTTTAGGCTCTCTATATTTTTCCAGATGCTAAAAGTGGCCATCTGAACGATCGGCACTTCGCCCACCCCTTTTGTGTAGATGAGCCCATCGTTTTCTTTTAATGGCTGATGCGACGTTGGCACGTATTTCCAAAAGGGAATTATCTTGTGCCATTTAATGGTAGCGCGGGTCAACACAGCCATCAACTCGGTGGATGGTAAATCTTCTTCCGGTTGAAATGGATTACTTCCATCCCACTGTCCGTGTGCCGAAACATTTTTCAAAAAGAGGGTCCACACTTCATTGGCATGGGTGCGATAGCCGTTCATGGTTTTGCTTGCCTTAAAAAACGAGTGTGCCGCCTCTTCATTCTCCCACACTTGCAACAGCGCATAAGTAGACCAGTCCGGCAACGCATTGAATCCCAGTCCACGGCCACTGCCCATCAATTTGTAAAAAGATTGACCTTGTACTTTCTTCAGATCGCGGTGGGCAAATTGCATCATCGTAAAAGCCCACCATTTATCCGGGATGGTGAGGAACTTAAAAAATGTGATACTAGTGATTTGCGACATGTTAACTTAACAACGTCCTTCTGAATGTGTTTGTAACTTTCAGGGTATAAAAAAAGCGTCAGGTTATTTTCCTGACGCTTTTTTAACGTGATTCGATTAACGGCACCTCGAATGACCTTGCTTTTATCACCTCAACCTTTACCCTTCTCCACAGAGAGGTGTTTTGAGTTTTTAGAGGTGCTCTAAAGTTTAGGCTGTAACCAATTCTTTTTTCTTAGTCTCGCTTTTCTTCTTTGCCTTCACCAATTTTTTTCTGTCTTTCTTTAAGCGATCGGCCACCACCGCAGCTAATTTCTTCGCGCTGCGTTCTACCAATTTATCGGCTTTCTTGGACGATTTTGAGATACCCAATGCCTGAATGGTTTGATGCAATGAATCGACTAATAGATTTTTTACTTCTTTCTTTCCTTTTAATATGAGTTTTTCCATAACGATTTGATAAATGTTGGGATACGAAAGTATCATGTTACCGTAATATTACCAAACAGTTAAAAAAACTTAACATTGGACTACTTTTTCTTCTCAATTTGCTTGATTTCGGGGTTTTTTCGGATCAGCTCAAACTGGCTTTGCACCTCCTCCATCCGCTTCACTGTGATTTCGTACACCTCGCCTTGCTGGTCGGTGGGTGGTGCATCGGCACTGAAAATCTGGCTCTCCTTACCTAATGCCAAAAAGCGCTCCAACACTTGCGCTCCGCTTCGGAAGATATCCCAGCGTGCACCAGTCTGGTTTACATCAAACAATACAGCCTCGAGCTGATGGATCTTCTCCTCCAAAGCGGCTGCTTTTTTATCGCCTTTTTTAGCGAGCAACACAGTGCGCATTTTTTCCATGTCATCAATCAATTGCAACGATGTCTTCACAGAGGTGTACAACTTTACACCCAGCGCATATTGTCTTTGCATACTCTCCGGTGTTGATTTGGTGTTCGGATCTTTCAGCACGGAAACAACTTGCTTGTACTCTTTGCCATGCGCTTTCAATACCACGGTATAATTTCCGGGCGGCACCATGGGTGGTGTTAGTCCGGGGCCGATGTCCAGATCAGGAATAAACAAATTGCGCTCACCTTTTTCATCCAACTCTACCCAATCTTTGCCTCGGGGTGTTGTGCGCAACTTGGGCATGGTGTGTTCTTGCAAGCGCAGATTCCACCACACGCGTTGCAGGCCGGGTTGATTTTTTGTTTTTAACTTTTGAATCAAATCGCCTCCGGCATTGTACACCAACAACTCCACGCTGTCTTTTGATTTTTCTTTCAGATAGTAAGATATGGCGGCTCCATCCGGTGGATTTTGTCCATTCACAAAACTGTTTTCTGTTTTAATGCCATTCACGTCCTGAAAGCGATAGGTAGGTCGGATTGAAAACAAATGCGCCTGGCTGTTTTGCACTTCTTCGCTAAACTCGCGGATGGGTGTAATGTCATCTAAGATATAAATTCCTCTGCCATACGTACCGATAACTAGGTCCCGGAAATTCCGCTGAATCTCAATACCATAAATTGGAACCGGTGGCAAATTGTTTTTTAGATGAACCCAGTTCTTACCGTCGTTTGGAGAGAAGTACAACGACTTATCTGTACCCAACCACAACAAGCCCACTTTCGCAGGATCTTCTTTAATCTGATTCACAAAGTTGGAGTTCGATGCGGGCAACTCAATGGTTAACCGTGTCCATGTTTTTCCGTAATCGGTGGTTTTGAAAACGTACGATCCAAAATCATTGACATGATGTGCATCAACAGAGAGATAACATGTTCCTGCATCAAAGTTCGACGCATCGATATTGTGAATAGTGCCCCAGGCTGGCAACCCCGGAATGTTTTTCGAAACATTCGTCCATGTTTTTCCTCCATCTTGCGTAACGCTCACTTGCCCGTCATTGCTGCCCGTCCACAACACACCTTCTTTCACCGGCGATTCCGCCATCGAATACAAGGTACATCCATCCCATGTCATCAAGTTGTCACTGGCTATGCCTCCTGAGTTTTGTTGATGCGTTTTATCGTTCGTGGTCAGATCAGGACTAATCACTTGCCAGTTTTGTCCTACGTTATTCGTTTCATGCACAAACTGACTTCCTACCCACACACGTCCCTTCACATGCTTCGATAACACCATTGGAAAATTCCAGTGCCAGCGATACTTCGCGTCGGAAGGCTTTGATCCGATTTGTGTTTGTGGCCACACACGCACATCACGTGGATGCATAGTTTTCAAATCAAATACATCCAAACCTCCATCATAGCATCCGCTCCACACAATCGAGTTATCGAATGGATCGGGTTGTGCAAATCCACTTTCGCAACCGCCCACACCATGCCACGCTCCGAGCGGAATATTCCATCCACCTAAATAGCGACTCGGCCCGCGGTAGCTCCATCCATCTTGCCGGTTGGAATACACATAATACGGCACTTGATTATCCACCGCTACATGATACATCTGCGCAATGGGCAAATTGATGTTGCTCCAGGTTTTGCCTTCGTTGAAGGTCATGTTGAGGCAACCATCGTGGGCACACATAATGCGCTTTCCATCTTTTGGATCAAACCACATATCGTGATTATCTCCACCGGGTGCCCATTGATTAAATTTCTTATCGAAAGTTTTTCCACCATCGGTTGTTTTCATAATCCCAACCGAAATGGTGTACACGGTATTTTCATCAGCCGTAGAAACGCGCAAGCGAGTGTAGTAGCCCGCACGTTGGCCCATGCCGTGGTTTTTGTGCATGAGCTTCCAGGTATCACCACTGTCTTCGGAGCGATAGAGTCGCGGCTCTTTGTCTTCCACCAGTGCATACACAACTTTCGGGTTGGAGAAGGCCACATCCACCGACGTTTTACCCACCGGGTGTGTGGGTCCGCTCTCAATTCCGTTTCGCAGTGGCTCCCACGTTTTGCCTCCATCTTTCGTACGATAGATGCCACTGCCTTCGCCTCCGCTGTTGAGCAGCCATGTTTTTATTTCTACCTGCCACATCGCAGCATATAAAATGTTGGGGTTTTGCGGATCGATAGCCAAATCTGAACAACCGGTTTTTTCATTTACAAAAAATACGCGCTCCCATGTTTTACCACCATCGGTCGTTTTATACACGCCTCGCTCCTGTTGTGGTCCGTGGGTGTGGCCGAGCGATGCAACGTAAACAGTATTGGTGTCAGTGGGGTGAACAATCACGCGGCTGATGCGAAAGGTCTTTTCTAAACCCAAGTGCTTCCACGTTTTGCCGGCATTGCTGGATTTGTAAACTCCATTGCCCACGGCATGAGCAGGTCGAATTAAAAATGTCTCGCCTGTGCCCGCCCACACTTGTTTGGGATTGGAGGGTGCAACAGCTAACGCACCGATGGAAGAGTCTTCCGTGTCGTCAAACACCGATTTCCAGGTGATGCCCATGTCATCTGTTTTCCAAATACCGCCGCTGGCTGCACCGGCGTAGGCCACCATGGGGTTACCAGGTTCGCCTACGATGGATATCATCCGGTTGCCATCGGGCCCGATGAATCGAAACTTGAGTGACGAAAACAATTTCGGGTCAGGGGACTGAGCCACGAGGTAGAGCGAACTAAAAATCAGTGCGCCAAAGGTGAGCAACTTTCTCATAGGGTAGATTTAGAAACTCAATCTACCGATAGAATCTAAAAGCCTAACTATACAATTTAGCCGAATGAGATAGAATTTTGATGAGTGGTTGTATCGGCTCGATCACGTGAAAAATACGCAACCAAAGTTCCTCGGCATTAGCGAAGTGTAAACGCGTAGGTATAGGTGGTAACCGTTTTGTATTTCTGTCCATCAGGAAACACTTTCTCACGCACTTCCGTGCGCACATCGCCTAGGTCGTCAAAAGTATACGTGTAGTTGACTTTTACTTTCTCCGTGCCATAGCGCGCGATTAAGTTATCACTGATTTCAGGGTCAACGGAGATGAGGTAAAAATCAGAGCTTACATTGAAAAAGTTAACTGAATTTTCGATCAGGCTATTGATGCGCCATTGGGCGCCGAACATAAACTTTTTGTAATAAACTTTTCGCTGCGTGTTTGTATATTCAAATGATAGCGTGTCTTCTGCATCGAATAAAAAATCACTCTTTCCTTTTCGGAAACAGTCTTTAAGATTCACCCCGGAATACGTGTACCGATACGTATCGAAAACAGTGCCATCTGATAAAAGAGATTCTTCCTTCTCTACTTCATTGTTAGCATTCAATGAATACCTGCTGGTAAAGTTGGTAAAATACCCCCAAGCATTCTTCCAATTGCTAATGATCTGATTGTTTTCATAACGGGTTTCGTTGGTGATGGTGGTTGGCAACTCGCCCAATTCATTTCTTACAATCTGTGTGATTCGTCCCAAATCATCATATTGATAGCGGGTATCGGAAATTAATTCATCTTCTAAATTGTATTCCAATCGCTTGGAAACAAGGTCGCCAGCGTATTCGAAATTCTGATATCGATCATTTGAAACAATTCTGGTAAGTTTATCTGCTTGAATGGTCAATTGATAACCGGTTAGGTATATCTCCTGCCCAGCTACACCTGTGTCGTAGGACTTCACATCGATGGATACCAGTACTTTTTTATCCACCTGAAACGGATCATTAACGCATGAAATCACAACAAAACAAAGGATGATCAGGAGTATCTTATTCATATTCTTGTTTTTAACTAAAACCAGAACTGCGTTTACTCAGAAAGATACAGTGGAAAGGCTAAAATCTCTCTAGCGCGGAAGTTACCTTATCTAGCGCGGAAGTTACTTCCGTGCTCTCTCACATAAAAGACCTCACCCCGACACGTTTGGTGTGGCGATGCGTTTGGTTAAGCCCCTCTCCGCAGGAGAGGGGTACGATATGGGGTTGTAAAAGAGTGTTGCGAAACGCGCGTGGTGGCAGACGACAGTAAAAGCAGACAACTTGCCGTCCGACACCTTTACTCTTTCGATTAAACTTATTTAGCGCGGAAGTTGCTTCGGTGCTGCCTCATTTCGATTAAACTCACCAATAGTACTAAAAGAAATCTAGTTTAATGTTGATTCGCAATTTGCCCCAAATGTGAAGCTTTGTGTGTGACTCGGCTGAGCATCACATTTAACGATTGTGTTTCTGCAGTGGTGCCTTTCCGAAGCCGCGTCATGTCCCACGAAACGATAGCGTTGATCGAAGATAAAGCTTTAAATCAACTTGTAACGGCACCATTGCAGAAACATGCCGCTGGCTGCCTTAATTCTACTCGAACTTCCTTTTGTAACTTAAATAGTCCGTTATCTCATTTTCTAAATTCATAATATCGTCAATGTGATAGAGATGCTTTAGAGACTTGCCAAATCCTTCTATATCTGGATAAAGTGTCGTGTATGTGATATTCATTCGATAAAGAAGCTTCATTACATCGTCCTTAATCTCGTATGGTAACAAAACCTGTTTCAACTCGGGTTTAATTAAAGTATTCCCCAAATTCTCCTCAAATGATTTTTCAATATTAAGTGGAAATAGAAATGTCCCTTGTTGAATAATTTGTCGTTGATTCTGCTTAAAGGAGTTCAGTTTGATGACACCGTCACCCGACCTTACAACATCACTGAAGTTTTGAACTGAAATTAAATTATGATCAATTTTGAATTTATCCCTTACTGTATTGTTGTTCTTCCTGTCAATCGCTTTCCAGTCTGCTAACCAAAGGGAGGCCATTTTCTTGTCACCTTTCTTATTTTCACTTAACTCAGCTATTGCAAAGAATAATCCTACCCATGGCGAATGTGTCCAATCTAGGAGTCTACTTGGTGCTCCGTAATGTTGCATTAAGGATAACCACTCGGGTATATTTAATAAGTCTATGTTATTGATGCCATAATGGTGTGCCTCTCTCTGGAATCTTTTCAATAGAACAAGTTCTGTGTTCAGCTTTGATTTCTTATAACTAAGAGGGTCTTCAAACATTCTGTCGATTGATGTCTGTAGTCCCCACGAAGAGTCAACTTGTCCACGGTAGATCCATTTCTTCTCTTGTTCTCTCTTCTCAACAAAGTCAAATAAGTCCTTTGCGGTTTTAATGGTGTCCACTGGTTCGAAGTCCATCTCTTTTTCTTGTTAATGCTACATCGTCCTGAATTATGGCAGCCAACATTGCGGCTTTGTTCTCTAGCTTCCTAGCCATTTTGTAATCATCTCATTTGCTTGATCAGATGAAACCACATTGCCTTGTTGAATATCTGTCATTGCTTCATCAATCGCATTTCGTTCCACCTTTGTTAGGACGTAAACAGGTGTCTCCTCTTCTACTGTAATTAGAGAATGGATTTCTTCTAAAACAGCTTCATTATCAATTTTATTCAGGCTATGAATAATTCGTTGTCGCAAATCAGCTACTGACATGATTTAAAGTTTAAACTAAGTTAAGTATTGATTCTACGAAAAGCAAAATTAGCAATCACCTTATTTAGCGCTGAAGTTACTTCTTTGAAGACCTCACCCCGACACGTTTGGTGTGGCGATGCGTGGTGTTATCTAGTGCGGAAGTTACCTTATATAGCGCGGAAGTTGCTTCCGTGCTCCCGCACTTCGATTAAACTCAACAATAGTAACAGAAATCTAGTTTAATGTTGCATCGCAATTTGTCCCAAATGAGAAGCTTTATGTGTGACGCGGCTGAGCATCACATTTAACTTATTGCGGTGAGGTTCTTTGGCAAAGTCTTCTTCAGAAACAGCGGTGTGCCGGCTCAGCCAATCTTGCTCATTCATTTTTTTAAAGGCCGCATCCAGTTCCGCAACAATCTGCTTCCATTGCAACAATAATTCCTGACGTGAAAAATGGCCACTTTGGTTGGTACCCCGTGTATGGTGATAAATTTTACCCAACTCCGGAAACAATCGCGATCGAATTCCAAATAACTCTAAGAGCATATCATCGGTGTCGGCCAAATGGCCCAAAAGCCACGATGGTGAATTGCCATTGGGAACAATAGGTAAAAAAAACTTTTCGTCGCTGATGCTCTCAAGCACTTTGAGCATTCGTTTGTTAAAAACATCCCATTGCAGTAACGCAATTTGTAGAGCGGTCATATTTTATTGGTTTAGTAGTAGGCTAACTCAATTGGTTGGTTTTTGGTTCAACCCAAATTATTTGTAAGGAATGAAAGAGTCAATTTACTGACAATACTGACGGTACCGTCAGTATTGTCAGGGTTTAATCTTCACTACTCTTCCTTCACATCAAATTCATACACGCAGCGAATGGGCTGCCCATTTTTCGCAACGCCTTCTGCCACCACATGGTATTTGCCCGGCATGGCAGCCGCGAAAAAAGTAACGGAAGTGGTTCCTGTTTTTGCAGGTATGCGCACCTCCGGATTCCAATAAACGGTAGCGCGGTAATCATCTCTGGTTTTATCGGTCTCCGGATTTGCATAATCCGGATGATGGAATTTTTGTGGCGTATGGTAACCCATGATTTTGGTTGAGGAAACGCCTTTGCTTGTCTTGATGAGATCATCTGAAATGTCACTTCGTGTATAAATTGAAATGACTCCGTTTCCACCCAGCGAACCGTACAACACATTCACTCCTGTTTTAACTTCAATGGATTCTACAGTTTGTGGATTAATGGATGACAAAATCTGGTCCGGCTTGCCTGTAATCACCACATCGTTGATGGTAATTAATACTTCCGTCGGATTTAAAATTGAACTGCTGTTTCCACCCTTAGCAATGTACACCACCCACTCGAGGCCGTTTCCATTTGACATGACGCCGTTCACCATTCCTCCGGGGTTATCAGCCTGCCGAACTACCAGCCCAGGTACTTTACCCGGCAAGGTCTGCAATAAATTTCCATACATCAGATTCAAATCTTTGCGCTTCAGCACATAGTCGGCACGGCCATAAGGTCGCTTGACGCGATCGATTGTCTGATCCACAATCTTTTTTGCTTTCACCTCGACTTCATTCAACACGGTGGTGCCTTGCAACAACTCACTTTGTGGTGTGATGCGCTGGGGCAATTCTGATTTGGTAGTGTTCAATGTAATTGGCATAGGCTCAAAATCAATGGGTGCCGGCTTTCGTTCGATTAATTCAATCTTCCCGATCTTTTGTTTGGTAGGCGTGTGAATATAAAACGAGGCCGTGTTGTAAAACACCATTCCGTTGACCGCAAAAATTCCCTGTCGATCGCTTTGTGCCATAGTAAAATTAGGTCGATCGAGTTGCAATACATTCAGCATGGTTTGAATAGGTGTGGACAGATCAGGTGCCAGACAACGTCCGGTAAAGTGAACCCCATGTTCAATTTCAAAGCGATCGGCTTTGGCTACTTTACTCATATCCAATTCGCGCATTGGATAATCGGTGATGATAGTATGAGTCGGATGAACTGGAATAACCTGTAGTGCATCGGTTACTGCTACCGACACCACAGCAGCCATAGGTTGATCTTCATCATCACGAAGAGAAAAATCAAGCTTAATTTCCTCATGAGGCTTATAGATTTTGGAAGCAGTTTGAATCGATAGCTTTGTTTCACCTCGACCTTCTGTTACAACGGTAGGCAACTCGATTTGCTCTGGTTTTACGCGATCTTTTAAATCGAGCACGGGCATCGGTTTGGTGTAAAGTGTTCGATCGCCAAACAGGCGGTTTAATTTGGTATACGCCCGTATGTGATAAGTAGCCGCAGGCAGTGTGTCGGGCAGCGCGAAGTCGGTTGTAAAAAATCCGCTGTCAATACGCACTGTTTTCGATTGAATGAATCGTCGCGTCGCCCGATCAATCAATTCGACATACACTGTTTGACTCAGCGAATCGCGCCATGCCGGCAAATGGTAGTTCAGATAACCTCTGCACCAGATTGTTTCGCCAGGATAATAATAAGACTTATCGGTGTGCACATACACCTGCTCCTGATAGTATTGCATCTGGATTGCCTTCTCTTGCAACTGATTCTGACCCGGAGCATAATCCGTCGGCAGCATTTGTGCCACGCGGTTTGCACTCATGGCGCCTGACACTACTACATCGGTGGGATTTTTTAAGTGACCATTCTCGTTGACTACGACGTAACCCTGACTTACATCCAACCAACTAACGGGCCCGGTAAAATCAGCATAGAACGGCACCTCCGACCGAATCTTATCATAGTGCACTTCGAGGTGACCTTTTAGCGCAATGCGATAGTATCCTTTCTGTGCATCCGGTCGAACAATGCCGGTGGTATCATACACACTCACTTTTTTTCCAATCTCTGAATAAAATACGGATGAGCGAATGGAGGGATTTTCGGCACCTATGATTTGACTGTACAACGTAAAGCCTTCTCCTCTCATTTGTTTTTGCAAAATGGATTTGAAAAGATGATGTGAAGAATGCAAGTAGGCTGTAGTGCGATTAAACTCCCATTTTTCTATCTGTTTGGCGTTGTTGTTCGTGAGCGGGGTAAATCGGGTGTCGCCGGCAATCGCATATCCATTGGCATCGGACCAAAAGTTCTTGAGATAAAAAATCACTTTATATCCCAGTGCATCGTTTGTAAATTCCAATGGAGCACTGGCCTTGGCTACAAACTGCCCGGAGCTTCCGTTGCTAAATTCTAACACCCACGGATTGGCAAGTACACACGCACTTCCTTGCTTACCTTCACCAAAAAATATCTTCTTAAATTTTTTCAGCTTCTTATCCCATTCCTTGTCACGTTTACTCACCACCTCCACGCTACTCAACTGCTTTTCATCGGACACTAGCTTAATAACGCCCAACGTCACCACCTGATCGCCTACCGTTATCTTCCTTCGATATGACTCGTAGCCCACGAACGAGAAAATTACTTCATAAACACCGGGCTCCTTCACGATCAGTTCAAATTCGCCGTTGGTGTTGGTTACTGCGCCCATGGTCGAATTGTTGATAAACACATTGGCAAATGGCAGCGCTTCTAATGTTTTTGAATCTTGAATCTGACCGGTGATTTTTTGCGCATGCAGAACAAAAGGAGTCAGCAGCAGAAGTAAAAGAGTACATCGCATTACTCTTCGGCCTTTTATGTGATCATACACGCTTGTTGGATTTGATTCTAATTTCATTAGGGAGCAGTAACGTACATGAGACTTCTAAGATACTGCATTCCATTTGCGCAACCAACATATGCTGGCCAGAAAAACAAAAGGTCAGCTGGAATGATCCAACTGACCTTTGTTAATTCTACACGATCTATTTACTCTGTTCGCAACGAATCGACCGGTTTAGCCAAGGCCGCTTTGAACGCCTGAAACCCAACTGTCACCCACGCAATAAATAACGCTCCCAATGAGCTGATGGCAAATATGGCAACGGAGATTTCTACCCGATAGGCAAATTGACCCAACCAATAATCGAGCAGCAAGTATGCCGGAATAACGGCAAGTATAATCGAAACAACTACCAGCAGCGTAAATTCTTTCGACAGCAGTGTGGTGATTCCACTCACACTGGCACCCATCGCTTTGCGAATTCCAATTTCTTTGGTACGCTGTTCGGAGGTGAAAGCCGCCAGAGCAAACAAACCTAAACTTGCAATGAAGATGGCTAAGACGGTGAACACAGTGAACAACGACCCCAACCGTTGTTCTTCGCGAAACAGTTCATCGAAATTTTGATCTAAGAATGCGTATTCAAATGGATCACCAGACGCGTACTCCTTCCATAACGCAGTTGCCTCTTTAACTACATTTTCGGCAGAGCCCGAGTACCGTACCAACAGGTTGTTCGACTTATCTGTTAAGCGAATGACCATCGGGCGTACTTTCACTTTGTATGATTCAAAATTAAAGTCCTTCACAACACCTACCACATTCATCGGTATCTCAGTCACAATACCTTTGCTTTGATCGCCACCAAAAACAATCAATTTCTCTTGCAACGGTTTATCCCAACCCAACTCGCGCACCGCGGCTTCATTCAACACTACTGCATTCGAGTCAGAAGGAAAATCGCGAGAGAAATAACGTCCTTGCAACAGCTCCAACTTCAACACATCGGCATGATCATAATCTGCAAAGTAAGTGCCCAACACATGATCTTTGCGTGTCAAAGCATTGCGAAAAGCAGTTGTATTGTTCACGCCCGGAAAAACATTGTTGGTAAAACTAATTTTTTCAATACCATTTTTGGTAGCGAGGGAATTTTTAAATGCCGTCTGACCAGTTGCCAAACGACCAGCATTGTTGATCACCATTACGTTATGTTTGTCCATGCCTACATTACGCGCTTGCAAATAGCTAATTTGCTGATACACGGTAGTGGTACAAATAATTAAGATGATTGACAGCACAAACTGAAAAACCACAAGGCCGCTGCGTATTCCTTTGCTCTTCAGTCCGGCTCTTACTTTTCCTTTCAATACTTCCACCGCGCTAAAACTGGTGAGGTAAAAAGCGGGATAACTTCCGGCAAATAATCCAATCACAATCGTCAACAGACCTGCACTTGCTAGTACCAGGGGATTGGTCAAGGATATCAATGGCAGTTCTTTGCCAGACAATAAATTAAACTTAGGCAATAACAAAACAACCAACACAAAGGCAATGAGTGTCGCAATCAGTGCATACACTACCGACTCGGCCAAAAACTGACCGATCATTTGATTGCGAACGGAGCCAAGTGTTTTTCGAAGCCCCACTTCTTTCGCACGGCCCGCCGATCGTGCCGTAGATAAGTTCATGAAATTGATACTCGCAATCAGCAGGATGAAAATACCCACTCCACCAAACACATAAATGTAGGTGATGTTTCCCTGCGCTTCTATGTCATCACTCCACGTTGAATGCAATCTCGAATTAAGCATCGGCATGGTGTAATACCCATACTCGCTTCCGGATTGCCTAAATTTTTCAATTGAACTACCCAAGAATTGTTCTACCTCGGGTGCAATGTGTTTATCGGTAATCGCATTCAACTTGGAGTTGATATCCTCTATTCGAGTAGCTTCATTTTTCTTGAAGTAGGTGTACAAACCGTTATTCAACCAATACGGTGAATTGTAATACTCTTTCTCTGAACTGGTAGAGATGAGTGCAGCAAATGTAAAATGCGAATTATGCGGTGGCGCCGCTGCAATGCCTGTTACTTTATAGGATTTATTTTCATTGCCGATGGTGAGCAACTTACCCACCGCGGATTCCTTAAAATATTTTGATGCTAAATCGGGAGTCAAGACAATGCTGTTGGGTTCTTTCAACGCAGTAGCAGGATTTCCTTCTACAAGCTGAAAATCGAAAAACTCAAAGAAATTGGAATCCGCAAAAAAGATTTTGTCTTCTGTAAATGCCAAATCGCCATTCTTAAAAACCACGTTATCCCTGCGATTGATGCGTATCGCTGCTTCCACGCCTGGGATTTCTGTTACCAAGGCACTGGCAAGAGGTGGACATGAGCTGGCTGTCTCTAATTCCTGCCCTCCAATTTTTCCATGTAAGCCAATTCGGTAGATGCTAGATGCATCTTTATGAAAGTTGTCGTAGCTCAGCTCATCTACAATGTAAACGAGAATGAAAAGGGATGCTGCAATACCCGTAGCCAAGCCGAAGATATTAATCGCTGAATAAAAAGAATGCTTTCGAATGTTGCGCAGTGCAACAACCAAGTAGTTTTTGATCATGTGATTGTGGTTTTGTCAGTTAGACGCTCTAACAAAAACAAAGGTTACAGTCATACTGTAACTTATGTTTTCACTTTACTATTCATCACGAAGTGTTTTGGTTGGGTTCATGTATGCTGTTGAAATGGTTTTATATCCCACTGCTGAAACGGCGATCAACACCAGCACACCCACTGAGGAAAGTAAAGTAATAGCACCCAGCTTCAAATAATATTCCCAAATCGTATCCATCAACCAATTGGCCACAAGAAAACCAAACGTTCCTCCTACCAGAATAGAAACTCCTAAAATGATGATAAACTCAAAATTGATCACACCCGAAATATTGGCCACCGATGCACCCAACACTTTGCGCACGCCAATCTCTTTCATCTTCTTTTCAATATTCAGCGATACCAAGGTGTACAATCCAATTCCGGTCATCAAAGCAGCAAAGAATCCTAAAAAACCAAACATCACTGAAACGTTCGCATTGATTTCGTTCGTTTCCTGCAACTCCTGATCAATCCACTGACCATTGTAAAGCGTATTCGGAAAAACTTCTTTCCACTTCTTTTCCATGTATTCGCTCACCGTAGCCATTTTGGTCGGCTCCACTTTTACCAGAAGTTGCTGATACTTTTCTTTAGGCGTGTATCGAAACATCAATGGCTGCAGCGGCCCCCAGAGTGCCTGTGTGTACACATTCTTTATCACACCCACCACGTACAATTGCACTGTGTCCATCCACACCACACGTTTGCCTATTGGGTTATCTTTCCATTTAAATTGTTTTACAAATTCTTCAGTCACGATGACAGATTCTTTTCGGTCGGTTTCTGAGTCTTTTTGAAATTTTCGTCCGCTCAGCAAGGTCATACTCATCACATCAAAATAATCCTCACCTACATCCATAATATCAACCTCCCTCTCAATGGATTCATATTTCACTGGATCATTGTAGCGGGCATTTGCCACGTGATGGCGTGTGCCGGCAATCAGTTCAATATCTTTGTTCGATGCCAATGCATCGCGATAGGTATTGTAGCCACTCTCTGTATTTACCCAGGCAGAAATTACTCCGTGGGTTGTATATCCCAAATCATAATTTCGCTGATACTCGCCGTTCTGATAAAAAGAAACGCCCATGATGATGGCCAATAAAGAGATCACAAACTGACCAAACAATAAGATTCGTGTAAACCAATTGGTACCACCAAAGCGAGCTTTTCCTTTTAAGATACTCACCGGCTCAAAAGAGGTAATGTAAAAAGAAGGATACGATCCTGCGATGAGGGCAGTAATCAACAAAAGCACCGTAAGGAAAATGAGAAAGCCTGCATTCTCGGTATAGCTCAAATTCAAATCCAACCATGTCCACATGTTGTCGTAGGCAGGCACAAGCCATTCTGCCATCAAGAGCCCGGCTAGTAATCCGAAAAAACAAAGAATTAAATTCTCTCCTAAAAATTGAATGATCAGTTGCTTTCGCATGCTGCCCATAACTTTGCGTATGCCAATTTCTTTTAGGCGTTTGCCGGAAATCGCTATGGATGTATTGGTAAAATTGAAGCACGCCAGCAACAACAATAACGAAGCCATGATTGCCGGCACCGTGACTGCCTCATCGGGAATGCCGCCGCCTAAATAATCATTATCCAGGCGAGGAGTAGCTCTATTGCGCTTCATCATTCCTGCAAAGTTTTCCAAATAATACTCGCTGATCTTAAAGTCTTCGCGTGCTTTGTTTTGTGGCTCGATGTATTGCTGCAATTGTTTCGTGATACTGGCCACATAATCCGGATTCTCTACTTGCAAAAACAACACATGCGCCCACCGCTTCCAATTGGTTTCTGACAGATCAGGGTCGAGATTGATGTCCCAGAAGTTATCAAAGAGGGTGATCACATCAAACCCGAAGCTATTGTTTTGAGGTGGCTTTATGAATACGCCACCAATTTCAAATTCCTTAGGTCTGCGCACACCATCTTTGCCGAGAACTATTTGAGTGAGTGACTGCCCTACTACATCTTCCCGATTAAAATACTTTCGCGCCATTTTATCGCTGATAAATATTTTTCCCTTATCGTGAAAGCTTTTGAATTCTCCTTGCTTGAGTTGAAACGTAAACAAATCGAAAAAAGCAGAATCGGCATAGGCCATCTGATCGCCAAAAACCTCTTCACCTATGCGCATGTCGCAATAAGAAGACATGTAGCGAACTGTTTTACTTACTTCGCTTACATTTTGCTTAATGTAGCTGGCGAGAGGCATAGGCGCCATTCCAAAGCGTCCTTTTTTTCCCTGAAATTCTCTCCAAAACTGTACGCGATAAATTTTATTGGCGTTGACATGTTGCTTATCCCAGTTGGCGGAATAATCCCAATTCAAATAAGCTGTGATGCAGCACGCAATGGCCAGCCCCATACCAAATACATTAATTAAAATGAAGAGCTTGTTCTTCATCAAATTGCGAAACGTAATCAATAGGTAATTCTTAATCATATAAATTATTTTTTTGAGGATGCTCAATTATTCATCTCGCAACACATGAGATGGGTTTAGCTGAGTAGTTTTATAAATTTTATAACCAATGGACAAAATAGATGCTACGAATAAGATAGCCGCAGAAATGATCATGGAAGTAACTGTTACATTTTGATAGTAATCATATATGCTTTCCATAAAAATAGATGAGAGTGACCAGCCCAATGCGGCACCTAAAATGCTGGAAAGAGCAAGTATGATAATAAACTCGCGATTAATAATGGCGGTGATATTCCATGTGGAAGCACCCAATACTTTACGCATTCCGATCTCTTTCATCTTTTTTATGATATTCAATGACACCAGTGTAAACAAACCCGTAATCGAAAGTAAGAGTGCCACAATCCCTAAAAAGGTAAACATCTTGACAAGATTTTTATTAACGGTGTCTGCTTCAATCATTTCATCTTCCATTAAATCGCTATCATAAAGTTTGTCCGGAAAAATAGCCTTCCATTTTTCTTCCATGAATTTATCGATTGCGGTTAGTTTCGCTGCATCCGCTTTTACCAAAATATGGTTCACCTTGTTCTTGTCTGCATAGCGAAACATAACGGGGTCCATTTTTTCCCATAGGCCATTGGTATAGATATCTTCAACCACACCAATTACATAATATCGTACGGTATCCAACCAGATGATCTCCTTGCCAATGGGCTTAGTCATGTTGAGTTGCTTCGCTAAACCTTCCGTAATAATCACCGACTCTTTCCGATCAGTTTCTGACTCCGACTCAAAGTTTCGTCCTTCTTTTACCTCAATATCTAATACGTCAATATAGTCAGCACTCACATCTAAAATATCTACTTCGATTTCTTTGTCTTCATGTTTGATCGGATCATTAAAGCCGGATGCATACAAGTGGGTTTGAGTGCCGGTAATGGAAGTAATATCCGGATTTTCCGCCAGAGCATTTCGATAGGTTTCATATTCGGAACGGCCATTGACATTTGTAAAAATGACTCCTTTCCGATCGAAACCCATATCAAAATTACGCTGAAAAGTAGCGTTATCCATAAAAGCAAAACTGCATACAATCCCCGCCAAGGAAATAGCAAATTGCAAACAAAGTAAAACGCGTGTAAATAAATTGGTGCCCCCAAATTTGAGCGATCCCTTCAAGATGCTGGCAGGCTCAAATTTACTGATGTAAAATGCCGGATAGCTGCCCGCTAACAAGCTGGTGAATATCAGCGTAGCAACCATAAATATCATAAAGTTCGGGCGACCCAAATAGTCGGTGACCATATTAAAATCCGGCCAAAGTTTGTTGAATGCAGGAAGTAGAAAAGCTTCAGCAATGATGACACCAAATAATAATGCGACAAAACAGATCATTGTAGTCTCGCCAATAAACTGCGCAATCAAATCTTTACGCATGCTACCCATTACTTTGCGTATTCCAATTTCCTTCAGCCTGCGTGAAGAAATAGCTATAGCAGTATTGGTCAGATTAAAGATCGCAATCAACAAAACAAATAAACCCATTAAACCAATACCAATAACCGCCGCCAACGGAGAGCCATCGCGTGTCCATGTTCCGTTCTTATCTGCATAGCTGTCACGCACGGCCATCCCAACAAAGGGCTCTACCAAAAAGTACTTAATGATAAAGTCTTCTCGAATTTTATTGTTGTTCGATACATATTGTTTCAGCTGCTCTTGAATGGACGATACGCGGCTTGCATCTTTAATCTGCACAAACAAGTTATTGCGATACTTCCAGCTATTCTCTGTGAAATCCTTCTCAGCAAACTCAAATGCGTTATCGTAGTGTGAATAGGCCTGACCATAAAAACTTGAATTGCTGGCTTGTTTTTTAAAAACACCGGAAACGATATACTCTTTGGTTTTACCGCTGTCTAATAACTGCGTCAAAGGCTTACCGAGCGCCTGGTCCTTGCCAAAGTATTTAACCGCCAATTCATCGCTAATGCAAATTTCATTTCGATTCTGCAGTGATCCACTTCCTTCGATAAATTCAAATGTAAACAACTTAAAAAATGCCGGGTCGACATAGGTCAGATTGCTGTTGAAAAGTTCTGTCTTAATTCTGAAATTTCCTCCGCTTGGTGAAAAACGAACCACCTCATCTACATCCTGTATATTTTGTTTGATAGTTAATCCCAACGCAATGGGCGCATGACCAAATTCCGTTAACGTGTTTTGAAACTCACGTACTGACCCCACTCGGTAAATGGTGGACGCATTTGTATGCATGTGATCAAACCCCGCATTATGATCATAGTTAAAAAAGCCAATGATGCAGCAGGCAATCGAAATCGCCATCCCGAAAATATTGATGAAGATGTATAGCTTATTCTTCATCATGCTGCGAATGGTGATTAACAGGAAATTTTTGATCATAAGGCTAAGTTTAACTTTACTAAGACCGATTTAAGAATACGTAGGTTGCATCGAGCCAATAAATATGCCAACAAAATTTAAGGGTGACATAATCGAATTTTCCCATTGGATTGTGTGTTTTCATGAGCTTTCAATTCTGATCACTGTACAATTATGAACAGGCCATTGTTCATCTGTGTCATCATACAATAAAGACAACCGACTCACGAAAAACCCCTACGCCAAAAAAATACGAAAGCCCACCCTTGTGAGAGGTGGGCTTTGTAACTTAACCTATTAACCTAAACCTATGAATTATATATGGAATTGCTCCTTGATATTCTCCGTCACCACTTTTCCGTCAAACAGGTTAATAATACGGTGTGCATAGTTAGCATCGTAAGGTGAGTGCGTTACCATCAAAATGGTAGTGCCCTCTTCATTTAATTGCGAAAGTAACTTCATCACTTCTTCTCCATTGGCAGAGTCCAAGTTACCAGTCGGTTCATCGGCCAAAATTACTTTTGGTTTAGCAACGATGGCACGTGAAATCGCCACACGTTGTTGTTGTCCACCGGACAATTGTTGCGGGAAGTGATTTCTGCGGTGCATGATATTCATACGCTCCAGCACTTCTTCTACGCGTTTCTTTCTTTCGTCTGACGGCACTTTCATGTAAAGCAAAGGAAGCTCTACGTTTTCAAACACCGTCAACTCGTCAATCAAATTAAAGCTCTGAAACACAAAGCCAATTGAACCTTTGCGTAATTGCGCACGCTGGCGCTCTGAGTATTTAGCTACTTCATGCTCTCCAAAATAATACTCACCTCCGGATGGATTGTCCAACAATCCCAAAATGTTCAGCAAGGTAGACTTACCGCAACCGGATGGACCCATGATGGCTACGAACTCACCATCTTTAATCTCCATGTTAATATTATTCAAGGCCGTAGTTTCCACTTCTTCTGTCGTGTAAACTTTTTCGAGGTTCTTTAATTTGATCATGCGTAGTTGATTTATTGGTTGGATGTTTTGGTTAGTCAAATAGTTGTAATGAATACTTTGATTTTTTAGTTTGGTTTCAGGTTAGACGCATATTTCGTCAATAGGTTGCACTATTTCAAAATTAACACTTCATTGTTTCCAAAATTCTCGTACGAAGAAGTAATCACACGGTCGCCGGGTTGCAACCCTTCCAGCACTTCAAAGTTCTCTGAATTCTTTCGTCCGAGTTTAATATCGCGCTTCACTGCTTTGTCATCGCCATCCAGCACAAATACCCAGTTACCCCCCGTGTCTTTGTAGAACCCGCCCACTGGCAACAACAATTCCTCGGATGCCTGACCTAACTCTATCCGCATACGAAGCGATTGTCCACGTCGAATGCCCTGTGGCGTTTCTCCATCAAAATTCATGTCTACTTCAAACCGTCCGTTCTGAATGGTTGGATAAATATACGTAATAACCAAACGATATGTCTTTCCGGCAAAATCAGTTGTCGATGGAAGTCCAACCGAAATTTTAGGCAAATACAATTCGTCGATGGGTACACGCACTTTAAAACTTCCAACGATATCTACTTGTCCTAGTCGCTGAGCTGTGCTCACAGCTTGTCCTATTTCCCAATGGGGGGTAGACAATTGACCATCAATAGGGGCTTTAATATTAAGATTCTCTAAAATAGTTCGAACTGAAACTAAATTTTGCTTCATTCTACTTTCTGAAAGATCGATGTCTTTCAACGCAAGCACGCGGCCTGCCGAATCACGCTGATATGCTTCGTAGGTGAATTTTCTCCTATTCACATTATAAACATAATCTGCTTCTGTTCGTTCAAATTCCTGTTTTGCAATAAGTTTCTTCTGAAGCAAAACTTTCTGCCGCTCATACTGTGGCCTAAAAATCGCAAGTTGATTATCAATTTGAGCGAGTGCCTGACGCTGATCCAAATCATTTCGAAGAATACCTAACCGCGTATCACGAGATCGGTTAATACTTTGTACTAAATCAGATTCTTGTTGGAGTACAGCAATTTCTCTGTTGAGGTTTGAAATCTCAATAATCATATCTCCCTTCTTCACCATCGATCCACTTTCACGGATAACACGCTTAATGTTACCGCCTTCAATCGCATCTAAGAAAACAGTTCGTGCCGGCTCGACGGTACCGGTTTGTGGAATAAATTCCTTGAACTCGCCGCGCTTCACTTCTGAAATGGTGATCTTAAGTTTATCAACCACCAGTTTCGATCGCCTGTCGCCAAAAGCTAGTTGGTAGACAATAAAAATGACCAAAGCAGCGCCCCCGCCATACATTGCTATTCGCTTCAGTGTCCAAAATTTCTTTTTAATCTGTTTATCCATTGGAGCATGTTCAAAGTTCATGGTACCCATTGCCAACAAACGTGCCAACCATCTGTAACAGGGCAACTTGCCCAAATTCACGCTATTTATCCATTTTTTCCGTTCATATCTGAACTTGATTGTTCGATTGCGGACGATTATTGATACCTTTGAACAGCTCAATTTGCTAAATCAGGGTGTTTAAGAGGTATTCGCCTTTCGGTATCAATATTGTTGCTTGAATCGCAATTACAGCGTGAATGCGGTAGCCAATATCGTAAGATGGGCTGCCCCTCATGATTGAATTACCAATTCGTTGAATTATCAAATTACTTGTATGTCAGAATCGAAGCACGGAAAAATTCTAATTGTAGACGATAATGAGGATCTGCTCAAGGCAGCCAAGATGTATCTGAAAAGGCACTTCGCACAAGTAGACATTGAGAAAAACCCGGAAGCACTTCCCGGCCTCATGAACCAAGAGGACTACGATGTGATTTTGCTCGATATGAACTTCACCAAAGATGTGAGCAGCGGCAGCGAAGGGTACTATTGGCTGGAGAAAATTCTCAGTATTGACCCCTCGGCAGTGGTGGTATTGATCACTGCCTATGGCGATGTGCAAATGGCGGTGCGTGCCATCAAAGCGGGCGCTACAGACTTTGTATTGAAGCCCTGGGAGAATGAGAAATTGCTGGCAACGTTGTATTCATCCATGCGCTTGCGCGAATCGCGCGATCAGATCGAAACATTGAAAATTAAAAATCAGGAAATCAATCAGGCCATCAACGAAAAATTCAGCGACATCATCGGCCAAAGCCAAAGCATGCAGCGCATTTTTCAAACCATAGAGCGTGTGGCACTGACGGACGCGAACGTGTTAATCTTAGGCGAGAACGGAACCGGTAAAGAATTAATCGCACGGGCCATTCACCGCAACTCCAATAGAAAAGCAGAAACTTTTGCCAGTGTCGACTTGGGTTCCATCACCGAAACACTTTTTGAAAGTGAGTTATTTGGACATAAAAAAGGATCGTTTACCGATGCCAAAGAAGATCGACCCGGGCGCTTTGAACTGGCCAACAACGGCACGTTGTTTCTTGATGAAATTGGAAATCTGTCGATGCCGTTGCAGGCGAAACTGCTCACTGTTTTGCAAAACCGAAAAGTAAGTCGTGTAGGATCAAACAAAGATACCAACATCGACATACGGTTGATCTGCGCCACCAACATGCCGCTGTACGATATGGTGAAAGAAAATCGCTTTCGCCAGGATTTATTGTACCGCATCAACACCATAGAAATTCAAATACCTTCGTTGCGCGATCGGCTTGAAGATATTCCTTTGTTGGCCAACCATTTTCTGAAACACTATTCTGCTAAGTATGGAAAGAACGTGAATAAAATCAGCGATGCAGCCATGGCGCGGATGAATAAACATCCGTGGCCAGGCAACATTCGCGAGTTGCAACACTCTTTAGAGCGTGCCATCATTCTAAGCAACTCAACTGTGCTACAACCGGAAGACTTTAATTTTACCACCTCGGCTCCCAAAGAAACAGATCAATCCGTAAGTTTAGATCAATACAATTTGGATGAAGTTGAAAAGCTATTGATCCGAAAGGTGCTGAAAAAATACAATGGAAACATTACCCAAGCAGCCTCCGAACTCGGCCTCACCCGCTCATCATTGTATAGAAGATTGGAGAAGCATGGACTTTAATTAATTCGGTAATGAAATAATTCGGTCATTCGGTAATGTGGGATAACTGATTAGATGAATTTAATAAAAAAGCAGCTTTGGATTTTTAAGTTTAAACTAATTCTTCTTTTGAATAGTTATCGAATCAACAAATCATCGAATCAACAAATTATCGAATTATCGAATTATCGAATCAACTAATTAACGAATTAAGATAATGGCTTTCAATGATTTTCGTTTTCGGGTAGCGTTTCGGGTGGTGTTGCTGGCACTATCGATTGGGCTGGTGATGTACATGTTTTCGCGGCCGAATATGATTTTTGCTGCGGGCCTTACCATACTGATTATCGTATTTCAGTTGATCGAACTCTATCGGTTTACTTCACAAACAAACCGTAAACTCACGCGCTTTCTCGAATCCGTAAAATACTCTGACTTTATTTCAGGCTTTGCCAATGACAACAAGCTGGGAAAAAGCTTTCGCGAATTGAACACTGCCTTTAACGAGGTGATGGAAGCTTTTCGCAAAGCGCGATCGGAAAAAGAAGAGAGTTGGCAGTATCTCAACACCATCGTGCAACAGGTGCGCACGGGTATCATTTCATTCGATGCAGAAGGCGAAGTACAACTGATGAATGCAAATGCCAAGAAATACATTGGCAATACAAATCTTAAAAACATCAACGAATTAGCGGATCATAATCCTAATCTCTACGAATCACTGAAACAAGCAGAACCCGGCAAGAGTGCATTGTATAAAGTAGGCAATGAATTTCTGTTAACGATTCAGGCCACCGAGCTACGCATTCGCGGAAATACAGTGAAGGTGGTTACGCTGCAAAACATTCAAACGGAACTACAAAAGCAAGAGTTGGAAGCCTGGCAAAACCTGACGCGTGTATTGCGACACGAGATCATGAATTCCATCACACCCATCTCATCGCTTACATCTACCCTTCGCGAAATCTTAGATCAGGATATGGTGAAGAAAGAACACAACTACGAATTGAAATCGGAAGGAGCCGAAGACCTGCGCGAAGGATTGTCCACCATCGAAAACAGAAGCAAAGGGTTGATTCAATTTATTGATGCGTATCGCGAATACACTTCATTGCCACAGCCAAAACTTAAAAATGTAAAGCTGAAAGATTTGTTGGAGCGTGCTGCACATCTTATGCGCCCGGAAATTAAAAAGACACCCATTCAGTTTACGGTCATCTGCGAATCGGATTACCTCACACTGGACATTGATGAAGAAATGATCGGTCAAGTATTGATCAATCTAATCAAAAACGCTATGGAGGCATTGTATCAAACTGAGAGTGCTAAAATAGAATTGATCGGAAAATACAACGGGCAATCCATTACCGTTGAAGTAACTGATAACGGACCCGGCATTATACCCGAGGCGATCAACCGGATTTTCGTTCCGTTCTTTACTACAAAAAAGACAGGGTCCGGCATTGGGCTCGCATTGTCACGACAGATTATGCAGATGCACAATGGCTCACTCAGCGTTGCCTCTGAATTGGATGTGAAGACGGTATTTACATTGAAGTTTTAAGCAGACGCTTTCGCTTCCAGAAATTCGTCCCACTCATTGTGGCTAAAGCCGGTAACATCGCGTAAGAAGAGTGCATAACTCGGTTTGTACGGTTTACGCTTTAATGGCATATTAGCTTCCTCAGGCGTGTTATCTCCTTTCTTGGCATTACACTTTTTGCAAGCCGTCACCAGATTCGTCCAGCTATGGGGGCCGCCTTTTGAACTGGGGATGACATGATCGAGTGTTAAATCTCTGCGCGTGCCGCAATACTGGCATTCGTTATTGTCGCGCTTGAAGATATTCTGTCGGGTGAGGTTCACTCCCTTGTAAGGCGCATGGACATACCGATTCAAACGAATGACCGAAGGCATGGGGAAGCTTCGCGTAATCGTATTGAGGCGATAACCATTGGCAGGCCTCACCATCTCACTTTTGTTTAAGTAAACCAGAATAAAGGCCCTTTCCACTGAACAAACCATCAGTGGGCTATAGTCCTGGTTTAGTACAAGAACCCGGCTATTCATTATTCAATTGTTTTTAAAATCGAGTAATCGACTATTGAATTACATCAATCAAGGGTAAAAGATAAAACCAAATAGTGGTTAATGCAATGGGGCTACAATGAATGAATCAATTTTAGTCCGACACGAATCTTACGAAATCACTTTATCTGGGTCAGGAAAAGCAAAGATCTGCTACAATTTGAAAACGTTATTCGTTCAGATATCGCCGAAATGATTCTACAACATGCGATTCTTGCTTTGTCTCCGCATCCGTCACACTCCCATTCAACCAAACATCCAATCGCACCCGACCATCCACATGCAAAACTTTGCCATCTTCCATCAACAAACCAACAGATTTTTCCGTGTTATCAGTCGAAGCTAAAAAAACCACATCACCAGGCCGAGCCAATTCATGTTCAACTTTTCTCCCATGCCGCTGTAAAACATCAATCGCGTGCCCCAACGTGTAACCACAAATACGATGCACCATTTGCACGAGCCCGATTCCGTCAATACCAAATGGAGTTTTGCCGCCTGCCATTTCCGGAGCATTTAAATACTTCATGGCAATCACCTTTAGAAATTCAAATTCGCGTTTTTGCCCCAAACTCTTCGACTCTCCGTTAAATGCAAACTGCTCCTCCATCTTGAATAATTCCGACTGCGAAATGGGTACCACACTACCCATCAAAATAGAAAGAGGAGTTTTTTTGTAGAGAATGGTAGAACACACATCCGTAGTAATTTTAAAATCAGCTGTATTGATCTGATCAAAATACTCGGGTGCAATTGCATGATGCTGTGCAAGTGAAATCCACCCTTCCACTTGATCAAAATAGATGCGAATCTGAATCCAATTTTTATCGGCACTGACACTAATTACTTGATAATGATCACCAAAAAGCAATTGCGATACCTGCAATGAAAGAACCTGCGGATCTTTCCGAACACTTACCACTGACAATCTGCAAACACCAAATGTTCCTTCCATGCTATCGTATTTTCACTCTGCTCAATTCGCGTTTCACATCGCGTTCTTTGATGCTGTTGCGCTTGTCATGAATTTTCTTTCCTCGCGCCAAAGCAATCTCCAATTTAGCAAATCCGCGCTCATTAATAAAAAGCCGAATGGGAATAAGTGTTAAGCCCTTCTCCTCCACTTTCGACTCGAGTCGGATAATTTCAGATTTTTTCAAAAGTAATTTGCGTTCGCGAGCCGCTTCGTGGTTATAATGCGTACCCTGCGAATACGGTGTGATGTTAATTCCCTTGGCAAAAACCTGTCCGGAATGAAAATAGCAAAAGCCGTCTTGCAAATTTACCTTTCCCTCGCGGATCGATTTGATCTCCGTGCCCATCAACGCGATGCCGGCAATAAATTTTTCGAGCAGCTCGAATTGAAAAGAAGCCTGTTTGTTTTTGATGTTAATATCGCTCGTAAATCGTGATTTCATTTCGGTTGGGTAAACAACTGATTTAGTTTTTCTTTTTTCAACATTTTTTGGCCGGTGGTGCCGGTAGCAATGGTACGCGCACCTGCTTTTGCTTCAATGGCGCAAGTAAGTTCATTTCTATCCAACTTTACTACAGTAGCGGTAATGATTACCTCTTCACCAACAAAGGCCGGACTTTTGTGATCTATACTTAAAAACGTACCCACTCCTTCTTCATCATCCTCTTTCATCTCAATAAAAAACAACCGGGATGACCACTCAAAATCACGCGCCAGCGAAAAAGTAGAATACACGGCGTGCAACACTTCGCCGTGAAACGCAGCCACATCATTTGACTGTATCACTTTGATATACTTTTTTTGATCGCCCGGTTTAAATATCAACTTCATTCTTTTTCTTTTTTTCCGCTAAACCTCTTCCGCTAAACCTCCGAGGTTTAGTGATCCGCGAATTAGAAACCTCGGAGGTTTAGCGGAGGCTTACCGGAGGTTTATTAATCGCCAATCGCCATATAAGCGACAGGCGCAACATCTAAAGTACTAAATTCGCTCTTCAAATATTTATAATGCGCGGCCATTGCAATCATGGCCGCATTATCGGTACAATATTGAAACTCAGGAATAAAAATAGTCCAGCCCAACTCATCGGCCATCTTCTTCAAGCCCGTGCGCAATCCACTATTCGCAGATACACCACCGGCAATAGCCACTTGTTGAATACCCGTTTCTTTGGCTGCCTTCTTTACCTTTTGCAAGAGCATCTCTACTAAACTACGCTGCAAACTGGCGCAAATATCATGTAAATTATTTTCAACAAATTGGGGATTCAGTTTCTTCTGATCTCGCAGAAAATAAAGGAGCGAAGTTTTTATTCCACTAAAGGAAAAATCCAAACCCGGCATTACGGTCTCCGAAAATTTGTACGCATTCGGATTGCCCAACTTCGCATATTGATCAATCAATGGCCCACCCGGATAAGGTAGGCCCATCATCTTAGCTGCCTTATCAAAAGCTTCGCCAACAGCATCATCTTGTGTTTCACCAATTACCTTCATCTGAAGATAATCCTCTACCAACACAATCTGTGTATGCCCACCACTCACCGTGAGGCACAAAAACGGAAAAGACGGCTGTGGCTCATCAATAAAATGAGCCAATATGTGTGCTTCCATATGGTTCACTTCTATCAGCGGCAAGCCCAACGACCAAGCTATGCTCTTCGCAAACGAAACACCCACTAACAAAGAACCCATTAAGCCCGGCCCGCGCGTAAAAGCGATGGCGTTTAATTCCTCCTTCGCTATACCCGCAGTGCTCATGCATTCGTTAACTACCAACAGTATGTTTTGCTGATGGGCACGGGAAGCGAGCTCCGGCACCACCCCTCCGTATTTCTGGTGGATGCTTTGTGAGGCTATAACATTATTAATTACCTTGCCATGTTTAATGATGGAGGCCGAAGTTTCATCGCAAGAAGACTCAATGGCAAGTAAAATAGGCGACATGTATTGAGAATGAACCTGCAAGTTATTAAAATCCGTGTGTTTGCATGGCTCAAAAGAGTGGTTCTTTATGGGGCCTACCTCACGTTGACCTTTTTGGTTGTTGCCTTCTTTTTGCTCCAATTGCCCGCCGTACAAAAAATGTTGGTTGGGCGCTATACCCGACAGTTCTCAGAAGTCTCAGGCTTTACCATTCGGTTCGACAAAATCTATCTGCGTTGGTATGACCGTCTGGAATTAGATGGTCTTTCCATCGTTGATCCGGAGCAAGATACGATGATTGCCGTTAACCACATGAGTGTCAATTTCAGATTGAGCAGCCTTTTGGAAAATAATGACATTAACATTGATGGCGTGGATATGAAGGGCGCACAGGTCCATTTAAAAACCATCGATGAAACTCCGACACTAAAAAATCTTAACATTGATGTCTTCATTCATCGACTCAGTGGAAAATCTTCCGGTGGCGGCAACCCTCCCAAAATTCATATTGGCGAAATTGACCTGGAAAATTCCAAATTCAGTTTGAATGAAACAGAAAGCGATTCCATAAAAAACGGTTTTGACTATCATCACTTCAAAGTAAATATAGAAGCTGATCTAGAAGCGTTTCGGGTAATTGGTGACACGATCGATTTCCGCTTGAACTCATTGCAAGCCAAAGACCAACGTAGCGGTCTTGAAATCGTCGATCTTCGAACTTATTTTCTCATATCACAGACCTCAATGGAATTTCTGGGACTTAATTTAACCACTGCCCATAGCCATGTTACAGACACCGTTATCCTTACGTATAAAAGTCAGGCTGACCTCAGTGATTTCAATAACAAGGTCAACATCAAAGCAAAACTAAAGGAAACGCATATCGACCCGTTGGACCTGGCGTTGTTCAATGATGGGCAATCTCCCTTGCCGGAGCCTCTTTTTATATCGGGTGAGTTTACCGGAAAAATATCTCGGTTCATGTACCGCAAAATGAATGTGCAGCTAGGCAAAACAAATATTGAAGGCTCCCTGCAAATGGATGGCCTTCCCACGATTAAAGATACCTTCATTGAACTAGCCGTTAAAAAAGGAAGTGTCGATATTCGCGATCTGGCCTTCCTTCTACCGAACAATTACTTTAATCTACTCAAGCCATTGGGGCAATTTCGTTTAACCGGAACATTTACGGGTTACGTGAGCGACTTCGTAGCAGACGGCGATTTTATGGGAAGTCTAGGACGCATTCAATCAGACATTAACTTAAAGATCAATCAAAAAGAAATTGAGAAATCAACCTACAGTGGAAATCTGGCGCTCACCAATTTTGATCTTGGCACATACTTTAAAGACACAACTAATTTTCAAAAGGTAACACTGAACGGACAAATCAAAGGAACCGGATTAACAGAAAAATCAGCCGACTTTCTTTTGCGCGGAAACATCCAGTCTCTCGGCATTCGCAAATACAACTACACCAACATTTCAACCAATGCCCGATTTGCCAGTCAGTTGTTCAATGGAGAATTAGTAATCAATGATCCCAATTTACAATTCAACGTAAAGGGTTCTGTTGATTTGCGTAAAGGCGTTAATCTGGTAAAGCTAAAAGCTAAGTTAGATACGGCAAATTTTCATGAACTGGGCTTTATCAAAGATCCACTCTTCATTTCAACCTATCTGGATATTGACACGAAAGGTTTACAAATCGATAGTTTATTTGGAGATGCCGTTTTTCGGGAAACGCGGGTGAAGTATCGCGATAAAGAACTGGCACTGGACTCGCTGCATATCAACTCGCAGCACAATAATAATCAGCGGCAATTGTACGTGCGTAGTTCGTTGGCCGATGTTGAACTGAATGGAAGTTATTACTACTCTACTTTGTTCAACGACTTCTCAAAGCTCTTCAAAGAGTTTATGCTGAATGTAAAAAATAACAAATCCGATATTCAGAGTTATTACGCCAAAAAAGATCGAAGCGTACAAGAATACGATGCGAATTTTAAAATCAAACTAAACAACATTAATCCCATCTTTGATCTGGCACATGTTGATGTACAAATTTCTAAGGGCACACAAATCAAAGGCAAATTCACCAACGGAATCACCTCTATTTTACAAGCGTTCACCACCATTGATTCTGTTACGGTAGAAGGCAAACATTTTTTTGGCAACGACATTGAGCTCTCCGGTTCAAAAATCAGAGACAGCGTGAACGTGCTCACCATGCTCACCGTCAATTCGCAAAAACAACGATTTTCAAACTCCTTCCAATCACAGAATTTGTTCGCCGAACTGATCTGGAATAAAGGCCATGCTAATTTCACGTTAGATGCCGATCAGGTAGGTACCACAAACATGCTACGGTTGCAATCGGAGATTGATTTTTTGCATGACAGCACCAAAATCAAAATTTTACCCACCCGTTTGCGGGCGTTGGATAAAGAATGGAGCATCAACCCGCAAAATTATTTACTGAACAACGGGGCCGAATGGAGCATCCACAACCTGGAACTGGTGAACGGTTCTGAGTCTATTGCAGTCAATGGCGAAGTGTCGCAAAAAAGCGAGCCCACGGTTACACTGCAAATCAAAAACTTCAATCTGGATATTCTAAATACCATCAGCAGCGAAAAATTCAATGGCATAATGAATGGCGAGGTAATTGCCCGCGACTTGTACCACAGCCCGTATTTTCAAAATAACTTTTCTGTTTCCGAATTTAAAGTCAATAGCTTTTTAATTGGCGATTTAAATGGAACCAACATCTGGAACCGAAACACCAAACAATTCGACATCAACTTTACCATTGATCGTCTCGGGCAGCGCACAGTTTCCGTCGCCGGTTTATTCGACCCCAATGAAGCAGAACCACTTCAACTTGATGCCACACTCGAAAAAACAAACCTGAAAATTATAGAGCCCTTTCTTAGAGGCATCTTTTCGCAAATTGATGGCACACTTTCCGGTAAATATAAAATCACCGGCAGCTTCAACAAACCACTTATCAACGGAACCGGAGTTATCCAAAAAGGCCAAATGATGGTCGACTACTTAAAAACCATCTACCAATTCGATGGTACTCTGGGCATGACCTCCAACAAAGTGATTTTTGATGATATCACACTCACCGATATTTTCAATAACAAAGGCAGGCTATCCGGCTACCTCACCCACAAAAACTATTCTGCCTTCCGAATCAATCTCGATGCCGATTTCAAAAATTTCCAACTGCTGAATACCTCTGCAAAAGACAACACCTCGTTCTACGGTCAGGCGTATGGCACCGGCATCTTAAATATGTTTGGGCCCTTCGAAAACATGAAAATATCAGCGACCGCCCGATCTGAAAAAAATACCCGCGTATTCATACCCATGGGCGGCACAGAAAATGTAGAGAAAAAAGATTTTATCTCCTTTGTCAACCTGAGCGATTCGGCTCAACTCAAAATGATTGCCTCTAAAATCAAACCCAAAGCCGAACCAAGCGGTATCACATTGGATTTGAATTTGGACATCACACCCGATGCATATTGCGAAATCATATTTGATATTAAGTCGGGTGATATTATCCGTGGAAATGGAAATGGCGACATCCGTCTGCAATTGGATACCAAGGGCGAGTTTACCATGTTTGGTGCTTTTGAATTCGAACGTGGGTTTTACAACTTCACCTTATACGATGTAATCAACAAAGAATTTAGCATCAACAAAGGCAGCCGCATCAGCTGGTATGGCGATCCCTACACCGGACAGCTCGCCATGGTTGCGAGTTACAAACAACTCACCTCTTTTGCACCGGTTATTGCCGATCAAACATTGGCCTCCACTACGCAAATGCGCAGGAAATATCCGGTAGAAGTTTTATTGAAATTAGACGGTGCCATGTTATCGCCCCAGATTAACTTCGACATCATCGCTACCGATTTACCCAATGTAGTTCCAGTCGATGGTAAGTCCGTAGCATTGCTTAGCGAATTCAAAGCGTTCAGAGCCAAATTAGATGAACAAGAATTACAAAAACAGGTGTTCAGTCTCATCATTTTACGCAGGTTTTCTTCACCCGACGCATTCTCTACCGGCAGTGCGCTTTCCAGCAGCGTGAGCGAACTCTTGTCGAATCAACTTAGCTACTGGCTGACACAAGTAGATCAAAATCTGGAGATTGATTTCGATCTGGGCAATTTTGATCAGGAAGCCTTCAACACATTTCAATTGCGTTTATCGTACTCGTTTCTGGGTGGGCGCCTGCGCGTAACAAGAGATGGCGCACTGAATAATCAATATGCCCGTGCCGATGTGACCAATATGCTCGGCGATTGGACAGTGGACTATCTGCTGACCGCCGATGGCAAATTCAAAGTGAAGATGTTCAACCGAACCAACATCAACCAACTGACCAACTCACTGGGCACACAAGCCACCATCACCGCAGGCCTCAGCCTCATGCACACGCAAAATTTCAATAGCTGGCGAGAGTTGCTTACTTCTGCACGCGAACGCAGGCGCCGAGAACTGGCTGAGCAAGCCGAAAAAGAGCAAGACGAAAAGGATCAGCAAAAACAAAAGACCGAAGAAGAAAAAGCCAAGAAGAACTAATTTGTTGTTAGGCACAGGTTTGGTATATTAGAAAAATAATTGAGCCTTTATGGATTTATCAGGAATTATGAAGACCTATGCTGACCAAATTGGTGGCCAGTTTACGCAGTACGATCAAAGTCAATCGATCATCATCATTCCCGTTTCGGGCGGACGCTTTCAAACCGTTTTAGGTACCATCAAGAAAAATGAATTGTACAATCGCGAGTTGCTGACACTCAACTCCAAAGTATGTGCCCCAATCAACAGCATTGATTACAAAATGTTGTTGGAACAAACTGCGTTTTTCAATTATTGCCGGTTTGTAATCAACCAAAATTATCTTCAGATAGAAGCCGTTGCCTCGTTGGATAACATATCTGAAAACACCATCAAAGAAATGTTGCAGGAGGTAGCAAACCTGGCCGATCAATACGAAATGAAGTTGACGGGGTCGGACGTTCACTAATCTCAGTTTGGTTTTCAAATTCGCCGCTGGTCAGGCAAGTAATCACCCATATATCTAAATTCCCGCTTACCTTTGCAAAGATGCAAGCCGTCTTATCGCTTCTGCTTAGTGCAGAGGAGGAAAGTCCGGGCAACATAGAGTGCCGTACTTCCTAACGGGAAGGTGCCACGCCCAGGCGTGGCAACAGACAGTGCCACAGAAAATAAGTAGCCACCCGCTGCTGCGGCTTTGGGCGGTGATAGTGAAAAGGTGGGGTAAGAGCCCACCGGCACCCCAGTGATGGTGTGCGCAGGGCAAACCTTACGGGTTGAAAGGCCAAATAGGTCATACTCACGCAAGTGGTCAGTCGCTCGCTGGCAGTGCAAACTGGTATGATTGGGTAGGCTGATGGATTCCGGTTGCGAAACCGAGAACAGATAAATGATAAGACGGGTTATGAAAATAACCTGACAAAACCCGGCTTACAGGCTTGCATCATTTTTAACGAAAACAAACCCTACGATTAGCATTCAAAAAAAAGAACCAACAGACCATGCCCAAAGTATTATTGATTGAAGATGAAGCGAGCATCCGCTCGGTATTAAAAGATATTCTCAAGGATCAGAAAGAATTAGGCCTGCAAGTAGAAGAAGCAAAAGACGGGGTGGAAGGTCTGGCCAAACTAGAAAGCGAACACTTTGATCTGGCGCTCTGCGATATTAAAATGCCAAAAATGGATGGCATGGAAGTATTGCAAAAAGCCAAAGAAAAAGGAATTGCCACCACCTTTGTGATGATCTCGGCTCATGGCACTACCGAGTTGGCCGTAGATGCAACCAAAATGGGCGCGTACGACTTTTTACAAAAGCCACCTGACTTGAACCGCCTATTGATTACAGTGCGAAATGCACTGGATAAAACCAATCTGGTGAAAGAAGCCAGACAGCTCAAAAAGAAAGTATCCGCCAAATACGATATGATTGGCACATCGCCAGCACTGGAAGAGATCAAAACAATCATTGAAAAAGTAGCCCCCACCGATGCGCGGGTGCTAATAACAGGCCCCAATGGCTCGGGCAAAGAATTGGTGGCACGACAAATTCATGAAAAAAGTAATCGGGCGCGTTTCGATTTTGTAGAAGTGAATTGCGCAGCCATTCCATCCGACCTGATCGAGAGCGAATTGTTTGGTCATGAAAAGGGAGCATTTACATCGGCCATTAAACAACGGATTGGAAAATTTGAACAAGCCGAAGGAGGCACCTTGTTTTTAGATGAAATTGGCGACATGACACTTTCCGCGCAGGCCAAAGTACTGCGTGCGCTTCAAGAAAATAAGATCACCCGTGTGGGCGCCGAAAAAGATGTAAGCGTCAATGTGCGTGTGCTGGCCGCTACTAACAAAGACTTACGAAAAGAAATCGCTGAGAATAGATTTCGCGAAGATCTCTATCATCGGTTATCGGTCATTATCATCAAAGTACCTTCCTTGAATGATCGGATTTCCGATATTCCTTTATTAGTCGATAAATTTCTAGGGGATATTGCTCAGGAAACCGGCTCCAAGAAGAAGGATATAGATGCTTTGGCACTAAACTCCTTGGCAGGGTATAACTGGACCGGAAATATACGTGAGCTTCGAAATGTGGTAGAGCGACTCGTGATCATGAGCGATGCTATGATCATGGACGCAGACGTAAAGAAGTACCTTTAGATTCTGCTTTGAGGTACTGATTTCTTTACATCTTTCTTGCTGTACGTAGGGCAAGTGTATTGGCTGCAAGCAGTCAACAAAGAAACAAGTACTAAAAATGCTAAAATTCTTTTCATAAAATAGTGGCTTTGGACTGTCAAAAATATTAATCTTTTCGAACGAAACAAATTTAAACGGCTCTAAAATACCGTTTAGCGAATTAAATGCTCAACCAACAAGTAGGTTGCATCCACGCAAATCGCTGTTGTCGATTCTCCCAAGTACCTCAAAGTAACCGCCTTGCACGCTTTTTCCTAAATCCTGAGTTTCAATAAAAGCGCATGAATGTACATTGGCTAAATCGATGACATTAATTCCACCGGTTTTTCCGTTTTCTATCCATTTAAAAGGATCATTTATGTCCCGCACTCTGATTTTCATCCAAGGAGGAGACTGGTAAATCCCGTTTCCAAAGGAATAAGCCTGCGACAAAAGCTCGGTCATTCCATATTCGGAGCCAATTTGCCGGACATGAAAACGGCTGCATAGCAGCTCATGGAGTTCCTCGCGGATCATTTCCTTCCTTCGGCCCTTCATCCCTCCTGTTTCAATCACAAGCGCATCTTCCAGATTCAGGTTAAATCTTTCTGCCAGATCCAGCAAAGCAAACGAAACACCCCATAAAATGATTTTGCGACCCGACTGCTTGGCTCTTTCAAGCTGATTGACCAGATCTTGGTAGTTATTCAGATAAAATCCTGAAAATGGAGAATGGCTTTCGCGGATAAAATAATCCATCATGGCAATGAGAGAGGACCCTTTGCGCTCCAGATACGAGGGCAACAACGCAAAAAAGTGGTAGTCTTCCAATGCTCCATAGTACCGTTCAAAAATGAGGCGGGCATTATTCAAATAAAATGAGAGACTCCATACAGCATGGCGGCTGGTTGAGAGGCCGGAAGTACCACTGCTTGTAAAAATAGCCTCCACAGGCCATTGCCCAGACGTAACAGTGTGGTTTTTGAAAAACTCGATTGGCAAAAAGGGTATTTCCTCAATTGACCGTATCTTTGATGTGTTCACACCCAGTGCATCTACATAGTGACGGTATACGGTAGTATGTTCATACTGGTGTTTGAACAATTCCAAAGCAATATTTTCGAAGTTGCCTTCGTTAACTTGCGATATTTGGCGGGTGAAGTTTTGGATGAACGACAAAACACAGATATTTACACAAAGTTAAAAAATGAAGTGGATCAGAAACATCATCGGTGCGGCATTGCTCATGGCAGGCATGAACGCTTGTTTTGAAACACCCACCTATCCCAAAACGCCACAGATCGAATTTATGGATAATGAACTGTATTTCGGTCGATCAACCAACTTTGATTCTATTGTGATCGTATTGAAATTTAAAGATGGAGATGGTGATTTGGGTTTAAGCGATGATGACAGCGATGTGTTTAAATATGCACCCAAATACAATTACCGAACCGGAAACGGAACGCAAATTGTGAACTATGACTTCAAACGTAAAAACCCATCGTTTGAAATCCAATTATTAGATGGAACCACCAAGCCTTTAAGCGATTATAATTTTGTAACGCCTTACAATTGCACCAATTGGGAGATTGTAAGAAACGCCAACAACGTAGTTACCGACACCGTTTTCGTAATCTTCAACCCGGATTATTACAATATTTTCATTGACTTTTACACCAAGAATTCCGATGGCAAAACTTTTACCAAGTTTGATCCTACTACTTATTTCAAGTATCCAAATTGTGCTATTTCATTCTACAATGGTCGCTTTCCAATTTTGTCCAAAGATTTAGGAAGAACATCTCCATTGGATGGCAAAATAACCTATTCACTCAAAGGACAAGGATTTATTGATATCTTCAACATCAAGACATTGCAGTTGAAAGTACGTATTCAAGATCGGGCGCTTAATAAGAGCAACGAAGTTACATCCAAAGAATTTACATTAACTTCTATCCGACGGTAAAGCCTTTCTAATAGACTTCTGGAAATCGTTCAGGATACGCTTCGCGTAGTAGTCCGTATACCTTATCAAAAACTTCCTCCGGGTTAGGCTTCGAAAAATAATCTCCATCTGATCCATATGCAGGACGATGCTCTTTTCCGGTAATCGTAAGTGGCGTTGAATCCAAATATTGATATCCTTGTTGTACCTCCAACACTTGCTGCATCATAAATGCTGTAGCCCCACCGGGCACATCTTCATCTGCAAAAACAATGCGATTGGTTTTTTTCAACGATTCTACAATGGTGTGATTCCGGTCAAATGGCAATAGGGTTTGCACATCAATTACTTCACACGAAATACCTTTTTCTTCCAATTCAGCCACACCTTCCATTACCACCCGGCACATGGAACCATAGGTAACAATGGTCACATCACTTCCTTCCTTTAAGATTTCAGGGACACCCAGAGGAATGGTAAATTCTCCAATGTTATCCGGTAATTTTTCTTTCAAACGGTAGCCATTGAGGCACTCGATGATCAAAGCAGGATCATCAGATTTTAAGAGCGTGTTGTAAAAACCAGCTGCCTGCACCATGTTACGTGGCACCAACACAAACATGCCGCGTAAACTATGCAATATCATTCCCATGGGCGAACCGGCATGCCACACACCTTCCAAACGATGTCCGCGGGTGCGAACAATCAACGGTGCTTTTTGTCCTCCTTTGGTACGGTATTGCAAATTGGCTAAGTCATCGCTTAATATTTGAAGCGCATACAGCAAGTAATCCAGATATTGCACTTCAGCAATCGGGCGCAAGCCACGCAATGCTAATCCAATCCCTTGACCGACGATGGTACATTCACGAATGCCGGTATCGGTTACGCGCAGTTCTCCGAACTTTTCTTGCAACCCCGCAAAGCCCTGGTTGACATCGCCGATGCGGCCAACATCTTCACCAAAAGCCAACACACGCGGATCACGCTCCAGCGCTTCTGCAAAACATGCACGCAATACTTCGCGCCCGTCTACCAACATAGTGTTATCGGAATAAACCGGAGGAACAGCTGTTACATTCAATGCCGACCATTCAGATTGACTGTGTAAGTGAGAACTGTATCGGTCTTCGTTTTCAACCGCCGTTCGTTTTACCCACTCAACCAGTCTGTCTTTGACTACGCATTCCTTTCCAATCAAAAAGCGCAATGCCGCTTTCGCAGCCTTGATGGCGTCGTAGCGAAGTGGGTTGATCGTTTTATTTAAGATGTCGAGAACCGTTTTTAATTCGCTGTATTGAGCAACGGCCTGCTCTAAAAGGAGAACCAATTCTTGCTGATCGCGCTGAATACCTTCATTGAATCGCTTCCAAGATTGATCTTTTATTTTTTTTGCGGTGGCCTTGGCAACTTTTTCCAGCTCGTCTAATTCGGCGGCTGAAGAAATTCCTTGCTCGATCATCCATTCCCGCATTTTGCGAATGCAATCGAATTCCGTTTCCCACGACAGACGCTCCTTGGATTTGTAGCGCTCATGCGATCCTGAAGTTGAGTGACCCTGTGGTTGCGTCATTTCAATAACATGCACCAATACGGGAACATGTTCTTCGCGGCAAATCTTTTCTGCTTTTTCGTATGCGTGGCACAATTCTTCATAGTTCCAACCGCGTGCCGTTAAAATTTCATAGCCTTTGCCATCCTTGTTTCGTTGGAAGCCGGCCAGAATTTTTGAAATACTTCCTTTGGTGGTTTGGTATTCTTTCGGAACAGATATTCCATATTCATCGTCCCAAACAGAAATGAGCATGGGCACTTGCAAAACGCCTGCCGCATTGATCGCCTCAAAAAACATTCCCTCTGAGGTAGATGCATTGCCGATGGTGCCGAAGGCAATTTCGTTGCCTTGATTGCTGAGGTTTGAAAACGGATGAAGGCTTTCGTTATTTCTAAATAGTTTAGACGCATACGCTAATCCAACCAGACGCGGCATTTGAGCGGCGGTAGGAGAAATGTCCGCACTGCTGTTCTTTAGTTCGGCAATTTTTTTGAGTTCACCCTTTTCGTCAAGCATGCGCGTGGCGAAGTGACCGTTCATCAATCGTCCTGCGGATGCTGGGTCTGCTTCCACATCAGTGTGTGCATACAATTGAGCGAAGTAATGGTGAAGAGTCATTTCACCAATCGCTAACATGAACGTTTGATCGCGGTAATAACCTGCACGGTGATCGCCTTTGCGAAAAACTTTTGCCATGGCAATTTGAGCAAGCTCTTTGCCATCGCCAAAGATGCCAAACTTGGCTTTGCCCATGAATACCTCTTTTCTGCCGAGTAAGCTGGCTTCGCGGCTCTCGCAAGCCAAACGATAATCGGCCAAAATCTCAGCTGCTTTTTTTGCTGAAACCATCGGGAAGTCTGTTTTAGTCTGGCTCAATCGTGTGCGGTTAGTATTCGAAAGTAGAGAAAAAGCTTTCAGAGTTCAAAGAAGAAAAAAAACTCCAAATAAAATAGCGGTATTGGTTCTAACCTCGAAAGAATTTCACCCAATCACCTCCGCTTACCAATGGATAATTTGCCCTGTCTTTAAACAAATAAATATTTACCGGCATTCCTTCGAGACTAATCTGTTCTACATGATATCCATAACCGAATTCTAATGCATCAATTTGTTGCTGCGTTTCTCTGTTTGTTATCTCAAACACTTCAACTAAAATTCGATCTGTCTCCCGACTAGTTTTGTAAGCAAACGGAAATTCTCCGAGCGAATACAATTGAAATCCTTTGATCCAAACACTGTATAAATAGCGTAAATGGGGTTTAAACTTTTCATAGTTGGCAAGCCCTCTTCGCAGCGAACCGTAAAATGCGTACGCGTTTGAATCAACCATTCGAAAAGATACAAATCAGGTTGAAAGCGAACAACTTTAAAGAGGCAAGGATGTTTCACCACCTTATTCAGCAAATACCTTTATATTTGCGCACTCGTTTGAAAAAACTAAAAAAGAACATTTTAATACCACTTTTATGATCATAGGAGTTCCCAAAGAAATTAAAAACAATGAAAATCGCGTAGCACTCACTCCTGCCGGAGCGCAAGAGTTAACTCGCCGCGGAAATACCGTATATGTACAAACACAGGCCGGTGTTGGCAGTGGCTTTAGCGATGAAGAATACCGAGGTGCTGGTGCTAAAATTTTAGCTACTGCTGAAGAAATTTTTGCGATTGCAGAAATGATTATCAAAGTAAAAGAGCCAATTGAACAAGAGTATGGCTTAATCAAGAAAGATCAATTGGTATTTACCTATTTTCACTTTGCATCGTATGAGCCTTTGGCGCATGCGATGGTAAAAACCGGTGCTGTCTGTTTGGCTTACGAAACAGTTGAGCGCCTGGATGGCAGCTTGCCTTTATTGGTGCCCATGAGTGAAGTTGCAGGACGCATGTCGATTCAAGAAGGTGCTAAATATTTAGAGAAACCATTGAAGGGCCGTGGAATTTTATTGGGCGGTGTACCCGGTGTAATGCCAGCTAAAGTTTTGATTTTAGGAGGAGGTGTTGTTGGAACCAATGCCGCAAAAATGGCAGCCGGAATGGGAGCCGATGTAATTATCACAGATGTAAACATTAATCGCCTCCGCTATTTAGATGACGTGATGCCGAAAAATGTGCACACGATGGTATCGAATGATTATGTGTTAAGGGAGTTGGTAAAAACCCACGACTTGATTATTGGTGGTGTATTGGTTCCGGGTGCAAAAGCACCTAAGCTGATCACTCGCGATATGCTAAAAACCATGCGTCCCGGCACGGTGTTGGTAGATGTAGCCGTCGATCAGGGTGGTTGTATTGAAACCTGCCGACCTACTACACACGAAGACCCTACTTACATCATCGACGATGTGGTTCACTATTGCGTGGCGAACATGCCGGGTGCCGTGCCTTACACTTCTACTTTGGCGTTGACGAATGCAACTCTACCTTATGCTATTAAACTTGCCACCCAAGGTTGGAAAAAAGCATGCAGCGAAAATCAGGATTTGAAAAAAGGATTGAATGTGATCAATGGCAAAATCGTTTACAAAGCAGTATCCGATGCGTTCAATCTTCCTTATACCGATGTGAAAGAGTTTTTAGGATAATTGAAACATAATCATCATTAAAAAGCCGCTAGGGTTCTCTAGTGGCTTTTTTTTGAGAACGTTACAGCTTACATCCAAAAGTAGCCGAAGCCATGCGGGAACGGGCGGGTTTACGCTATTGCCTTCTTGCACTTTGGCCCTAAACTATTTAGAATCATTGCAAACAATTAAACGAAATAATCACTCCTTATCTTTCAAGGCTGGGTGTTATTGAAAAGTAGGGAAAGTTTCCAGAAATAGAGCTTCTTTCCCCGGCGTGGCCGCTTCGCAACAGAAATGCACCATGCCATTGGTCACTGCAATGTATTTGGCATTGACCGTCATGTTATACACGGCTACTTGATTAAATGCTTTTTGTGAAAGCCTGATATCGGCCGATTTACATTCGATCAGCATCCACGGTTTTCCGGCCCGATCAAAAATCAAAATGTCGGAACGCTTTTGCAATGTGTTGTAGGTGAGGCTGCCTTCAATGCGAAAGAGTGATCGGGGATAGTGGAGTTCGTGAATGAGGTAATGTATAAAATGCTGACGCACCCACTCTTCAGGGGTCAACACGATATACTTTTTCCGAATCATATCAAAAATCCATACTTTGCCATATTCTTTCTTAAGCGTTGCGTTGATTTCCGGAAGGTTGAGCTTTTGCATGGATTGGAAATGTACAGCTAAAAAATTTGAACACTAAATACGAAGGAAAATGAAAAACAAAAAAGACATCGTTGAAAACTGGTTGCCCCGCTACACGGGATTAAAACTGGAAGACTTTGGGCATTATATACTTCTCACCAATTTTGATAACTACGTAAAGAAGTTTGCCGAATGGCACAAAGTGCCCGTGCATGGTGAAGATCGAGCTATGCGCAGCGCAACCGCCGAAGGAATTACGATCATCAATTTTGGAATGGGTAGCCCGAATGCCGCCACCATTATGGATTGCTTAACCGCGATTATGCCAAAAGCAGTTTTGTTTTTAGGCAAGTGTGGTGGCCTGAAAGCCAAAAATGATATCGGCGATTTGATCTTGCCGATAGCCGCCATTCGTGGAGAAGGTACATCGAATGACTACTTTCCACCCGAAGTGCCATCTTTGCCTGCATTTGCTTTACAAAAAGCGATTTCTACTACCATTCGAGATTACAACCAGGATTATTGGAGCGGAACGGTTTATACCACCAACCGCAGAGTATGGGAGTGGGATGAGGATTTCAAAAACTACTTGATTAAAATTCGTGCGGCAGCCATTGACATGGAAACCGCCACTATTTTCTCAACCGCATTTTACAATGAAATTCCGGCGGGTGCATTGTTGTTGGTTTCCGATTCGCCCATGACACCGGATGGAGTGAAGACCGAAGCAAGCGATAAGGTAGTTACGACAAGCTATGTTGATCTTCACTTAAAAATTGGAATTGATTCGCTCAAGCAGATGATCAACAAAGGCATGACGGTCAAACACCTGCGCTACTGATATTATTGCTCGGAAGAACGAATGCGGAAAGTATAGCCTAACAAGATTCCATACGAGAAGAAGTTAGCCGTGGTATTTAACTTTTGCCCCAGCAAAAAAGTAGATTCGGTGGGCTGATCAAAGTTAGCGAACTGCTTGATGGTGCCCTGATCGGCCCAACTAAAGTTGAGACCAATGCTCAGGTCCCTCCGCTCCTGCCGGAATGTTCCACCAATTACTACGTGGTAGATATTCCAGGATGAGATATCCAGGTTCAACGCATTGTTGTTCAGATTGCGTTTGTTGCGGTCAGCAATTCGTTCGTCAAATACTTTGTCGTAAAATGAATTGTTGGTACGAAAGCCGGTGCTGATACTCACCTTGTCATTGAGTGCATGTTCGATGCCAATGGCAAAATTGGTTACTGATTTATTTGAAGCATTTAATTGCAAAAACTTCTTACTATCTAAGTTAATAAAGTCTGGCTTTGAAAAAAGATCTCCTTGAGGTGACATAATATTGTACAAAGCTACTTTGTCAAACCATTCAATGGATGCCGCTATCAAAGTATGAGAACCTTTATAAGCAAGGCCAGCCGAAAGAGACATGGGGCTATTGTATACCGTAGGTAAACTCGTTTTTCGATCGTTGACATCAAAATTGAGTCGCTTCAGATTGGGTGGCAAATTGGGATTATTCTCAACGTTTGTTTGGAGATTACTTCCGAAAACATCTCTGGCTATCGTACCACTACCCGCCAGATTTATGCTGGGTAACACAAACGCCAATCCTGCCGACCATCTACCTGATGCAAAGGAAAATCCAATTTTAGGTGCGTACCGTAGGTTTGTGTATTCAATACTTTGCGATTCGCTGGTACTCACCAAAGTGGTAGCTGTATTATTTAAAATCATTCGAGTTAATTCATTCTTAGTATAAGTATGAGATCTGTATGTAACTTGATTAGTTAAACCCACAGACCAGTTTTCATTAAATTTAAAGGCAATCGCAAAAGCGCCCATATTTTCAGAGAGCCGTGTATTAATCGAAAATTGACCAACATACTCTTCATCTCCCGGGCTTTCAGTATCATTAACAATCTTCTTTAATCCAAAGTCGCGCGAAGTTGCCTTAAATGTAAATTCAGTAGGTACGATAATCGCATAACCGAAAGTCCACCTAGAGTTTGCATTTTTCTTTCTCAATAAACCCGAAACTGTAATAGGCACAGCTGAAAATTGGTTGCTTGTTACATCCTGGCCGGGGCCTGCACCATCTTTGGCCGTAATGTTCACTACCTGATACACGTTTGAGTTCAACGAAATAGACGTACTCTTTACCAGACTAAGTAACGCCGGATTGTAAATAACCGAGCTGTTATCCTCCAAGCCGCCAACTGCCGGACCGCCTAAAAGAACGGCACGAGTACCGTACCGATATGTCCAATAATGTGTGTCTTGTCCAAAAGATTGTACAAAAATGGACATTAATAGAAAGGCGAACATCAACCGAATCTGCGTCATAGTTTAGTAGAAACCGTCAAGATACCCTGAAAATGCGGTTTTGAAAACTATTTTTGAATATTAGGGCGGTACTGTGCCATGCATAGTACCTTTGGCGCAATAGTTGCAAGACATGCTGAAAAAAGTGCTGTATGAATCTGGAAAACGCGCAAGTGCAAATGAGGAAGGGGATTTTGGAGTTCTGCATACTCCATATCATCGCCCGCGGTGAAGTATATGCCTCGGATATGTTGAATGAACTGACCGAAGCTAAAATGATTGTGGTAGAAGGTACTCTCTACCCACTTTTGACCCGATTGAAGAATGCGGGGCTGTTGGAATACAAGTGGGTAGAATCGAAATCGGGGCCACCCCGTAAATACTACACGTTAACGGAAACCGGTACTTCATTTTTGAAAGGCCTGACCGAAACCTGGGACGATGTGGTGCACTCCACCGAAATAGTTCGCAGCAAATCGTTCGTAAAAATTTAATTACCACCTCCATTTTTATAAATTTCATTCCAAATGAAAAAGAACATCAGTATCAACATCAGCGGAATCATCTTTCACATTGAAGAAGACGGATACGATTCGTTGCGCAAATACCTGGACTCGATCAACAGCTACTTTGGCTCGTTTGAAGACAGCAGCGAGATTTTAGCTGACATTGAAGGACGCATTGCCGAAATATTCTTATCCAAACTTAATGAAGGCAAGCAGGTAATTACATTGGAAGATGTGAAGAGCCTGATCGCTACAATGGGTAATGTAAGCGACTTCAAAGCCGCCGAAGAGCAGGAAACCGGAGGTGAATCATTTAAAAATGAATCTTCTCAACAACAAACCTACACATCGCAAGCGGTGCCTCCACTGGCACATAAAAAATTATTTCGCGATGAAAAACGGAAGATTCTGGGGGGAGTTTGTGCCGGTCTGGGTCACTACTTTAGCATCGACCCGGTGTGGCCGCGCGTGCTGTTTGCCTTATTGGTATTGGGTAGCTACGGTGGGTTGATCTTAGTTTACATCATTATGTGGATTGTTCTTCCTTCCTCTGCCGATTTGTTGGATGAACCCGCTGTGAAGAAAATGTACCGCGACCCGGAGAAAAAGGTTTTGGGTGGCGTAGCCAGTGGCATTGCCGCTTTCTTTGGCACCGACATAACGGTGGTACGTTTGCTGTTCGTGATTTTAGCCGTGATAGGAGGTTTGGGTTTTATTCTCTATGTGGTTTTATGGATAGCCCTGCCAGCCGCCAATAGCATTACCGAAAAAATGGAAATGCAAGGAGAGCCCGTCACACTCTCGAATATCGAATCGACCGTAAAGAAGAATTTAAACGAGAAGGAAGAAGAAGAAAGCACGTTGGCCAAAATTGTTCTTTTTCCCTTTCGGTTGATTGCCACCGTAATTACTGCGCTGGCCAAAGTGGTCGGCCCGATTGTGAAGTTATTCTTCGAACTGATTCGCGTGCTGATCGGGCTTGCGATATTCTTCACCGGCTTTTCGCTGCTTGCCACCATTATCATCACGTTCGGTATATTTTTAGGTTTCTTTGGTACCTCCATTTTACCTGACTATTGGGGTGGTGAAATTCAAGGTTTGAATTTTCCGATGGAGGCCATCCGCAATACATTCCCCATCTGGACGATGGTAGCGGCATTCATTGTAGCATTCATTCCTGCATTCGTGATCCTTCTTTCTGGCAGTTCTATTTTAGCAAAAAGGTCATTCTTCAAACCTGCTATGGGCTGGTCGTTGGCCGGATTGTTCTTCGTTTCTATTCTCGTGTTGAGCTTCACCGTTCCTAAAATGATTTACTCATTCAAAGAAGAAGGCGAGTATAAAACGGAGGAAGTTTTTAATATGCAAGACAAAAAGTTGGTACTAAAAATTAATGATGCCGGCTTTGAGGATTACACAACTCCTGATCTACGCATCAAAGGATACGAAGGCAAAGAGATCAAATTGATAAAACGTTTTCGTTCGCAAGGGTTCAATCGTAAAAACGCAGCTGAAAATGCACAGATGGTAGAATATCAAGTTACCCAACAAGACAGCACATTGACATTTGACTCGAACCTTTCGTTTAAAAAAGATGCAAAATTCCGTGCGCAGCGATTGGATATGGAGTTATACATCCCTTATGGACAATTGTTTGTGATCGATGAATACGTCTGGCGCCTTATCGACAATAATTACAATGATTACGATGGCTATTACGATTCAAACTTCAATAAAACATGGAAGATGACCGAGAAAGGTTTTGAATGTCAGGATTGCAAACAGCCAACCGAACGCAAATCCATTCAATTGAAAGATCAGTATGGCTACAATGACTTTAACGAAATTGAATTGATGGGCATTTTTGATTTGTCTGTCTATCGGGCGGATGAGTTTTCAATCCAGCTCGATGGCCCTGAAAGTGAAAAAAGAAAATACGAAGTATCCGTATCGGGTGAAACGCTGGAGATACGCTACCGCTCACGCAATCAATCATTCTGGGAGAACAGCGTTGATCTGGACGACAAAGTGAAAATTCAAATTACACTTCCGCATCTGCGTAAGCTAAAAATAAAAGGTGCCGGTGAATTTACCATTCGTGATTTTGATGAAGAAGAAATGGATATCGTTTTGTTGGGAGCCATGAGTGGCGAGGCCGACATCCAGTCACGTAACTTGATGATCGAAATGTCGGGACCTATGTCTTTTCAGTTAGATGGAAGTGGAAATTTTTTGCAAGCTGAAGTACGTAAGCTGGCGCAGTTAAAAGCCAGCAAGTATGAAATCGAGAATGCGGTAGTGGAAGCCAAAGAAATGGGTAATGCGAGAGTAAACGCCACTAACTCCGTAGAAATAGATACAGATGTCGTCAGTACCGTAAAATACCAGGGAAGCCCCGAGGTAATCAAACGCGATTAGCATCTTGCCCAAAAATTCATTTGCGCCTCATCCTAACATAGGAATGAGGCGTTTTTGTTTTGATCATTGGCCAAATTGAAAGTTATTCTGTTTTCTTAGCCGTAGAAATTCTCTACATTTAAGAAAGGCTAAATTCATGGATGTAAAAATCAAATTCCTTGGCGCTGCTCGCAGCGTAACGGGCTCAAAATATTTACTGGAAATTGACGCTCAAAAAATTCTACTCGACTGTGGCCTGTTTCAAGGGCAAAAAGAACTGCGCCTTCGGAACTGGGATCAGTTGCCCATTGACCCGGCAACGATCGACGTGGTGGTGCTCACCCACGCGCACATCGACCACATCGGCTACCTGCCGCGTCTGGTAAAAGATGGGTTCTCCGGAAAAATTATTTGCACACAAGCCACTGAAGATTTGTTGAAAATCATGTTGATGGATGCCGCTAAACTGCAAGAGGAAGAAGCTTTGTTTGCATTTAAACGGGGCTATTCGAAACATGAAAAACCGCAGCCGCTCTTTACCACCGATGACGCTAAGCTGGTATTATTACTTTCTGAAAGTCACCCACTGAAAACGACGATCCGCCTGAGCGAAAATGTATCGGTGGTGTTTCATAATTCGGGACACATCCTGGGTTCGGCTTTCGCCGAATTTCATTTGCAAGGCACTCGCGAACAAAAGAAAATTCTCTTCTCGGGCGATCTCGGTCGTTACGATGACCCGGTGATGTTTGCACCCGATGCTCCCACCGATGCCGATATTTTGATTGTCGAATCAACCTATGGCAACCGTCTCAATCCACAGGTAGATGTGGAAGAGCAATTGACGAAAATCGTGAACGAAGCCTGCGACCACAATGGTGCACTGGTGATTCCTGCCTTCGCTCTCGGACGCACGCAGAGCCTTATCTACTATCTTACTAAATTGATGGAGGCTAAAGCGATTCCGTTACTTCCCATCTATATTGATAGCCCCATGGCCATCAACGTTACAGACTTGTATGAGCGACATGCCGGAATTCATAAAATCAAAGTGAGGCGAGAAGGTTCGCAACTGATCAGCATCTTCGATTCACCTCAAATTCATTTTTGCTACACGCGCGAGGGTTCGAAAGCACTGAATGAAATCAAAAAACCCGTCATCATTATCTCTGCCAGTGGCATGGCTACGGGTGGCCGAATTTTGCACCATCTCTCCCATCGTCTTCCACGCACTACCGATACGATTCTCTTTGCAGGTTATCAGGCGGAAGGATCACGCGGCCGCCGCATTTTGGAAGGCGAAAAAACCATCCGCATGTTTGGTGAAGATATTCCGGTGAATTGCCACGTGCGCGAAGTGCATGGTCTCTCGGCGCATGCCGACCAAAGTGAACTGATTCAATGGCTAAGCTCTATCAAGAAAGCTCCCAAACTTACCTTCGTCACTCACGGTGAAATAGAAAGTGCTACCACCTTCGGTCACTTGATTGAAGAGAAGTGGGGATGGAAAACAATCATACCGGAATATTTACAATCGGTTAACTTGTTCGATGGAATATAAAGTCTAAAAAATGACGCAGCGTCTCTACTCGTTGGATGTATTCAGGGGTATCACTGTAGCCGCCATGATTCTGGTGAACAATCCCGGAAGTTGGGATAGCGTATATCCACCCTTGCTGCATGCGCACTGGCATGGCTGCACTCCCACAGACTTAATCTTTCCATTTTTTCTTTTCATCGTGGGAATGTCCGTTCATTTTGCCTACCAACCCAAACTATCAGAGGGTCTTTCAAAAACCAACCTGCTAAAGATCATTCGCAGAACGACGATCATTTTTTTGTTGGGGATGTTGCTCGCTTTAGTTCCTAAATTCAATTTTGAAACGGTACGCATACCGGGGGTTCTCCAGCGCATCAGTATGGTTTTTCTGTTTTGTTCATTGATTTATTTTAAAACGAATTGGCTGGCGCAACTGCGCATCGTTATTGTTTTGTTGGTAGGCTATTTCATTTTGATGACGATGGTTCCAGTTCCGGGTGTGGGTTCTGCAAATCTGGAACCGGCAACGAACTTAGGCGCGTGGTTGGATCGGTTGTTACTAAACGGACATTTGTGGTCGCAGAGCAAAACGTGGGACCCGGAAGGAATTTTAAGCACGGTGCCGGCGATCGCCACGGGTTTGTTAGGTGTTTTAGCAGGTCAATTATTTTCGAAGGTAGAACAACCGGCGGAGCGGGTATCATGGTTATTTTTTATTGGGGCGATGTTGATTTTGGTGGGCCTAGCCTGGGGGATGGTGTTCCCGATTAACAAGGCATTGTGGACGAGCAGTTATGTGTTGTATGCCGGCGGCATTGCCATGCAGTTTTTTGCGACTTGTTATTGGTTGATTGATGTACAGGGAGTGAAGAAGTGGTCGATGCCGTTTGTGTATTATGGCGTGAATGCCATTTTCGTTTTTGTGGCGTCAGGGTTATTGGCCAAGTTTTTGATTCGCACAAAAATTGGGGATGGAGAAAATGAAATTTCGTTGTGGTCATATATCTTTCAACATGTATATGCGAGTTGGCTGAGTCCGATGAATGCGTCGTTGGCATTTGCGGTATCGCTCATTCTTTTCTTTTTGGTGATTTTATGGCTAATGTATAAGCGAAAGATTTTTGTGAAGGTTTGAGATTTGGGAAAGAAAGTGATTGGTCCTCTTCTTTTATTAATTTTTCAAATATTTTAGACAAAAAAATAGCTGCTGATAAGGTGGCTCCGATGGAGCCAAATAGCCTTGTTCATATTTTTCTATAAACAGGTTGCTCCTCCGGAGCGATAAAGAGAAATGAAATCCATTGCCAGGTAGCTGTTTGTTAACAACATTTTTTTGAATGAGGCGGCTCCGATGGAGCCAAATAGCCCTCTACCCTTTTCTTTAAACAGGCTGCTCCTCCGGAGCGATAAGGAGAAATGAAATATATTGCCAGATGGTTGTTTGTTAATTAATATTTTTTTCAATGAGGCGGCTCCTATGGAGACAAATAGCCTTCTACACATTTTCTATAAACAGGCTTCCCCTCCGGAGCAATAAGGAGAAATGAAATCCATTGCTAGGTGGTTGTTTGTTGATTAATATTTTTTTCAATAAGGCGGCTCCTATGAAGACAAATAGCCTTCTACACATTTTCTATAAACAGGCTGCCCCTCCGGAGCAATAAGGAGAAATGAAATCCATTGCCAGGTGGTTGTTTGTTGATTAATATTTTTTTCAATGAGGCGGCTCCGATGGAGCCAAATAGCCTTCTACACATTTTCTATAAACAGGCTGCCCCTCCGGAGCAATAAGGAGAAATGAAATCCATTGTCAGGTGGTTGTTTGCTGATAACATTTTTTTTTGTGAGGCGGCTCCGAAACTCGAAAACAAATTACGACGATTCCAATTTCGCCCCAGCGGGGCAACCTGTTTATAGCTTTTATCTAATTTCAATCTACGGCTCCATAGGAGCCCCCTAAAAATCTAATCGCGGTCATATGATGAATCATCATCAAACTGAAACAAGTATTTTTCCTCAAAAGGTATTTCAAACTTTTTTAATAACTCGTGATACTCATCTTTGAAACTCTTCTTACTGTGATGAATCTCTTGGTTCTGGATGTAACGAATCACGTTGCCAATATGAGAATGCGAATAGGAAAAGACACCATAACCTTCCTGCCAACCAAATCGCCCTTTCACCCACTTTTTATCCTTGATAAACTCATTGCTCTCCACCTTTATCTCCTTGACAAAATCCGAAATTAAGACGGTTGGCTTGATTCCGACAAACAAATGGGTGTGGTCTGGCATACAATGGACAGCCAACATTTTGGACTTTCTGTTTTGAACCAGGCCGGTCATGTACTTGTGTAATTCTTCTTTATATGGCTTGCGAATGATACTTTGTCTGCCTTTAACTGCGAATACAAATTGCAAGTAGATTTGTGAAAACGTATTTGCCATTCCCTGAGAATTTAGTTTTTGTTTTAGCCGGGGAATGCTTTGAGCTAAATTAATATTCTTTGAAAAAAAATCAAATTTTCACGCAGTGAACAATTACATCAAAATCCGAAAGTGTCTAATTTTAGGGAGAATTCTCACCTCCAAAGAAAGTTTATAAACCCATGCAACCTCCGGCTGCGTATACGCATCTTGTTACTGAATTTGCTTAAATGACTTTACACATTTACCGGGCTAAAGAAAAAGATTGGATTGAAGGCTGCAAACGGCAAAACCGGGATGCGCAGCATGCTCTCTATGAATTTTTCGCTGGCAAAATGTACACGCTCTGCTGCCGCTACATTAAAGACAAGATGGAAGCCGAGGATGTGCTGGTGATGGCCTTTACCAAAATTTTTGAACGGATCGATCAGTACAAAAATGAGGGAAGCTTTGAAGGCTGGATCAGAAAGGTAATGGTGAACGAGTCGCTGAGCTACTTGCGCAAGAACAAAAACATGTACTTGGAAACGGACATTGAAGCGGCTGATCGCGAGCCGGACTACGACCGAATTGAGAGCCAAATGGAGGCGGAAGACCTGATGAAACTGATTGCCTCGCTCCCAACCGGGTACCGCATCGTTTTCAACCTGTATTCAGTGGATGGCTTCTCGCATCAGGAAATTGCCGATCAACTGGGTATCAGTGAGAACACTTCTAAGTCGCAGTTGAGTCGAGCCCGCGCCCTGTTACAAAAGAAGTTATTGGAGGCTGACCTTCAGCTTTCTCAAAAAATGAATGAATATGGAAAACCGATTAGATGAGCTTTTCAAAAGCAAACTAGAGCATCATGGTTCTGCGCCCTCCGGCGAAGCATGGCTACGGGTAGAGAAAAGTCTCGCAAAAAAAAATAACTCTTTTGCCGTGTGGCGAATAGCGGCTGGTGTTCTGCTGGTGGCGGGTCTAATCAGTGCCATCTACTGGTCGCAAGCGGGTGCCAATGACACTACAACCCAGCGCGTAGCCCAGCAGAAAGAAAAGCCTACAGAACGAGTTGTGACTCCCGCTCCTGTTGCTGCTCCTGCTGTATCATCGGTTGTTCAACAGACTCCGTCCATCGCTTCTGTCAAGCCTGCGAAGGAGAAACCCGCAAGACCATCCGAAACACAAACACAAGTGGCTAGACCCACCGAAAGTATACCTGTTACGATACCTGCTGAAACAATAGTTGCTACAGTGGCAGTAGCCGAAGAAACAGTCGCGGTGCCCATGGTAGCAGAGGTGAAACCTGCGGGTAAGCCGATCGTGCTGGAATACACGCTGGCTCCTGTAAATCCGGAAGTCATCGCGCGAACGGAAGAGAAAAATTCAAGCTTTAAAAAGCTGATTACCAAAGCCCGCGACATAAAGAACGGAGAAAGCGGGTTAGATATCTCCGACCTGACCAGCAAACTATTTGCTGCCAATCACAAACAAAATAAAGACAACATCAACTGAGATCACCAAAGAAAAAATAATCTCGCCGTCATTCAATCATTTTATTCACAAGGTATTCTCAAGAAAGAGAACACCACAAAATAGCATCTCTATGAAAACTCAATTCTTTATTTCTATATTCTTCCTCGCCTCTACCCTTTTCGCGCATGCCCAAAAGAAAGCCGATACGGTGGTGATAAAAGTAGGCGAAGCAAGCAAAGTGATCTTTGCCATTCAAGATAAAAAAGACCTGGAAACGCTAAAGCATTACAATTTTCAATCGCTGATGGACGACATGATTGCCAAGTTGGACAAGCGCGATTCTACCCAGCTGGCAACACCGGCTGCTAATTACCTCAAAGACACTACCCAGACGGTGGCAAGCACGGAGGAATGGCCTACCGAAGCAGACCGCGCGCGCTATCGCGAAAAGGAATATCGAAGCAAAGACTCCAGCAGTGACAACGATCGCTACGACTCTTACTCTTCGAGCAACAGAAAGAACTATCGCAGAAGAACCTACAGCTCCTTTAACATTGATTTGGGAACCAACAACTATCTGGAAGGCGGTAGCTTTCCGGCAGATGCCAATAAGATCTATACCGTGCGGCCTTGGGGAAGTTGGTATGTAGCACTGAACTCCACACAGCGCACCCGTCTAGGCAACAAATTCTTTTTGGAATGGGCTGGCGGAATCAGCTGGTACAACTTCAAATTCCAAAATCACAAAACCCTACTGACGAAAAACGATGCAGGAGTAACATTCAGTGAAGACCTGCGCACCAATAAATTTGATAAAAGTAAACTGACTGTGGTGTATGTAAACCTGTCGGCAGTTCCCATGATTGATTTTGCCGGAAACAACCGCAAGGCCGGACTATTTAGCGGCAACCATTCACGTGGCTTTCGCATGGGTGCCGGACCATATGTGGGCTATCGCATCGACAGCTACACCAAACAAGTGTATGAAGTAGATGGCGATGACAAAGTAGAGCGCCACCACGATCCTTTCTTTTTGAACAACATCCGATATGGAATACGCGCCCAGTTTGGTTTCAGAGGCACTGATTTCTTCTTCAACTACGATATGAACGATCTGTTCGTAGCCGGCAAAGGGCCTCAATTGAATGCCTTTAGCTTTGGTATTACCCTCTGAGTTCAGAAAAACCTTTTATACGAAAGTGGATATCGCCAAACGGTATCCACTTTTTTTTTGTGGGAAGCCTCAGCGAAAAGCTTCTCCTTTGGTAATCACCATTTTTAATTCATCGCCTTTCAACTTTAAGTCTTTACTGACGCGCCTGGGTGTAGGCCATACGAAGAACAACCAAAGCAAAAGTGCAGAAAAATAGATGGTGAAAAACGAATGTCCTGTAAAGGCCAGTCCTGCCGCCATCAATACAGAATCAGACGCGAGAGCTGCCAGTCGGATGAAACCCACCGAAAAATATTTCTCCAAGCGAATGCCCAGACTAGGCTCTGCCCATAAAGTTTTGAATCGGGAAGCAGCCACCAAGTGAACAATCGTTAGGTTAATGATGACAATCACAGGGAAAGCAATCAAGATAATGAGTATCACAGTTTCGTCTTGAATGATGGGTGTCAACTTTCCGACGAGTAAAAAATAGTATACCACCAGAAAGGCTGCAATGGGTATGAACATTAGCATCAGAGACCTGTTATAGAGCTTGTAGAAAAACTCGCCTAGAGAGCTGAAATTCATTTTAGTTAACTTTATGCTTTCAAAGCTAATTATAAATTATCTTTGTTGAAGTATTCTTACAAACCGCCATGGAGCCTGTTGCCAATTTGAGTAGAAAAGAACAAGTAATCAGAAGTGCAGCACAGTTATTCAGAGAAAAAGGATACGCTGCTTCTTCTATGCGCGACCTGGCGCAAAAGCTGGGTATCGAAGCCGCAAGTTTATACTCTCACATCAAATCGAAAGAAGAAATTTTACAAAGCCTTTGCTTCGATATGGCGCATGAGTTTCGCAAATCGCTTGAAGAAGTGGAAAAGCAAAAACTCACTGCCAGTGAAAAATTAAGAAAGGGAATCATCGGTCACATTCAAGTGATGGCAAAAGACCTGACGGCTTCTGCTGTTTTCATGAATGAGCACCGACATTTAAGCCAACCCTACTTGCGTGATTTTCTTTTGCTGAGAATCAACTATATCAACCGTTTCAAATCCATGATTGAAGATGGCATTCGGATGGGTGAGTTTAAAGCTAATATCGATAAGAAGCTGGCGGTGATGACACTGTTCTCTTCGCTGAACTGGATGCCGATGTGGTACGATCCGGAAGGTGATGTGGTACCTACTGATTTGGGTGAGCAGCTTTCGGATATGCTGGTGAATGGCTTAAAGAAAAATTGATCTCAGCCTACTTTCTTCACTTTGTATCCCTCTTTGGTAAGCACGTCCGCTACTTTGGTGCGTACATCTCCCTGAATTAGAATTTCGCCTTCTTTGGCGGAACCACCGGTGCCACACTTTGTCTTCAATAATTTAGCCAGTGCTTCCAGATCGTCGGTGGTGCCTACAAATCCAGTTACCAGCGTTACCTGCTTTCCAGCTCGGCCACTTTTATCCAACAGCACTTTCAGGTTTTGTTGCTGCGGCGGTAACGTTGTAGCCTCCTCGCCACCTGCGTTTTGAAACTGAAAATCAGTGTCTGTGGAGTAAACCACACCTTCTCTGTTTTTCCACTCATTTTTCTTGGCCATAATTTATTTACTAATGAAGAAGATTATCAAATTAAAAAATATCAGTAGAAAGTTAGCGACACCGAAATTAAACTGAAGCTCTACTATTTCCTTGTAAAAGACACCCAAAAGAGAAGTAATCAGCCAAATGATGGGAAAAAAAATAAAGTTGCCATAGATCGAAATGGGCAGCCGGTGCTTGTAGCCGTTACCTGTTTCTATTCGCTTAGGAACAGACAAGATTGGGGTAGTACATATCTTAATGTCTGCAGCATCGGTAAAAGAAGAAAGGCTATTGCTGCTCATGCGGTATGAATTGCCTTTCGAGGTTTCAATTTTGAAGCTACTTCCGTACTTGCCACCGATGGTATAAATTCCCAGTACGCGCTCATTGTTTTTACTGACAGGAAGTACGTAGTCGAGAAATAGCACGCTACAACATACCAATGTCACTTTCGAAATAAAGATAGCTTTGGAAAGATGGCGATCCATCAAATCCAACATTTGCCTGCGGGCCGATGGCCGATGGTGAAGCGGCGCTGAGTTGGGGCGTGGGCGATAGCGAGGATCGCGGTGAGCCGGTGCTGAATTTTCTTCTACGACCACTTGCGTGGTATCGTCAGCCAGCATTTGGTCGTATAGAAATTTTTTAACCGGATCGGTGAGTGCCTCATACGCTTCATTGATCTCTCTGAATTTCTCAGCGGCATCTATTGAAGAATTTCGGTCGGGATGGTAAAGCAAGGCAAGCCTGCGGTAGGCTCGTTTAATGTCGGCCTCACGTGCATGGATAGAGATTTGAAGTATGAAATAATAATTTTTCAAGAACCAATTATAGGGAATTGCCCCAAAATAATAAAGCCCCAATGAAGGGGCTTAATTAAGGGCAACTATAAAAACCTTCTTTCTATCACCTCATCCTTTTCTCATCCTTTTCTCATCCCTTTCCTTTCTCCACAGAGAGAAAGGTGAATTTGAGTTTTAAAGTTGCCCTTAAATAAAAAGTTGTAGCTTAAATTAGTGCTTCACTACAAATGTGAGTACCGGGCGTTTTGCCTTGCTTACCACATCTTCGGCTATGCTGCCAGCTAACACGTGTGCGAAGCCGGTGCGGCCGTGTGTTGCCATGGCAATCAGATCGGCATCAATGCTATCGGCAAAATATAAGATGCCCTGCTCTTCGCTCAAATCATTGTACACGTTGATAGTGTAATTTTTGAGTTGCAGGCTTTTGGCAAATTTGGACATGTATTCTTTCACCACTTTATCGCGTTGGAAGTCGCCGGGGGTGTTGATGCGCACCAAGTGAATGGTAGAGTCATACAATTGTTGTGTGCGTTTCACAATGCGTGAAAATACTTCCTCATCTTTCGACATGGCAGTAGCATAGACTATGTTTTTGAAATCGTTGGATGCCGGTTTCTTGTGCACAGTTAAGATTGGGCACTTCGAGTGACGTACAACGCGCTCTGTATTGGTACCGATTACCATCGCTTCGAGGTTGGTTTGGCCACGTGTGCCCATAACTACCAAATCCACTTTTTGTTCGGCAATGATGGCGTTCATTCCGTGGAAAGGATTTCCGAGACGCAGCTCACCGATTACTTTCACTGCATCAAAGCGTGGGTCTTTCACCAACTTCTCCAATTGAGCTTTTGCTTTTTCCAACAACTTGAATGTGAACAAACGATCTTCCCAATCATCTTTTACATAATCTCCAGTGATGCGGTACGAATCGGGAGTAGCCTCTTCTACTACATGCAACAGAAAAATAGTTGCGCCGGATTTCTTAGCAATCTCAAAGGCTGTTTCATAAGCAGTGATGGAAGTCTTCGAGAAATCGGTAGGGACTAATATTTTTTTCATATAGAATAAAAGTTTCGTTTTAAGTTCTTAGTAAAAATAAGCTATTTTCCAGTCATCCCGTTTATTTTTTGGGTGGAATACTTTCATCGAAGTCAAATCACTTTTTCAATTACTTACAAACGGCCACAGGTTGGCGGATGTCTGCATGCAAGGAATGCGGATGCGTCCAGAAGACTCTGCCAATCAATAAAATACCGGTTAGTAAAAACAAGGTGGTGGTAACGCGCTGATAACTAATCTTGCGCATAAAACCGTTTGCCATCCAGGTAATGCCCACCATCACCGGCCAGGTACCTAACCCAAATACCATCATAAACCAAAAGCCATCTGCAGCACCTGGCAGTATAAAACACGATGCCACTGCCATGTAGGTAAGTCCGCAGGGTAACAAGCCATTCAACATGCCCAATACCAGCGTGGAAGCGTGGGTGCGGGCCGGCAGCCAGTAGCCAAACCACTTGCGGAAGTGTGACAGAATCTGTGAAACTCCGCCAGTGATGAAAGGAATTTTCAGTTTTTTAAACATACCGAGGCCCAGAAACAAAAACACGATACCCATGGCGAGCGATAAATAGTTTTGCTGCGTTACCTGAATCCAACTGCTGCCAACCGCAGCGGCTAGGGCGCCTAATACTCCATAGACCAGCACCCGGCCGGAATTATAAATGACTTTGGAAAGGAGAAATGGGTTATGTGTAGTGGCCGCCATCACCAGCGGGCTGCACATGCCCACGCAGTGAAAACTGCCGGCAAGCCCCATGATCAATGCGGTGAGAACCCAATTCATAACACCATCAATTTTTCAAAATAATATTCCTTGCCATTCATAGTCCACTGCATGGTGACACGATAGAGCCCTTTTTCTGATACTTGTAAAGCAAAATCCTGTTCGGTTTCTTTGCTCAACGTAAACTTTTGATCCAATCGGGAATCCGATGGCCGGGTTAAGCGAATTTCGCCTTGCTCTAACGCATTCAACGCGGGATACGAAATTTTAATATGCTGCTGTGAAAGTGTCAAGTTTGGTTCGCTTTTTAAGTCGAGCATATTTTGTTGCTTGACCATCTTAGCCTGATGCACCAACTCATCCTGATAATAATTTGCAGATACCAAACTCACATCCTGACGAACGCAAATGGTAACGAGTGTGCCGATAAACAACGCGAACCCGATAAAAGAAAAGATAACCCATTTCATAGCTTCTATTTTTTAAATGATTTTATCGGACCTATAAATTTAGCTTTGGCCGTGCCAATTCGTTTTCCGGCTTTATAAATTCCTACTTCAATAATGGTCTTTCGGTTGACGAGTGCTTCTTCGGGCAACTTCACCATCACAATGCTTTTCAAAATTCCTTCTTTGGGTACGGTTATTTTCTCATCACCAATTTTTTTGAGCGTTGCAGCAGCAGGTGATTCAATTTTCAAATCGAGGTTAATATCTTCGAACGTTTTGTTCATGAACTCGAGCGTGTACAAATTGGTGATTTTGCCGTCGTCTGTTTTGGTGTAGAGTGTTCCAGGTGCTTTTAGAATCGTCGTTTCAATATCGGCACGGGTGAAGATGAAGTAACTCAATAAGCACAACAAAGCGGTGAGCACAAAAGAGTAGCCAATGGTGCGCGGCGTAAACAGTTTTTGCTTTCCGTCTTTGATGGCATTGTACGACGAATAGCGAATCAATCCCTTTGGTTTTTCAATCTTCGTCATCACATCATCACACGCATCGATACAGGCGGTGCAATTGACACACTCCAACTGCGTACCATTGCGAATGTCAATACCCGTAGGGCAAACGTGCACACATAATTTACAGTCAATGCAGTCGCCTTGCTTCTCCGTAATTTTGGATTGATCCTTTTTCAACTTACCGCGTTTCTCGCCACGCAGCCAGTCGTAGGCAACCACAATCGAATCTTTCACCAATAACACGCTTTGCAGGCGGCCATACGGGCAAACCACAATACATGCTTGCTCGCGAAACCAGGAGAACACACCATAGAAAATCGATGTAAAAACAATGAGACCGATAAACCCGCTAAGGTGTTCTGTAGGCGGCTGTGAAATAATTTCCTTCACCTGATCAATGCCGATGAGGTACGCCATCGCCACATGAGCAATCAACAAAGCAATTACAATAAAGATCACATGCTTGAGTGACTTCTTAAAAATCTTTGATGAAGTCCATGACGCGTTGTTCAATCGGCGTTGCTCGTTGGCATCGCCTTCAATCCAATATTCTACTTTGCGGAAAACCATTTCCATGAACAACGTTTGCGGACACGCCCATCCACACCACACGCGCCCAAAGGCTACGGTGAACAAAATGATGAAAACAAAAAAAGTGATGGCCGTGATGGCCAGCAAAAAGAAATCCTGTGGCCAAAACACATGGCCAAACAAAATAAACTTGCGCTCGAAAATGTTGAGTAATAAAAAAGGCCGATCGTGCCACTTGATAAAAGGGCCGCTAAAAAAAAGCAACAGCAAAAATGTAGAAACAACAATACGCTTGTTGTGAAAAATTCCACCGGGCTTCTTGGCATACACCCACACGCGCTTGCCACTGGCATCTACCGTGCTGATGGAGTTTCTGAACTCTTCGTCAAAGTGATAAAAATCGTTTGCCATTTTTTCGTTGGGGAACCTTCAAAAAGTGGAGCGCTCTTTTTCAGAGCGCTCCGGGTTACTTCTATTTACTAGAGAGCAGCTTGGGTTTTAACTGAATCGATCGCTACACTGTCTGTTTTCAATTTCTCTTTCTCCGGCTTGAACAAATCGCCTTGCGGCTTTTTTGGATTGGCCGGATTCGATCCTTGCAGTGTAAGTACATAACTGGCTACGTTTCGCATTTTCTCGGGACTGATCACACCTTCCCACGCAATCATGTTGGTGCCGGCCACTCCGTGACGCACTACTTTAAACACATCTTTAATCGTGCCACCATGCAACCAATATTCATCGGTCAGGTTAGGGCCGATATCGCCCCCACCATCTCTGCGGTGACATGATGCACAGGTGGTAAGGAATGTTTGTTTGCCATCGGCCAAAGCCAATGCATCGGCAGTAGCTTCAACACTGTTCTCATCAATGGCGGCTACCGGATTAGAAGCTTGGCGCTTCAACGCTTGTTGTTGTGCATACGCTACTTCGTTGTCGTACTCTTGCAATTGGGTAGGCAAGGTGTTGAATACCTCGAACACCATGAGGTACACCGCTGCAAAGCCAATGGTAAAATAGAACAGCCATTTCCACCAAGGGGGCAAGTGGTTGTCCAGTTCACGGATGCCGTCATAATTATGGTCGAGCATGATGTCCGCTTCTTTCTCAAGAGGTTTGAGCGCGTTCCATTGATCCCACAGGCGTTGCAGCATGGAAGGAGTTTCTTTCAACACAATGCCCAATTTTTCGGCGCGTTCTTTTTCGGCCTGCCGCGTCATGATGTTGAGCACGCGCAACATATACGCGGCCACCGTCAGCACCAACAAGGCAATGATAAAGATGAAACCCACCACCATATAAAATGGCAACAAAGGATCATCTAAGAATGAAGTAGCGGCAGGTGCTGCTGCGGTTGCGTCTTGCGCGAAAGCCCATGGCAGCGTCAAGACCAAGAGAGAGAGGGTTATAAAAAACTTCTTCATAACAAACGAGTTAAGTTGTCGGTTGAGTTATTGGATGCGCCATCGCTGAGAGGCTTCTGCCCCATCTCGTCTACGTACTTTTTATCTACTGTCATGACCCACCACAGCAGCAAGGCGAAGAAGAGAAAGAAGATGACAAAGGAGATCACAGGCCACACCTGGATATTGTCGATGTTTTGCAAAATATTTTTGTACATGGCTTTCTATTTTTGTTCTGCTACTTCGCTTTTTACTTTGATGTCGGTGCCTAGGCGTTGCAGGTACGCAATCAATGCTACGATCTCTGCTTCGCTTTGAATCTCGTAGCCATCTACTTTCAGGCTCGCTGCAATTTTGTTGGCTTGTGCTTCTAAGTCTTCAGTTGCTTTCAATTCGTAACCTTCTTCGTAGGGTACGCCTACGGTGCGCAGCGCTGAAATTTTTCCGGCAGTAGCCGACTTATCAATCACTTGCTCATAGAGCCAAGGGTACGCGGGCATGATGGAGCCAGTACTTACTTCAGATGGAGCCAGCATGTGGCGGAAGTGCCAGCTATCGGCATACTTCGCTCCTACACGCTGCAAGTCCGGACCCGTGCGTTTGCTTCCCCATAAGAATGGATGATCGTACACATATTCACCTGCTTTGGAGTATTCACCTGCTTTCGGATCGTAGCGTTGCACTTCGCTGCGGAACGGGCGCACCATTTGTGAGTGGCAACCCACACAACCTTCGCGGATGTAGATATCACGACCGTGTAACTCCAGTGGCGTGTATGGTTTTACTGTAGCGATTGTCGGTATGTTGGACTTGATTAAGAAGGTAGGAACCAACTCGATCAATCCACCGATCAAAATGGCAACGAGAGCCAACGCGGTGAACAACACGGGCTTGCTTTCCAATGCATGGTGCCAGCCACCGCCTTCGTTCGAAGCCTTGATCATCGGTGCAACTTCTACTTCTTCGTTGGCCATGAATGATCCCGCGTAAGCGGTTTTGATCAAATTGTACGCCATGATGAACACGCCAATCAAATACAACAGGCCACCAAATGATCGCAGCATGTACAGCGGAAGAATTTTCGTAGTGGTTTCCAGGAAGTTGCTGTACGCGAGGAATCCATCGGGAGTAAATTCTTTCCACATCAGACTTTGCACCACACCGGCGGTGTACATCGGAAGCGCGTAGAAGATGATACCCAACGTTCCCAACCAAAAGTGAATGTTCGCCAATTGCGTAGAGTATAATTTGGTTGACCACATTTTAGGTACCAACCAATAGAAGATACCGAAGATGAGGAAGCCATTCCAACCCAAACCACCCACGTGCACGTGTGCAACGATCCAGTCGGTAAAGTGGGCGATGGCGTTTACATTTTTTAACGAGAGCAATGGCCCTTCGAGTGTGGCCATACCGTAGGCGGTAACGGCTACCACCATAAATTTCAATACAGGTTCTTCGCGCACTTTGTCCCACGCACCACGCAGGGTGAGCAAACCGTTCAGCATACCGCCCCAGCTTGGCGCGATGAGCATGATAGAGAAAACCACACCGAGTGATTGTGCCCATCCGGGTAAGGCAGTGTATAATAAGTGGTGAGGACCTGCCCAGATGTAAATAAATATCAACGACCAAAAGTGTACAATCGACAGACGATATGAATACACCGGGCGGTTAGCCGCCTTTGGCAAGAAGTAATACATCAAACCTAAGAATGGTGTAGTGAGGAAGAACGCCACCGCATTGTGGCCGTACCACCATTGCACTAAGGCGTCTTGCACACCTGCATACCACGAATAGCTTTTGAAAAGCGTAACGGGCATTTCAAACGAGTTGACGATGTGCAACACCGCTACGGTGATGAAGGTGGCGATGTAAAACCAGATGGCCACATACATGTGTTTTTCTCTGCGCTTGATGATGGTGCCAATCATGTTCCAACCAAACACCACCCACACGACGGCAATGGCAATGTCGATGGGCCACTCGAGCTCCGCATATTCTTTGGAGGTGGTGATACCGAGAGGCAAGGTGATGGCTGCCGCCAAAATGATGAGCTGCCAGCCCCAGAAGTGCACCCAGCTGAGGGTGTCGTTGAACATGCGCGCCTTCAACAAACGCTGCATGGAATAATAAACCCCGGCAAACATGGCGTTGCCCACGAAGGCAAAAATCACCGCGTTGGTGTGCAGCGGACGAATGCGTCCGAAGGAGACATACTGCCCCGCAACACCATCTGAAAAATTGAAAATAGGGTAAAAGAGCTGGATGGAAGCCAGCAAGCCGACGGTCATGCCCACGATGCCAAAGATGACGGTGGCGATCATAAAGGCTTTGACAATCTTGTTGTCGTATTGAATTTTTTGTAGTTCCATAGATTGGGTTGGTCTGATTACGGTCATAAAAGTAGAGTTAGCGCTTGGGGTGGGTTATGATAGCAATTAGCTGAAAAGATGATTTTTGTCATGTAAATGACTTGGTGCTCACGCGAAATGGTGTTGCAGCTCCATTGATGGGTCTTCTGGTAGTAGAACTGAGTAGTTTTTTGTGTGGGGCATCCTTGCCCGCTTGCGCCTGACTTATCTGGCGCTTGCCATGAGCACTCTGCCCTAGACGTAAGAGTTAATTTTTATTATTTTTAATTTATAATGGAATGGAAAGCACAACTTGTTACCCACAGAGGTGAAGAACGTATTGCGGTGTATTTTGAAAAAAATGATGCGCTAACAACTCGCTTGCGTTCATTCGGCGATGCGCGCTGGAGTCAGCAGATGAAGGCTTGGCATCTGCCCGACACGATTGAAAACCGTAAACGTTTCAAATTACCACTAGAAGATGAAAACAAAAGCAGCACAGCTATTGATGACCAATTAGAAAAGTACAGGCAATGGCTGGCTATAAAAAGATATAGTGATAACACCATTAAGACCTATATCGAAACGTTGAAATCGTTTTTGACTTTCTTTAAAAACAAACCCGTTCAAGACATAAGCCACGAAGACGTTATTCGCTACAACCATGATTTTATTATCAAAAATAAGCTCTCTGCCTCGTACCAAAATCAGGTAATCAATTCGATTAAACTCTACTTTAGCACCATTGAAAATCGACAACTGGAAGTGAATTTGATTGAGCGCCCCCTACGGGAAAAGAAGCTGCCCAATGTGCTAAGCAAGGAAGAAATAAAGCTGATACTGGATGCACCCAGCAATTTAAAGCACAAGGCCATGCTGGTTCTTATTTACAGTTGTGGCTTGCGAAGGAGCGAATTACTGAATTTGAAACCTGCTGATATTGATAGTAAGAGAGGTGTGATCATTGTTCGCCAAGCAAAAGGAAAGAAAGATCGCATTGTTCCATTATCTGTAAAGGCGCTGGAAATGTTGCGAGAGTATTACAAATCCTTCCGGCCAGTCACGTGGCTATTCGAAGGCCAGATAAAGGGCCCCTATGACGAAAGAAGCCTAAGCAATGTATTGGCACAAGCAGTTGCAAAGGCCAAGATAAAAAAACCTGTTACGCTGCATTGGCTACGGCATAGCTATGCCACGCACCTACTTGAAAATGGAACCGATTTGCGCTACATACAAGAAATTTTGGGCCATAACAGCAGTAAAACAACCGAACTTTATACGCATGTGAGTACAAAAAGCATCCGAAATGTAAAGAGTCCCTTTGATGAACTATGAAAAAAGCAGACATTTATAAACGAAAAATAACGGCCACTGTGGCACATATACACCCAGAATTGGGCGTATATGTGCCATGAGTTGCTTTAATACACTAGTTGTGGCTCATTTTCTGGACGCCTAAGACAAGACGATAACATGAGAAATATTTGGCTAACATTTATCTTAATTTTCGAATCATTTATAGTTATGGCGGACTCATGGGCTCCAC